>ERZ773035.1073-NODE-1073-length-20525-cov-4.277479_pt1 | contig 20525 bp, 11 predicted proteins | sample MGYA00511487_ERZ773035 | MGnify/ENA primary metagenome ERZ773035 (study PRJEB29015, sample SAMEA2737985) | human oral metagenome | biome: human oral; feature: human-associated habitat; material: dental | place: China | collected 2024 ...
CGTGCCTACGGCAGTTGATGTTGCGTTATGAACGACATACGTATCTCCAGCATATGTAAAATAGAATACTTTATTCAAAATTGGAGAAGCGGATTGGTTACTTGCTATTGCAAGATTAATCGCTTCTTTAAGCGTTGTAGCATCTTTTACTACGCTATCCTCCACTCTCTCAAAGCCAGAAGATTGATCTAGGGCATTAAATTTGATCTTATCGCCGCCAGAAGCATCACCTACGACAATATATTTGCTAGCATCCACATCGGTCTTGGAGGCCCTAACATCAAACAAATCATTTCCCGCACCGCCGTTTATAGTAACGGTTTTATTAGCAACTAGAGTTTTTGTGATAATCTCGTCGTCGCCTGCGCCAAGGTCAATATCAACATTGTTTGCAACGTTGTTGGTAAGCATATTGTCAATAAGTGTAACCTTATCGTCCCCGCCAGTGGCCTTTAGTGATAATAAATTTGTATTAGAGTTATCTAAGGTTATAGTACCTTTTTCAACATTTTTAAGTCCGCTTAAGTCGATAGTCCTTACCGTATTGGTAGTATTTGCAGTATTTAAACTATAAATATCATAGCCTGCACCCAAATCGCCCGAAACTTTAATGTTTTCAACAGTATTAAGAGTAGCGTGGGTGCTGTAGGAGATGTCAAGTTTATCGCCTTTTACGGAACCTTCTATATCCGCTTTAAAATTTCTAGCCCCAGCCATTGCAACTTGTATATTGCCATTTGCTCCTGTTATTTGTGAAATTTTAAGGGTAATATCGTTTGCAGCTAAAATCCCCTGCAAATCAGTTAGTCCAAGAGTTTGACCAAAATCTACATTCATTTTATCTGCATAGATATTGCCAAGCACCGTTTGATGTGCAGTGCCGCCTTTGATAACAAAACTATCTTTTACGAGAGTTTCAATCGAATTTCCACTGCCTAATATAAATTTTTGAATATTGACGCTATTGTTAACAATGTTTACAGATCCCGCATGCTCGATATCAAACTTTACTTCACCTTGAGTGTTGTTGTTTAAAAACGCATTAATTGTACCTTGCGTATTTAAAGTAGCGTTTAGAGATTGGTATCCTTGTTTTTCCATAGTAGCCTGCAAATGATCTGCCGTCAAGTTTATATCCTGGATAGATAAAGCAGTGCCAGCAACTACGGTAGCTGATGATTTTTCGGACGTTCCTTTTAGATTAATAGTAGAAAGCGACTCAAGTTTTTCGGAGTCTCCTGTGAAATCAAATCTACCGGCCGTAGTAATATCAAGATTTTGCAACGCTTTCATGTTATTATCGTTAGCTTTAAATACGCTGTCTTTTTGAACGCTCACAATTTTCATGGTAGTAGCTTTTTCCGCCTCAAAGCTAAGACCTTTAGAAACAACATCCAAAGAGTCTATGTTAAGATTTATAGACGTAGCTTTATTTGCAGTAACCGTTGCTTCTCCAGACATAATACCTTTTAAGTTAACATTAAGGCTTGTGGCTTCTGCAGCGTTAATGCTTCCTAACTGCGTATCGTATTGGTTGTCATTAACATAGTTGATAGTTTTTAGAGCAGTAGAGTCTATTGTAATAAGATTACCGCCTTTAGTGTTTGTTATATAGTCTAAAGTATCCACCTTAGAATTTATAATATTTACTTTTGTATTAGGAGCTTGAGTATCTTTTAGACCTATAGTCAGTCTAACTACATCAGGCGATTTTTCCAAGTCAACAACAGCCGGGTTAAGAGGATTGGTAACTGTAGCATTTTTAAATATCAAATGCTCAACAGAAGTCGTAACAAGCTTTCTTGCAGTATCAAGACCACCTGTTAAGTTATCAAATTCTAAAGTATCATAGCCCTTTCCGCCATCAACGCGTAAAACACCGATAGTGCTTGCATCAATGTCTGCTTTAATAGTATCGTCAGCACTACCGCCTTTTATATTTTCCAACACTGATTTTGATTTAACCAAATCAGCAAGCAACTTGGCCTTCAATTCAGAAGCATCAAAGCTCTTAGTATTTGCAGCAACAGCAACATCTAAACTAGCATCACCAGAAACCTTAACATTTTCAGTATTCACATCTTTAATATAACTTGCTCGACCTTGAGTTTTGATATTTAAAGTCTCTATACCACTAAATGTAGTAGGAATAGAGTTTGAAAGCATACCGATAGGGGTGCTTGCGCCTACATTATCGAGTGTTAAATTTTGAACATCGCTATTACCAGATATAGTGTTAGACTGATATGTTAACGTTATATAGTCATTTCTGAGGTCAGCTACGCTAAAGTCAATAATATTGGCCAAATTGATAACCCTAACAGCATTATTTCCATCAAGTTTGGCGCTCTTAAGGCCGGTAACGCCGTTAGCATTAAACTCTTTAAGCGCTCCACCGTTATTTATTAGGTTTAAATTTTCTACATTTTTTAGCTCGCCTGTAGTAAATCCATTAAAATTTGTATTCATAGTAACGCTTAGAGTGTCGTTTCCTGCGCCACCGTCAATTTTGTCCTCAGGATTAAGAGTATTTTCGGAAAATACAGAGCTTGCGACAGCTTTTATGACATCAGTTTTAGCCGTACCATTAACAGTATCCGCTGAAGTAGTAAGCGTATGGAAATCAGCATTTGCCATCTCGTCTACCTTGACTTTTTGCTCAGTCAAATTTGTAGAATTTGTAGTTCTAATTATCTCTTGGAATGGCGTATAGTTGTAATCGCCTGTACCGTTTTGACTAATATTTGAAATTTTCTCCGCCATATATTTAGAAATTTCGGTCTTATTCTCAAATACTTTTGCCGCTACAGGATCCGCTGCTTTGGCTATTGCAGAAGTAGCTACGTCAAAAAGTTTGACGAGCATATCGCCTCTTGAGTTTCCGAGTTGAAGGTGTTTTACCCAGGCATTAATGCCGTCAGGGTCTTGAGAATAATCTTTGCCCAAGATGTTCTTGTAGACCATCTCTACAAAGTCTCTATCTTGATCTATACTACCGCCGTAATACGCTATAGCCGCATCCGATTTTAGCATATCATTAGCTATCTGCGCTTGAGTTTTAGTTGCTCCTGCGCTTACCCATGCGTTAAAGCCCGCGCCTTCAGGGGCACGATTAAATAACGCTACGTAAAGCTGTGCAACTTGTGCTTGTGTTACTGCCATTAAGGACTCCTTTTTAGTGTGTTTCTTGAGTTTTTGGGTATCTTTACAGAATACTGTTGCTAATTATAGCATAAAAAATCACTTAAAACGTAAAAATTTAAAAAATAAATTTTACTTAAACGCTCTTTGCAAGTCCCGCATCATATCAACCGATATATTAGAATTAAGCCACTGGATTTCCAAATATGCGAGGACCAAATTATAAGATGCCGTTAGCGCTTCGTTTCTGGTTTTAAAAACTCTAGCGCGAGCGTCAAACAAATTTACCGCATCTTTCAAGCCCTCTTCGTAGCCTCTTTCTATTGATTTTACGTAAAGCTCCGCATTTTCCAAAGAGCGCTTCATTAACTCGCATTCGTCGATATAATTAAGATAGTTATTTATCGCTCTTTTTTGGCTGATCTCTATCTCTTTTTGAATATCTTTTTGTTGTTCGACACTAGCTAGTCTTAGTAGTTTACCCTCCTCTACTCTTGAGCTGGTCGCACCACCTGTATATAAAGGCAGAGTAAATCGCAACATAGTATCCAGCTTTCTTCTTCTGTCACCGGAATAGTCGTTGTCTATGTAGTATAAATTTGCATAGCTGATACTAAAATCAAGCGTAGGGAGATGCTCGCTTTTTCTCTTTTTGTATTCTTGTTCTGAGATTTCGACAGCCAAAACGCTATCTTGAAATTTAAAATTTCTAGCTACATCGCTAAAATTCGACAAATTTACTTTTTTGAAAAATTCGGTATCGATGTTTGAAAAGCTATCCTTCACCTCGATCTCTTGCCCGACTAGCTTTACTAGCTCTAGCTTTGCTACTTCGATATTTAGCTTAGCTTTGTTTACGCCCAGCAATGCCTCGTCTAATCTAACTTTAGATTCGAGCATATCCATTTTATTTACCAACCCGAATTCCAAAGACTTCTGCATTTGGTTATATTTGGCGCGGTTGGCTTCTTCGTAGCTTTGAGCAAGAGCTAGCGTCTCGGATGCGAAGGTGTAGTTAAAATACGCTTCTACGACCCTTTTTGCTAGTTCTTGTTTGGTATTTTCATACATCAGCTCGTTGCCGCGCACCCTGATCTCTTCTTGATTTCTTTGATACCAGATTGCCGGCCTAAATACGCTCTGACTAAGGCTAACGCCTACTTTTTTATAGCTTTCGTTTATTTTTGATACTCTTCGCCTATCCATTCTGTCGTATTTTTCGCCGACATATGCAGCTTCGGCGTTAATAGTCGGCAAAAACATGGCCGTAGCTTGTGATAGCCTCTCTTGAGAGGCCATACTATTATACATGGTCATTTTAAGCTCATTATTATTTTCGAGCGCCATTTCGTATGCCTGCGAGAGGCTAACGCTTTGAGCAAAAGCTAAATTTGAGGCCAGTAAGGCCGAAAGTAAAATTTTAGTCTTCATTAAATGCCCTTTTAAACATATCTATAAACGGCTTTAAGACATACTCAAGCATCGTCCTATCGCCGGTTTTGATCATTACTTCGACCGGCATTCCCGGAACTATAAAAAAGCCGTTTCGCTTAAAATTTTTCATACCGTCTTCGGTAAGCTCGGCTTTAATATCGTAAAACGAGTGACCTGCATTATCCTGAATACTATCGGCCGATACGTACGTTACTTTACCTTCCATAACGAAGCTCGGCCTGTGCTGAAATGCGCTAAATCTAATATCGGCAAGCTGTCCCACATGCACCGTATCAATATCTACTACGTTTAGTCTAGCCTCTACGACATAGTCGGTCTCGTTCGGCACTATACTCATTATTCTCTCGCCGGGCCTTATTACGCCTCCGATAGTATGGAAGGCTAGCTCTACGACGCTACCCTCGACCGGAGATTTTACGATAGTACGCTCGGATTGATCTTTTAAAGCATTATAACGCTGTTGCAGATCCACAAGACGAGTTTTAGCGTCTTCAAGCTTTTTTAATACATCCTCTTTAAAGGTTCTGTCTCTTAATATAATCTGAGCTTGCGTCTCGGTAACCTGGACGTTTAGTCTTGCTATCTCGGCCTTACCCGCAGCTATTTCGCCCTCGACCGCCGTTTTTTCTCTATTCAAATCACGCAATCTGATTTTATCCGCCAACTGCTCTTTAAAGAGTCTTTCCCACTCCCTAATCTCTTCGTTTAAAGACTTTATGCGGTCTTGTTTGGCGCTTACTATCGCATTTGCGCCCTTGATTTGATTTTCAAGCTGTTTTATGCGTTGCTTTAGGATGGATTTTTCTTCATCCAAAAGCTTTTTTTGCGCATTAAATATACTCAACTGCCCGTCTATAGCCTCTTTATAGCCTTCGATTTGCTTTATTTCGTCGCTAAATTTGACTTCCGTCGCATCGTCTTTTTGGGCTTCCAATCTAGAAACTATGACGCTGGTTCTTAAAAATTCTGCTCTAACTACGCTCATCTCGCTTTGCAAAGCGACGTTTTTGATCTCAACGAGCGGATCACCCTCTTTGACCATATCTCCGTCTTTAACGAAAATTTTATCTACGACGCCACCCTCAAGGTGTTGGATGATTTTTTTGTTACTAACTACGCCTATTTTACCAGTAGCAACGGCGGCGCTATTAAGGGGCGCCATGCCGAGCCAAATTCCAAAAACTCCGACTAGCAAAAATATAACGAACAACCCAAAATTTACGGTGCCTTTTTCACTTTTAAGTATCATCTTAGCCCTCCGCATCTTCTAGGCTTATACTACGCCTTTTTTGTTGTTCTGCAACCTGTGGTTGTTGCGCATTTGCCTTGCCGAGCTCAGCCAATACCGCATCTCTGGCGCCAAAGTACATCAATCTTCCCGCATTTAAAACGGCGATTTTATCAACCAAATTTAAGATATTTAGTTTGTGCGTTATTAGTACTATAGTCGCCTTGCCCTTCATGGACGCAAGCGCAGCAAATAGCGCTCTTTCGCCCTCTTCGTCTAGACTAGCGTTAGGTTCGTCCAGTACGATTATTTTGGGCTCCTTATAAAGCGCTCTGGCAAGAGCGACTCTTTGACGTTGACCGCCGCTTAGGCTGGCTCCGCCTATGCCTATTTTAGTTTCATAACCGTCCGGCAAATTTAATATCATATCATGAACGTTAGCTAGCTTTGCAGCCCGTACGATCGCCTCGCTATCCAGTTCGCCGAATCTCGCGATATTTTCTGCGATATTGCCTTCAAAAAGCTCGACGTCTTGCGGCAAATACCCTACAAACTGACCCAAATGGTCGCTGTTGTACTGAGTGATATCGGCTCCGTCCACGCGCACTACGCCGTGAAATACCGGCCATACTCCCAGCATCGCTCTAGCTAGTGAGCTTTTACCTGCAGCGCTCGGACCGATAATCGCGCACATATCTCCGCTTTTAAGCTCGAAATTTATGCCCATCAAAGTAGGTGCCTTACCGTGAGGCGGTACTAGGCTTATGGTTTCTAGGAAAATATCGCCTTTTGGATCCGGAAGCTTAAGTTTTTCGTTGTCGGCAGGGAAATCCTCCAAAAACTGCGAAAGTCTAGCATAGCTCTCTTTGGTGTTTTTATAGCTTTTCCAGCTTGAGATCAAGATATCAAGCGGGGCTAGCGCGCGACCCATGATGATGGAACCTGCGATCATCATTCCAGGATTTACTTCCTGCAAAACGACTAAATACGCGCCAAGACCAAGCATTAGCGACTGTGAAACGACGCGAAATACCTTACTGATATTTGCGTACATTCCGGCTTTTACGCTAGACTCGGAGTGAGCTTCTAGAAATTCATTATGCTTTTTGTGCCAAATTTTCTTTAAATTTCCGTTCATGCCCATAGCTTGGATGACTTCGGAATTTCTCAAATTTAGATCGACAAAGCGGGTTTCGGCGCCAAAAGCGTCATTTGATCTTTTTAGTCCGTCTTTAGTCGCACCTTCGTTTAAAAGAGCCAAAATAAATAAAACGATCGCAGCCGCGATACTAAAATATCCAAAATACGGGTGGAAGAAAAACAGTATCAATATATAAAAAGGTAGCCACGGCGCGTCAAGAAATGCAAACACGCCGTTGGTGCTGAGATATTGTTTTATGGTATTTAGATCTCTCATCGGCTGAGAAGATACCCTGCCAGGCTGTCTGGCCGAGAGTTTAAAGATCGCGTCATACACTCTCTCGGACAGCCTTAAATCTATCTGGTTTGAAAAAACTACCAAAATTCTCGAACGTAAAATTTCGAAAAACATCATACATAGATATAAAAATATAACTATCAATGTAAGGAAAAATAACGTATCAAGGCTTCTTGATGTTACGACCCTACCGTAAAGTTGTAACATATACAGAGGAGAAGTTAGCATCAAAACATTTATAAACATGCTGAAAATTCCAGCATATATCATAGCGTGTTTGGATTTTTTAATACTCTCCTTTAGTTCATTTACTTTCATTTTCTTTTTTACTTTCGTTTTCTAAAATTCTACCCGCCAAATTTTCCAAATTCGTTAAGCTTCTAATGTGCGCGTCTATAAGGCTTACATAGCCCTTTCTAACAAAATCGGCCAAAGTAGCGTCGTCGAGCTCGTTTAGCTTTTTTCTGCTCACGACAGAAAAGCCTTTGATTAAGGTGATTTTTTTATCGTTATCAGAGACGGTTAACTCTTTGTTTATCAAAATTCCAGCCTTTTTAATCTCCTCTAATGCTTTTTGCGTAGCTTCTAGCTGGGCATTGTAGTTTTGCATAGCGTTTATGGTGTTTTGCAAAAATTCGCTCGGCTCTTCGTTTTTCTTGAATAATTTTTCGCCTTTACCTTTTAGCTGAGGCGCATCCTCGTCTATACAAAGGATATTTTTATCTTCGACTTTAGCGAGAGTAAAAGGATAGTTTTGCAAGATCGCAGGCACGTAGCCTTTGTAGTTTTTATCTATTATTAAATTTTCATTTCTACCTAGTAGCACTAGCAGTTTAGGTACTACGTCGTTCGTGAAAACTATAGGCAAATCTTTCTCGCAGAAAAACGCCTCGCTCGCCACTATCTCCGCAAACGGGAAATTTGGCAACGCATCTTGATGATAAGACACTCCGTTATGTACTTCTGAATTTAAAGCAACTATTTTCATTTCAGTCCTTTTTTTAAAATTTTGAATCTCTATTTTTTTTGCTAAACTTAAGTTTTTGTCGATGCTTCTGAAGGTATATCCGCCGTTTTGCTGCAAAAATGCCAAAACATCTTCAAATTCGTTTATAAAAACGTCTCGGATTTCGTATCTTTTGATGTCGCTTTCTTGGATATAACCCCGCGCTTTATTCCTATTTCTTATAAAGGCGCTATTTAGCTCTTGCATGATCTTAGGTATATTTAAGGATTTCAAAAATAGCGATATGGAATTAGGCTCCAAAATGTAGCCTAAAATTTCCATATCGTGTTTTTGGGTTAGAGAACTTAAAATTTCAACATAAAGGTCTTTTTCGCTTTGATCGGCAAAAAAGTTGCCCTTTTGTTTTATCAAAACCATTTCTGATTTTATTTCTCTAACCGCTCTACCCAAAATTTACCTTAACCAGTAACTAAAACATCAAGAATGTGATTGTAATCCTTTTATGCTTAAATAAATATTAAAAAGTGCCAGAGTAACTAATTTTATTTTTTAAGCTACAAATTCTGTGGAATAGTTATTGCTTATAATTCAGCGGTAAATACTCGTTGTATTTTATGATTTTTTAGCCTAGATATCGTAACATACGATGTTTGTCATTTACTATCATTAGTACGTAGTACTAAAATTCACTTCTAAGGAGCCAATATGGCAGTAACGCAAGCACAAGTCGCCCAGCTTTATGTGGCATTGTTTAACAGAGCGCCGGAAGGAGCCGGATTAAACGCGTGGGTAAGCGCCGGAGCCAACAAAACTCAAGCGCAAATAGCCGACGATATGCTCAAGGCGCCGGCCGTACAGTCGTACTTTAACGGTAGTATAGATAGCGATAAAGGCTATATCGAAAATATCTATAAAAATATCCTCGGCAAGGACTACTCGCAAGATCCGGCAGGCATAGATGCGTGGGTAAGGCATCTACAAGCCGGCCATACCAGAGGCGAGACGCTAACGAAGCTTTTCGAGGTAGCGGCATCGGCGGAGGCTAAGGCGGCCGATCCTAGGGCTGCTAAAATTTTTGAAAATAAATCCGCAGTCGCAGCCTATATGGCGGAAAAAATAGGCGATATCGGCAAAGACGGCAGCGGAAATTTCGACTACGCGCCGTTTCAGGAGATTATCAGGACGACGAACGAGTCAAATTTAGAAGCGCAAAAAGCCAAAATAAACGAGCTAGCCAGCAAAGGCGTCGAAAAGAGCCTAACCGACGGCCTGGACAACATAGCAGGCACCGCGGGCAACGACGTATTTAACGGCGTTTACTACGCAGACAACGGCACGCAAAAGTCTACTTTGTCGCCGCTTGATAAAATCGACGGCGGCGCCGGCAAAGACACGTTAAATTTGACCGTGTTTAAAAACGACGCTCCGCAAAATTTGACTACGACCGAGCTCCAAAATATCTTTAAAGGCGTAAGCAACGTCGAAAATCTAAATTTGATCTCGGAGACTGAGTTTGACGCCGCCGGAGTCAAATTTAACTTCGGGCTGGAAAATTTAAACATCTCTACCATAGGCGACGTGAACATATCCGAGACCGACGCGACGAACAAAGTCTCCGTAAATACGACCGGCAAAGTTGCGCTAAACGCTAAAAATGCGCAAATCATCGATATTTCGGCAAAATCGGACGTAACTTTGATCGCGCAAGACGCTAAAACCGTAAACGTAAACAGCGAAGGCAAGGCAAATATCGCCGCAACCGCCGCGCAGACGTTAAATTTGAAAGCTAACGGCGAAACCGAAGTCGCAACGAGCGCAAAGACCGTAAATATCGATCTAAAAAGCAAAACCAACGCTCTTAAAAACTTCACGACCCAAGCCGCCGATTTGACGCTTGCAAATTTAAAGATAAACGATACGTCCGGAAATAACGTACTCATCGCATACGGCGCCAAAAAGATCAGCGTGACGGACGTTGATTTTGGCGCCAACTCCATCCGAACCGACGAACGGGACGTGGATTTTACGATGTCTTACGCGGACGAAGGCCTAGCAAAACTATCCTCAAGCGCGGCCGATAAAGTAAAAACGCTAAATCTACACGCTAAAGCGGGCAAAAAGGCCAGCTAGACCTGGGCAATATCGCGTCGCTAACCAAGGTCGCGGTAGACGGCGGCATGAGGGAATTTGCTATGGACTTGTCGGCTCAAACAAATCTTACGAATTTCGACTCTAGCGCTTACGAGGGCAATTTCTCAAACCTAAAACTCAAAAACGTCCAAAACGCTACCGCAAAATTAGGCAGCGGGGACGATTTCGTAGAGATAGATAGCGCGGCAAATGCCCATAGCATAGACGGCGGCGCGGGCGAAGACACTATGGTCGTAACCTCTGCCGTAGCTACCGCGACGACAAATAAGCTTTCGCTTTTAATTTTGAAAATTTAAAGATAACCGACGCTTTAAGCGGAGCCGTAGATATGACTAAATGGGCAAATTTGAGCTCCGTAACGCTAGCCGGCGGAGCGGGAGCGGGAGCAAAGATAGATAATCTAGCGAATAACTCTACGATAGTCGTCGAAAACGCCGCGATCGCAAACGATATAGCCGTAAATATCAAAGACGCGGCGAGCGGCGCAGACGATACGCTAATCTTAAAGATAAATCCTAAAGCAAATACGGCAGGACTGGACAACACCGGAAATTTCGTCATAGACGGCATAGAAAACGTCCGCATAGTCTCAAACGCCGATACGGCAAAAACCGCCGCAGCCAAAAACGTAATAAACCTAAACGCTAGCGACGCGACTAAATGCGCGCTATCGGGCGTCTACGTGAGCGGCGACGGCAATACCGAGCTAAAACTAGGCGCAAATATCGTAAAAATAAAAGGCGTTGACGCAAGCTCGCTAACAGGCAAATTTACGTTTGACGCAGGAAATCACGTCGAAAGAGGCGGCGTCGTAAAAGGCGGCAGCGGAGACGATACGCTAAGCTTCGGCTCGGTGGCGGGCCTTAAAATAACGGGCGGAGCGGGCAACGACGTCTTTAAGGTCGGAAAGCTAGGAGCGGAGGCGAATTCGCCTTTTGGCACGGATAAGCTAAGCTCTATCACCGACTTTAGCAAAGGCGACAAACTATACACGGGAGGCGCCGCCGCGGAGTCAAATTCTATCGCCAAGTACGACTCAGACGCATCGCTAGACTTCGCCAACAACTTACGCGAAGCCGAAAAGGCGGCCGCCCAGCACGCGTCAAAGAGCGCGTATTTCACCTATCAGTCAAATACCTACATCGTTACGTCCGACGGCGTGCAAGGCGTAGGACAGGACGACTACGTGACCAAGCTAGCCGGTACGGTAGATCTAAGCGGCGCGAGAGTAGATAGCGATCACAATATCGTCTTATAATTTCGCCTAAATTCATTTTTATCCTTCACAGCGGCAGGCCGACACAGTACAGTTCTGCCGCCCAGATTTTCATTTTTTTATCTACGATTTATCGACAATCAGGAATTTAATGCTATAATCGCCACGGAATTAAACAAAATCCCAATTTACCCAAAGGAGGCCTTTTATGGCAGTAACAAAAGCACAAGTAGCCCAACTTTATGTGGCATTATTTAACAGAGCACCCGAAGGCGCTGGTCTAAACGCATGGGTTTCGGCAGGCGTTTTTAGAGATCAAGCGCAAACCGCAGACGCTATGCTACAAAGCCCTGCTATCGCAGCATATTTTAACGGCAGAATAGATACAAACAGAGGATATGTAGAAAATATCTATAAAAATATCCTAGGCAAAGACTACTCTCAAGATCCAGACGGCATCAACGCTTGGGTACGCCACCTAGAGCTAGGACACACAAGAGGCGAGACTCTAGTTACTCTTTTCCAAGTAGCAAGATCGCCTGAGGCTATCGCGGCAGACCCTACGGCAGCGGCGGTATTTGCAAACAAAACCGCTATCGCGGCATATATGGCTGAAAAGATAACCGACATAGAAAGCGACGGATCGGGTAACTTTAACTATGCTCCGTTCCAGCAGATTATCGAGACCACAAACAGCACCAACCTAGAGGAGCAAAAAGCTAAAATAGACCAGCTAGCAGACGCTGCAAAACCGGGAAGCAAAATTTTCACCACCGGAGTTGATACGCTTAAGGGTACCGAAGGCGACGATACTTTTAGCGCTGTTTACTATTCTGGCGACGGCGATAAGACTTCTACTTTGTCCTCTCTAGACACTCTAGACGGCTTAGGCGGTAAAGATACGCTAAAAGTAACCGTACTAAAAAACGGCTCAAATTCGGAGCTTGATCTAGGCGACCTAGATAACGCGATGAGAGGCGTAACCAACATAGAAAATTTAGAGATAAGATCAGAAGTCGTATTGAGCGGCTCATCGACTTTAAACAAAGGTCTTGACAACCTAAGTATCACGACTGCCGGCGACGTAGTTCTAACTACCGATACCAAAGAAAAAGTAACGATAGATACGAATAAAATCGCCACTCTAACGGCGGATAAAGCAAAAGAGATATCTGTAAAAGGTGGAGAAAATAGCACTATATCCGCAAAAGAGGCTACAAAAGCTAGCATAAATCTAGGCACAAACACAAAAGTCCTAACCGTAGCAGCCCCAGACGGACTAAGCAAAGTCGAGGATCTAAGCCTAGCAAACTTAAAACTAGCGGCAGCGCTCACCGCGGCTAAACTAGTTAAAATCAACGTAAAAGACGTCGACTTTACCAGCTCCCAAATCGCAACCAACGAAGAAAAAGTGGATCTAACCACAAACTACACGGAAAAAGGCACGGCCAAGCTACAAGCAGACAATGCCACTCAGCTAACCATCCACGCTAACGGCGAAAAAGAGTCTACTATCGAGTTCGTTTCTCCTCACAACAAGTTAGAAAAAGTAACCTTTGACGGAAGCGCAAAAGATCTAAAAATCAATCTGCAACAAGAAGGCGCTCTAAAAGACGTAAACGCAGCATCCTTTACCGGAAATTTCGCTGAACTAAAGGTCAAAAACATCGCCGGCTCGCAAGTGCTTTTAGGCTCAGGAAACGACGTAGTAGACATAGATGATACAGCTGCCGAGCAAACTATCAACGGCGGAGCAGGAACGGATCTAATATCTATATCTACAACGATTGCAGCCGCCGGAGCGAATAAGGTGACGCTTAAAAATTTCGAAGGCATAAGGATCAACAATACTATTGCAAATGATATAGATATGTCAAAATGGGAAGGCTTTAATAATATCACCCTAGCTCAAGGCGCAAATGCGGGCAAAAGTCTTACAAAAGTCTTAAATAACTCTACTATAACGGTAGAAAAAAATGATTTATCAAACGACCTTGTAGTAGATATCAAAGACGCAGATACCGGCACTGCCGATAAGTTAAATTTGGTACTAGATCCAAAAGACATCACAAATGGAAAGGTAAAAGGTCAATTCCAAGTAGACAATATAGAAAACATCGATATAGTGTCAAAATTGGACGAAAAAAAGATAGCTACAGCTGAAAATACCGTAAATCTAAAAGCTGGCGCCGACAAAGGCACTCTAGCTAACATAGTAGTAAAAGGCGATGCAAACTCAACAATACTAACTCTAGACGCCAATTTCAAAAAGGTAAAAACCGTAGACGCAAGCACTCTTAAAGGAAAATTTACATTTGACGCTAGCGGTCACCTTGATGAAAAATCAGTAATCAAAGGCGGAGCGGGAGACGATACGATAACCTTCGGTAGCAAATCAAGCGTAACTGTAACGGGCGGAGCGGGCGACGATACGTTTGTATTAGGAACCGTAGGCGACAGCGCAGCATTCCCTGCATCAAAAACGGCTACTATTAAAGATTTCTCTAAAGGCGACAAACTCAAAATAGGCGCAAATTTAGGAGGAACCATTGATCAAAATATCGCAAGATACGATTCAACAAAATCGCTAGACTTTGCAAACAACCTATCTAGAGCCCTAGACGTCGCAACGGCTGCAAGCAACAAACTAGCTTACTTTACCTACACCGATCCAGATAGCAATGCGACAGACACCTATCTAGTAAGATCAGACGCTGTTGCTCCCGGCAGCACAGCAACTGGCGCTGGCCTAACCGATGGCGACTATGTAGTAAAACTAACCGGTATAGTAGATCTAGCAGGTGCTACGCTTGCTGATGCGGGTACAAACCTAGAGCTAACCCTCTAATATCCGCGATAAACCCCGACCTTTCGGGGTTTATCCTCTTTAAACTCTCAAATTTTCTCTCTTTCAAATTTTACCAAACGAATCAAATTTAACGACGGACCAAATTTGCGCTCAGATTTAATCTGCCGCACGTGAATTTGACAGCAAAAATGCAAATTTCGCCGCATCAAATTTAAAATAATTAAATTTACGCCGGCCGTAAAGCCCTAAAATTCATACTTCTCAATCAAATTTGAAAAAATCAAAAAAATTTTACCTCTACCCCTAAAGTTTTTTTGATTTCGTCCGATATAGTTTTTGAACGACAAGAAGTCGTAATTAAACTTTAAAAGGATTTACAATGAGTTTTCGTATTAACACGAACATCAACGCTCTAAACACACACGCAAACGCAGTCGGTAACAACCGCAACCTTTCTCTTTCTTTGGGTAAACTTAGCTCAGGTTTGAGAATCCAAACTGCGGCAGATGACGCCTCTGGTCTTGCTATCGCTGATAGCCTTCGCTCTCAAGCTAGCGCGCTTGGTCAAGCTATCGCAAACGGTAACGACGCTATCGGTATCATCCAAGTAGCGGATAAGGCTATGGACGAGCAGCTAAAAATCCTTGATACTATCAAAGTAAAAGCTACTCAATCAGCTCAAGACGGTCAAACAAGCGACTCTCGTCAAGCGCTACAAGCCGACATCGTTCGCCTAATGGAAGAGCTAGACAACATCGGTAACTCTACGTCTTTCAACGGCCAGCAGTTACTAAACGGAACATTCTCTAACAAAGAGTTCCAAATCGGCGCTTACTCAAACCAAACAGTTAAAGCATCTATCGGCGCTACTACGTCAGATAAGATCGGCTTAACAAGATTTGAGAGCTCTAAGTTATTGACATTTGCAGGCGTAGTTAGCCTTACTTTCCTAAACGTAGACGGTATAAACAACGTAAAAGTAGCTGCGGCTACAATTTCAACCGGTCTAGGTAAAGGCGTAGGCGCGCTAGCTGAAAATATCAATAAAGTAACCGATAAAACAGGCGTTAGAGCTACGTTTGATACTACGTGGGTATCTAGTAAAGCTATCAGCGGCGGTCAGATCCTAAGCCTTGTCATCAACGGCGTAAAAATCGGCGACCTAGAAGTAAAAGCAGGCGATAAAAACGGCGCTTTGGTAAATGCTATCAACAAAGTTAAAGACCAAACAGGCGTAGAAGCATCTGTAAACACCGAAGGTAGAATGGTACTAACTAGCCGCGACGGTAGAGCTATAAAAATCTCAGGCGACAAAGTAAGTGCCGGCCTAGGCGGTAAAAGAGGAACATCTATGTTCATCGGACGCCTAAACCTAGTTCGCCTAGACGGTCGCGATATCAAGGTTTCAACAGGCGCAGGTACAGGAGACCTATCTGTAGCGTTTAGTAAAACTGCTAACAGCGAGGGCGGCAACCAGCAGTCAGTAGCTCTAAGAGATATCAGAGGTCAGCTAGATCCAGACCTAGCCGCTGCTATGGGCTTCCAAAGAATGAGTAACGGCGTAATGACTTCTGCTCAATCAGCAGGCGTTATGACTCTACGCGGCGCGATGGCTGTTATGGATATCGCTGAGTCTGCTCAGAAAACTCTTGATCAGATCCGCTCAGACCTAGGTTCTGTTCAAAATCAGCTTGTTGCAACTGTAAACAACATCACAGTTACTCAAGTAAACGTAAAATCAGCTGAATCTCAAATCAGAGACGTTGATTTCGCTGCCGAGTCAGCAAACTTCTCTAAGTTTAACATCCTTGCTCAGTCAGGAAGTTATGCTATGAGCCAAGCTAACTCTGTTCAGCAAAACGTTTTAAGACTACTTCAGTAGTATTAAAACGTTTCTAGGTGAAGTAAAGCCGTTTAGGCTTTACGGAACTGGAAAAACGTAAAATTTCTACGCGAAGCGGGGGCAACCCCGCGTAGCTGGAAAAATGTTTTAAGACTAACTTTAAGGCCGCTTCGGCGGTCTTAGATTTCAAAAACCCAAACACCAATAATTAAGACATCTCCAAAAATAATAGTTAATACAGGCGCCAAATTTGACGCCTGCTCTTTAGAAGTGAATTTTAAAGTCGAGTTTTACCCGCTCGACTTTTTGCTTCAAATTTTATCCCATTTTTCCAAGTCAAATTTAAATTCAAACGGTAAATTAATGCCATTAATTTAAAATTTTTGCTACAATTACCGCAAAAAATTAAAAAGGCTATATTAATGAAAAGCTTAATCATCGTGGAGTCCCCCGCGAAAGCCAAAACGATAAAAAATTTCCTCGGAAGCGACTACGACGTCATCGCATCAAAAGGCCACATCAGAGATCTGCCAAAGACGGCATTTGGTATCAAGATAGAGGGCGAAAAATTTACTCCAGAATACAAAATAAGCGCCGACCACTCCGCAATAGTAAAAGAGATCAAAGAGCTAGCCAAAAACGCCGACCAAATCTACCTCGCAACCGATGAGGACCGCGAAGGAGAAGCCATCGCCTATCACATCGCCTCAGCCATCGGCAAAAAGCCCGAAAGCCTGCCTCGTATCGTGTTTCACGAGATAACCAAAAGCGCCATAGAGGCTGCGCTAAAAAATCCGCGCACGATAAATATGGATAGCGTAAACGCGCAGCAAGCACGCCGCCTGCTAGACCGAATCGTAGGCTACAAGCTCTCGCCACTGTTAAATTTAAAGATCCAAAAAGGACTAAGTGCGGGACGCGTGCAAAGCGCGGCTCTAAAAATCATCGTGGATAGAGAGCGCGAGATACGCGACTTTAAACCGATCGAGTACCACAGCATCGACGCAGTTTTCAAAAAAGACCTCGACGCCGAGCTGGTTAAATTTGAAGCGCAAAAGATAGAAAAGCTAACGATAACAAACGGCGATAGAGCCAAATTTATAGTAGAAAATCTAAAAAATGACAAATTTAGCGTCCGCGAGATCGAGAGCAAAGAGCGCAAAACCGAGCCCGCGCCGCCGTTTATGACCTCGACGCTACAGCAAAGCGCGAGCAACCGCCTAGGCTTTAGCCCGAAAAAAACGATGATGATCGCGCAAAATTTATACGAGGGCGTACAGACGCATCAGGGCTTCATGGGTGCGATAACCTACATGAGAACGGACAGCCTAAATCTCGCCAAAGAAGCCGTCGCTGCCGCGCGCGAGACGATCGAAAAAGAGTACGGCGAGCGCTACCTACCCGCTAAGGCTAAAATTTACGCCACCAAAAGCAAAGGCGCGCAAGAAGCCCACGAGGCGATCCGTCCGACAAACCTCAGCTTCACGCCCGCTATCGCCGCGCAATATCTCGAAAAAGACGCATTGCGCCTCTACACGCTCATCTACAACCGCTTTTTAGCCTGCCAGATGAGCGCTAGCATTAGCCAGACGCAAAACGTATTCGTCGCGGGCGCAAAAGGCGAGTTTAAAATAAGCGGCCGCAAGGTGCTGTTTGACGGCTTTTACCGCGTTTACGGCGATATGGATAAGGATAAAATTTTGCCCGACCTAAAAATCGGCGATCCTATGAGCCTGCAAAGCATCAAAAGCTCGCAGCACTTCACCGAACCGCCGTCTCGCTACTCGGAGGCAGGGCTCGTTAAAAAGCTAGAAAGCCTGGGCATCGGACGTCCTAGCACCTACGCGCCGACTATCTCGCTGCTGACCTCTCGCGACTACGTCAAAGTCGAGAAAAAGCAGCTCGTGCCAAACGAGATCGCCTTTACGATGATGGGCGTTTTGGAGGAGCATTTTAGCGATATCGTAGATAGCGAATTTACGTCGAATATGGAAGAAAAGCTCGACCACGTCGCCGAAGACAAAGCCGACTGGCAAAAGCTTTTGAGCGATTTTTATCATCCGTTTATGGATAAAATTTCAGCTGGCAAAACGGGCATAAAAAGCCAAAAGGTCGCCACTCCGATCGGCGAAAAGTGCCCCGAGTGCGGCGGCGAACTGCTACTGCGAAAGGGACGCTACGGCGAGTTTATCGCGTGCGGAAATTTCCCAAAATGCAAATACTCGCGCAATATCGCAAAAGCCGATCAAGGCACGCAGGAAGGCGAAGCTGCGGCAAAACCAAAAAAAGAGCTGAAAAAGATCGACGTACCGTGTCCAAAATGCGGCGGCGACATCGTCGAACGCATCAGCCGCAGGGGTAAATTTTACGGCTGCGCAAACTATCCAAAATGCGACTTCGTCTCAAACTACGAGCCGGTCGCGCAAAAATGCGACGAATGCGGCGGCGATATGATCAAAAAAGAGCTCAAAAAAGGGACGTTTCACGAGTGCACGAAGTGTAAGAAAAAGGTACAAATAGGAGATTTGTAAATTTTGTTTGTTTGAATAATTTTTAAAATTTTACTCGTTTTAAATACGATTTTTTTAAACCTAAAAGCTAAATTTTTAAAATTTACTCGCTCAAAGCAGTTACCTACCAAATTTCGGCTTCGCTATCGCTTAGCACGAAATTTGGAGGCGAAAGCTTTTCGGTCGTAAATTTTAAAAATTCTTGAGAATTAAATTTGCAAAATTTTAATGCAAAACGATAAGGCGAAGTATTTTTGCTCTAGACAAGGCGGATTTAAATTTTACGACGGGAGCTACCTCGTCGGTAGTGACCAAGTAAAATTTAAATCCAACGAAGTATAGGGCAAAAAGACAAGCCGCTAAAAAAGGAATAATCTAATGAAAACTATTATGTTGTGTGCTATTTGTTCGGTAAGCTCTGGCAACTGCTCCGAGGATTGCGGCTACTGCACGCAAAGTGCGGGCATAAATGCCAGCATCGAAAAATACAAAATGAAAAGCGTCGAGCAAGTAGTCGCCGAGGCCAAGATCGCAGCGGCAAACTACGCGCTGGGCTTTTGCCTAGTCACCAGCGGCGCAAGGCTCACGGACAAAAAGACCGAGGAGATCGCCCGCCTCGCGCGCGCCGTAAATAAAGAAGTTCCAAACCTCATGCTGATCGCTTGCAACGGCATGGCGACGCTACCACAGCTAAAAGAGTTAAAAAGCGCGGGCGTGTTTAGCTACAACCACAACCTCGAGACCTCGCGCGAGTTTTTCCCGCAAATTTGCTCGACGCATAGCTGGGACGAGCGCTGGCAGACCAACATCGATGCCAAAGAAGCAGGGCTGATGCTCTGCACTGGCGGCATTTACGGCCTTGGCGAGAGCGAGGCCGATCGCGCGAGCCTGCAAGCTAGCCTTGCAAAGCTTGATCCGTTTTCTAGTCCGATAAACTTCTTTATCCCAAACGATGCGCTACGCGTCAAACGGCCGCCTATGGGAGCGGACGAGGCGCTAAAAATCATCGACGACACCGTTCGTGCACTGCCTAACGCTCGCGTGATGATCGCAGGCGGTCGCGAGAAAATTTTAGGCGAACGCCAATACGAAATCTTTGATCACGGCGTATCCGCCGTCGTCATCGGCGACTACCTCACAACCAAGGGTGAGGTCGCTAGCCGCGATATCGCCGAGTTTAAAGCGCGCGGATTTAGCTTCGCGACGCTTTGCCACTGATGCAAAATTTGCTCTTAATCGGGTGCGGCGGATTTTTGGGGTCGGTTTGTAGAGCTGTTTTAAGCGGCGCGGTCGCTAAATTTTGCCCCGATTTTCCGCTTGCTACCCTTTGCGTCAATGCTCTTGGTAGCTTTTTGATCGGCGTACTACTCTCGTTAAATTTGAGCGAAAATTTAAGGCTATTTCTAGTCGTCGGCGCACTCGGCGGTTTTACGACGTTTTCGACGTTTAGCTATGAGACGGTGCGCCTTTTTAGCTCGGGACAAAATTTAGCCGCATTTTTAAACGTGTTTTTTAGCGTTTTTGTTTGCCTCGGGTTTTGTTATCTAGGCACCGCTATTCGCTGAAATTCTAAATTTTACCCACCGAGACCCGCACCTTTAAGATGCTAAATTTGGTTTAGTTAAATTTGGTGTTTCAAGTCGAGCTTCCTTGCGTAAAAAACAACCGTTTAAGGTTGTTTTTTACTTTATTGTAAAGGGGGTGGGGGCTTAAATTGCGCTCTGCTTTGCAGCTCTCAAAGAGAGTGCAAGCACAAGGCGAGGCAAA
>ERZ773035.1074-NODE-1074-length-20520-cov-10.016467_pt1 | contig 20520 bp, 17 predicted proteins | sample MGYA00511487_ERZ773035 | MGnify/ENA primary metagenome ERZ773035 (study PRJEB29015, sample SAMEA2737985) | human oral metagenome | biome: human oral; feature: human-associated habitat; material: dental | place: China | collected 2024 ...
AGCGCGGCATCATCTACATTGATGAGATCGATAAGATTGCGCGCAAGTCGGAGAACCCCTCCATCACGCGCGATGTCTCGGGCGAGGGCGTTCAGCAGGCGCTCCTCAAGATTCTTGAGGGGACGACGGCATCTGTGCCGCCGCAGGGCGGACGCAAGCATCCACAGCAGGAGCTCTTGCAGATCGATACAACGAACATTCTCTTCATCTGCGGAGGGGCATTTGACGGGATTGAGGAGATCATCGAGTCGCGTCTTGGCAAGAAACAGATGGGCTTTGGCGCCGAGGTGCGCTCGAAAAAGCGTGTTTCCGTCGGAGAATCGCTCAGCAAGGTGATCCCCGAGGATCTGATGAAGAACGGTCTGATCCCCGAGTTTATTGGGCGACTGCCCGTCGTCGTGACACTGAACTCGCTCGACGAGGATGCGCTTGTGCGCATCCTGACCAAGCCGAAGAATGCGCTCGTCAAGCAGTTCCAGAAACTCTTGGAGCTCGACGGCGTACGTCTCACCTTTGAGGATGATGCGCTGCATCTCATCGCGAAGGAAGCGCTCACGCATAAGACGGGGGCGCGTGGACTGCGTTCCATCATCGAGGGCATCATGCGCAACGTTATGTATGAGGTGCCGTCGATCCAGGGAGTAACCGCATGTCAAGTCACAAAGGATGTCATCGCGAACCACAGCGATCCGATTCTGACCATCGACGGTAGCAGTGCGGCAAAGATGGCAGCTGCAAACTAAGAATACCCACATGAAAGGAGCTCTGCACTGCGGTGCTCCTTTTTTATATATAGATGGAAGGAAATATGATGTCCGAGAAACACACACTCCCACTGCTTCCACTGCGTGGTCTGGTAGTCTATCCGCATATGATGGTCAACCTTGATGTCGGACGTGACCGTTCAGTTGCTGCCATTGAGAGCGCCATCGCGGGGGACAGCCAAATCCTCGTCGTGGCACAACGGGATCCGGAGAATGATGACCCAACGTCGAACGATCTCTACGATGTCGGAACCGTTGCAGAGATTCGTCAGTTCCTGCGCATGCCCGAGGGAGTTCTGCGCATTCTTGTCGATGGGCAGAAACGTGCAGAGATCCTTGCCATCCGTGAGGGCGATACCTATGCTGAGGCAGATGTGCACGAGGTCGATGAGGTGGAGGAGGAGCCTTTGAGCAAGGAGATGGAGGCACTCGTTCACGGAGTTACGAGCAAGTTTGAGGAATGGGTGAAGCTCTCCCACAAGATCCCGCCGGAGGCACTTGTTTCGATCTCGATCATGGAGGACATGGGGCGGCTTACAGACATCATTGCGAGTCATCTGAGTCTTCGGCATGAGGTGCGTCAGGAGATCCTTGCTGCCATCGACGTACGCGCGCGTCTCGAACGCCTCTATCAGGCGCTCATGCACGAGCTCGACATCATGGGGATTGAGAGCGAGATCAACCGTCGCGTGCGCAAGCAGATGGACAAGGTGCAGCGCGACTTCTACCTGCGTGAGCAGATCAAGGCGATTCGCAAGGAGCTTGGTGACGATGCGGACAAGGCTGCCGAGGTGGATCGCTATCGTGAGGCTCTTGGCTCGAAGAAGTTTCCCGATGCTGTGCGTGAGACCATCGAGCGCGAGATTCACCGCCTTGATATGAGCCACGCGATGAGTGCCGAAGTCGGTGTCATCCGCAACTATCTGGATACGCTGATCGAACTGCCGTGGAACGAAGTGACCGAAGAGCACGTCGACATGACGGAGGCGCAGGCGGTGCTTGAGCACGATCATTATGGTCTCTCGAAAATCAAGGAGCGCATCCTTGACTATCTCGCCGTGCGGCGGCTTGCGCCCGAGCAGAGCGCACCGATTCTCTGCCTCGTCGGCGCGCCCGGCGTTGGCAAGACATCGCTCGGCGCATCGATTGCACGCGCGATGGGGCGCAAGTTCATCCGCATCTCGCTCGGCGGCATCCGCGACGAGGCGGAGATTCGCGGGCACAGGCGCACCTATGTCGGCGCAATGCCGGGGCGCATCCTCGAAGGAATTCGCCGCGCGGGCACGCGGAACCCCGTATTTCTTTTGGATGAGGTCGACAAGATCGCGATGGACTTCCACGGCGACCCGTCGGCGGCGCTCCTCGAGGTACTTGACCCTGCACAAAACTGCACGTTCAGCGATCACTTTGTCGAGCTGCCGTTTGACCTCTCGCGCGTGTTTTGGATTGTGACGGCGAACAATCCTGTGAAGATACCGGCACCGTTGCGTGATCGTATGGAGATCCTGAACCTGTCGAGCTATACTGAACTCGAAAAGATAGAGATTGCACGGCGGCATCTCCTTCCGCGCCAGCGCACGCAGAACGGACTCAAGGCAAAGGACATCCGCGTAAGCGCGGGCGTCTGGGCGGAGATCATCCGCTCCTATACGCGCGAGGCAGGGGTACGCGAACTCGAGCGCGTCATCGGACAGCTTTGCCGCAAGGCGGCGCGCAGGATCGTTGCCGATGAGAAGCCGCCGATTTCCGTGACAAAGGCAAATCTCGCGGACTTCCTCGAGCGCCCGAAGTATCACGCGGCAAAGCAGGAGAAGAAGCCGCTTGTCGGCGTCGTGACGGGACTCGCGTGGACGGAGGTTGGCGGCGATGTGCTGCGCACCGAGGTCAATATCCTGCGCGGCAAGGGAAAGCTCATTCTCACAGGGCAGCTCGGCGAAGTTATGCAGGAGTCGGCGCAGGCTGCACTTTCCTACGTGCGCAGCCGTGCCAGCGTGCTTCATCTCGCAGAGGACTTTTATGAGAAGGACGACATTCACATCCACCTGCCCGAGGGAGCAATCCCGAAGGACGGTCCCTCGGCGGGGATCACGATGGCGACGGCGATGATCTCTGCGCTCACGGGGCGCAAGGTGCGCTCCGATGTTGCCATGACGGGGGAGATCACGCTGCGCGGGAACGTCCTGCCGATCGGCGGACTCAAGGAAAAGACCCTCGCTGCCTACCGTGAGGGAGTCAAGACTATTGTTCTGCCGCAGGAGAATGAGCGCGATATCGAGGACATCCCCGATGCCGTGCGCTCCTCGCTTGAATTTGTGCCCGTCGCCCACATGGACGAGGTGCTGCGGGTCGCGCTGTATAATTAGGAGGTGCGGACGTGTCTGAAGCGGTTGTTATCACAAAGGCGACTTATCTCGCTTCCGCTGTGCGGCGCGACCAGTATCCCGAGGAGCTGCGTCCTGCCGTTGCCTTTATTGGGCGCTCGAACGTCGGCAAATCCTCGCTCATCAACTCTCTCACACGCATTCGGCAGCTTGCACGCGTATCTTCGAAGCCGGGCAAGACGCAGACCATCAACTTTTATGAACTCCTTTTGAAGATTGACGGAGGAGAGGAGCGTCACTCCGTCCACCTTGTCGATCTGCCGGGCTATGGCTATGCCAAGACCTCACGCGAGAGCAGAAAGGTTTGGGCGAAATTTATCGAAGAATATCTTCTGCACGCAGAGGAACTCCGCTTCGTCTGTCTTCTGCTCGATATTCGCCACACGCCGATGGAATCCGACCGCAGAATGTTTGACTGGCTTGTAGAGCATGACATCCCCGTGCTCGTCATTGCCACGAAGGCGGATAAGATCGGAAAGAATGCACGCCGCATGCAGATCGCGGCGATACAGACGACCCTTGGTGTACCTGAGCTCACAATCCTGCCCTATGCCTCACCGAAAAATGAAGGGCGTTCAGAATTACTTGACGTGATGAAGGAATATTTGGTAGAATAGACACAGAAAGAAATGAACACGGTTCACTTTCTGTGCCGGAATATTCGCCCCTGAGCAAGGCAGAAGCACAATCGGCAGAGAGATGGGCTGCGGTGCTGTGTATTATGGGGGATGGTATCGTGAATTCACTTACGGATTTTGACAAACGGCTGCTGAACATACTGCAGGGAAACCTGCCCTTGTGTTCGCGGCCGTTTGCGTACTTGGGCGAGATGCTGGATACGACGGAGGAGCATGTGCTCAGTCGGCTGGGCGATTTGAAGCGCGAGGGATATCTCCGGCGCATTGGGACATTCTTTAACTCGGAGCAGCTCGGCTACCATGGTACGCTGATTGCACTGCGCGTCGCAGAGCAGAAGCTTCCGGATGTGGCACAGGCGGTCAATCGCTATGCGGGGGCGACCCACAACTACGAGCGCGAGGGGGACTACAATCTCTGGTTCACACTGCTGACCCCCTCACGTACGGCAGAGGAGAAAATCCTTGCCGAGGTTTCGGCACTGCCGGGCGTTGAGAGATTGATGTGCCTTAAAGCGAACAGACGCTACAAAATCAACGTGCAGTTTAAACTCGCATAGCCGTGGGAAGGTATAGAAACACAATGACAGAAGAAATCGAGATTGGAGAACTTGATCAAAAGATTGTCCGATTACTGCAGGGGGATTTTCCGCTCGTAGCGGAACCATATAAGGAACTTGCCGCAGAGATCGGCATTACGGAGGAGGAACTCCTCGCGCACATTTCCTCCATGCGCGAGGAGAAGAAGATCCGCAAGATGGGCGCCGTTCTGCGTCATCGTGAGGTGGGCTTTACTGCAAACTGCCTGTGTGTCTGGAACGTACCCGATGGGCGCGTGGACGAGGTCGCAAAGCGTATGGCGGAGCATCCGCGCGTCTCACATTGCTACGACCGCAACCGCACGGACGATTGGCAGTACAACCTCTATACGATGATCCACGGCTACAGCCGTGAAGAGTGTGAGGAGATTGCAGCGAAGCTCGCCGCCTCGACCGGCATCGAGGAGCGCCGCATGCTCTACACTAAGAGAGAGTGGAAAAAGACATCGATGAAGTACTTTATTGAGGAATAAGTACGGTTGCACACAAAAATCCCGAGGGATCACATTGATCCCTCGGGATTTTCTATGCGGCCTTACAGTGCGAGAATCCGGTCACGCAGCCCTGCGAGCAGCTCTTCGGAGGGGACATAGAGCATACGGACCTTGTCCATGACGATCTCACAGCCGCCTGCCTTCAGTTCGTCCTCGATCTGCTGAATGCTCTGCCCGCCCCAGCCGTACGAGCCGAACGCGAACGCCTTGCGCCCGATCGGGGCAAGCCCCTTCATATAACAGAGGAAGCCAGCAATGGTCGGAAGCATCTGGTTGTTGAGTGTCGGTGAGCCGACGGCGAGATAACGACTCGTGAGGACATCCGTCATAATATCGGCATGTGTATTGTGCTTGATGTCGTAGTAGCCGACGGAGAATCCCTTGTCGATGAATGCCTCGGCGATCGTATGCGCCATCTTCTCTGTGGAGTGCCACATGCTGTCAAAGACGATGACCGCACGGTCATCGGTTTCACCGAGCGACCACTTGTTGTAGAGGTCGATGATCTCAGGGATATGCGAGCGCCAGAGGATGCCGTGTCCCGTGGCAATCAGATCGATGTCAAGCCCGTGGAGTGCCTTGAGTGCCGTCTGCGCCTGTTTTCCGTAGAGGAAGAGGATGTTTGCGTAATATTTCTTCGCCTCCTCGATGACAATGGAGAAATCATTTTCATCGTCGTAGCGTTTGCCGGAGGCGAGGTGTTGACCAAATGCATCATTTGAGAAGAGGATCTTCTCCTCGGGACAGTAGGTTACCATGCTGTCCGGCCAGTGGAGCATCGGCGTTGGGACGAAGGCGAACGTGCGCTTGCCGATGGAAAGCGTATCACCTGCCTTGACCGTCTCATAGGGGAGTTCGCCGTAGTAGGCACGCAGTCCCTTCAGCCCGTTCGGGGCGCTCGTGATGACCTTTGCGTTCGGAGCGAGGGAGGAGATGAGCGGCACACCGTACGAATGATCCGGCTCGACGTGGTTTGAGATAATGTAGTCAATCTGCGATGGGTCGATGACGGAGGAGATGCGTGCAAGCATTTCCTCCTCAAAGCCGTGCTTCACCGTATCAATCAGCGTGATCTTATCGTCGATGATGAGATAGGCATTGTAGGATGAGCCGCGCTGCGTATCGTAGCCGTGAAAGCTGCGCATCGACCAGTCGATCGCTCCGACCCAGTAGATGTTATCCCGAATTTTGATGGCGTTCATGAGTGTACTCCTTTCGATGATAGAATCATATATATAACTTATAGTATCTTCCTATAAACGAGAACTATATTTATAGAAGTATTCTAGCTTAATTCCAAACCTTTTGCAACAGGAATTTCAGTGTATATTTTTCGTAGCAAATAGGCAGAATATAGACGATTTCTTGACAGATGATTTTGCATACGGTATAATATTTATAACGAAAGCCGTATGAATTGGGAGAAAATGACTAGAAAAGGAAGGACTTTCATGCTAGAAAAGATTCTGGTCTTTGACACCGAGACAACAGGTTTTCGCAGTGACGATGAGGTCTTGACGCTCGCCGTTGTTGATGGCAGCGGGGCGACGTTGGTAGACGGGATGTATGCCCCCCTGCGAAAGAGCACGTGGCCGGATGCGGAAAAGATCAATCGGATCTCGCCGGCGATGGTAGCGAATTGTCCGCCGATTTCTGCGCAGCAGACAGAGCTTGAGCGGCTCTTCAATGCGCACGACACCTTGCTTGTCGGATACAACATCGAGTTTGACATTCGCCTTTTGGCGCAGTCCGGGATCCGCATTACAAATCCGAATCGTCACGATGTTATGCTTGCTTTTTCGGAGCTTCGCAAGATTCCCGATGCACGGCGCGGCGGCTACCGCTGGTGGAAGCTGACGGAGTGCGCGGACTATTACCGCTATGATTGGGGAACGACCGAAGCGCATGGAGCGCTTGCGGATACACGCGCAACACTCTATTGTTACCAAAAGATGAAAGAGCCGGTGTACGAGGAGCAGAGCTTGTTTTAGCATAACATTGAGAATAGAGAGGAGGGGACGCTATTATGGCAAAGAAACCATATGGAAGCACCACCCCAAGCCCTGCGGAATCCATACGGGAACGCAAGAAAAGGGAGATGGAGCGGGGAGTGGAACGCGTGAGGAAAAAGCGCGCCTCCTATCAGCGTAAGATTATCGGTACGGCGCTTATTTTCTTCATCATTCTGATCATACTGTGTGCGCTCCTGCCAAACAATGATCCGGCAGCTTATGGCGATAAGTGGAACAAGGATGTGACCTCGCGTCAGACGCAGATTTTTCAGAGTTTGCAGGATAATTTTAAGTAGGTACTTGCCATTTTCAAAAAACCGCGTATTCTATAGTGGAACGCGGTTTTTTTGATGAAGGAGTTGTTTGCATGAAATTCCAGGAGGTCATCCTCGCATTGCAGGAGTTCTGGTCAGGGCAGGGCTGCATCCTCGCTCAGCCGTATGACGTTGAGAAGGGGGCAGGTACGATGAGCCCGTGGACGTTCCTGCGCGTCTTAGGTCCTGAGCCGTGGAACGTCGCCTATGTCGAACCGTCCCGCCGCCCTACCGACGGGCGCTATGGGGACAATCCGAACCGTCTCTATCAGCATCATCAGTTCCAAGTCATTATGAAGCCCTCACCGGACAACATTCAGGAGCTCTACCTTGAGAGCCTTGCACGTCTCGGCATCCGTGCCGACGAGCATGATATCCGCTTTGTCGAGGACAACTGGGAGTCACCGACGCTCGGTGCGTGGGGATTGGGGTGGGAGGTCTGGCTCGACGGTATGGAGATTACGCAGTTCACGTATTTCCAGCAGGTTGGCAGTCACGATGTAAAGCCGGTCTCCGTCGAGATCACCTACGGTCTCGAGCGACTTGCCATGTATATTCAGGGCGTGGAGAATGTCTATGACATCGCGTGGACGGACGATGTGACCTATGGTGATGTGTTTCATCAGAACGAATTCGAGCAATCGACCTATGCGTTTGACCTCTCGGATGAGGCACTGCTTTTTGACCTCTTTGACAAATACGAGGCGGAGGCGGTGCGCGTCATCGGTGCGGGGCATGTGCATCCCGCACATGACTACGTGCTGAAGTGCTCGCACACGTTCAACCTGCTCGACGCGCGCGGTGCGATCAGCGTTTCGCAGCGGACGGCATTCATCGGTCGCGTCCGCAAACTCGCGCGTCTCTGTGCGGAGGCATATCTCGCACAGCGCGAGGCACTTGGCTATCCAATGCTGAAGAAGGAGGGGAAGGCATGAGTAAGGATCTGCTGCTTGAGATTGGGACGGAGGAAGTTCCGGCGCACGTTATGCCTCGCATGCTCTCCGACTTGGCGTGTCTGGCGGGGGATATGCTCACAGAGCACCGACTTGCCTACGAGAGCCTGCGCACAATCGGCACGCCGCGCCGCACGGCGCTCATCGTTACGGGGCTTGCCGAGCGGCAGAAGGATGTCAGCACGGAGACACGCGGTCCATCGGTCGCCATCGCCTATGATGCGGAAGGGAATCCGACGAAGGCGGGTGCGGGCTTTGCGCGCGGGCAGGGCATTGATCCCTCTGCACTGATTCAGCGCGATGGCTATGTCTATGCCTCCGTGCACGAGAAAGGTGCAGAGACGCGGCAGATCCTGACGGAACTCCTGCCCGAACTCATCCGTGCGATTCCGCTGCCGAACAGCATGCGCTGGGGTGATCTGGATTTCCGCTTCATCCGTCCGATCCGCTGGATTGTTGCGCTCTACGGGACAGAGGTCGTGCCCTTTACACTTGCAAATGTCACGAGCGGGAACACGTCACGCGGACATCGTACGCTTTCCCCGCAGGATTTTGTCATCTCCTCGCCCGCAGACTACGAGTCGGCATGTGAGAAAGCATATATCATCGCGGATCCCGAGCGTCGCCGCGCCATGATCTGTGAACAGATCGCTGCGGTTGCAAAGTCGTGCGGCGGAACGGCGGAGATCACGCCCGATCTTCTCGAGGAGGTGCTCTACCTCGTCGAGTACCCGACGGCACTCAGCGGATCGTTTGAGGAGAAATATCTTGCACTGCCCGCCGAGGCGGTCATTACGCCCATGCGTGACCATCAGCGCTACTTCCCCGTCAAGGCGGCGGACGGCAGTCTTTTGCCCGTATTCATCACCGTGCGCAACGGCGGCAGAGCACATCTGGATGTGGTCGCACACGGCAATGAGCGCGTCCTGCGCGCACGGCTTGCGGACGCACAGTTCTTTTTCGACGAGGATCGCAAGAAATCTCTCGCAGAGCACCGTGAGAAGTTGAAGACCGTCGTGTTCCAGCAGGGGCTTGGCTCGATGTACGAAAAGACCGAGCGTCTGATGGAGCTCGTCACGGCAATTGTCGAGGACCTTGCGCCCGATGCAGCGGTATATGAGGCGATGGAAAAGGATGCGCGCCGCGCGGCAGAACTGTCGAAGGCGGATCTCGTGACGGGTATGGTCACGGAGTTCACGGAGCTGCAGGGGATCATGGGGCGCGAATATGCCCTTCTCGATGGCGAGAAGCCGGAGGTTGCGTACGCGATTGACGAGCAGTATATGCCGCGCTTCGCGGGCGACGAACTCCCGAAGAGCGACCTCGGCTTCGCGCTCAGCGTTGCGGACAAGATCGACAATATTGTCGGCACATTCAGCCAAGGAAGGATTCCGACCGGATCACAGGATCCCTTTGCCCTGCGTCGTCAGGCACTCGGGCTTGTGCTCATGCTGATTGAGCGTGAGAGCGGGCTGCTGCTCTCCGATCTCGTCGAGGAGGCATCCGATCTCTATGGTCTTGATGTATCTCTGTGTCAGAAAATGCAGGTCTATGTTGCAGATTTTATCCGTCTGCGTTTGAAGAATGTGCTCACAGAGCGTGGCGTTCGCTACGATGTGCAGGAGGCAGTGCTCGTAGATGTGGACTTCGTTGCGGGCGTACCCGTGCGTGCAGCCTATGTGGAGCGTCTGCTTGCATCGGACGACGCGGACGCGCTCGTGCAGTCCTTCGTCCGTGTCGGTAACATCGCACGCATGACAGAGACCGGGATTGTCGATCCTGCACTTTTTCAGGCGGCAGAGGAGGGGGCGCTCCACTCCGCATACGAGCGTGCAGTCGCGGCACGTGCTACGGGAGCGGATACACTTGCGGCGGAGCAGGCACTCGCCCGCGCGATCGACGCGTTCTTTGATGCAGTCATGGTCATGGACAAGGACACGCATATCAAGAACAATCGTCTGACGCTACTCAAGGTGATTGACAACTATCTGCTGTGGACCGCAGATTACAGCAAGATCGTATTGAATTGACCGTGATACGTTGAAGTAAGACACAATGGTGGAACTGTGGCACGATTTCAAATTTGAATTTCGTGGCGCGTTCCACTGTTTTTCTTTTGACCTCTAGTCAAAACAATAACTTTATGCTATTATGGGCGAGTTAAAAATGATACGTTTTATCATTGGGGGACAATTTTGTTGGGGTGATCAATTGGATGTTACGGTAAAGGAAAAGTACCTGTCATGGGGGGCCTCGTTCGGGATTCACTTCTGTATCATCGCGGTGGCTGCTGCGATGGGACTTTTTTCGATGGCAACGGAGACGGAGAAGCGGCCGATCGACGTTGTGATCTATGATGCGTCCGCGCCGGAGAGCGCACCGGCCCCTGCGGCGGAGGCCGCTCCGCCGATGCCGAGCATCGACGATATCCCGATCGAACCGCCGAAAAAGGAAGAGACGCAGCAGCCGCAGGAACAGCCGAAAGAAACGCCCAAGGCAACCACGACGAATACGAGTGCGGCACCAAGCACGTCAGAGGGGGCAGGTGAGTCACGGAGTGCGGCACCTTCTGAAAGTACCGGTACGGGCAGCGGCGAGGATACGGGACGTGATGCGGCAGCTGCGCAGCGTCCGCGTACGCCGCCGAAGTTGCTCTCGGGTTCCGCTCCGGTCTATCCGAAGGAGCTCGAAAAGAGGGGCGTCACGGGTACGGTCGGACTTGCCATCGTGGTCGGACCTGACGGCGGTGTGCAGAGCGTCGATGTATCGAGTTCCTCAGGGCAGCCCGAGCTAGATCAGGCGGCGATTGCAGCGGCGTATACGTATCGCTTCGAGCCTGCGCGCAACATCTACGACGAACCGGTCGCATGCCGGGTCAACCGCTCGTTTTCCTTCTCATAGGAACGGGCAAAAGGAATGGGAAATGGAATTATATGGAGGTTACTAAGTGAAATACGAGTCCACGAAGCTGAAGCAGAGCATCCGCATTGCCCTTACAGCAACTACGCTGACACTGCCGATGACGGCATTCGCCGCCGAGAGCGGGGAGCATGATGTCTACGACCTCGATACGGTCGAGATCGTCGGATAGCGCCCCGTCTCACAGCCCGTTCAGACGGTGGAAGAGCCGGCGGAGACACCGAACGTCTATGCGGGTGGGCAGATCGCTCGGCAGAGCACACTTGGGGTTCTTGGCACGCGCGACTTTATGGATGTGCCGTTCAACGTCACATCGTTCAACAACAGGATGATCGAGAATCAGCAGGCGAGTTCTGTCGTCGATATCATTGTCAACGATCCGTCCGTTGCCGATCTGACGCTCTCATCCGTCTCACAGGCGTGGATGATCCGCGGATTCAAGGCATAGCAGCAGGATACACAGCTCAACGGTTTTTATGGCGTTGCGCCGCGCTTCTACGGCGGAACCGAGTATGTGGATCGCGTTGAGGTCATGAAGGGGGTCGGCGCACTTCTCAATGGCATGGCACCGAACGGCTCCCTCGGCGGCACAATCAACTTCATCCCGAAGCGTGCAGGCGCGGAACCGAAGACAAGCGTCACGGTCTCCTACGGCAATAAGAGCCAGTTCGGACAGAATATTGATATCAGCCGCCGCTCGGATGACGGGAAGCTCGGGATTCGCATGAATTTCTACCACAACAATGGGGGCGCATCGTTCCGCGACGAGCGTGTGAAGACGCACTCTGGCTTTATCTCCCTCGACTATGCTGCGGATCGGAGCCGTACGACGTTTGACTTCGGCGCGATCAGCAACCGCGTTGAGAACGCACAGTATCGCCTGCAGATTGCTCCCGGTATTATCAATCAGCTTGGCGGCAAGGCGCCGCATGTGGATCCGAATGCGAAATTCGGTGCGCCCGGCACCTTCCGTCAGATTCGTGAGCGCTTCGGTATGCTGCGCACGGAATATGACATCGACAAGAATCTGACGGGCTATGCCGCGCTCGGTATGCGCATCACAAATCAGGATACGCTGAATAATGAGTTCCTGATGCAGCAGGTTGATGGCAGGTCGCGCATTACGCATCGCTATAACAATCAGATCAACAAGTCCATCTCGGGCGAGGTCGGACTCAAGGCAAAGGTCGATACGAAGGGCGTTGACCACGAATTGACCATTGCGGCAAGCCTGATGCACTATAAGCGCTATATGTTCCAGAACCAGTTTGGAAACGGTGCTCGCTATTTCACGAATATGTATGCCCCCCGGTGGAGGGATCTCAGCGCGCATCTTGGTTCGTATACGAAGCGCACGCCGCTGAATGACTCCGAGACGCTGCGCAGCATCGCCCTCTCCGATGTGATGACGACGAATGATGGGCGCTGGACGTTCGTTGTTGGCGGTCGCTATCAGCAGATCACAATCAAGAATTATCCCAATCCCCGATCCGGAAACGGGCGGCAGACGACGTACTCCGAGTATGAGGAGGCAAAATTCTCGCCCGCATTTGCCCTTGTACATAAGCTGAACAAACAGGTCTCGCTCTATGCGAACTATATTCAGGGACTCAAGGATGGAGACGAGGCAAGCACTTCCGCAGCCAATGCCGGAGAGAAGATGAAGCCGTTTGTCGCAAAGCAGTATGAGGTCGGCGCGAAATTTGACTTTGACAAAATTGCAACGACACTGAGCTTTTTCTCGATCAAGACACCGGCGATGCTGCTTGATCCTGTGACGAATCTGGATGAGGCGAGCGGTGAGGTGCGCAATCGCGGCATCGAGTGGATGTTCTTCGGCGAGCCGAAGAAGGGAACGCGCCTGACGGGCGGTATGACATGGCTGAACGCGACGTATCAGAAGACCGCAGGCGGCGCATATGACGGCAACATACAGGAGGGAACCCCGCGCTATACGGCAGTGCTCGGCGTGGAGCAGGATATCCACGGCGTTCCGGGGCTGACGTTCTCGACACATATGACCTATAACTCCTCCACCTATGCCGACCAGGCGAATACCCTTCGTGTATCGCCGTGGATGCGCTGGGATCTCGGGGCACGCTATCGCTTCAACGCCGGTGATACACCTGTGACCGTGCGCGCGGATGTGTATAACATCTTCAACAAGAACTACTGGCGAGCACTTGACCGCAACGCTGTATTCCTTGGAGCAGGGCGCACGTACATGCTCTCCGTGACGGCGGATTTCTAATTATTTTATTTCGTGTTTATAACCGGCTCGCGCTTTGCGGCGTGAGCCGGTTTTTCGCAAGAAAGAGGTACTATGGAAGGAAATACGGCTGCGCAGGAGCAGGGCAGGGGATTGCCGCAAGTGACAATCTGTTTCGTGCTCTGCATCGCGCTCGCGGGGGCGGCACTCCTCTCCCTCCGGATCGGTGCGCAGGACATCAGTGTCGCGACGATCCTTCGCTCATTCACGGAATATGATGCGGAGAACGTGCAGGAGATGATCGTGCAGACACTGCGCTTCCCACGCCTTCTGGCGGCACTCACCTGCGGCGCGAGCTTTGCCGTGGCGGGAGCGATCATGCAGGGCGTGACGAACAATCCGATGGCAAGCCCGTCAATCCTCGGCATCAGTGCCGGCTCGGGCTTCGGACTGGCGCTTGCGATGATTCTCTTCCCGCAGGGGAGCCTTGGGCTTTCCCTCGTCTTTTCGTTTGTGGGCGCGGCAGTTGCGACACTTGCGATTTTCCTGCTTGCGCAGGCAAAGGGGGCAGGGCGCGGAGCGGTGTTTCTCGCGCTCGCAGGCACGGCGATCGGCGCAGTGTTCAGCGCGGTAACACAGGCGATGACCGTCTACTTCGAGGTGGCGCAGGATATGTCCTACTGGACGGCGGGCGGCATCAGCGGCGTACGCATGGAACAGGCGGTCTTCATCCTGCCGTGGACGCTCATGGGGCTGCTCATGGCGATGGGAATTGCGCGCTCGGTGACACTCCTCTCCTTCGGGGAAGAGGTTGCGATCGGGCTTGGGAGCAAGATTCACCGCATCCGTATTCTCGCGGGAATCACGGTGCTCATTCTCGGCGGCTCGGCGGTTGCGGTCGCGGGACCCGTCGGCTTTGTGGGACTCGTGACGCCACACATCGCGCGCAAAATTGTCGGCATCGACTATCGCAAGGTCATCCCGATCTCGGCGCTTCTCGGGGCGCTCCTCGTCGTTGTCGCGGACATTGCGGCGCGGTCGATCAACCCGCCGTATGAGACGCCGCTCGGCGCGGTGACGGCACTTGTCGGTGTGCCGTTCTTCCTTTGGCTGATTCGGCGAAAGAGAGGTGCGCAATGAATCGTCTGCAAAAGCGCTTCTATCTCTACAGCCTCATGTTCATCGCTCTGCTTGCCCTCATGTTCGTCGCCCACCTCGGCACGGGATTCACGGAGCTCTCATACGCCGATCTCGCGCGCATCCTCCTCGGGGGCGGAACGCCGGAGGAGTGTCTGACGGTATTCGACTTCCGCATGGTGCGCTCCGTTCTCGCTGTGTTCGTCGGTGCGGGACTTGCGGTCGCGGGACTCATATTTCAGACCATCTCGCGCAATGAGCTCGCGAGTCCGGGACTTCTCGGCGTGAACGCGGGCGCGGGATTTGCCATCCTTCTGCTCGTCTACTTTACGGATGTGGCGGGCACAACGCTCTGGATCCGGCCGCTTGTTGCGACGATCGGGGCGAGCCTCGCGGCGCTCTTCATCTACCGCATGAGCTATGAGAAGGGGAAGACGCTCTCCACCTATACACTTGTCCTCATGGGCATCTCGCTCACGGCGGGCATTCATGCGATCGAGATGATGCTCATTGTGCGGCTCAGTCAGGAGAAATTCAATCAGGTGAATACGTGGATCATCGGCAGTATCTTTGGCAGCTCATGGGAACATGCGGCGCTGCTCCTACCGATCGTCCTTGTACTCGCACTCTTCTTTTATGCGCGGCAGACCGATCTGGATGTGCTCGCGCTCTCGGATGAAACGGCGATTGGGCTCGGCGTGCCGTTGAACCGCGCGCGTTTCCTCTATCTGATGGCGGCAGTCGCACTCGCGGCGTCCTGTGTCGCCATCGGCGGGAGCATCGGCTTTGTCGGACTGCTCTGCCCACATATCGCGCGACAGCTCGTCGGTGTGCAGCATGCACGCAGCATCCCCTTGACAGCACTCCTCGGCGCTCTGCTCGTCGTGTCGGCGGACTGGGTGGCGCGCGTCGTGATCGCACCTGATGAGATGCTGCTCGGTATCGTGATTGCGCTCATCGGCGCGCCGTATTTCCTGTTTGTACTCGCGCGAGCGAAGGCATGACCCCGGAGGTGAAACAGCGATGAAATTAACGATAGAACATCTGAAGGCGGGCTATGACAATGCCGTCATCATCGACGATCTGAACCTTGCGATTCCGGAGGGGAAGATTACGGCGCTCATCGGCGCGAACGGCTGCGGCAAGTCCACCCTGCTCAAGACTATCTGCCGCATCCGGCCGAGCCTCGGCGGGCGCGTGCTCCTCGACGGGGCGGATGTGCACGCGGCAGATCCGCGCGAACTGGCAAAGTCCATCGCCATTCTGCCGCAGAACCCGACCGCGCCCGAGGGGCTGACGGTGCGTGAGCTCGTGTCGTACGGACGTGCGCCGCACAAGTCCTCGTTTTTCTCCCGCACGACAGCAAAGGATCGGGAGATGATTGACTGGGCGCTGACGGAGACCGGTATGATGGACTTCCAACACCGTCCGATCGGTGCAATGTCGGGCGGTCAGCGCCAGCGCGCATGGATCGCGATGGCGATTGCACAGGACACCGAAATTCTCTTTCTCGACGAGCCGACGAGCTTCCTCGATGTGGCGCATCAGATGGAGGTGCTGCGCCTCGTGCAGCATCTGAACGGGGCGTATGGCAAGACCATCATCATGGTGCTCCACGAGCTGAATCAGGCGGCGCGCTTCGCGGACTGTCTCGTGGGGATGTGCCGCGGACAGTTGCTCTACTGCGGAACGCCGGAGGAAGTCTTTCATAAAGAGATGTTGCGCCGCGTGTTCGGCATCGACGCGGAGATCATGCGTGATCCGCGTACGGGACGCCCCATGTGCATCCCGTATTTTATGGACGAAGCGGGGCAGTTGGCATGAGGGGCACAAAGGCGCTTGTCGTTCTCCTTGCCGTTTTCCTCGCTGCATTTGCAGCAGGCTGCGGTCAGACTGATATTCGTGGGGAGAAGTCTGAGAAGGCGCAGAAAGCCATACAGGCGGCACGTCGTTTCGATCCCGCCGTCCTGAGAGAGGATACGCCGGAGGCAATCGATGCAGAATTTGCCGCGCGGCTCGCGGATAAGCGCAAGGCGGCGGAGAAGCTCTACCGCGAGGAGGACGGTAAACGCATCCTCAAACACAAATTCGGCGAGACGGAGTTGCCAAACGCGCCCGTGCGCATCGTTTGCATCCGCATGGAGGATCCCATGCTCGCGCTCGATGCTTCGATGGTCGCCGCCTATAATTTCCCGCAGTACTATCTGCATGACCGCCTTGCGGTGCGCGGCGTCCGGAGCATCAGCATCAACGACGAGAACAAGACGATCAACCTCGAGCAGGTGCAGGCGGCAAAGCCTGACCTCATCATCATGCGCGACAGCTTCAGCAAGAGTGTCTATCAGGATCTGTCCAAGATCGCGCCCGTTGCCGCTTTTGACCTCAAGGACTACGAGTGCGCCCTGCTTGCGCTCTCGATGGTCTTGCAGCGCCCTGCGGATGGCAAGGCACGCCTGATGGAGTTCTATGAGCATGCCAAGAAGGACCGTATGCGGATCAAGGGGGCGATTGGGGAGTCTACGGTTGCCCTCCTGCGCATCATGAACAAGGAGGTGCGCCTCTATCCCTACGCGACGAACGACATCAACCGCTTTATGTACGAGATGCTGAACCTGTGCCCGCCGCAGATGGTCGTGGACATCGACGGCAACGAGTCGAACAACGCGATTTCACTCGAACTGCTGCCGGAGCTCGGCACGGACTATCTACTCATCAATGCGGGCTACGGACCGAGCAGCCGTCAGAGCAGCGCCGTCGCGTGCAAACGGTTCGAGGCAATGCAGCGCGATCCTCTGTGGCAGAGTGTACCAGCCGTTCGTTCGGGGCACATGGTGATCGTGGATTCGATGGTTTGGAACGCGCACGGCATCATCTCCAAGGAGATGGCGATGGATGCGCTCGCGGATTGGATGGAGGAGAATCATGCACGTTAAGATGTGCGGGATGAAGACGCTTGCGGCGGCACGTGCGGCAGAGGAGACGGGTGCGGACTACATCGGCTTTATCTTTGCCGAAAAGAGCAGACGACATGTTATGCCCGGTACGGCACGGGAGATCGCGCGTGAACTGCATCGCGTGAAGAAAGTCGGCGTCTTTGTGGACGCGCCGATGAACGAGGTGAATCGGATTGCCGCCTTTGTCGGATTGGACTATGTGCAGCTCCACGGGTACGAGAGCGCAGAGATGGCGCGGATGGCAGAGCGCCCCGTCATTAAGGCGTACCGCTATGGCGATGACTTCGATGCGGATGGGGCAAATGCCTATCCCGCCGAGATGATCCTTGTGGACAGTTATGTTGCGGGTGTGGCGGGCGGCACGGGCACAGCATTCGGCTGGCAGGAGGCGGCGCGCGAGATTGCGCGCGTGACGAAGCCTGTCCTCATCGCGGGCGGCATCACGGCGGAGAACGTGGGCGAAGCTGCCGCTGTCTTTCATCCCTTTGGCGTCGATGTCTCGGGCGGGCTCGAGGAGGACGGCGAAAAGTCCGAAGCGAAAATCTGTGCGTTTATGGAGGCGGTACGGAAGTCTGTTTAGGAGATGCGCAAGGTATAGGGTTCCTTTGTCCGTTATATTTGACAAATTCGCTGTCCTCCACTAGAATGAGGGACATACGTCAATCGTAGAAGTCCGAAGGGGGTGCAGTATGCGCGATATATTAGCCGAAATTGTTGAAAAAAAGCGCGCAATCGTGGCGGAGGCGAAGAAAAACCGTCCGCTCGATGAACTGAAAGCAAATCTCCCATGCGGTACGTTCCGCATGGCGGAGCACTTCCGATGGCGGGGCTGGGGACTGATCGCGGAGTGCAAACTGCAATCGCCCGCGAAGGGACGGCTGACAACATCGCACAGCGTCTTGGAACTTGCCGATATCTATACGGCGGCGGGGGCGGCGGTGCTCTCCGTGCATACCGATCCGCACTTCCTCGGGAGCAACGAGGACTTTTCGGCGGTGCGTGCGCACGTCGATACACCACTTCTGCGTAAGGACTTCATCATCGACCCGTATCAGGTCTACGAGGCACGCGCCCTCGGCGCGGATGCGGTTCTCCTCATCGTGCGCATCCTGAAGCCCGACGCGCTCAAGGAACTGCTCTACCTCACATGGAGTCTCGGCATGGACGCCCTCGTGGAGGTGCATGACCGCGCCGATCTCGAAATTGCGCAGGGGACGCCGGCGGAGTTTATCGGCATCAACAACCGCAATCTCGTGACCTTTGAGACGAGCGTACAGACGACGCTCGACCTCCTCCCGTATGCGGACATGAATCGCACACTCATCAGTGAGAGCGGCATCTTTACACGCGCAGACGCCGTGTGCGTCCATGCGGCGGGATGCAAGGGCGTACTCGTGGGCGAGGGACTGGTGCGTGCTGCCGATATTGGCGCATTTGCGAGAGAACTATCCGAAGTTGGAATAAAGGAGCAATGATACATGAACAAGAAGGGAAGATTCGGCGACTACGGCGGGCAGTATGTGCCCGAGATCGCGATGCCCGCGCTGAACGAACTGGAAGCGGCATATCTGAAATATCGTGAGGATGAGGAATTCCTTACGGAGTTTCGCACCTATCTGCGGGACTATGCGGGGCGTCCGACGAATCTCTACTTTGCCGAGCGGCTGACGCAGCACTACGGAAAGGCGAACATCTATCTCAAGCGTGAGGATCTTCTCCACACGGGTGCGCACAAGATCAACAACGCGCTCGGGCAGGCGCTCCTCGCCAAGCGCATGGGCAAGAAGCGCATCGTCGCGGAGACGGGCGCGGGGCAGCACGGTGTTGCCACGGCGACGGTGGCGGCGCTCTTCGGCATGGAGTGTCATATCTTCATGGGGGCGGTCGATGTCGAGCGACAGCGGCTCAACGTGTTCCGCATGCGACTCCTCGGGGCGACGGTTATTCCCGTTTCGAGCGGCACGGGCACGCTCAAGGACGCAACGAGCGAGGCGATTCGCTACTGGGCGACGAATATCACGGACACCTACTATGTCATTGGCTCGGCGGTCGGCCCGCATCCCTATCCGGAGATGGTGCGCGACTTCCAGAAGATCATCGGCGAGGAGATCCGCGCACAGGCAAAGGAGCGATTTGATGCCAAGCCGAATTATCTCGTTGCATGCATCGGCGGCGGCAGCAATGCCATCGGGACGTTCTACGATTTCCGAAACGACTCGGATGTGAAGAAGTTCTGCGTCGAGGGCGGCGGACGCGGCGATGCGGACGGCGACAACGCAAAGACCCTCAGTGGCGCGGGCACACCAGGCATCCTGCACGGCGCATACAGCTACCTCCTGCAGGATGAGGACGGACAGGTCGTCGAGGCATACAGTATCTCGGCGGGGCTGGACTATCCCGGGGTCGGCCCCGAGCATTCCTTCTTCAAGGACGAGGGCATCGTCACCTATGTCTCTGTAACGGACAAGGAAGCGCTTGCCGCATTTCAGCGTCTCTCGCGCATCGAGGGCATCATCCCCGCGCTCGAGAGTTCGCACGCACTCGCCTACCTCGAAAAACTCATGCCCGAGACGAAGGCGGGCGAGAACGTCGTCGTCTGCCTCTCGGGGCGCGGCGATAAGGATGTGCAAATGGTCGCAAAGGAACTGGGGGAGGAGATCGCATGAGCAAGCGTCTGGATGAAAAACTTGCGAAGCTCCGCGCCGAGGGACGCACGGGGCTCTATATCTACGTCACGGCGGGCTGCCCAAGCGCAGAGGCGACCGTGGACATCGTGCGCCGCGCCGAGGAGGCGGGTGCGGATGTGATCGAGCTTGGCCTGCCGTTCTCTGATCCAATGGCGGATGGTCCTGTTATTCAGGAGGCGAGCGTCATTGCCTTGAAGCAGGGCATGACAATGAAGAAGGCGCTCGAGATCGTCAAGGAAATCCGCAAGCATTCGGAGATTCCTCTGATCGGCATGGGCTACATCAACATGGTGCATCACTACGGCTTTGAGAAATTCGTCGAGGATTTCAAGGCGGCGGGGATGGATGGCGTAATCTTCCCCGACGTGCCGCACGAGGAGTCTGCCGATATGCGCCGCATCTGTGCTGCGCATGACTTCACGCTCACGGAGTTCATCACGCCCGGCACGACCGAGGAGCGCA
>ERZ773035.1077-NODE-1077-length-20482-cov-7.481911_pt1 | contig 20482 bp, 18 predicted proteins | sample MGYA00511487_ERZ773035 | MGnify/ENA primary metagenome ERZ773035 (study PRJEB29015, sample SAMEA2737985) | human oral metagenome | biome: human oral; feature: human-associated habitat; material: dental | place: China | collected 2024 ...
CTCATCGACATGGGCATCGAGCCCTTCCTGCTGTCGTCCAGCCTCATCGGCATCATGGCGCAGCGGCTGGTGCGCAAGCTCTGCCCCAGCTGCCGCACCGAAGATACCGTTACCGGCAAGTGGCGTCCGGTGGGGTGCCTGGCCTGCAACCGCACCGGCTACCAGGGCCGTACCGGCATCTACGAGATCGTCACCGTCGACGACGAGATGCGCAGCCTGATCCACAAGAGCGCCGGCGAAGGCGAGCTGCGTGCTGCCGCGCGTGCCAACGGCTTTCGCTCGATGCGCGAGGACGGCCAGCGCTGGATCGATGCCGGCATCACTTCGCAGGACGAGGTGGTGCGTGCCACCCGCGACTGAGGCCGCCCGTTGCCGATGCCTGTTGTTTCACCTTTCCGTTGACCGACCATGCCAGCCTATCGTTTCCAGGCGGCCGATGCCGCCGGCGTCCTGCACCGGGGCATCGTCGATGCCGATTCCAGCCGCCAGGCACGCGCCATCATCCGTGAGCGCGGCCAGACCCCCATCGAGGTGGTGGCGCTGTCGGCCGAGCAGAACGCCGGCCACATCAACCTGGGCGGCCGCCTCAAGGATGCCGACCTGGCGCTGTGCACCCGCCAGCTCTCCAGCCTGCTGACCGCCCGGCTGCCGCTGGAAAAGGCGCTCAACGCCGTGGTGGAGCAGGCCGAATCGGCCCGCGTGCGCGAGCGCTTTGCCGCCGTGCGCAGCGACGTGGTGAGCGGCCAGACGCTGACCGCCGCCATGGCCAAGTTCCCGCGCGACTTCCCGGACACCTACCGCGCGCTGATCAGCGCCGGCGAACAGTCCGGTGACCTGGCGCAGGTGATGTCGCGGCTGGCTGCCTACGTCGAGAACCGCACCCAGCTGGTCAGCAAGGTGAAGATGGCCTTCACCTACCCGATCATCGTGGCCGTGGTGGCGGTGCTCGTCATCATTGCGCTGCTCACCTATGTGGTGCCACAGGTCGTGCAGGTCTTCAACCAGACCCGCCAGGACCTGCCCCTGCTCACGCTCATCCTGATCCGCACCTCCGACTTCATCCGCAACTGGGGCTGGCTGGTGCTGCTGGGCCTGGGCGGTGCCTGGGCTGCCTTCCACTATTCGCTCAAGGCCCCCACCGCGCGACTGTCCTTCCACAGCAAGCTGCTGAATATGCCCATGTTCGGCCGGCTCGTCCGCGGCATCAACGCCGCACGCTTCGCCTCCACGCTGGCCATCCTCACCGCCAGCGGCGTGCCGCTCATCCGGGCGCTGGAAGCCGGCGCCGACACGCTCAACAACACCGCCATGAAGGCCGAAGTGCGCGAGGCCCTGGGCCGCGTGCGCGAGGGCGCACCGCTGGCGCGTGCCCTGGGTGCCGGCAAGACCCTGCCGCCGCTGCTCATCCACATGACGGCCAGCGGCGAGGCCACCGGCGAACTGCCGCAGATGCTGGAGCGCGCTGCCGAGACCCTGTCGCAGGAAGTGGAACGTAAAACCTTGACAATGACCACCCTGCTGGAGCCCATCCTGATCTTGATTACTGGCGGCATTGTCCTCATGATCGTATTGGCCGTGCTGCTTCCGATCATCGAGATCAACCAGCTGGTCAAGTAAGCGTCGAATGCAGGGCAGGCGGCGCTTTCCATCACCAGGACATGCCGCCACAGAATGCGTCCCGGGCATCGCCTCATCCCGAGGTTGCCCGGAGCCCCACAGGGCAGCGGCTGGGTCCACTCCAGGAGAGGGTATCAATGATGTGGCTGCTGCGAATCCGCCGACTGTTACGTGCTACCGGCCGCGAGGCCATGATGCTGTGGTACGCATTGCTCAATCCCGCCACGCCGATGGTCATCCGGCTGGGCATCGTGGCCACGGGGCTCTACCTGTTCTCGCCGCTGGACATCATCCCCGATTTCATGATGTTGTTCGGTCTGGCTGATGACCTGGCCGTGCTGCTGCTCGCCATCCCCTTCCTGGTCAATCGCCTGCCGGCCCACGTGCAGCAGGAAGCCGCCTGGCGTGCCGACAACTCCTGGCTGGGCCGCTGGCTGGGGCGTGCGGGGACTGCTGCGCGGTAAGCGTTCAATCGTTTCTGGGCTGACGGGTGCGGATACGCGGTGCAACCTTGTCGTGCAGGGTGCGCACCGTGATCCGCATGTCGTACTCGGTCTGTAGATTCGGCACGCAACGCGGCCCCATGACCGAGACGCAATGCGGTATCGGTGCTGATGGGGCGTTTGCCATGCACGAGTTCTGCTTTGATCTCAAAAGGGAAAGGGAAGAGAAGTCCAAGCAGGACGATTGATCCTACAGATACTCCACCGGCAATGACAGCAGGTCGTCGGCCAGCCACAGCTTCTGGGGGTACTGGTCGATGATCGTGCCGCGTGCCACAGTGATGTCGGCAGCGGGCAGGTGAGTGTGCAGTACCTGGAAGGCGCTACCCATGCGCCTGTCGGGCTTGGCGCTGGTCTTGATCTCGACGGGGTAGAGGGTTCGGCCGTGCTCGATCAGCAGGTCGATTTCCTTCTGTGAGGTGTCCCGATAGAAATATAGCGGCGGCACTGTGCCCCGGTTCTGGAAGGACTTGATGATCTCGCTGACCACGAAGGTCTCGAAGAACTGGCCGCTGCGTGCACCCAGCCGGATGGTGTCGGGCGTGAGCCACTTGGTCAGCCAGGCCATCAGTCCGGTATCCCGCATGTAGAGCTTGGGTGTCTTGATGGCGCGCTTCAGGTGGCTGTTGTGATAGGGCGGCAGCAGGTGGATGATGCCCGAAGCCTGCAGCACGGCCATCCAGCGCTTGGCGGTGTCCATCGAGATGCCAGCATCCTGGGCCACGCTGCTGTAATTGAGCAGTTCTGCACTGCGTGCCGCCACGGCTACCATGAAGCGCGTGAAATCCGATGTGCTGCCGATGTTGGCCAGCTGGCGCACGTCGCGCTCGATGTAGGTGGCCACGTAGGATGCGTAATAGACATCCCAGTTCACCGTCTGCTGGTACAGGCGTGGCATGTAGCCACGATGGATGGTCTCCCAGATGTCCGGACAGGGCTTCAGGCTGGCTTCGCGCTTCTGCAGGTAGTCGTCAGTGGGAATGAAACTGTCCGTGAGCGTCACACCATGGATTTCCCGCAGTGACAGACCCGACAGATTCAGCACGGCGATGCGGCCTGCCAGGCTCTCGCTCACGTTCTGCATGAGCCCGAAGGCCTGCGAGCCGGACAGCAGGTAGCGGCCATTGTCCTGTCGCCGGTCGATGTCCAGTTTCAACAGCGGGAACAAGGAAGGTACGTGCTGCACCTCGTCCAGGATCAGGCGGTCGGGATGGTTGCGCAGGAAAAGGGCGGGGTCGTCATCCGCCTGCTGGCGTAGCAGCGGATCGTCGAAGCTGACGTAGTGATGGTCGGGGGCCACGTGCTTCAGCAGTGTGGACTTGCCCACCTGGCGTGGCCCCGTGACCAGGAAGGCCGGAAACTGCGTCTGCAGTTCGGTCAGCAGTGGCTGCATCTGGCGGTCGATGTACATGCTGTGCCTCCATGCGCGAATGGCCACTTTGGGTTCGCTGAGGAAGTATGTTCAATTCACGATTCTATCGTGAATTGAACAGGGTTGGCATGAACGCCGTGCAATGCGCTTCGAGGGAGGTCTCTGTGAAGTTCTGCCCAACCCGCCCTGATCGGGAGTTGGCCAGGGCGGTCATCAAGGCAACCGATAAAGCCAGGCCTCGGTGCCAAACTTGGTACGCACCAGTTCCTCGGCAGCGGCACGTTCCTCGCGCGTGATGTGGCCTGGCTGGCCGCCGTGTAGCTGCACGAAGGTTTCCTTCATCCGTTCGATGATGGCCTCGCGTGGCAGGCCGGTCTGGCTGCGTAGCGGGTCCACGCGCTTGGCGGCGCTGGTGGTGCCCTTGTCGCTCAGCTTCTCGCGGCCGATGCGCAGCACCTGCAGCATCTTGTCGGCGTCCATGTCATAGGCCATGGTGACGTGGTGCAGCACCGTCTGGCCGCCGTCGCGCGGCACGTTGGCAAAGCGCTTCTGGGCTGCGCCGCCGATCTTGCCCTTGTCGCTGCTGATGTCGTTGAGTGGTTTGTAGAAGGCTGCCACACCCAGCGACTGCAATGCCTTCAGCACCCAGTCGTCCAGGAATGCGTAGGAATCGGCCAGGCTCATGTCGGCCACCAATGTGCCGGGCGCGTACAGTGAATAGGTGATGATGCTGCCACCCTCGATGAACATGGCGCCACCGCCGGTGATGCGGCGCGTCAGCGTCACGCCCAGCCGTCGGGCCGCTTCCAGGTCCACTTCATTGCGCACCGACTGGAACACGCCCAGCACCACGGCCGTGGTGTCCCATTCCCAGATGCGCAGCGTGGGGGGGCGTCGGCCGGCAGCCACTTCCAGGCTCAGCACCTCGTCCAGTGCCGCGTGCATGGCGGGCGAGACGGCCGGTTCGTGGATGATCTGCCATTCGAAGTCCCGCCAGGTGGTGGCCAGCCCCAATGCGCGGCGCACCGCGATGGCCACGGCCTCGGGGCTGAAGCCGAACAGCATGGCATCTGGCGGCAGGGCAGCGCGGATGGCGGTAGCAAGCTGTGCCGTGTCAGCCGTGACGGGCTGGCCTTCTAGCGCCTGCCGGATGTCGTCCAGCGCGCTGTCGGGTTCCAGGAAGAAGTCGCCTGACACCTGCACGTGGGTCAGTCTGCCATCGTGTTCCTGCAGGTCCACCACCACCAGCTTGCCGCCGGGGACCTTGTACTCACCGTGCCTCGTGCTCATCGGACGCTCCTTCGGAATGAGGGGCTATGATAGCGAACGAGAACTATTTATAGAATGGATGAGCAGGATCCGTTCACGACAGGCACTTACGCCCGCTCAAGTTCCTCGAAATCCGGGCGTGCGCCCTGGAAGTGCGTGTCCAGGGCATGGAAGAGTGCTGGAAGATTTTCCAGGGTGTTTTCTTCCTGTTCAATGAGGGACTGCGCGTCCCCATTGGATGTGGCCGCTCTGGAGGCAGTGGCTTCAGGTTTCATGCAAGGGCACGACAAAGTGGCGGGTAAAGACCGGGACTTTATGTGGGTGCCGCAAAGACTCCGTCACTTCGCATGCCTGGTTCCCGAAAGACAGGCCGGCCCCCACGATCGAGGGGCGCGGCCCGAGAGGCATCAGCCCTCCACGCCACCCAGGGCGTTGGAGTAGCCCGCGTCCACGTAGGTGATCTCTCCGGTGATGCCGGAGGCGAGGTCAGACAGCAGGAAGGCGGCGGCGTTGCCCACTTCCTCGATGGTGACGTTGCGGTGCAGCGGGGCGGCGGCTTCAACGGCTGCCAGGATGCTGGATAAGCCCTTGATGCCGGCGGCAGCCAGGGTCTTGATGGGGCCAGCGGAGATGCCGTTGGCGCGGATGCCCTTGGGCCCCAGCGAGCGGGCCAGGTAGCGGACGCTGGCTTCCAGCGAGGCCTTGGCCACGCCCATGGTGTTGTAGTTGGGCACGGCACGCACGGCGCCCAGGTAGCTGAGGGTGACGAGGGCACCGTTGCGTCCCTGCATCAGTGGCAGGGCAGCGCGGGCCAGGGCCACCAGGCTGTAGGCCGAGATGTCGTGGGCCATGCGGAAGTTCTCGCGGGTGGCGCCTTCCAGGAAGTCACCGGCGATGGCTTCGCGCGGGGCATAGGCGATGGCGTGGACAAGGCCGTCGAAGCCGTCGGTCCAGTGCTGGCCGACGCTCTTCATCAGCGCGTCGATCTGTTCGTCTTCGGCCACGTCGCAGGGGAAGACCAGCGAGGAGCCGAATTCGGCCGCCATTTCGGTGATGCGGTCCTTGAAGCGGTCGTTCTGGTAGGTGAAAGCCAGCTCGGCGCCCTGGGCGCGGCATTGTTTGGCGATGCCGTAGGCAATCGAGCGGTTGGAGAGCAGGCCGAGGATGAGGATGCGCTTGCCGGCCAGAAAACCTGTGTTCATATGTCGCCTCGTGGCAAAAATAACAGCGGCATTGTCGCACGAGCTGGCCGCCCTACAATGCGGGCTGGTGTTTTCGACGTGGTGGCGGATGGCTGTGGGTGTGGATGTTTCCCGACAGATCGGGGTTGGGCGGCGCGCCTGGCTGCAGGGCGGCCTGGCGCTGGGGGCGGCCGCGCTGGCCGGCTGGCCGGGACGCGAGGTGCTGGCTTCTCACGGCATGGCCTGGGGCGGCGAGCCGCGCTATCCGGAGTCGTTTGCCCACTTCGACTATGTGCGACCCGACGCACCCCGCGGTGGCCTGGTGCGGCTGGCGGGCATGGGCACCTTCGATTCGCTCAATCCGTTCACGCTGCGGGGCATTGCTGCAGACGGTACAGGCACGCTGATGTTCGAGTCGCTGGCGGTGGCCAGCTGGGACGAGCCCTTTTCGGTTTACGGGCTGCTGGCCGAGGACATGATCCTGGCCGAGGACCGTCTGTCGGTGATGTTCAAGCTGCGGGCCGAGGCACGTTTCAACGATGGCTCGCCGGTGCTGGCCGAGGATGTGCGCCATTCGTTCGAGACGCTGGTGGGCCCCAAGGGGCATCCGCTCTTTCGGCAGTATTTCGGGGACGTGGAGCGTCTGGAGGTGATGGACGATCGGCTGCTGCGCTTCTTCTTCAAGCGCACCAACCCCGAGCTGCACCTGATTCTGGCCAAGGACCTGCCGGTGTTCTCGCGTCGCTGGGGGCAGGGCAAGGCCTTCGATGCCATGCCGCACGAGCGACCCATCACCAGCGGTCCCTATGTGGTGGACAGCATGGATCTGGGCAAGCGCATCGTCTTCAAGCGGGTGGAGGGCTACTGGGCCGATGCACTGCCGGTACGGCGTGGCACCTTCAATTTCGAGCGGGTGGTGTTCAAGTATTTCCGCGACGAGGTGGCGCGGCTGGAGGCCTTCAAGGCCGGCGAGTTCGACTGGCTGTTCGAGAACAGTGCCCGCAACTGGACGCGCGGCCACGTGGGGGCGCGGTACCGCAGCGGCGAGATCATCAAGCGCAACTTCCCGCATTCCAATGTGAGCGGCATGCAGGGCTATGCGCTCAACACGCGCCGACCGCTCTTCAAGGACGTGCGGGTGCGTGAGGCGCTGGCGCTGGCCTTCGATTTCGACTGGCTCAACCGTCATTATTTCCAGGGGCAGTACACGCGCACGCGCAGCTATTTCGCCAACAGCGCCATGGCGGCTTCCGGCAAACCGGATGCCGAGGAGATGCGCTTCCTGAAGAGCCTGTCGTCGCCGCTGGATCCGGCGGTGTTCGGTGAGCTGCCCGAGCTGCCGGGCAACCCGGATGCGGATGCGCTGCGCCGCAACCTGAAGCGGGCGCAGCAGTTGCTGAATGAAGCGGGCTGGCAGGTGGATGTGGATGGCGTGCTGAAAAACGCGCAGGGCCAGGCGTTCCGCTTCGAGGTGCTGGGCGATGCGCCGGCCTTCGAGCGGCTGGCCACGCCGTGGATCCACAATCTGGCGCGGCTGGGCATCCGGGTGCGGCAGCGCATGGTGGATCCGGCGCTCTATCAGAAGCGGGTCAGCACCTTCGATTACGACGTGGTGACGACGGTCTATCCGATGAGCAGTACGCCGGGCAACGAGCTTCTGCAGATGCTGGGCTCGGCGGCGGCCAACGACGCGCGCTCGGGCAACTATGCGGGCGTGGCCGATCCGGCGGTGGACGAGATCATCGAACGCATCCTGCAGGTGCGCTCACGCGATGAGCTGCAGCTGGCCACCCGGGCGCTGGACCGCGTGCTGCGCCATGGCTGGTACATGGTGCCGCAGTTCCACAGCAGCAGCTACCGCGTGGCCTTCGACTGGCGGCTGCGGCATCCCGGGGTGCTGCCGCTCTTCTACGATCCGCAGAGCTGGCTGCTGGAGACCTGGTGGCGTGACGACGAGGCACGGCCGGTCCCCGTGGCCGAGCAGGCTGATGCGATGGACGTGCCCCTGATGCACCTGCCAGCCCTGGCGATGGAACAGCCCTCGCAGCCTGCTGGAGTGTCTGCCATCGGTCATCGCGCCGGGAGATTCCTGACATGCTGAACTATGTGCTGCGCCGGCTGGCGCTGATGGTGCCCACGCTGCTGGGCATCCTGCTGGTGAGCTTCGTCATCATCCAGTTCGTGCCTGGTGGCCCGGTGGAACAGCTGGTGCACCAGTTGCAGGGGGCATCCCAGGGGGCGGAAGGTGGTGGTGCGCCGGCGGCCAGCGGCTATCGTGGTCGTCAGGGGCTGGACAAGGAGCAGATTGCCGAGATCGAGGCCTTCTATGGCTTTGACAAACCCGCGCCCACGCGCTTTGTCGAGATGCTGGGGCGCTATCTGCGTTTCGACCTGGGCGAGAGCTTTCATTACCAGCAGTCGGTCTGGTCGCTGATTGTTCAGAAGCTGCCGGTGTCGATCAGTCTGGGGGTGTGGAGCTTTTTCATTGTCTATCTGGTGTCCATTCCGCTGGGCATTGCCAAGGCGGTACGCGACGGCAGCCACTTCGACCTCTGGACGACGACGGCAATTCTTGTGGGCTACGCCGTGCCCGGCTTCGTGCTGGGGGTGGCGCTGCTGGTGCTGTTTGGCGGCGGTTCGTTCCTGTCGTGGTTCCCGTTGCGCGGGCTCACCTCGGATGACTGGGAGTCGCTGAGCCTCTTTGGCAAGGTGATGGACTATTTCTGGCACCTGGTGATGCCGCTGACCTGTCTGGCGGCAGGCAGCTTTGCCGTGACCACGCTGCTGACCAAGAACGTGATGCTGGAAGAGATCCGTCGCCAGTACGTGGCCACGGCGCGGGCCAAGGGGCTGGGCGAGCAGCGCATCCTGTACCGGCACGTGCTGCGCAATGCGCTGATCCCGCTGGTGACGGGCTTTCCGGCGGCATTCATCGGGGCCTTCTTCACGGGCTCGCTGCTCATCGAGACGCTGTTCTCGCTGGACGGGCTGGGGCTGCTGTCGTATGAATCCGTGGTCAAGCGCGATTATCCGGTGGTGCTGGGCATGCTGTATCTGTTCTCGCTGATCGGGCTGCTGACGCGGCTGATCACCGATGTGGCCTATACGTGGGTGGACCCGCGGGTGAAGTTCAGTGGATCGGGGCGGTGAACGGATGAACGCAGTGCAGGACAATCGACACGGCGCGACCGGTCAGGGGCAGCCCAGCGGCTCGCAGGGTGTGCCCGCATCCATGGCACCGGCCTTGGGCGGCACAACGCCGGGGGCGCAGGGCGGGGCGGCATCGGCCTCGCCGGCAGCGCGGGCCTGGCAGCGTTTCCGGCGGCATCGGCGTGGCTACATCAGCCTGTGGATCTTCGGCGTGCTGTTTGGCATCTCGCTGTTTGCGGGTGTGCTGTCCAACGACCGGCCGCTGCTGGCCAGCTACCAGGGGCAGTGGTACACGCCCTTGTGGCACGACTACCCGGAAACCACCTTCGGCGGCGACTTTCTGGCGCCTACCGAATGGCATGATCCGTTCATCCAGCGACAGTTTGCGCAGGATGGCAACTGGGCGCTGTGGCCGCTGAACCGCTACAGTTTCAACACGCTGAACTACTATGCCGAGCTGCCCAACCCCGCACCGCCGTCGGCCCAGAACCTGCTGGGTACGGACGACCGGGGGCGCGACGTGCTGGCGCGGCTGCTGTACGGCTTTCGGCTGTCGGTGATGTTCGGACTGGCGCTCACGGCCATCGGCACGCTGCTGGGTATCGTGATGGGGGCGCTGCAGGGCTATTTTGCGGGCCGCGTGGACATCACGCTGCAGCGGCTCATCGAGGTGTGGTCCGCCATTCCCGAGCTGTACCTGCTGCTGATCCTGGCCTCGATGTTCGAGCCCAGCATCTGGGTGCTGCTGGTCATCCTGTCGCTGTTCGGCTGGATGGGGCTGTCGGACTACGTGCGGGCCGAGTTCCTGCGCAACCGGCAGCTGGAATTCGTGCAGGCGGCGCGTGCGCTGGGGCTGCCCCGGCGCACCATCATCCTGCGGCACATCCTGCCCAATTCGCTCACGCCGGTGCTGGCCTTCCTGCCGTTCCGGATGAGTGCAGCCATCGTGGCGCTGGCCAGCCTGGACTTCCTGGGACTGGGGGTTTCGGATTCCAGCCCCAGCCTGGGCGAGCTGCTGGCGCAGGGCAAGAACAACCTGGATGCGTGGTGGATTGCGCTGCCCACCTTCGGCGTGCTGGTGGGGACGCTGCTGCTACTGATCTTCATCGGTGAGGCGCTGCGGGATGCGCTGGACCCGCGCAAGCGCTGAACGGCATCCGGATCAAGGCAATTGAAGGGAGAACAGGCCCCATGACGGGTTTGGCAGTTGGAACGACACAGGGCATGGCCAAGGCAACGGCAGACGGTGCGTCACTGCTGGAGGTGCGGGGGCTGGGCATCGCGCTGCCTGACGGCGCCGGCCAGATGCAGCGCATCGTGCACGACGTGAGCCTGACGGTGGGCCGAGGCCAGCGGGTGGCGCTGGTGGGCGAGTCCGGCTCGGGCAAGACGCTGACGGCGCATGCACTGATGCGGCTGACCGAGGGCGCGAAGTACGACGGCCAGATCCTCTTCGAAGGGCAGGACGTGCTGACGGCCGACGAACGCACCCTGCGCACGTTGCGTGGTGGCCAGATGGGCATGGTGTTTCAGGAGCCCATGTCGGCACTGAATCCGCTGCACACCATCGGTGACCAGATCAGCGAGGCCATGGAGCACCACGAGGGGCTCACCCGCGCACAGGCGATGGCGCGCACGCTGGAACTGCTGCAGCTCACCCGCATCCAGGACCCGGCGCGCTGCGCGGCCGCCTACCCGCATCAGCTTTCGGGCGGACAGCGGCAGCGGGCGCTGATTGCGATGGCGCTGGCCTGCCGGCCCAAGCTGGTGATTGCCGACGAGCCCACCACCGCACTGGACGTGACCGTGCAGGCGGGCATCATGAAGCTGCTGGCCGACCTGCAGCAGGAATTCGGCATGGCGGTGCTGCTGATCACGCACGACCTGCCGCTGGTGCGCGCCTTTGCCGAGCGGGTGGTGGTGATGCGCCACGGCAGCATCGTCGAACAGGGCTCGGTGGCCGAAGTGTTCGACCAGCCGCAGCACGAATACACCCGCGCGCTGCTGGCCGCGCACCCGCAGCGGCTGGTGGAGCCCGTGGGGGCAGGGGCGAACGTCGTCCTGCAGGCCCGCAAGGTGGGCTGCACCTTCGTGAGCCCCAAGGGCTGGTTCTCGCGCCAGCGCACGGACGTGCTGAAGGACGTGGACCTGCAGATACCGGCAGGCACCACCCTGGGCGTGGTGGGCGAATCCGGATCGGGCAAGACGACGCTGGCTCTGGTGCTGATGCGGCTGGCTGCTGGCGAGATGCAGGGCGAGGTGGAGATTGGCGGTCAGCGCATCGACACGCTGCCCGAGCGCACGCTGCGGCCGCTGCGCGCCGGCTTCCAGATGGTGTTCCAGGACCCGTTCAACTCGCTTTCGCCACGGATGAGCATTGCCGAGATCGTGGGCGAGGGCCTGTGGCTGCACCACAGCCAGCTGTCCGACGAGGAGCATCGCGCGGCCGTCATCGGCGCCCTGCAGGACGTGGGGCTGGAACCCGCCCAGGTGCTGCACCGCTACCCGCACGAGCTGTCCGGCGGCCAGCGCCAGCGCGTGGCCATCGCCCGCGCGCTGGTACTGAAACCGCGCCTGCTGGTGCTGGACGAGCCCACCTCCGCCCTGGACCTGACCGTGCAGCTGCAAGTGCTGAAACTGCTGGTGTCGCTGCAGCAGAAATACGGCCTGAGCTACCTGCTGATCACCCACGACATGGGCGTGATCCGCGCCCTGGCACACCGTCTGCTGGTGATGAAGGACGGCGCGGTGGAGGAGCAGGGCGCGGTGGAAGAGATCTTCATGACGCCGGCATCCGCCTATACGCGCGAGCTGCTGGCGGCTTCGGCTTGGCGGGATGCGGTGTGAGGGCGGCCAGAAGGGGTTAGGGGCTTCTGGCCGTTGTAGGGATGGGGCCTTCAGTTCAGTGAGACCTCTCTTTTTCTTCGTCCTTTTCTATTGCTTTGAGTAGGCGATTAAGAAGAGGTTCTCGATCTACCATGTCAAGTTGTTTTACGCGGATGAGAAGTTGGCGTCTGTACTCAGGAGGGGCATAGTTCCCGTTGACGACTTGCTCAAGCATTAGATCGGCTAGTTGTCGTTCCTTGTCTCGAGTGTTCTTGTCACTTGAACTTGCGATTCCGTGTATATTTTTGTAGTGCAAGATGATTTGGGTGAGGCATAGCTCCTTCCATGTGTTGCTCATTGCTTTGCTGTCTATGACTGTTTGTGTGATTTTATTTAGTAATTCCGCTGCTCGTTTTGATATGAATAGATTGTCCGGATTTATTCCTGAAACATAGTCTATCCGACTCTGAATGCGTTCTTCGGGTATCTTTGCTTTTCTCATGCTCTGAATTACCTTGTCACTTTCTATTAGCGATTGGCGATATTTGTCTGCTAATAAGTTGTCTACATATGCGCCTTCTATTATCCAGTCCATGGTGATGTCTATTATTCGTTCGATGAGGGTGTAGATGGGAGTTTTTGTTAGGTGGTTGTAGTTTTGTCCATTCCTTGTTTGTTCCAATAGAGAATTTATTAGGCGGTATAAGAACCATATGTTCATGTGTTCTTGGTATCCTTTGTGGATGCCTTCGTGAACCATGATGTTGAACATGGATAGTGATGCGTTAATTGGGCAGTTGTCCTCATCTTTGCCTTCATAGTAATTTGACGGTGTGTTCAATCTGTTTATGATGTCTTTGTCATTTTCTATGAGATAGAGGGTTGTTCTCCAGATTGCTCTGTCAATCTCATATTGGTGTGTTGTTCTTTGAGGATCGGATAGAAGTTCTTTAATAATAATATTGTTGTCTTGAATGTGTAGTTTTGCACCTTCTATGGGGTTTTCTGGTTCTTTGTTGTTTCTGAGTTCTATGTAGAGTTGGCTTCCTGTGTTCTTCATGAGGGCTTCGGTGAAGCGGTCGATGAAGTCCGTTTTTATTAAATAGTTAATTTTCATCATTTTAAGGCAAATATTTGGATGCGCCAAGGATAGGTGAGTTGTTAGATCGTGATTATTCATGATGTTATGGATTGTGTTTTGTACTGTGATACAGGGGGTGTTGTCTTTGTATGGTGATGATGGGGGGGTTTGGATGCTTTGCTTGAGAGGTTCGATAGCCAGTTTCTTGCTCGAGTGATTGGGGGTTGTGTGTTGTCTATATGAATAAGTCTTTCAATCTGAGGTTCGATGATGAGAGCAAGCTCATCATATTGCCGGGTTGCTATAAGTCTGTTTATGAGCTCCTTGAATTTCTTCGTTTTGCTCCTGGGGAGGCGTCCAAATCGTGAGCGAAGGTACGCGTAGGTGAGCCACGCAAGAAATGTCAGATATGTCGCGCTTGCACTGTCAAGCCCTGGAGGCCAGGGGCCAATGCTGTAGTACAGGTTGAGGCTTGAAAGAAGTGGTTCAAAAGTCAGATAGTTGGCAAGGAATAGGGCGAAGCCAGTTAAGGACCAGTCGATCCATGAAAGGTTTAGACTGATTTGCAGGAGCCTTGTTCTTGGGATGATGGCCCAGGCTGCTGCAACAATGCCCATGATGGTCAGCAACGGTTCGGTGTTGATGGTCTGTTCCAGCAGCATGGCCACGTGTCCAGAGGTTTCGATCTTCTTATTATCGTGGGCGCTCCTGATGTGACGCCGTTTCAGGCTTGTTGATCATTGCTAGTGTTGCCTGTAGGCATCAAGAAGATGTGCAAATAGGGTTTTAAGGGGCAGGTTCGGGCTCCCACGGATTGAAGAGCTTCACCCCCGTTAGCTCGAAGTCCTTGGTGTTGCGCGTGACGAGCCGGTATCCATGTCGAATGGCCACGGCAGCAATCATGGAATCCCGCAGGGATTTGGGATCGGGCGAGTGCATTCTGGCGCAGATCAGGGACGCTTCCGTGTCATACGGAAGGACCCTTCCCGAGAAGGTCTGCAAAAGGCCATCAAACCAAAGCCGCAGTCTTTTTCCTTCGCCCTTTCGCTCCAGTTGCAGGATGCCCAGTTCCAGCTCGTAGGTGGTGATCGCGCTGAGATACAGCGCGCTGATGCGGACGGAATCGGCCCAGGCGATGACAGCAGTGCTGGCCCGGGGCTTGCCTGGACGAAGCTCTGAAATGACGTTGGTATCCAGCAAGTACATCAGTCAGCCTCGGTCTCGTCACTGAAATCGGCAGCGGCGAGCAGTGGCGCCATCAGTGGGGGATCGAAGTCGGGCTCCATGGCCGTATCGGGCAATGCGCGCATGGCCTGCAACAGGGTCGGCTCTGCCTGGCCGGTGCTGGACTGGTAGTAGTCTTCCACGGTCTGAAGCACGTAGCGTGGTTCACCACGGTCGGTGATGAATACCGGGCCGCGCGCGGTGGCGCGCTTGGCGCTGGCCAGATCTCGGGCAAATTCCCGCGCCGAGATGGTGGTGATGTTGCCGGGCATGGCGGTGTATTCCTGTAGGGGCGAGTGCGACAGTACATGACCCCTTCGCGTGAGCGGCGCATGTACCCACAGTGCAGAAGATCTCTGAAGTGGAAGGCTTGTCATGAAGCCTTCCGTGCTTCAGAAGATTGATGTCATAACGTTATGACGTTCTGTGGTGCCTGTCAATCGCTCCCCTCGCTCTGCCAGGGCAGTTGTCTCCTCCTCCGTCCCTAGCCATTAATGGCGTTTGTATCTGGGAGGTGCATTACCTCCCGCCTTTCAGATATCCAGAACCTTCCGCTCCATGCCCTTGACGGGTGGCAGCCAGGCCTGGGTGCCCTGCAGGGTCAGGCCAAGCATGCGGGCCGGCAGGCGGTAGGAATCGGCGCGCTCGGGGTCGAGTTCGGTCTGGATGTCGTCATCCCGTCCCTGTTCGGTCAGTTCGGCCCAGTGGGGGTTGATCAGGAGCGTCTTGCCCAGGGCAATGAATTCTGCCCAGCCGGTGGCCAGTGCTTCGGCAGCCTGGGACGCGGTGTAGAGGTTGCCCACGCCGATGAGGGGAAGCTTGCCGCCGATGTGCTGGTGCAGCTGTTCGATGCGGGTGCGTTCCGTATCTGCACCGCGACGGGCCTTCTTGTAGAAGTCCCACAGGGAGACGTGCAGGTACTGCAGCGGTTTCTGCACCAGGGCATCGATGAGGGCGAAGGTGTCGGCCATGGTGATGCCGTTCTCGCCGGGTTCTTCGGGCGAGAAGCGGTAGCCGATGATGAATTCGGGTTTGGCGTGCTTGTCGCGCACGGCCGTGACGGCGTCCACGACGGCCAGCGGGAAACGCAGCCGGTTCTGCAGGCTGCCGCCCCAGGCGTCGGTCCGGCGGTTGGATTTGGCGGAGAAGAACTGCTGGATCAGGTAGTTGTTGGCGCCATGGATTTCCACGCCATCAAAGCCGGCTTCCAGTGCCAGTTCGGCGGCGCGGCCATAGCCGTCAATGATGCTCAGGATCTGCGCTTCGGTCAGGGCCTTGGCACCGGTTTCGGGATGCTCGGACGGGGCGAAGATCTCGCCATTTGGGTTGAGCTCGGGAATGGACTGCCAACCGCCGTGATGGATCTGCAGCAGGGCTTTGGCGCCCTGGTCATGGGCAATGCGGGCGACTTCGCGCAGGCTGGGCAGGTCTTCGGCGCCGATGGCCTCAGGCTGTCCGTAGAAGGCCTTGCCACCGTCGTGCACCAGGGTGGCGGCGGAAATGAACAGGCCGATGCCTCGGAAGCGGTCGGTCAGGAACTGACGCTCCTCGGCGGTGATGTGGCCGTTGTCGTCCGAGGCCAGATGGGTCATCGGGGCGACGGCCAGGCGGTTGCTGACGGTGACGCCGTTGTTGAAGGTGTAGCTCTGGAAGAGGTTCGGATGCTTCATGGTTGTTGTGTTCTGGTGGGTTGGGCATCTGCCGTGACGCTGTTATACCACTGGCCCTCGTCAATGCCGGGTCGCGTCTGGGGGCATTGATCCGCTGCCCCCGCGAGTTTTCCCGTTTCCGATATTGTCTTTCTTGCCCCTGCACGCCCTTGGACGGACAATGGCCGAAGGGCAACATCGAACGATGAGGCAGCTCAGCATGGCCGACGTGGGGACAGATCGGGCAGGGGACAAGGCACGGGCAGAGATGTTCCGTGCCCGCGGGCTGACCAAGGTCTACCGGATGGGCGAGGTGGAGGTGCATGCGCTGCGCGGCATCGACCTGGCACTGTATCCGGGCGAGTTCGTCGTGATCCTGGGCCCTTCGGGCTGTGGCAAGTCCACGCTGCTGAACATCCTGGGCGGGCTGGATGTGCCCACGGAGGGCGAGGTCTGGTACAACGGCCATGACCTGACGCATGCAGACGATGCGGTGCTGACGCACTTTCGGCGCGACAACGTGGGTTTCGTCTTCCAGTTCTACAACCTCATTCCCAGTCTGACGGCGCGCGAGAATGTGGCGATCGTGACGGAGATCGCGCGGCAGCCCATGCCGCCGGAAGAGGCGCTGGCGCTGGTGGGGCTGGGCGAGCGGCTGGATCATTTTCCGGCGCAGATGTCGGGGGGCGAGCAGCAGCGGGTGGCCATTGCGCGGGCCATTGCCAAGCAGCCGGCGGTGCTGCTGTGTGACGAACCCACAGGGGCGCTGGATTCGGCCACGGGCGTGCGGGTGCTGAACGCGCTGGACGAGGTGAATGCGCGGCTGGGCACGTGCACGGTGGTGATCACGCACAACGCCGACATTGCGCGGATGGCGCACCGGGTGCTGACGATGGGCGACGGGCGCATCGTGGCCGAGAAGGTCAACGAACAGCGGTTGAAGGCCGATGAGCTGCGCTGGTGACAGAAAGGGCTGGCGACTGCCGGCGCTGTACCGGAAGGCGCTGCGCGACCTGTGGCTGCTGCGCGGCCAGGCGCTGGCGATCATGCTGGTGGTGGCGGGCGGCATTGCCATGCTGGTGATGTCGCAGGTGGCGCTGGATACGCTGAACAACAGTCGGTTGCGCTTCTATGAGGCGCAGCGGCTGTCGGACATCTGGGTGGATGCCAAGCGTGCGCCCGAAGCGGTGGCGCGGCAGGTGGCGGCGCTGCCGGAGGTGGCCGAGGTGGAAAGCCGGGTGCAGGCCTTTGCCAAGCTGAAGCTGCCGGGATTCGACGAGCCGGTGTCGGCGCAGATGATTTCCCTGCCGGACGATGGTGGGCAACCATTGATGAACGGGCTGCACCTGCGTCAGGGGCGGCTTCCGGCGGCGCTGTCGCGCGATGAGGCGGTGGTGAGTGATGCCTTTGCCGAGCGGCACAACCTGAAGCCGGGGGACCGGCTGCGGGCGACGGTGAACGGGCATGCCCAGTGGTTCCGGCTGGTGGGGGTGGCCACGTCACCAGAGTTCCTGTATCCGATCAAGCCCGGGGCAATCTTTGCCGACCACAAGCATTACGCCATTCTGTGGATGCCGCGCCGTGTGCTGGAGGCAGCCATGAACATGGCCGGGGCCTTCAATCAGCTGGTGGTGAAGCTGGCGGTGGTGCGGCAGGACCGCGTGCAGGAGGGGGCGCCCGGTGCAGATGGCCAGGAGCGTGTGCCGGGTGGAACCGTCCCCCGAACCGGGCGGCACGATGCGGCCGATGCAGCGCTGGCCCGCGCCCGGCAGGAGGCAATGGCCATTGATGCCATCGAGCGGCTGATGGAGCGCTGGGGCGGGCTGGAGGCTGTCGGGCGGATGCAGCAGACATCGTATCGGGTGCTGCATGAGGAGCTGGCGCAGCTGCGTTCGATGGTGCGGGTGATGCCGACGATCTTCCTGGCGGTGGCGGCCTTCCTGCTGAACGTGGTGTTCACGCGGCTGGTGGGCACGCAGCGGGCGCAGATCGCCATTCTGAAGGCGTTTGGCTACCGCACGTGGGAGGTGGCGCTGCACTATGGGCTGATGGCCGCCATCGTGTGCGTGGCGGGGGCGTTGCTGGGGGCCCTGGCCGGTGCGGGGCTGGGTCAGGGGCTGGCCTCGCTCTATCAGGACAATTTCCGGTTTCCCGCGCTGTATTTCTCGCTGGACGGTCAGGTGGTGCTGGTGGGCGTGGCGGTGGCAGTGCTGGCTGGCGTGGGCGGTGCGGGCTGGGCGGTGCTGCGTTCATCGCGTGAGCCGGTGGCGCAGGCCATGCGGCCGCAGGCGCCGGAGCGTTTCCGGGCGGCCGGCTTCGAGAACTGGCGGCTGGTGCGGGGGCTGTCGCAGCCGGTGCGGATGGTGCTGCGTCAGCTGGAGCGCCGTCCGGGGCGGGCGCTGCTGAGCGTGCTGGGGCTGGCCATGGCGGGCAGCCTGATCATTCTGGCGGGCATGCAGAAGGGGACGCTCTCGTATCTGGTGGACAGCCAGTACCGGCTGGCCGAGCTGTATGACATGTCGGTGACGTTCGTCGAGGAGCGTTCGCCGCAGGCGGTGCATGAGCTGCGTTCCATCCGTGGTGTGCAGCACGCCGAGCCGACGCGTTCGGTACCGGTGGAGCTGTCTTTCCGCAGCCATCGCATCCGCACGGCCGTCTGGGGCCTGCCGGCCGATGGTTTGTTGCAGCAGCCGGTGAATGACCGCTTGCAGCGGGTTCCGCTGCCGCCGGACGGGTTGGTGATGAATGCCTATCTGGCCGAAAGGCTGGGCCTGAAGGAAGGGGATCTGCTGACGGTGCGGCAGTTGCAGGGCCGCCGCCGGGTCCTTCAGGTGCCGGTGGCACGTCTGATCAACGAGAACCTGGGCTCTCGGGTGTACATGAACCGTCAGGCGCTGAACCGGTTGCTGGGGGATGGGGATGTGCTGACCGGGGCGCTGCTGGAGATCCGGCCCGGCGCGGCGCCTGCGGTGGTGCGGGCGCTGGATGAGCGGCCGCAGGTGATGGCTTCGGACGATCGGCTGGATGCGATCCGGGCGATGTTCCAGATGGTGGAGCGGGTGTCCGGTCCGATGACGCTGCTGGGGGTGCTGCTGGGCTGCGTGGTGAACTTCGGGGTGGTGTACAACGCGGTGCGCATCACGCTGGCCGAACGCTCGCGCGAGCTGGCCAGCCTGCGCGTGCTGGGCTTCACGCGGGGTGAGGTGGCGCGCATCCTGCTGGGCGAGATCGGTGTGCTGGTGGTGGTGTCCATCCCGCTGTCGTTCGTGTTTGGGTGGCTGCAGTGCTGGTACATGGCGAAGGGGATGCAGAATGAGCTTTACCGCATTCCCGTGCATGTGCCGATGGGCAGCTACATGATGGCGGCGCTGGTGACACTGGGCTCTGCGCTGGTGTCCATGGTGGTGGTGCTGCGCCTGGTGAACCGGCTGGACATGGTCGAGGCGCTGAAGAACAGGGAGTGAGAGACAAATGCCTGCGCGAAGAACGTTGATCCAGGTGCTGGTGGCCGTGGGGGTGCTGGGCTGGGTGGGCTGGGAGGCACTGCGCGAGCCGGTGCAGCTGGCCCATGTGGAAAAGGCTGCTCATGCCCCGATGACCGAGAGCTTTTCGGAAGAAGGCAAGACACGGCTGAAGGCGCGCTATGCACTGGCCGCACCCGTGGCGGGGCAGTTGCGGCGCGTGACGCTGCAGCCCGGGGATGCCGTGCAGGCCGGGCAGGTGGTGGCGTGGATCGATCCGACTTCGCCCGGGCTGCTGGACGGACGTAGTCGCCGCAGGGCCGAGGCCGAGCTGGCGGCAGCGCGCAGTCAGCACCGGGCGGCGCGGCAGCGTGTGCAGGCGGCCCAGGCGGCCAGTAGCCTGGCGCGCAGCAGTCTGCAGCGTGCCATCCGGCTGCACGAGGGGCGGGTGATGTCGCAGGAGGCGCTGGAGCAGGCCCAGGCGCAGGCGGCACGCACGGCGGCAGAGCTGTCGGCTGCGCAGGCCGAGGCGCAGGCGGCGCGACAGCGGGTGGAGGAAGCCCGGGCCGCAATGTGGCAGGAGGAGCCCGGTCCTGCCGCTGGCCAGGACAGTGCAGGCGTGGCAGACACTGCCCCGCGTGCGACCAGCAGGCAGCCGGTGGCCGTGATGGCGCCGGCGACGGGCGTGGTGCTCAAGCGCACGCTGGAGAGCGCCACGCCGGTGACGGTGGGACAGGCGCTGATGGAGATTGGCGATACGGCCCAGCTGGAGATCGAGGCCGAGGTGCTGTCGGCGGATGCGGTGCAGCTGCGCCCCGGCACGCCGGTGCGGCTGTTGCACTGGGGCGGTGCGGGTACGCTGCAGGCGCATGTCCGTCGTGTGGAGCCCGGGGGCTTCACCAAGGTGTCGGCGCTGGGGGTGGAGGAGCAGCGCACGCGGGTGATTCTGGATTTCGACAGCCCGCGCAGCGAATGGGCAGCGCTGGGCGATGCCTTCCGGGTGGAGCTGGAGTTCCTGTTGCGACACGAGGATCGCGCGTTGCAGGTGCCGGCCAGCAGCCTGTTCCTGGACGATCGCGGCAAGCCGGGGAACTATGCCCTGTATCGTGTGGTGGATGGTCGGGCGCGGCTCACGTCGGTGCGCACGGG
>ERZ773035.1079-NODE-1079-length-20467-cov-13.874535_pt1 | contig 20467 bp, 19 predicted proteins | sample MGYA00511487_ERZ773035 | MGnify/ENA primary metagenome ERZ773035 (study PRJEB29015, sample SAMEA2737985) | human oral metagenome | biome: human oral; feature: human-associated habitat; material: dental | place: China | collected 2024 ...
TCGTCCATATAAAGAGGTATAGGGTGATAATGAGGGGCGGCAAAGGTAAGCCGGGCGACGAATGCAGAAAGCGGCCCAGTCCCCATGGCCCGCCAGCCCACGCCGTTCAGCAGCAGCCCCCTCACCGCCTCGGTTCAGCCTTCCTTTTCCTCCAGCAGCAGGCGCACTGCCTCAGGGCAGCTTTCCTTTTCCTCCAGCAGCAAGCGCACTGCCTCGGGGCAGCTTTCCTTTTCCTCCAGCAGCCCCCTCACCGCCTCGGTTCAGCCTTCCTTTTCCTCCAGCAGCAAGCGCACTGCCTCGGGGCAGCTTTCCTTTTCCTCAAGCAATAGGCGCACCGCCTCGCGACGACTCTCCTTTTTTCCAAGAAGGGCCGATATAGGGTTCAGATTGGACTATATTTTGAAATATGCTATGATATGGTGTCTCATTTGTCTTCTCATTTTCTGATAGGATATAGATCATGAGTTCATCCTATATCGTATCTTGAAATTCGTGGCTATATGTGGTTCTGTTAGTAGCTTATTTCCGAATATGATCATATAGATGGCTTCATTGATCTATGTATTTCGAAATGAATAGATAAACGATGTGTATTTCATAGCTCATTTTGAAATGTACTCTTATCCTATGCTCTTATTTTATTGTATCTGGAAATATGGTGCTATATAAGCCTTATTTTGTATCTGCATTTTGAGATGAGATAGAATATCTATCTCGTTTTATAGCGTATTTTGAGATGAGATATTGAATGAATATGGATTAGCTATGTATTTCAGAATACAGATATGTAGGCGTATGCTTTGAGACCTCATTTTGAGATATAGTATTTGCTGAGGCTTCGTTTTTCATCATATCTAGAAATATGATACTGTCTGAACAGGGTGCCAGCCCTACTTGAAAAAAAGGAAGGCTGACCCGAGGTGGTGCGCCTATTGCTTGAGGAAAAGGAGAGTTGACTCGAGGCTGTGCGCCTAATGCTTGGAAAAAAGGAAGGCTGTCGCGAGGAGGTGTACCTATTGCTGGAGGGAAAGGAAGGCTGTCCCGAGGTGGTGATCCGACTCCTTGGAAAAAAGAAGAGCAGTCGCGAGGTGGTGTGCCTATTGCTTGAGAAAAAGGAGAACCGTCTCGAGGCGTAGAGCTTGCTCTGAGGGAAAAAGGAGGGCGAAACGGTGTGCTTTCGATGGGGGCTTTTTGTGTAGAAGCAGGCGCATCGCCTCGGGATAGGTCGGGATACAAAAAAGGCGGAACGGACCTATCTCAGGTGCGTCCCGCCGAAATCAAATGTTATAAAAGTGGTTACAAAAAGCCGTGTGGATGAATTGCGGGAGGGGCGAACCCAGTGTCCGCCCGCTTCCCTCTTCGCGCTGCGATGTGAAGCCTTACCAGCCGGGATTCTGCTTCAATTGCTTGTTCAGATCCATCTGATCCGTGGGGATCGGGTACCAGTAATGCTTCTTGTCGTAGGTGCGGGTCTTGCCCTTCGAACCGTTGACGTAGTTGCCTGAGCGGGTCACGAGCTTGTCGGTCACGTCGGCCGAGATGTTGGCGCCGTTCAGGATGTCGGGGTGCGTGGACGAGTCGAGGCGGTCGAGCTGGTGCCAGCGGATGAGGTCCCAGTAGCGGAAGTCGTTGTCGAACATCAGCTCGCAACGGCGCTCGCGGCGGATCTCCCAAATGAGCGAGCTGACGCCCATCTTGTTTGCCGGGTCGTCGAAGCCAGGGTTGACGTTGAGATGCGGCAATCCAGCACGATCGCGGAGCAGGTTGACGCTGCGATCGAGGTCGGCCTGCGTGATGGAGCCCAGTTCGGCGCAGGCTTCGGCGTACTCCAGATAGACGACGGAGAGCCAGAAGAGCGGCGCATGCGTGTAGTTGCGCGTCGTTTGGTTGCGGTCGCGCTCAGGCAGGGCGGGGTTGTCGTACTTGCAGACGCCGTAGCCGGTGGAGGAGGTCATGGCCATGCCGACGCCGTAGCGCGTGAAGCCGCGGCCGACGTAGCAGAGGGCCGTGTCGATGGTGGCCGAGAGGCGTTTGTCGCGTAGGGCGAGCAGGTGGCTGATGGACATGACGGTGTCATGGACCGTCTTTCCGGCCACGGTGCGCGTCACGGGTATGGCGCGGGCGGCGTCGCCCTTGTCGAGCGAGGTCAGGGCCAACGGCTTGCCATCGGTGAAGAGGTAGGCCTCGAAGGCGTCCTTCGACATGCCGTTGAGCTGCGTCGAGGAGCTCACGTAGGCGACCAGTGAGTGTTGCATCACATCCTTTTTATAGGCTTTGTAGAAGATCATCTCCGGGTTCGAGCTGAGGTCGACCGCGTTGTAATTCTCCTGATAGGACGGGTTCAGCTTGAAGCTCTTCGCCATCAGGTGCGCGGCGGCGTCGCGGGCGGCGGTCAGATAGCGCGTGGCACCGGCGGCGTCGGGGGCCGTCTGGCCGTCCTCCGCTTTGCGATACTTGCGGAAGGTGCCCTCGAAGAGGCAGATTTCAGCCTTCATGGCGTAGGCCACGTTGCGGTTGAGCGTCGTGCGGGAGGTGTTGTCGTACATGTTCTCGCAGGCGTAGTTGAGGTCCTCGAGCACCTTATCCATCACCGCGTCGCGGCTCTCACGGGGGCCGTAGAGCTTGGCCTCGTCGTGGAAGTCGATGGGCTTATCGACCCAGGGCAAGTCGCCATAGTTGCGGACTAACTTGTAGTACTGCCAAGCGCGCATCAGTCGGCCCACGCCGCGCCAGTGTGCCTTGGCGGCGTCGGACATGTTGACGCGGTCGACACGGTCGACGAGGATGTTGGCGCGTCGGATCTCCACCCAGCCGTCTTTCCATTCGGCGCTGTTGGCGGGCACGTTGGTGAAGGTCCAGTCGGCGAAGCTGTATCCGCCGGCCTGGTCGTCAGAGAGGGTTTTGAAGTAGAAGTCGCCGTAGGAATTGCCGTTGCCGTAGCCCGCGAACTGTTCGTAGAAGCTGTTGGCGTAACTGGCGACGGTGTTCTCGCTCTCCCAGAAGTTCTCGTCGGTGAACATGTCGAGCGGCTCTTTATCGAGGAAGCTGTTGCAGGCCGAGGTGAGCGCTACGGCCAGCAAAAGGCTTGGTATTGCTATTCTTTTCATCATGTATCCTTTTAAGTGATGATTAAACGATGGTTGAATGGAGATGGATTAAAGCGTGAGCTGAAGACCGAATGAGAAGGTGCGATACATCGGGTCGATGCGTCCCCAGGTGGCATTGCCAAGGGCGGCGCCTTCCTCCTTGTCGTTCACTTCCGGATCGACGGGGGCTTTGCTCCGCTTGATGATCTCCATGATGTTGCTGCCGCTGAAGTAGACGCGTGCCTTCTGAATGTGTGCCTTGCGGGTCAGAGCCTGCGGCAGGGTGTAGCCCACGGTGAGGTTTTTGAAGCGTAGGTAGGCCATGTTGACTAAGTACTTCGTCTGCGGATAGAAGTTGTTGCGGCCCTGCTCCAAGACGCTGATCGTACCGCGCGAAGCATTGCCGGGGAAGAGACGCGGGAAGTCCGCATTCTGATCCGGATTCTTCTCCGTCCAGTAGCTCGTCTGGTTCGCGTAGAGCGCATCGGCGCCACGCATGAAGGGCATCACGAACGCACTCTGCGTCCATACGTCGCGTTTGCCTACGCCTTGGAAGAAGAGGTCGACGTCGAAGTTGCGCCATTCGCCACCCAGATGGAAGCCATACTGATAGCGGGGCGTGGTGTTACCGATCACCTTCAGGTCGCCGTGGTCATCGGCCGTACCCTTACCGCCGTCGATCTTGCCGTCTCCGTTGAGATCCTTGAACTTGATGTCGCCCGGGCCGTAGGTGAACTTGCCGCTCTCGAGTCCTTTCTGCGAGGCGACGCCAGACTTATACGTGCCGTCGGCATTGAAGTCCTCCTTCGTGAAGTAGCGATCCGTCTCGAAGCCCCAGATGTCGCCGTAGCGCTTGCCGCTGTAGTTGGAGTTGAGCAGCTTCGTGTCGTTGTCCCACTCTACGATGGTGGTCGTGTAGTCGCCTAGGTTGGCGTTGGCATAAACCGTGACCTCATTGAAGCGGTGGCGCCAGTCGATATTCAGCTCCCAGCCGCGGGTGCGGAGCACGCCGGCGTTGACGTAGGGCGGATTGGCGCCGAGCACTTGCGGCACGGTGCGTCCGGGGGCGAGCATGTCGCGTGTGGTGCGTTGGTACCAGTCGAAGGAGATGTTCAGGCTGTTGTCCAAGAAGCCGAAGTCGGCGCCCACGTCGAGCGTTTGGATGCGCTCCCAACGCAGCTTCGAGGAGACGAGCTTGGGCATACCGTAAGCCACGACGAGGTCGCCGCCCTGTCCTAACCAATGGATGACGTCATCCTCCTTGTCGCTCGTCTTGCCCTTTTCATCGTTGCGCTTACCGATGGTAGAGATGAACATGTTGTCGCCCACGGCCTGGTTGCCAATTTCGCCATAGGAGGCGCGCAGCTTCATGTTGTTGATCGTGCGACGGATCGGCTCGAAGAAGCTCTGCTCGCTGATGCGCCAGCCGCCCGATATGGACGGGAAGAAGGCCCAGCGACTGTTAGCCGGGAAGCGTGACGAGCCGTCGTAGCGGCCGTTAAGCTCCAAGAGCCAGATGCCTTTATAGTCGTAGTTGACACGTCCGAAGTAGCCCGCCGTAGCCCACTGCGAGTGCGAGCCGTCGACGAACTGGTCGCCGTTAGCGAGGTTGAACTCCGGCAGGCCTGCAGCCAGCAGGTCGTTACGCTTGGAGGAGTGCATCTCCAGCGTGCCACTCTCGGCGTTGGCACCGAGCATGAAGTTAAAGTGGTGTGCGTCTTGCACGTCGAGCAGGTAGTTGCCGTAGAGGTTGAAGACGTAGTCGCGATCCATGTTCGACTTCTCTTCGAGGTCCGATGAGGTGGTGTAATACACGATGTCGTTGATCTTGCCGCCCCACGACTGCCAGCCTTTCACCGGCACTTTAGCGATCTTGCGCTTGCGGTTGCGAAGGTTGAAGGTGTAGTCCGCGTTCAGTGTAAGCCCCTTGCCCAGTGTCGCTTTGAGGAAGCCTCCGAGGCGTGTGTAGGAATCGTTGTCGGTTTGGTCGCCAGCCTGCTTGCGGTAGGCGATGTCGTTGCGGAAGTCGGTGCCTTTATACGTACCGTAAGGCCCGAAGAAGCTGCCCCAGCGCCACATGTATTGGTAGGTGGTACGTTGTGAGGCCGGCCCTTTCATGTCCTTGTTGCTGTAGCTGAAGCGAGCGCCCACTTGCAACCAGTCGGTGAGGTCGGTGGTCACGTTCAGCATCGTGGTCCACTTGTTCAGCTTCTCGGGGTTGAACTTCATCACGCCCTCGTCGTGGTTGTAACCCACAGACATGTAGTAGGACGTCTTGCCGCTCGTGCCCTGCACGGAGACGTTGTGACTCTGCGAGGGACGCCATTTGCGGAACATGATGTTGACCATGTCCCAGTCAGCGAAGTAGCTACCGACGCCGTTTTTGTCGAGCGTAAAGTCTTCGCCGAGCACCATCTCGCGATAGCCCGTCTTCCGTCCGTTGTTGCGGTCGCGCCATTTCTCCGCATCCGGCAGCATTTGCTTGAGGTACATGCCGAAGATTTCGTTCTCCTCGCCCGCGCGGTCGTTGGCCTCGATCAGGGCGCGGAGCTGCGTCGGCACGTCGGGATAGTTCGGCAGGATGGTGGGCGTTTCCCAGGCGATGTTGTTCGTGTAATTCACCGTGGTGCGATCCGTTTTGCTGGCCGATTTCGTGGTGATGAGGATCACACCGAAGGCCGCACGCGCACCGTAGATGGAGGTCGATGCGGCGTCCTTGAGCACGGAGACGCTTTGGATGTCCTGCGTGTTGAGGAGCGAGAGGTCGTCCATCGGCACCCCGTCGACGAGGATGAAGGGGGCGCTCTGTGCGCTGTTGCTCAGTGTTCCCACGCCGCGGATGGTCATCGTGGGTGCGGCGCCAAGCTGACCGCTGCTGTTCACGACCGAGAGGCCCGACACGGCGCCCTGAAGCGCCTTCGAGACGTCAGAATACGGCCGTGCCTCGAGTGTCTTACCGATGTCGACCGTGGCCACGGCGCCGGTCAGGTTGACCTTCTTCTGCGTGCCGTAACCCACGACGACGACTTCGTTCAGCAGCTCGCTATCCTCATGCAGCACGATGCGCATCGTGGCCGAAGCCGTCACCTCTTGGGTGCGGTAGCCGATGTAGGAGATGACGAGCCGCGCGCCCGCTTTGGCACGGAGCGTGAATTTTCCGTCGGCGTCGGTGATTGTACCGTTCGACGTGCCTTTTTCCAGCACGCTGGCGCCGATAATGGCCTCGCCCTTATCGTCCACGATCACGCCGTGCACGACGCCGTCGGCCTGCATTTCGGCGGTTGCCGCCCTGAGGGCCGCCCCGTCTGCTTTCATGACATGGGGCATGCCCCCCGTCAGCGCAATCACTGCCCAGGCTGCAATGATTCGCTCATAATGAGTTCTTCGTTTTCCTGTGTTTGCCATAATATGCAATGCATTAAATAATGATGAAGTGTTGATGATATGGGGTAGCTCCCCGGCGGGATCATCCCCGGCCGTGGGTGCGTATTTCGCTCTGTATTACTTCTTGTCCACGTGTATAAGTTCCTTGATTCTTGCAGCCTTAGGGGGGTGTGTTGGCCCCCTTCGCCGCTCTGTATCCGTGAACAAAGGTAAACGCGGTTTTGGGATTAAAAAGCATTCGGGGCGGCAGAGATGCATTCGATGGCTGCGGATCGTGATTTCTACGTATAGCTGAGGGGGCAAGCCTCGGTCTGGAGGCTTATTTCGATGAGGAACATGGCGCCGACGATGGGCAAGGGGATGACCGTGCGGCCTGCGAACCTGCTGACAGTTGGAGATGGGCTGAAGGAGGCGTTATGGCAGTATTTGTCTGTAGACAAAAAGGGGGTATAGATGCATGAGCCTCTATTGTCTGCGGACAAAATGAGGGTATACATATTTCATGAGTCATTGTCTATGGACAATCGATGCATATATATCTATTGGGCTCTTTGTCTATAGACAATGGCATGAAAAATAGATGTGTCATCATTTTGTCTGTAGACAATAGCTATGTATAGGCCTATATGAGCTTTTTGTCCGTAGACAATAGACTTGTAAATAGGTATCAGGTGGTTTTGTCTGCAGACAATGGCTGTTTAATCAAGGGGAGGAGAGCTTTGCTGATCGTTTTTGCGCTTGGGGATGGCCGGACGAGGGCTTGGGTCTATACTTTATGACCGGAAGACGGATTTCGCGGCCCCGTTTACATTTGCGGCCCTCATCAATAGAAGAGAACAACACCTATGGCACAAGATTTACACTTAGAGAATATCCGCCGCGAGTATTCCTCGCGCAGCCTGAGCCGAAAAGAACTGCCCGACGATCCGCTGGAAATGGTGGATCAATGGCTCAATGAGGCCCTCGAAACGAAGGTCAACGAACCCACCGCCATGATCGTGGCCACGGCTACGCCAGACGGTCGGCCGAGTGTCCGTACGGTCCTGCTCAAGGAGGTCGTGGGCGGCCGCTTCGTCTTTTACTCCAACTATGAGAGTCGCAAAGGGCGGCAGATGGCCGAAAACTCGCACGTGGCTGTCACCTTCCTCTGGCACGAGTTGGAGCGGCAGATTCATGTCGAGGGCACCGTCACGCGGCTCAGCCCCGAGGAGAGCGACGCCTATTTCGCCATGAGGCCCTACAAGAGCCGCGTCGGGGCGCGCATTTCACCGCAGAGTCAGCCCATCCCCTCGCGCGAATACATTATGATGCGCTTCGCCTCGGAGAGCCTGCGCTTCGTCGGCCGCGAGGTACCCCGGCCCGACAACTGGGGCGGGTACGCCGTCACACCCAGCCGCATCGAGTTCTGGCAGGGCCGCGACAGTCGGCTGCACGACCGCTTCCTCTACGAGCTCCAACCGGATGGCCACTGGGATCTTCACCGCCTCGCCCCCTGATCGCTCCTCCCCATGTCGCCCACCCCGCTACGCATCGAGCATGTGGCGCTCTACACCGCTGATCTGGAGGCTACGCGCGATTTCTTCGAGCGTTACTTCCACGCCACCGCCGGTCCGCTCTATCACAACCCGACGAAGCAGTTCCGGTCGTACTTCCTCACCTTTCCCGGCGGCAGTGCACGGTTAGAGATCATGACACGCCCGGCGTTGCTCCCATCCGCCACGGCCGACAGTCTCGGCTACGCCCACATCGCCCTCAGCGTGGGCAGCCCGGCAGAGGTAGACGCCTTGACCGATCGGCTGCGGCACGACGGTTACGCAGTCCTCAGCGGCCCACGCACCACCGGCGACGGATACTACGAAAGCGTCGTCGCTGCCGTCGGCGGTCTCACGATCGAGATCACCGTCTGATAGGGTTGTTGAGTTGTTGGATTGTTGAGCTGTTGAGTTGTTATATAGGTGCGTACTCGGCAAACTTGGCTGGCGTCCCTGACGCCTTCTTTTGCCTCCTTTTCTTTCATCAAGGAAAGAAAAGGAGAGAGGCTGCTCCCCCAAGAAGAAAAGAAGAGGCGCCACCTCGGAGAAGTCGCTCATCAACGACTCCCCGAGGCAGCGCCCCTATACCTATTAATATAGCGCGTCCGTCAGGCCTTCACGTCCGCCAGCGACGCGTCTCGCTCGAAGCTCTTCCTGACAAACGAGCACACGGGGACGATCTTCAGTCCCTCGCGTCGGGCAAAGTCCACGCCCGCGCCAATCAGCAGTCGGCCGTAGCCCTTACCGCCGAAGTAGTTCTCCACGCCTGTGTGATCCACGATGATCGTCCGCGCGTCCTGCCACTCGTAGGTCATCTCGCCGGCATACAGCTCATCTTCATAGATGACGAAGCGGCCACGCCGTCCGTCGTCTTCTCTGTCTATTCGTATCATTTCGTTTTGGGGGATAAAAAGAAGCGTGCCCCCCTGCGTTCTTTTTGAGGTGAGGGAGACACGCTGAATCGATTCATGTAAATCGAGTTGCTACAACTCTCGACTGTGGAGGATTACAGCTTCGGGCCCGCAGCTACGAGCGCCTTGCCAGCTGCATTGCCTTCGTACTTCACGAAGTTCTTCACGAAGCGTCCGGCCAGATCCTTCGCCTTCGTCTCCCACTCGGCTTCGTTAGCGTACGTGTCGCGCGGATCGAGGATCTTCGGATCAACACCCGGCAGTTCCGTCGGGATCTCGAAGTCGAAGAAGGGCAGCTTCTTCGTCGGTGCCTTGAGGATGTGCCCCTCGAGGATGGCGTCGATGATGCCGCGTGTATCGCGGATCGAGATACGCTTGCCCGTGCCGTTCCATCCCGTGTTCACCAGATAGGCCTTGGCGCCGCTGCGCTCCATCTTCTTCACCAGCTCCTCAGCATATTTCGTCGGGTGCAGTTCGAGGAATGCCTGTCCAAAGCAAGCGGAGAAGGTCGGCGTCGGCTCGGTGATACCGCGCTCTGTACCGGCCAGCTTCGCGGTGAAACCAGAGAGGAAGTAATACTTCGTCTGCTCCGGCGTCAGGATAGACACGGGCGGCAGCACCCCGAACGCGTCGGCAGAGAGGAAGATCACATTCTTCGCAGCCGGGCCCTTCGAGATGGGCTTCACGATCTTTTCGATGTGATAGATCGGGTAGGATACACGTGTGTTCTCGGTCACGCTCTTGTCCTTGAAGTCGATCTTGCCGTTCGCATCTACCGTCACGTTCTCCAGCAGGGCATTGCGACGGATGGCGTGGTAGATGTCTGGCTCGCTCTCCTTATCCAAGTTGATCACCTTGGCGTAGCATCCACCCTCGTAGTTGAAGACGCCTTCGTCGTCCCATCCGTGCTCGTCGTCACCGATCAGCAGACGCTTCGGGTCGGTCGATAGCGTCGTCTTGCCCGTGCCCGAGAGGCCGAAGAAGATCGCTGTGTTCTGTCCGTTCGTGTCCGTGTTGGCGGAGCAGTGCATGGAGGCGATGCCCTCGAGCGGCTTGAAGTAGTTCATCATCGAGAACATACCCTTCTTCATCTCGCCGCCGTACCATGTGTTGATGATCACCTGCTCCTTGGAGGTCAGGTTGAAGACTACGGCGGTCTCTGAGTTAAGCCCCAGCTCCTTGTAGTTCTCCACCTTCGCCTTCGAAGCGTTGTAGACGATGAAGTCTGGCTCGAACGACTCCAGCTCTTCCTTCGTCGGACGGATGAACATGTTCGTCACAAAGTGCGCTTGCCAAGCCACTTCCATGATAAAGCGTACCCTCAGACATGTCGACCGATTGGCGCCGCAGAAGCCGTCCACTACGAAGAGCCGCTTGTTCGACAGCTCCTTCTTGGCAATCTCCTTGACCGCATTCCACGCCTCGGCCGATGCCGGCTTATTGTCGTTCTTGTATTCCTCCGACGTCCACCATACGGTGTCCTTACTCGTCTCGTCCATGACGATAAACTTATCCTTCGGCGATCGCCCGGTGTAGATGCCCGTCATAACGTTCACTGCACCCAGCTCCGTCAGCTGACCTTTTTCATAGCCCTCCAAACCGGGCTTCATCTCCTCGTTAAACAGATCCTCGTAAGAAGGATTGTGTACAATCTCCGTGGTACCCGTGATACCGTACTTCGTCAAATCGAGTTTTGCCATGTCTCTAATATATAATGTGTAAAACAATCGCGTCTTCATGTCCGAAGGGGCGTGCTTTTCCGTCCTTTTCCTGAAGACGCAGGCAAAAGTACGACAATTCCGATACGGCTACGGGGTAATTAGAGAAATATTTCCGTAATTGAGGATAAGCCATTCTCCCCTCTGTAAAATGACATGAGTTAGAAGTCTGTGAAGGCTTTGCCGAGGCCCTCATGGTCTATGAGCGCTTCGGCGACACTGTCGCCAGGACTATCATGGTCGATGGGTGCCTCGGCGACACTGTCGCCGGGACTATCATGGTCTATGAGCGCTTCGGCGACACTGTCGCCAGGACTATCATGGTCGATGAGTGCCTCGGCGACACTGTCGCCAGGACCATCATGGTCGATGAGTGCTTCGGCGACACTGTCGCCAGGACTATCATGGTCGATGAGTCTCCTAACGATGGGGTATAAAAAGCAGATGGCTTAGACTGAACTCGCGCTGAGTAAGGTCTTTCATGTTTCCCCTAAACCTACTCGTCTTCCTCAATTTTCGTCGTTTTCGTTTGGTTGCGTTTGTTTTGTCTCAGCTTTGAATTTTTTGGCAGCTTCGGTTGTCGCATTCATTTTTCTCTATCTTTGCCTCCGATAAGAAGATAGACGAATAATCACTCTTTAAATAGATAACTCATGGAAGTCAAGAAATCGCCAAAAGCAGATCTTGAAGGTAGTAAGGGCCTAGGCATCCTCATGGGGTTGGTCGTGGGCTTGGCTGTTCTGTTCGTTGGGTTTGAATGGGGTACCCAAGATCAGGTCGTTCAGAAAGACGAAGGGATCAGCGATGTTATCGCGGAGGAAGAGATGGATATCACAAGGCAGGATGAGACGCCTCCCCCTCCCCCTCCTCCCGATGTGCCCAATGTGGCTGAAGTGCTGAATGTGGTAGAAGATAATGTGCAGGTTGCGAATAATGACCTGATATCTTCCGAGGACAATCAGAAAGCAGCCCAGGTGCAGGTTTATACTCCTCCTGCGGTAACGCATGAGGAAGAAGAAGAGTCTCCACAGCACATTTTTGTAGTGGTAGAGGAAATGCCGGAGTTTCCGGGTGGACAGGCTGAATTGATGAGCTATATCGCTAAGTCAATTAAGTATCCCGTTGTAGCGCAGGAAAACGGCATTCAAGGACGTGTCACTTGTACGTTTGTTGTGAACAAAGACGGTACGATTGTAGATGCTCAGGTGGTCCGTGGTATTGATCCAGCTCTCGATAAAGAGGCGCTTCGTGTGATCAATTCGATGCCGAAATGGAAGCCTGGCAAGCAGCGTGGCAAGCCTGTACGTGTGAAGTTTACACTTCCCGTAACGTTCCGCCTGCAGCAATAATACCCCCCATTGAACGTACCTCACTCACGTGCAAAATAGCAGACGATGATGAACTAAAAAGAAAAAGGTCGTTCTCCCTCCCCTGAAGAGAGCGACCTTTTCTAATTTCTCTCTCTGCTACAACCGTTGCTATGTTGTCATTTGAATACATCCTCAAGGCGATTGAAGAGGCCATCCATCAGTTGCGTTTCGATGATTCTCCACAAAGTCTTTTCGATCCGATCGTCTACACCTTATCTGAAGGAGGGAAGCGTTTGCGGCCAGCTTTTGTGCTAATGGCCTGCAACCTTTACCGAGATGATATAGAGTGTGCGATGTCTTCGGCTTTGGGTGTGGAGATGTTCCACAACTTCACGCTACTGCATGACGACTTGATGGATGAGGCGGAAAAACGTCGCAATCAGCCGACCGTCCATGTGAAATGGGATAGAAATACGGCCGTGCTTTCAGGTGACGCCATGTTGATCGTAGCCTATCGTCTGATTGGACAGACCCCGTCCTCATCATTAAGGCCTGTCTTGGATCTGTTTACGCAGACGGCGCTTGAAATCTGTGAAGGTCAACAGTTCGATATGGAGTTTGAGCGGCGTGACGATGTGACGGAAGAAGAATACATGGAGATGATCCGCCTGAAAACAGCCGTATTATTGGCTTGCAGCTTGAAGATGGGAGCATTAATCGGTGGTGCATCCGTGCATGACGCAGAGGTGCTTTATCGTTTTGGAATCCATATAGGGTTAGCCTTTCAGTTGCAAGATGATATGTTGGATGTCTACGGTGATACGAGTACATTCGGAAAAAATATAGGAGGTGATATTCTGTGCGACAAGAAGACCTTTCTGTCAGTGCTCATGTATCAGCTTGCAACAGATGAGCAAAAGACTCGCATAGCGCATTACAGAAAAGAGAACGCTTCAGTTTACACTGCGAATGAGAAAATATCAGTGATCACCAGTATATATGATGAATTGAAGCTGAGGGAGCGTACACAAAGCAGGATAAAGTATCATTATGATCTCGCTTGGAGTGAATTAGCACGGTTGAGTGTAAATCAGGAAAGATGCCAAGAGCTACTCCGTGTTTGCAGTCTGCTGATAGATCGAGCAAAGTAAAAACATGGCTGCAATGAAGTTGATAGACAGTCATACCCACCTTTACGCCGAGGATTTTTACGGTGATCAGGAATTGGTAATAGAACGAGCAAAAGCCGCTGGAGTGATAGCCGTACTATTACCAAATATAGACGAGTCGAGCATTGCTCCGATGTTTTGCTTATGTGACGAGCATCCTGAATTTGCCTTTCCGATGATGGGGTTGCATCCGACAAGTGTGGACTCTCACTATTCGTCAAGACTACAGGCGATAGAGAGAATGTTGACAAAGCGTCCTTATTGTGGAATTGGTGAAATTGGAATCGATTTACACTGGGAACAGGCGTATCTGAAAGAGCAAAGAATTGTGTTCGAAGAACAGTTGAAGTGGAGTGTCGATATGGATCTTCCTGTAAGCATTCATGTTCGTGACGCTTTTTCAGAAGTGTTTGACTGCATATATAAGGTAGGAGTGGAGAGATTGAAAGGTGTTTTTCATTGCTTTTCAGGGACGGTCGATGAATTGGAGGAAATAAAGCGCATGCAGCGATTCAAGATAGGAGTTAATGGGATCGTTACTTTCAAAAAGTCTGCATTGTCTGATATTATACGGATGGTACCATCAACGATGCTTTTATTAGAGACAGATGCGCCATATTTATCTCCTTCGCCGTATCGAGGAAAACGGAATGAGCCAGCTTTTCTCATAGAAGTCGTAAAGAAGGTGGCGGAAGAATTGCAGATATCAGAGGAGAAGGTGGCAGATCTTACAAGAGAGAACACATTAGCCCTGTTTGGTATTCCAATTTCTACATCTAACTGACGTCTACATAGTGTGTTGACGTATTATGGAAGAGATGATGACATCAAGGAAAACTAAGTTATACCAGCAAAAAGTTTGCGTGTCATGTTTTTTTCCGTACTTTGCACTCGTTTTCAGAAAGAATGAGGGCGATTAATAAGAAAGGAGAGATGCTCGAGTGGTTGAAGAGGCACGCCTGGAAAGCGTGTATACGCCAAAAGCGTATCGCGGGTTCGAATCCCGCTTTCTCCGCAAGCAAACGGTAGAAAGATAAAAATAAGAAGCGCGAACAAGCGAAGTTTCTAATCAATAAGTATATTCATCAAAGTAAAATTCAGGCATTAATTCCAAATTATCATCACTATGAAAAAGTTGTTTACGAAAGCCTTCTTGGGTGTATTGGCCGCGGGTATCTCTACAGTAGCATTTGCACAAGAAGCGGCAGAGGCTGCAGCTCCCGTTGAGGGAGGAGTTCATCAAGCATTAAAGACGAAGTTTATAGAAGGTAGTGCAGACTTCATGAGCTTCGTTGCTATTGCTTTGATTTTAGGTCTAGCATTCGTTTTGGAACGAATCATCTACTTGAACTTGGCAGATGTGAATCCTAACGGTATGTTGAACGATATTGAGGCTGCACTCGATCGAGGAGATGTAGATGGTGCAAAAGCTATTGCTCGAGATACTAGAGGCCCGATTGCTTCTATTGCATATCAAGGATTAATGAGGATCGATCAGGGGATCGATGTTGTAGAGAAGTCTATTGTCGCTTATGGTGGTGTGCAGAGTGGACTGTTGGAAAAGAATCTGTCTTGGATTACCCTGTTTATTGCGATGGCACCGTCATTGGGCTTCTTGGGAACAGTAGTAGGTATGATCATGGCGTTCGATAAGATTGAGCGTGTTGGTGATATTAGTCCGACGGTTGTTGCCGGTGGTATGAAGGTAGCCTTGATCACTACGGTCGGTGGTTTGATCGTTGCATTGATCCTTCAGGTCTTCTATAACTATCTGTTGAGCAAATTGGAAGCTATTCTGAATAAGATGGAAGATGCGTCGATTACATTGCTCGATATGGTTATCAAGTACAATGTGAAATACAAAAAGTAAGACGAGTCATGGCTGTAACCAAGATAAGGAAACTGTCGAGCTGGATGTTGACAGGCGTCATCATAGTTAGTGTGATTGTCCTAGCAATGTTCTATCTCGGTGGTGTGGTTGATCCTGCTGCAGAGAATAAGGAGCCCGTAAATACATCGCTGTTACTTTATTGGTGCTATGCACTGTTTGGAGTTACGATGGTTTGTTTGGTGCTGTTTGGAATTATGCAGTTCTTCTCTACACTGAAGACTAAACCGAAAGCAGCACTAGGATCTTTAGTAGTGTTGATTGCTTTTGTAGTCTTGCTTGGAGTAACCTATGCGATGGGTGATGCTACTCCTCTACCGGGAATCAATGTTGATTCAGCACAATTCAATACAGCGGGCTGGTTGAAGGTCTCGGATATGTGGATCTATTCAACGTATGTCCTGTTGGGACTTTCAGTGTTAGCTATGATTGCTGGCAGTCTTAAGAAGGTTCTGAATAAGTAATAGATATAGAGAGCATAGAAAGAACATGAGTAAGAAAAGGAAAGTTCCGGGAATTAATGGATCTTCTTCTGCTGACATCGCTTTCATGTTGTTGCTGTTCTTTCTTTTGACGACTTCTATGGATACGGATATGGGGTTAGCGCGAAGATTGCCTCCTCCACCCGATAAACAGCAGAAGAAACAGGAAATCGATGTCAAAAAAAGGAACATGCTTGTAGTTTTGATCAGCTCCACTAATCAAGTGTTGTGCGGTGGCGAATACATGGATATAAAGCAGGTCAAAGCTAAGGCTAAGGAGTTCATAGCCAATGTGAATAACGATCCGAATTTACCAGAGAAGGAAGAAGCTGATGTCCCGTTTTTTGGAAAGATGATGGTGTGCAAACCTCATATTATATCGTTGCAAAACGACCGAGGTACGCAGTATCAAGCATATATCCGGGTGCAAAATGAATTGGCCGCTGCTTATAACGAACTGCGTGATGAAGTAGCTAAGCAGAAATGGGGCAAAACATTTGCAGAGTTGGATGAAAAACAGCAGGAAGCTGTACAGATGATATATCCTCAGAAGATATCCGAGGCTGAGCCGAAGAACTATGGTGGAGGATCTAAGTCTGCTCCTGCTGCGAACTAAAGATTTAAGGAAGGAAAAATGTAATGGGAAAATTCAGTCGATCGGGTGGACGTGAAATGCCCGAGTTGAACACGTCATCATTGCCAGACTTGGTCTTTGCGTTCTTGTTTTTCATTATGATGGTTACGACCATGCGCGAAGTGACTTTGAAGGTGCAATTCCGTGCCCCGCAGGCTACGGAGCTACAGAAACTGGAGAAGAAATCACTGGTCACGTTTATTTATGTCGGGCAGCCTATCGAGGAATATCGTGCCAAGATGGGGTCGGAGAGTCGTCTGCAATTGAATGATGCTTTTGCGGAAATCTCTGAAGTAGGAACATACATCGGGCAGGAAAAGTCGAGTATGAAAGAGGAGGATCAGCCTTTTATGACCGTCTCAATCAAAGCCGACCAAGACACCAAGATGGGGTTGATCACTGACTTAAAGCAGGCGCTTCGAGAAGCATATGCTTTGAAGATCAGTTACTCGGCACGTAAACAAGTAGATAATAAGTAAGAGATATTCGATTTCTTGCATCCACGAATTGAATATCAACATTAAAAAGAGAGTGGGGGCGAATCTTACAGGTAAGAAAGTAGGTTCGCTCCCCTCTTTGTTTTTGCATAGAACGAGATTTCATCAGACGAAATGATGACGGTCAAGGAGGATATAAGTTGGAGGCTGTCTCTACGCCTCTTTGTTACAGCTAACAATGTCATCTTAATCTGAAAAGACGATGGAACAATACGAATTAGATGAATTGGACGAGAAGATTCTGAGCATGATGGTCAAAGACGCTCGGAAGCCGTTTCTTGAAGTGGCGCGAGAGTGCAATGTTTCCGGGGCGGCTATCCATCAGCGGATTCAGAAGTTGATTCATGCTGGAGTCGTGAAAGGCTCCGAATTCATCATTGATAATAGCAAGATCGGGTTCAAGACGTGTGCTTACATGGGGCTTTTTCTCCAGAGTTCGGATCAATACGCTTCGATCACGGAGGCATTGAAGCAGATCCCGGAGATTGTGGAGTGTCACCATACGACGGGGAAATACGACCTCTTTGTAAAGATCTACGCCAGAGATAATGAGCATTTGCTCAGCATCATCCATAAGAAGCTATTGCCATTAGGATTGGCACGGACGGAGACGCTGATCTCTTTCAAAGAAGGATTCCGTAGGAGATTGCCAATCGATATTGGCAAGTTGGAAAAGGCGGATGAAAAATAGTTGCAGTGTAGACTTTCGGGCTGTGGCGCTGAGCCGTTTGATTGGAGTTGCATGGTTGCTGCTCCTATCGCTGACGAGTTGCAGCGGGGGCCGTCGACAAGAGCTACAATGCGAATCGCATCAAACAGAGAGACACGTTATGAAGAGATTGTTTTTGTGCTCATCCTTTGCGGATGTGGCGGACTTACTACCCGAATTGGTGGGAAAGGAACGGGGGACGGTAACTTTTATCCCGACTGCGGCGCTCCATGAGGAGTATAACTTGTACGTGGAGGAAGGACGGGCGGCGCTCGAGCGGTTGGGCTACACGGTAGAGGAGTTGGAGATTACGCAGGCGACGGCCGAAGTGATCGAGCAGACATTGGAGAGGAATGACTGCATTTACGTCAGCGGTGGCAATCCGTTTTTCCTCATGCAGGAGCTTAGGCGGAAGGGTGCTGATCGGGCGATTGTCCGTCGGGTGAAGGCTGGGGCGCTGTACATTGGAGAGTCGGCGGGGAGCATGATTGCTGCGCCGAACATTGCCTATGCACAAGTGATGGACGCTGTTGCTACGGCCTACACGCCCAACTTTCGAGATTTTGATGCGCTTGGACTGGTCGATTTCTACACGGTGCCCCATTACGGTTGTGAGCCATTTGAGGAGTCGGCCGAGGAGACCGTGCGGACATATAGCTACCTCCCTCTGCGACCAATCACGAATACGCAGGCGATCTATGTAGAGGGCGACCGAACGCAGATTGTCCCGATAGACAGCATCCCGGTTAGCGGAGGGGAGTAGGCCCAGCGCTAACGAATGAAAAAGAAATGGATGTGACAACTTATTGCAGGTGCACTTTTACCTTTGCGGCGATTTATCACTACAAATAGGACATTAGTATGAACGAGAAATGGTTTCGCATCCTGGCTATAGCAGCCACCTGTGCTTCGATCCTGATGTATGTATCGTACATCTCGCAAATCCAAATGAATCTGTCCGGGCAGAAGGGAACTCCCGTTCAGCCTCTGTGCGCAGCATTTAACTGTATGCTTTGGACCACTTACGGGTTGTTTAAGAAGCCATCGAAAGATTGGCCGATCATCCTGGCCAATATCCCCGGTATCATCTTGGGGATAATCACCTTCGCCACCAGCTTCTAAGATTCGGCAAGTAACGGTGAACCACCGATCCCGAAGCGGGCTCTTTGGGAGAAATGAAAACCGCGCGACGGGCCTACTACTCGCCGCGCGGTGTGTTTTTAGCCCCGTTTTCATAGGGAAAGAGGGCGCGGAGTTTTTCAATGTTGCTCGGGCGTTATCAGGCGCCCATGGCTTTCGTTATATCATCGGCTTCAGTGTCTCTGCCCCTCTTTCTTCTCCATATAATCCCCCAACATTAAAGAACAAGACGTATGACAAATCCGATTTTTGAAAGTATGGATCAGGATAAGCTGCGCCGAATGATCGCGATTCGCGAGGCTTATAATAGCAAGCAACTGACCATAGACGAGGCGCGAGAGCGCGTAAGAAAAGAAGTGGGCGAGGTATCGCCTGAAGAATTTGCCGCGGCCGAGCAGTTGGTCAAGGACGAGACTCCGGACGAATGCCGCGACGAGGACACGCAAGAGATCGTTCATATCTACGAGGGCCTGATCAAGGAGCCGCGAAAGGAGTTGCCTTTCGGTCACCCGATTGATGCCTACCGGCGCGAGGCCGACCGTATGAAGGAGCTGATGAAGCAGGGCGAGGAGCTGGCTGCAAAGCCCTTCGACGAGGCCGCATGGACGGCGTTGATGAAAGACGTGTTGAAATACAAAGTGCACTTCCACCGCAAGCAAAATCAGCTCTACTCCGCCCTGGAGCGCAAGGGATTCACGCGGCCTTCGACCACGATGTGGACCTACGACGACTACGTGCGTGACGAGATGAACAAAGCCCGCGACCTGCTCCAACTGGGGCGCACGGAAGACTTCCTCCAGGCCTTCAAAACGATGTCAGAAGATGTGCTCGACCTCATCGGCAAGGAGGAGCTGATCCTTTACCCGACGTCGCTCAAGCTGATTTCCGACGCGGAGTTTGAGGAGATGAAGCACGGCGATCGCGAGATCGGTTTCTTCCTGATCGACATGCCGGGCGACGCGCCGAAGGCTGCAACTGCATCGACCAACGCACCCGCGGGCGGAGACTTTATAAACGATCTGGCTGCACTGCTCGGCAAGTACGGGATGGGCGCGAAAGACACCGACGACGACGATCGTGTGCTCGACGTGGCCGAGGGCAAGCTGACGCTGGAGCAGATCAACCTGCTGTTCCGCCACCTGCCTGTCGACATCTCGTACGTGGACGAAAACGAGCTGGTCAAGTTCTACACCGACACGCCCCACCGCGTCTTCCCGCGCAGCAAGGGCGTCATCGGCCGCGAGGTGCGCAACTGTCACCCGCCCAAAAGCGTCCACATCGTGGAGGAGATCATCGAGAAGTTCCGCACCGGTGAGCAGAGTCGTTCCGAGTTTTGGATCAACAAGCCAGGCCTCTTCATTTACATCGTCTACGTGGCCGTGCGCGACGCCAACGGGCGCTTCCGCGGCGTGATGGAGATGATGCAAAACTGCACGCACATCCGTGAGCTGGAAGGCTCTCGCACCCTTCTCACCTGGGACGGCGAGCAGAAAGGCGAGCCAGAGCGCCCCGCGGCCGAGTCGGAAGAGGCGCCCGCGTCGCCCGATGCGATCACCAAAGACACGAAGCTCAAGGCGCTCGTGACGCGTTTCCCGAAGCTGATTGACGACCTGCCCACCATCAACGAGAAGTTCGCCATGCTCCGGACGCCCATCGCCAAGGTGATGCTCCCCATCGCCACCGTAGGCATGATGAGCGAGCGATCGGGCATGCCGCTCGACGAGCTGATCACGAAGCTCGAGGCGCTGATTGGGACGTATCAAATGAAGCACTAAGCGCCGACGGCCCCGAGGCAAAAGATGCGCCGGGTACATGCTGTGTGGTGAGGCTCTCTCACCCGGCGTGTGCCCGGCGCTTCGTCTTTTCGTGGCCTTTGCGGAACTTCCGCAAGCGTCAAAATGGAGAAAATGGCCCTTGCGGAACTTCCGCAAGCGTCAAAAAGTTCTCCGTGGGACTTGCGGGACTCCCGCAAACACCAAAAAGTTTCTCGAGAGACTTGCGGGACTC
>ERZ773035.1080-NODE-1080-length-20452-cov-8.703780_pt1 | contig 20452 bp, 28 predicted proteins | sample MGYA00511487_ERZ773035 | MGnify/ENA primary metagenome ERZ773035 (study PRJEB29015, sample SAMEA2737985) | human oral metagenome | biome: human oral; feature: human-associated habitat; material: dental | place: China | collected 2024 ...
TGACAGGAGCATTAAAAAGTACCGCAAAAGCAGCTGCAGCTGTAGGGTCATCTAAATTCACTTTGAATTGAAGCATTGAGGTAGTAAGTGCATCAGTAGCCCCTACTACATCACCCCCCATAGTTTTGGCAAGCGTATTGGCATAGCTACCCATTTTGGCAAGCGCCTCATCGCTTTCTCCTATCTGAGGGCCTAAGCGTGAGAGGATTGTCTGAAAAGTAGCAAGGTTGTCAGTAGCCGTACCTCCAAATTCTTTGGCAAGGTTACGTGCCTTTCCTCCAAGTTTATCCAAATCGTCTCCGGCAATACCGGTAATAGCAGCTACATCAAGTAATGATTTCTCATAATCTGCACCTACTTGTGCGGCCTCTGAGAACTTTTGAGTAATATTCAAAAATCCTTGTGAAGCTGCTTGCCAATCAATAGGACGTATACTGGTTGCCAACTTATCCCACCCCTCTTTCATACTGCTTATGAAGTCTTTCCAAGTATTGTGCATACCTTCTGTGGCACGCCTCACATTCTCCTGTGCAGTGTGCAAAGGTTGCGATACATTGTCTTTGGCTTCAAAAATCCACGTTGTAGTGTGATTCACGGTTGCGGAGTATTAGGGGTTAGACTGTTTGCTAATTTCGTTCAGTACTTCTACTAAGGCGCGTTTTACAGCTTGGTATAAGAGTTGTTCTTGGCATTTCATACTAAAGTCAAGGGCTTTAAAATGTTCCTGCCACTGAGTATCGTTCATCGTTTCAGGTGTATGCCCATTGGCACGGAGTAGTGCATCTATGCCCTCTATAAAGTCGTACGCTTCTAAGGAAAGGAGCGACGACTCTACACTTTTTTTAAGGCTACCTTTGAACTTTGTAATAGCTTGCTCAGCTCGGTAATCAGCCCCATATAGATGGAGGCATCATTTTCCATCCACTCCATATCACCATCCAGTACACAATTCTTTACCAGTGCCTCATTGGCCTTGTCGGGGCTTTCTATATACTCTTTAGAAGTCACCAAGGCAAGTAGGTTTTTACTGGGCTTCCTTACCAAAAAGTAAGCAGGATCTTCACTGGCTTCTCCCTCTTCGGTAAAGGTAGTACCCGATGGATACACTGCTATTTCTCTTACCACATTAGGGTATTTAGCCTTGTAGTTTTCTATATCGGCTTCGGTGTATTTTTTCATTTTAAATAGCTTTTAAAAGGTTATTAAATATTCCAGTCAATATGACTTACAATCAGCTCAAACTTAATAGCAATAGAGCCATCTCCTTGCTTGATAGCCATTTCAGTACCTAAGAACTCAGCATTGCGTATCATATCTTTAATGATAAGTCCGCTTGGTGCTTCATAGATAACAGGAATATCAAAAGGCTCAATATCCTGCAGGCGGGTGCCCTTGGGTAGAGAACGATGTATGCCGTCGACCTCTTCTTTGAGAATAGTAATAGAAGCCTTTGCCTCATAGTTCTCCTCCGTACGTCCCACGGGGAAGCCTCCCGCACCCATAATATTTGATTTTTTGGTACTATCCGAATAGTTAATTTCGACAATACCTACCACATCACGCCCTAATAGGTTGAAGGTTACACAATTCCAACCTTGGAGCTTGCCAAAGTGGTTAATAACATTGGTATTTCTTGGCATAGTATTATAGATTAGAAGTTAAACCAATTTCGCCCTCAATAGCGTGTAGAATATCATCTGGCACAAGGCGTATTTTCACCTTTAGGGGTGTTTGCTCTGTTACCGTTTGCTTTGCGTCAATACTCACTGCATAACCGCTAATCTCACCAGTTACTACCATTTGTCTTTCGATAGCTTTTCCTGCTAATTCCTGCAAGGAGGTAACAATACTATCTTTAAGGTAGCCCGTTTGTGGGTTCTTAGGGAGCTTGCTTTTGATGCGAGGTGAAAGAGTTTGTCTTACTAAGCGTGCTGCTTTATTCCATATCCTATTATTTTCAATATAGGTATAGTCAGATGACTTACTCACACAGGTAGGAGAGTTTGATAGGAAAAAACCTGCCATATCAGCATATTGTCCTGCCAAAATATACCCTTTATCATTGAGTAATTTCAGCTGCTCATTGCTAAGCTCTTCTGCACTTTGCCCTGTAGAAATACCTCCACTGATGTAGCGTTTTTTCCCCTCATCGGTAAGAGGGTAGGTATTGCCACCTTTGGCGTTTTCTGGTTTACTTTCAATATCTACAGAACCTAAGTTCTCACTTACATTGCGCACCGATAACATACCCAAAGCACTACCTACACTGGCGTGGTATTTGTAAGCCTCGTCAATAGCGGCAATACCCCTATCTTGGGCTATCACCACTGATACTTGTGGAGCATTTTTCTCTTTTAGGTCAGCAAAGTTATTGACTGCTAAACTGTTTTTTCCTTTTCCCTCTACAAGAACAAAGTCTATAAGTATACCATCGGGTTTTACGGCTTCTACGATTTGGGTTTGTAACTCTTCTACATCGCTGGCAATGGTGGAGAGGTCATTGGTAAACCCAAAGAGCCCTACCCCTTTAACTTGTTTATTAGCACGGATAGCTTTTACTATCTGTGCCGTACTATCCTGCATTTTACCTACTGCAACAGGTAGAAAGATGATATAGCTTTCGGGAGCTAGGCGAAAGATCTCCGACAGGTGATAGTGGGTAAGTATTTTCTGATTAGCATCCAAACTTTCAGTAATACCTATCGCTTCTGCATCCTTTAGCTGAATAAAAGACTTCGTCTCTCCGTGTGTGAGTTGCGTTCCTGCTACGGCCATAGCAGCTACTACTAAAAACAAATTATCTTTAGTGGGAGCAGTACGCCCTAAGCCTCCTTCAGCTTTTTTAAATGTAAATCCTTTGAGTTGTCCCATGTCTATTCAGTTTTTTGTTCGTCGTCTTCTGTAGGCTCTTCGGTTTCTGTTTTGTCTTGTACCGTAGTTCCTTCTGCTTTAGAAGTTTCTGTTTTGCCTTCTTTATCTCTTTTGATTTGAGGCATCTTGTTTGCTAACTTCGTAACTTTGCTATTGTCAAAGGTATATACCTTACTTTCAATAGTAGAGGCGTGTAACTGGGCACGATTTTTTTCATAGAAGACCTGCCCATCTTCGGTGGCAAATACTTCTTCGAGATCATTAGCTTTCAACACTTCTACAGCGATAGCTAATAGTTGCATATATGTTTTTGGATTTTCCATTGTTTAAATTGAGTTTAAAAGATTTTTAAATAAGGGGGTGGTCTTACGGGATCACCCCCATCTATTAGCTACCACTAGTGATAGCCGCTGTACCTTCATCCTTGATTGCGACACATACAAAGTGCATTTCAAAGCCTATGGTATGCTTGCGTCCTTCTGGGTTACTACTTTTCTCCCGAGCATAGCGAACGGCACTTCCTACGGCTTTCACAGTGTAGTTCTTGTGAAATACAACAGAGGCCTCTTTACCTTGTGCTACCGCTCCAAAGGCTTCTTTTTCACCGTTATGATAGGTAGGGGCGTAGGTACTCTCATAGATTTCAAAACCATAGTAGTTGTCGGCTATTTTACCACTATTAGCATCTTGGTATCGGGTTTTAAAGGTCAAGTCCTCAATGAGCAAGTCCGAGACATGGTCAGAGCAAAGCACCAATACACGTCCTTTTTTAGGTACTTTGAGTTTGTCTAATAGCTTTTTAAGCCTAATCAAGTCCTTAGCGATAAGGCGTTTGCGCCCTGTTCCGTCATCCTCACCTGTGGTTACGATTACAGGGGTTTGGGCCGTGTTTTTCTGTGGGGCGATAGATACCAAGGCGTGCTCAGCTGTTCGATCTTCCAAGGTCTCACGATGTTGTGCCTGTACATCACTCACCTTTTCATAAGGGAGTGCATAAAGCTCATCGGTAGTGACCTCTGTATTTTCGGTTTCATACTTATTAAGGGATATAATCACCTTGCCATCTTCCCGTTGGTGAGAGGCGATAGGGTAGACTGTGTTATTAATAAGTACCTTTGGGGCAAGCCCTCGCACAGGTATCTTAATAACATCATTGTTTAACCAATCAGGTTTTGGTTTCACAGCACCTAGCCAATCGTTCTCGTGTCTGAAATGCGTGATGAGTTCGGTTACCGCGAGCTCATTTTTTAGGGGTAATGTTTCTCGTCTAATGGGCATTTTCTACTTGTTTTTTCGTTGATACATAGCGTTGAGTTCTCTTACCTTTTGAGGATCTGAAACCATTAGTGCCTCTAAGGCATCAGGATCCTTTGTTAGGTAATCTTCCATTGTCCAAGTGCTTCTGTCCTCTACAGCACTTTTAGTGGGAGTGATAGTTTGTGAGGCAGGTCGAGGAGCCTCTATTGCCTCTAAAAGGGTAGCCGTTTTATCATAGTCAGCCTCTGCCAAGCCTACATACAAGTCTTTTTTGTCGGCAGTAATCTTCTTGTCGAAGATAGCTTTATTAACTAATTTCTCGGCTCTATCCTTAGCTTCTACCGCTCTCTTAGTCTCTTGCTCTTTAAGAGCTTGAATACGTTCTTTAATTTGCTCATCGGTAGCATTTGCTGCCATTCCAAGAGCGGAAATAAGGGTGTCTCTATCCATTTTTTCTATATTTTTTGAATTGATTACTTTGTTAGGCTTAGGCAGGCTCTTACATCCACAAGCTTGCATCATGGCTACAGTCTCAGTTGTGATTTCAGGATCTCCATCCACAATCTCTGATATAAGCCCTATTTCTTTTGCCTGTTCTGTTAAATTATTGCTTTCTAATTTTTCTTTAACTTTTGCTATATATACTTTTGAAATTTGTTTAAAATTATCATTAATATGGTCTTCTTCTATATCAAAAAGATATTCTACATTTTCTATACTACATCCTATTTCTTCCATACATTCTCTTTTAAATGCTTCTTTAAAATCTTCTCCTTTATCTACTCCACCACCTGGAAGCTTATATTCATTCTTATTTTTCTTGTATATTACCGCTATTTTACCTTCTTTATCTATAACTATACCTCTTGCTCCATATCTTATAGTCATACTATCATTATCTTTAGAATAGAATTCTGTTTCTTTTCCTTCTAAAACTTCTAATCCTAAATCTCTTTCTGTTATAATTTCATTTTTCATAATTTCCCTCCTTTATTATTATTTTTCTTTTATCTTTCTTCTCTTTCATATTCTTCAAGCTTCTTATTATACCTAGCATTTATCCCTGCTTCACCGTTTATATATCTAACACTACCTTCTTTTATCTTTTCTACAATAAACTGCATTCCTTCTTTTTTATTTCCAAATTTTATTGCTTTCATTCCAATTCTTTGACTATATTTATCACATAAAATTGTATAATTTTCTAACAAACTTGTTACATCTTTTACTTCTTCTATTTTCTTTACTTGCTTATTATCAGATATATCAACTTCTGTATCAGAAATCCATTCATCTGAAAATTCAAAAACTGGTTCATTAGTTTTTTTATCAATAGTAAAATTACATACAGGCTCAAACTTTTCAGGACTTATATGATAAATATAATTTGGTTCTTTTAACATAGCATGATTCTTTCCTTCTGAATCTTTTGTTATCTCAATATTATCATTCCCATATATGTATTCAGAATCTCCTAGCTTAACAAGCTCACCATTTTTCCATGCTATATATGGGTTATTTCCATCTACCGGAGTAGAAGAAGCAAACACAGCATCAACTCTTTCAGTCTCATACATATTAAGTGCACCTATTGATTTTCTTAATACTCCTCCTTCTAATTTTTCTAGTGAAATACTTGTTATATGTGTTAAATCAATATTATTATCAACAAATATTTTTTTAATATCATTACCATATTCTATTTTTAATTCAAATATTTTTTTTGCATTATAAGTTAATTCTATATCTTCATTATCTCTACCATGATTTTGATATCTTCTCTTTAAAAAACTTATTGCATTATCTATATCTTTTTTATCAAAATCTTGTAATTTTCTTGAATAATCTTCTCCTATTAATCTTATTTTATCCATATATGTATAATCCTTGCTTTTTTCTTTCCATTTATCAAGCAAAAACTTTGTTTTAGGATACTTATTAATTATTTTACTATATTCTTCTTTTTCTAATATATCTTCTACTATTTGTTCTGGAGTTTTTGTTGTACTTTTAATATATAATCTATCTAATTTTTCATACACTTCATCTTCGAAATCACTATTTCTACCTATTGATTCACTTTTACATATTTCATTCATATCTATATTTTCTAAATTTTTATCCAAACGATTTTGTAGCATTAAATGAGAATTTCTTTTAAAGATTTTATTAAATATTTTCATAATTTTTTCTTTTATTCCCATAATTAAACTCATTCATAATCTTATTCTTTTTCTAATATTGGGTCTATTCTTTTAAAAATCTCATTAACTTCTCTTTCTATTCTTGCTGTATCTTTTTTAAGTGCATCTACAGCTCTACCTATTTCTTTTATTTCTTCAAGTTCTTTTTTAGTTATCATAATTTATTATCCTCCCTATACCATTTCTAAAATCTAAAATTTTTACCTTATCATTTAGAATTTTCAATTTTTTATCTATTGACCTCTTAATTTTTCGTTGAACCTTTCTGTTTTCATTAACTTCCTGTAACTTCATATTTAATTCTATCAGAGTATTCTTAATGATTTCATACTCTATTTTGTCTTCTTTAGTCATATCTTTTCTCCTCACTATAATTTTATTTCAAACATTATAGCATATATGTCAAGATAGTCTTATAAGTATATTATATATCAAAAATCACCCTACTTAAGAGTGATTTTATTATATTCTAATTTGTATTAAACTAGGTTATCCAGTGCTTCTATTCTTTCTTCTATAGTTGGATGTGAATCAAAAAGTCCAGCTCTTTTTTTCTTTCTACTTTCTAAATCTGTATCTTCTATAAACAAAGATGAAACAATCTTTGATGATTCTTCCATAGGTACATTATCTCCTGATATTTTAAGAAGTGCACTTTTTAATCCATTTGGATTTCTAGTAATTTGAACTGCTCCAGCATCTGCCATAAACTCTCTTTTTCTAGAAATTGACATTTGAATTATTGTTCCAATAATTGGTAATAATATATAATATGCTAAAAGTACTAACATATATATTAGTCCTGCATTATTATTTTCATTATCCCTATCTTTTCTAACTCCAAACCTTAATACCATTTCCAATAATAAGCTTATAATACCTATCATTCCTACTACTACTGCAGAAAGTCTAATATCATAATTTACTATATGTGAAAGCTCATGTGCCATTACACCTTCTATTTCAGTTCTATTTAATTTTTCTATTATACCTGTTGTAAGACATATTACACCATTTCTAGGTGAAAGCCCTGTAGCAAAAGCATTCATCTGCTCACTTTGCATTATGTATAAGTCTGGTACTTTTTCTATTTCCACACTTTTACAAAGATTTTCAAGTATATCCATCATTTCTTTTTCTTTTGGATTACTTGGATCTGCTTTTCTTGCACCTACAGATGCTATTACTGTTATATGTGACATTGAATATGTTATATATGTCATAACAATACTTATAATTAAAGATACAACAGTAAATGTTGTACCCATTTCATAATAATTTGATATTCCATATAGGATTAAAAATCCTACTATTCCAAATAATATAACAATAATCATTGAATTTCTTCTATTTTTCTTTATTTGTTCATAGTCTAAATATCTTTGCATATATTAAAACTCAACTTTCACTGCTTTTCTTTCTTCTTCTGATTCTACTTTTAAGAATTCTTTTCTTGTAAAATTAAACATTCCTGCAATTATATTTGATGGGAATATTTCTATCTTAACATTATATGTTCCTACAACTCTATTATAATATTCTCTTTGATATGCTATTTTATCTTCTGTATTTGTAAGTTCTGTCATTAAAGAACCCATTGTCTTATCTGCTTTTAATTCTGGATATGCTTCAACTTGAACCTTAAATGTACTCATTGCTTTATCAAATTGTTTAGTTGCTTCTATTTTTTGTTCTGGTGTTGTTGCTTCCATATATCCTGAACGAGCTTTTGCTATATTTGAGAAAACCTCTGATTCATGGCTCATATATTTTTTAGCTACTTCTACTAAATTTGGTATTAAATCATATCTTCTTTTTAATACAACATCTAAGTCAGCAAATGCTGTATCTGCTTTAACAGACATAACTTTTAATCCGTTATATACTCCTATAACATAGAATACAAGTAATACCACTACTGCTATAATAATTAAAAATGCTGTCATATTCTTTCTCCTTTTTATTGTCTACTTTATATTATATCTTTAGTACCCTTCCGAACTTAATCTATTTTTCATTTTCCTTCTTACTAACCTACTTCAAATATTTTTCTTATGTATCCAATAACTTTTGTATTTTATTTATAATATACTCTTTATCAAATATAATTATATACTTAAATACTACTATTAAAAAAATGTTTTTGCAATGCTTTTTTATAATTTTTATTAATATTTAATATAATATTTTTTAATTTTCTTATTAATTATCTTACATTTCTTTAATATATTCTAATATATATTCATTTATCTTAGCTGGATTTCCTTTTCCTTTAGTTTCTTTCATACATTGTCCTACTAAGAATCCGAAGTGCTCTATCTTTTCCATTCTTATAATCTTCTACTGATTGCATATTATTATTTAATACTGTTTTTACAATATCTTTTATAATATTATCATCACTTATTTGTTCTAGTCCTTTTTCTGTTATAATTTCTTTTGCAGTTTTACCTGTTTTAAGCATTTCAATTATAACTATTTTTGCTGTCTTAGAATTTAAAACATTTTCTTTTAAAAGTTCTATAAACTGTGAATATCTTTCTTCATCAATATTTAGATCTTTTGGTGATATCACTTCATCATTTACATATGACGCTATTTCTGTCATCATATAGTTTGCTATTAATTTTGGTTCTGCTATTTTTTCTAATGTTTTTTCAAAAAGATCTATATACTTATTATCTGAAAGTATGAATAATATTTGTTTATCAGAAAGTTTAAGTTCTTCTACATATCTTTTCTTTTTATCTGATAATAATTCTGGTAGTGTTTTTTCTATACCAGTTATTAGTTCTTCTGAAACATTAATAATAGGTAAATCTGCTTCTGGAAAATACCTATAGTCTTCTGCATTTTCTTTTGTTCTCATAAGATAAGTTTTTCCTTCTACATCATCCCATCTAAGTGTTGATTGTATAATTGGTGTCCCTTTTTCTGCCATTTCTATTTGTCTTGAAACTTCATATTCTAAAGTTCTTTCTATAGATTTAAATGAGTTCATGTTTTTTATTTCTGCTCTTTGTCCGAAGTGTATCAGTATTGCTTACAGATATATTAACATCTGCTCTAAACCCACCTTCTTCCATCTTACATTCTGCTATTTCTAGATATATAAGTAATTTTCTAAGTGTTTCTAGATATATAAGTGCTTCTTTTATACTATGAATATCTGGTTTTGATACTATTTCTACAAGAGGAATTCCTCCACGATTAAAGTCTATAAGTGTTCCTCTTCCAAAATTATCATAATTTAATTTCGCTGTATCTTCTTCCATATGTATTCTTTCAATTCTTATTTCTCTTGTTTTTCCATCTTCCATTTCTATTTCAAGCACACCATTTTCTGCTATTGGTTTATCTGCTTGTGATATTTGATATCCTTTCGCTAAATCTGGATAAAAATAATTTTTTCTATCAAACTTTGTTTCTCTTGCTATAGTTGATTTTGTAGCTAATCCAAGTTTTATTGCTTTTTTTAATACTTCTTTATTAAAATATGGAAGTGCACCTGGAAGTCCCATACATGTTGGACATATATTAGTATTAGGTTCTTCTTTTATATTATTTGCACACTTACAATATGCTTTTGTTTTTGTATTAAGCTCTGCATGAACTTCTATACCTATTGTTATCTTATAATCTTTTTCCATATATTATTTCCTTTTATTTTCTAATCTATTCTTTTGGTAATTCCCATGATATATAATCACAACCATTTTTAGGATTATTTTCACATATATAATATGGTTTTCTTTTTCCTTTTCTTTTTTCAATTCTACCACCACATTTAGGACATACTGCTTTTGTATAATTTACTATTCTCATTGTATTTTTACATTCTGGATATCCGTGAACATGCTAGAAATCTTCCAAATCTTCCTATTTTATATACCATTTTTCTACCACATTTATCACAATCTATATCACTTTCTTCATCTTTTATTTCGATTTTCTCTTCTAAATCTGTTGCTTTTCCTAAATTTTCTTCAAATGTCTTATAGAAATTAGTTATGATATTTTTCCATTTTTCTTTTCCTTCTTCTACTATATCAAATTCTTCTTCTATATTTGCTGTAAACTTCACATTAAATATATTTTCAAAATATTTAAGTAGTAAGTCTGTTACTATTTCTCCAAGTTCTGTTGGAACTATAGCTTTCTTTTCTTTTTTTACATATCTTCTTTCTATTATTGTATTTATAGTTGGAGAATATGTACTTGGTCTTCCTATTCCATTTGCTTCTAACACTTTAACAAGACTTGCTTCAGTATATCTTGCTGGTGGTTCTGTAAATGATTGTTTCTTATTTTGTTTCTTTTCTTTGAAAATATCTTTTTCATATATATCTGGAAGTTCTGCTAATTCTTGAATTTCTTCTATTCCATTTTTATTTTTAGAATTAATTCCTTCATTTTCTTCTTCTTTTTCTGCTTTAGAATATTTATCTAAATCATATATTTTTAAAAATCCTAAAAATTTAATTTTTGAACCATTTGTTCTAAATTCATAATTATTATTATCAAACTTTACAGTCATTGTATCATATACTGCTGGTTTCATCTGACTTGCAAGTGTTCTTTTATATATCATTGAATATAGTGCATATTGTTCTTTAGTTAAATATTCTTTTATACTTTCTGGTGTTATATCTGGATATGATGGTCTTATACCTTCATGTCCATCTTGTGCATTTTTTGATGTTTTAAAATATCTTTCTTCATAATATTCTTCACCAAATTTTGTTATAATCTCTTTTTTTATAATCTTTCTTGCTTCTTCTGAAATTCTAGTTGAGTCTGTTCTCATATATGTTATAAGTCCGGTATTACCTTTTCCTGGTATTTTAACACCTTCATATAATCCTTGTGCTATTTGCATTGTTTTTTTAATATTATAGTTTAAACTTCTTGCTGCTGCTTGTTGTAATGTACTTGTTGTAAATACTGGTGTTGGATTTTTCTTTCTTTCAGATCTTATAACATCTTTAACAATATATTCTTTATTTAATTTTTCTAATATTTCATTTAATTGTTTTTCATTAGAAATTTTAACTTTTTTCCCATCTTTACCGAAAAATTGTGCTGTTACTTTTTGTTTATCTTTTTCAAGTATTACTTCAAGTGTCCAATATTCTTCAGGTACGAAATTTCTTATTTCTCTTTCTTTTTCAACTATAAGTCTTAAAGCAACTGTTTGTACTCTTCCTGCAGAAAGTCCACTTTTTACCTTTTTCCAAAGTATTGGACTTATCTTATATCCAACTATTCTATCTAAAACTCTTCTTGCTTGTTGTGCATCAACAGTATTTAAATTAATCTTTCTTGGTTTTTCCATAGATTTTTTTACTGTTTCTTTTGTTATTTCATTAAAAGTAACTCTACATTCCTTATTTTCATCAATTCCGAAGTATTTTAGATAAATGCCATGCAATAGCTTCTCCTTCTCTATCAGGGTCTGTTGCAAGATATACTTCATCAGAAGATAATGCTTCTTTTTTTAATTCTTTGATTAAGTCACCTTTTCCTCTTACATTAATATATTCTGGTTCAAAATTATTTTCTATATCTACACCAAGCCTTGATTTTGGTAAATCCCTCAAATGTCCTTTTGATGCTATTACTTTTACATTTGATCCTAAAAATTTCTTAATTGTTGTTGCTTTTGCTGGTGATTCAACTATTATTAATTTCTTCATTCTTACCTTTTTACTTTCTTACTTTCTTTTTATTAACTTCTTAATAATCCTATATATATTATCAAGTGTATTTAAAATTTTATTTTCATTTTCTGATATATATTTTAACATATTTTCTTTCATTATTTTAAGTTTGTCTTTTAAGATGATTTCTTTTAAATTATTATATAACAATTCTCCTGTTACTTTATCATTATCAATAATTATCCCCATATTGTTTTCTACAAATATTTCTGCATTTAATGATTGTTTATTTGAATTTTCTGAAGGTAGTGGAACAAAAATTGCTGGAATTCCAACTGTCAAAATCTCTGTAACAGTCATTGCACCACTTCTACATATTGCAAGATCTGCTATATTTAATACTTCTTCCATATTAAATATATATGGCATAATCTTTACTCCTTTAATTTCTTCATTATTTTCATTGGTTTCATTGATATCTTCTTTTTTTATTTCATCTATCTTCTTAGTTATTTCATCATAATTACATTTTCCGAGTTGCAAATATAATTTGAAAATCTTTGCCTAACTCTTTACCTTTAGTTATCTTTATTAATTCTAAAACACTTTCATTTAACTTTCTAGCTCCTTGGCTTCCACCTGTTACTAATATAGTTTTTATATTTTCATTAAGTCCTAATTCTTTAAAGATTTCTTTTCTTTTTTCTTTTGATAAATTCAATTTTTTAATATTTGTAGGATTCCCAACAGTTATAGCATTTTCCTTGTCTTTAAGATATTTTTTGGCACTTTCAAATCCTAATAATATTTTTGCTTTACCATCAAACATTTTTACTGCCATTCCAGGATATCCATTACTCTCATGAAGAAGCATTGGAATTTTTAAAGAACTTGCTGCATAAAATGTTGGTCCACAAATATATCCACCTGTTCCTATCACAATATCTGGTTTAAAATCTTCAATAACCTTTCTCATCCTAAATATACTTAATGTTGTCTGTATTATTCTTCTTAAATTTTCAAATGTTAATTTTTTTGAAAACCCATATGCTTCAATTTTCTTTAATTTATATCCTGCCTTAGTTACAAGTTCATTTTCAAGTCCATAATCTGTTCCTATAAACAGGATCTCAGAATCTTTTTCTTTTTCTTTTATTTTATTTGCTATTGCAAGCGCTGGATTTATATGTCCTGCCGTCCCTGCTGCAGATATTATAACTTTCATTTACTTATCATACTCCCTATTAACTGCAAAATGAGTATATCATTATTTGCATTTTATTATACAATTAATAATATACCACATTCTATACATTTTTTGTTACTATATTTATAATTTATTTTATTTTACCTTATTTTCTTTTTCTACTCTATTTGCAACCCTTGATATACTTATAAGAAGGCCAAAGGCTATAAATATTGTTATAACTGATGATCCACCATAACTAAAAAGTGGTAATGATATTCCTGTTACTGGTATTGTATTTGATACAACTGCTAAATTTCCGAAGTACTTGTACTCCTATTAATGAAGATACTCCTATTGCTATAAGCCTTCCGAAATAAATCTGGAGCCTTTGCAGATATTTGAAGTCCTCTTCCTATCAAAAATATAAACAGTGATATTATTATTATTACTCCTACAAAACCCATTTCTTCTGCAAATATTGCAAATATAAAGTCATTTTGTGGTTCTGGTATATAATTTTGTTTTTGTCTACTATTTCCGAAGTCCTACTCCAAAAAGTCCACCTGATGCTAATGCTAAAAGGCTTTGAGATGTTTGCCATCCTGTTGTTTTAAAATATTTAAAAGGATCTCTCCATACTTCAACTCTTGCTTGTCTAAATCCGTCCGAGATGCTTTCTTAAATATTGAAGTTATCGCAAAATATCCTCCAATCATTCCTGCAATCATAACTGTTATAAATGCTTTAAAATTTATCCCTGCTATAAACATTTGTATCAAAAGTGTGGTCATTACAAGTACTGCTGCACTTAAATGGTTTTGCATAAAAAATATAATACCTGCAACAAATCCACCTACTACTAATGGAACTAAAACAGACCATATCGGATCTTTTAATTTATTCCTCTTTTCTAATTCTGAGAAAAATCCTGCAATTATCATAATCATACCTACTTTAACAAATTCAGAAGGTTGTAATGTTATCCTACCAATTTGAATCCATCTAACCGCACCTTTAGCATCTCTCCCCAAAAATTTTACTGAAATTGTTGCTAATACTAATATTATAAATACTAAGCCTAAAAACTTTGTATTTTTATATATCCTATAATCAATTATTGATATAAATAATGCTAACATTATCCCTATTATTGAATATACAAGTTGTCTTTGAAAATATGAATAACTATTTCCGTGATTCAGCAAGTGATGTTGGAGCACTTGCTGACAAAAGCGTAATTATCCCTATTATATATATTATTCCTATTAATAATATTAATATATAATCTGGTCTTGTTCCTATAAATATTGATTTTTTTTCTTTTCTTTCCATAATCCTCACTTATACTTACTTAACTTATTATAAATTTAGTTATTATACACATTAAAATTGTAATTCCAACAAATATTCTTACAACTTTAACTTCCTTCCATCCTAATTGTTCAAAATGATGATGAATTGGTGCCATTTTAAATAATCTTTTCTTTGTCTTTTTATAATATAATACTTGTAATATTACTGATAATGCTTCTACAACTGGTATTATAGCAATAAATGGTAATACAAATTCAAGACCGAGTTGCTATTGCAGATAATGCAATTACTGCCCCTAAGAAAAAAGAACCTGTATCTCCCATAAAAACCTTTGCCTTATGCCAATTAAATAGTAAGAAGATTATATATGCTCCTATTACAATTATATCAAATATTGCCACTGCTAAATTTCCATACTTTATAGCATATCCCATCAAAAATGTTAAAATAACTATTCCTACACTTGATGAAAGTCCATCAACCCCATCTGTTAAATTTACTGCATTTGTTGTTGCTATAAGTACAACTATATCTATAAGTATTTTCAAAATTCCTGCTATTGAAACACTTTCTAAAAAGTATATATATATTGAACTTTTCATTTTAAGTACAAATACTAATACAGTCATAGTAATTATTCCCACAAGTGTAAGTAAAATCATCTTTTTTTTAGGTGACAGCCCATCAGTATTCTTTTTATATACTTTTAATGAATCATCTAAAAATCCTATGAGTCCAAAAATAACTGAACATATTATAAGTGTTAAAAATATTCCTTTTTGTTCTATTGGTATTCCAAGTGGAAAAATGTAATATAATATTCCTAATATTATTGTTGTTATTATACACATTATTCCCCCAGATGTAGGTGTTCCTTGTTTTATTAAATGTGATTGTGGTCCATCATGTCTTTCTGATTGTTCTATCTTTTTCTTTTTCAATTTTTCCACAGTATATATACCTATAACAAGCGTAAGTGCCATAGATACAAATAATGTTAATATCATATTATTTCCTTTTCTATTCTTAATATCTTAATATCTAATTTTATATTATCTTATTCTTTATCTTTAAAGAAATCTTCTACTATTTTTCTTTCATCAAATGGTATTATATCATCTCCAACTTTCATAAACTTATTATATCCGAATTCCCAATAATACTATATAATCTCTTTTTTCTGCTTTACTAAGTATTAATTCTATTATTTGTTTTCTATCTAGTTTTGAATCAATATATCCTCTTGCTTCTGTTGTTCTAACTCCTACAAGTATTTCATTTGACATTCTCTTTTCATTATCTTTACCTGGATTTCCTGTTGTAATATTAATTATTTCTGCATTTTTTCCTAATATAACTCCAAGTTCAAATAACTTTTCTTTTGTATCTCCTTCATCTGCTCCTATTACTACTGAAATTCTCCCTGTAACATATTTTCTAAGTTCTTTTAATAAGCTTTCTATTCTTTGATTATCTCTTTCTCCATCTATCATTATAGGAATATCAAGCTTATTTGCAACAACTTCTCTCTTTCCTGGTATTATTACAGACTCTATTCCTTCTTTTATCTTGTCTGCTCCAATTCCCATCATATGTGCTAAAGCTGCAGCTGCACAAGCATTATAAACAGATGTCTTACCTATTAATGACATCTTAATTTTAAGAATATTTTTTTCTATTTTAAGTGTCATTTCTGTGTAAATATTCCTAATATTAATATTTGTTGGCATTATAGTTGACTTATTTGTAATTCCATATGTCATACATTTTTTTGCATTACTTTTTACATATTCTCTTGCAACACAATCTTCATTTACTACAACTTTTTGTGAATTTCTTATAACTTCAAGTGTATTTTCTAGACATTTCATTGTATTACCATATTTTTCTTTATTTATTTCTTCTTTTATTATATTAGTAAATACAGTATAAGCAAAATTTATATTTGACATCATTCCTTCTTTTATAGAACTTACTGGTGTTTCCATTATTACATACATAATACTTTCATTAGACATTACTCTCAATATTTTGAAAAAATCCAATATTCTTGGCATTTTTCCTTGATTTTGCATAACAATTTTATCTTCTATCATTGTATACATTGTTGTTATAAGTCCTGTCCTAATTCCTGCTTTTTCTAATATTTCTCTTATGATAAATGCTGTCGTTGTTTTTCCTCTTGTACCAACTACACCTATTATCTTTAGTTCTTTTTCTGGATATGCATAAAACTCTAATGCAACTTTTATTTTAGCATTTTCTAGATTATCTGTACAAATTAAAACTATATTTATCTTTTCTAATTCTTTTTCAATTTCTTCTAAATTTTGTGTATCTGTTTCTAAAACTATTGCTTTTACTTCTTTTTCTCTTAATTCATTTATCAAAATTTTTATTTCATTATCATTAAGTTTTTCTATTTCTTCTTTATCTAAAAATAATAATGAATTTTTAGCCATTTTTCTTCTTTCTTCTTCTATTTTTAGAATTTGAATATCTTCCAATTTATGAAATTCATCTTTTTTTACATTTATCTTCTTTACATCAATTTTATTAACTATTTCTATTAATTTCATCTTTTGCTCCTCTAATATGTTCATTTTGTCTCATATATCACAATTTTAAAATAAATTCATTACAAATTTAAATATTTTATCTATAACAGATTCTTCTTTATCTTTTATAGTAGATACACTCTCTGTTTCTATATAATCTTTTTCATTTGTTTGAACTTTTATAATCTTTGTTGGTTCTATTTTCTGCATTCCAAGCTTATACTTAGCATCTTGTTCTATCTTAATTAAACTTGCTTGATTTTGTAAATTTAAAGCTAATTGTTCATTTTCTTTTCTCTGTTCTTCTATTTGTCCTTTTAACCTATTTACTTTTTTAAATAATTCATCAGATTCTGCAGATTTAAATATTATATACATTGGCATAGATATTAATAATATACCTAAAAATATAAAAAGAAAAAATTTAGTTCTTGTATCTCTTTGTTTAATCTTTTTTTTCTTTATATATTCCTCATATGCTCTACTTCTTTCTTGAATTTTCATATTTCTTTTAGGTTTTAGATCATCTTTTTTAGGCTTTTCTATATTTTCTACCTTTTTCTTCTCTTTCCCTTTACCTATAAATATACTAAATATACTGGAAATTCCAATTTTTTTCTTATTCTCAGTTTCAGTATATATTTTCGTAATATCAAAATTATTTTCCATATCATTCTACTCTCTCAAATACTCTTAACTTTGCACTTTTAGATCTTGTATTTTCTAAAATTTCTTCCTTATTTGGAATTATAGCTTTTTTAGTTAAATTTTTTCCAAAGCTCTTATATCCACAAACACATACTGGTAAGTCTTTTGGACATGTGCATTTTCCTTCTTTTTCTTTAAAAACTTTTTTTATTGCTTTATCCTCTAATGAATGAAAAGTTATTATTGCTATCCTTCCTCTATTTTTTAATACATCTATCATATTTTTAACAGAATCTTCAAGATTTACTATTTCTTTATTAACTTCTATTCTAAGGGCCTGAAATACTTGTTTAGATTTATGTCCTTTTTTTGTATATGGCTTTACCCTATCTATAATCTCATTTAAATCAAATGTTGTCTCAATTCTCTTTTTTTCTCTTTGAATAACAATCTCTTTTGCAATTTTACTTGCAAATTTTTCCTCACCATATTCTTTAAAAATTCTTATTAGTTCTTCTAAACTATATTCATTTATAATATCACAGGCTGTTATACCTGTTGTATTATCCATTCTCATATCAAGTTTTCCATTATGCATATATGAAAAACCTCTTTCACCATTATCTATTTGATATGATGAAACTCCTAAATCTAAAAGTATACCATCTACTTTATTTATCCCTAGAACATTTAATATTTCTGGTATATTTTCATGGTTTTCTTGTACAAGTATTACTTCATTATTTTTTTCATAATCTTTTAATACATCTTTTGCTTTATTTATTGCTTCTATATCTCTATCTATACAAACCAAAATACCACCATCTAGTAATTTTAATATTTCCTTACTATGGCCTCCGGCCTCCAGCAGTACCATCTACATAAATACCATTTTTTTTAATATTAAGTGCATCTATTGATTCTCTCAAAAGTACTGATTTATGTTTAAATTCCATCTATTTTCTCCAAACATATATTATATATTTCTTTTAATTTAGATATATCTGTAATAGAAAAAATACTTGCTGTCATATATTCTTGTACTGTTATTTTCCTATAATTCATTACATATCCTAAAGCTAATGCCATTTGTCTTATATATTCTCTTATGGTTCTTCCATTTCCTTCTCTAAAAGGATGTAATACATTAAGTTCTGCACTATAATATGCAAGCTTTTCTGCAAGCATATCTTTATCTATATTCTTATTTAAAATAATATTATCTTTTAAAATCATCTTAAATAATTTTATTATTTCATTTTCAATATACCTATAATCTGCAAATCTAAAAGATCCTTTTGCAATATTTTCTCTCCTAAATTCACCTGCAAAAAAATATATATCATCAAAAAGTTTTTTATGTATTTCAATAAAATGTTTCAATGAAAAATCACCTGTTACCCCAATTATACTCATTTCTAATAATCTTACAGCAACTATCTTTTTTTCATATTCTTTTAAAAGCTTATTATCTCTTATACCGCAGCTTATTCTTCAGCACATTTGTACCTTCATACATATATATTGATGTATTCATTTTTACCTTCCTAAATTATAGCATATAATTCACTATTATTATATCAATTAATGAAGTATAAAATAAAGAGGTAAAACAAAAATAAGTAACTATCTAAAAATTTTAAATAGCTACTTATTCTATAAATATGTATTTTTTATACTTTCTAAGGTATTATCTATACTATTCTTTCCATCTAATATACCTTTAAGCATCTCTTTTTCATCATTATTCAATATCTGATCTTCCATCTCCATTGTTCTAGACAAATTCTCTAATATAATTTCATTATCAAACATACCACACCTCCTTCTCAACTACAAATATATTATAACACATATTTAGATAATTATAAAGTGAAAAGCAAAAAGTTTACATAATTTTAAAAAATCTATTGAATAATAGTTAAATACATGTTACAATTTATATGTAAATTGTTAAATTATTTATTTTAAAATTTTAAAATGAAAAGGAGTGATCAATCATGATCAAGAAAATTAAAAATCTAAAGGGGATTATTCTAGCGATGTTTTTAGTATTGTCTTTTATTTCAGTAGCGAAAGCAAGAATTAATGTTGACGGAAGTATCAACATTAATTTCGGAAAAGGAAGAGGAAACTCTTCAACCGATTACTGGGGAAACAATAGCAATAACAATAATTATTATAATGTCGGTGATATCACTGACAGTCAATATAGTTTAAAACCATTCATTATGAATGGTAAAGGTTACTCTGTGATAAAAGATTATAATAGATATTATATACTTCAAGTGGATTTCTATAATGGAAATCCAAACAATGTTAAAAAAGAAGTAGTCTTTGATGCAAGAGTCCAATCTAGTAATTGTCTGAGCATAGACGGAGATAACCGTTATTGCCTAACAATAACACCTAAAGGGCAACCAGCTCTTTGGGATAGATATTCCAGTAGAATAAAATATACTGGGCAATGGGTTAGAAATAATTACAATTATGACAATTATTATGACTATTACGACAATCAACACTGGTTTGAGTGGTAGAAAAAGTCAATTAAATATCTCCCCTTATCAAAAAGCACCTCAATTAGAGGTGTTTTTTGTTTGCCTTTGTTAACTTTAATTTAAAATTCATCTTGTTTTAGTACATATTAATTAATATATTATTTTTAACTTCTTTTATTTTCTTATTATTCTTTTCCTAAAAATAATGCCATATTCATACTTAATGTCCTATCTCTTCTATGTGAATGGA
>ERZ773035.1081-NODE-1081-length-20448-cov-22.452901_pt1 | contig 20448 bp, 20 predicted proteins | sample MGYA00511487_ERZ773035 | MGnify/ENA primary metagenome ERZ773035 (study PRJEB29015, sample SAMEA2737985) | human oral metagenome | biome: human oral; feature: human-associated habitat; material: dental | place: China | collected 2024 ...
TGAAGGATGTGGTTTTTGGCGCGGGTGATATGGAGGTCGGTGACTTCCACCGCGGCGGTGGTTCGTGCACTCATACCACCACCATAATTCAACAAGTGTTGAATTTGCAATGCTGTGAAGCTTTTCGACGGCTAAAGAATAAGGCAATGCCCACTTCAGGGCGTCGTAAAGCGTTAACTATTCAATTTCTTCTGAATTGCCTCCTCCACATCGGGGGGCAGCACATCATGAATATCGCCGCCGTATTTAATGACCTCTTTGCACAGCGTGGACGACACGTGGCCGTATTTCGGATTGGTCATGAAAAACATGGTGTCCACCCCCGACAGACTGCGATTCATCTGCGCCATCGGCACCTCATACTCATAATCCAGCGCCGACCGCAGCCCCTTGACGATCACCCCAATATCATGCTTGGTGGTGTAATCCACCAGCAGGCCACCCCACCAATCCACCGTCACATTGGGCAAATCGGCCACCGCTTTTTCCGCCAATTCCACCCGCTCGGAAATGCTAAACAACCCGGATGGCTTATTGGGATTCCCCGTCACCAACACCACCATCTCGTCGAACTGTTGTGCGGCTCGGCGGAAAATATCGACATGCCCCATCGTGATCGGATCAAACGACCCCGGGCACACGGCACGATGAACCATCGGTTACTCCTCTCCCCCATCATCAGCCGAAAACACCGCCATGTCCATGCGCGCAATACCAAACGTGCGCTTTTTCAGCTTCTGCGGCGTCGGCGTATACCCCGCCGGCCACTCGGTGTGCGGCGAATCCCGATGCCGCTCCACCACCACCGCGGCCCCATCGACCAGCAACGGCCGCAACGCCTCAAGCATCTCCACCACCGTCTCCGGGGCCAAATCGTAGGGTGGATCCGCCAACACCATATCGAAATACTTCCGGGGCGCCTGCGCCACATACGCTGACGCCGCCATCTGCATCACCTGCACATTCGGGTGCCCCACCACCTCGGCGTTCCGCCGAATCACCGCACACGTGTGCGGATCCGACTCCACCAGCACCACCTCGGCAGCGCCCCGGGAGGCCGCCTCCAACCCCAACGCCCCCGAACCGGCAAACAAATCCAACACCACGGCGTCCTGAAACCCAAACCGCACCTGGAGCGACGAAAACAGCCCCTCCTTCGCCCGATCCGATGTTGGGCGGGTCCCCTCCGACGGCACCTGCAGCTTCCTGCCCCGGGCCTCACCGGAAATAATGCGCGTCATCCCCATTTACTTCCCCTCCCCCACCAGCGTCGCCGGTTCCGAACCATCCGCGAGCTCCACCAATGCCTGGCCGCCCACCACATCACCGAAATCGGCGACGCTCAACTCCACTACCACGCCTGGGCCCGGCGCGATCACGGCAGCTTCGAGTTTGGTGGCTTCGACGCTTGCGAGTTTTTGTCCGGTGGTAACGGTGTCACCGGCTGCGACATGGTAGTGCACAATGCCGGCGAAGGGGGCATAGATTTTCATGGGGACTACCCTAGCAAACCGGTGGTGGGGTTTCGGTAATGGGTTAGGATTTGTCCAGGTAGTCTTGGGTGATGTCGTCGATGCCGGCGATGAGTTGGCGGGCTAGGTCAAGGTTGTGGGCGACAATGTTTTTGGCGTCGCGGTTGGCCCGGTTGATGAGGCCTATGTCGCGGGCGAGGTTGAGGAAGGCGATTTTGCGGTTGGTGCCGGATTGGCTGGTGCCTAATACGTCGCCTTCGTGGCGTTGGATGAGGTCGATTTCGGCGACTTGGAAGCCGTCGGTGGTGGCGGCCATTTGCCATATGCGTTTGTCGGCGGGGGTGCCGCGTTCGGCGGTGTGGTGGAAGAAGCAGATGGAGTCATATCCGCCGCGTCCGACGCGGCCGCGGAGTTGGTGGAGTTGGGAGACGCCGAGGTTTTCGGATTCGCGGATCATGATGATGGTGGCGTTGGGGACGTCGATGCCGACTTCGATGACGGTGGTGGCTATGAGGATGTCGAGGTCGCCGTTGGCGAATTGGCGCATGGTGGTGTCTTTGTCGGCGTCTTTGAGTTGGCCGTGGAGGAGGCCGATGCGGTAGTTTTTGAATTCGGTTTCGCTGAGGTGTTGGTGGGTTTCGAGTACGCCGCCGGGGCCGTTGATTCGGGGGCAGACGATGTAGATTTGGTGGCCTTGGTGGATGTGTTCGCGCATGACTTCGTAGGCGCGGGTGGTGTATTTGGGGAGGTATTCGGGGACGACGTAGCTTTTGATGGGTCGGCGGCCGCCGGGGAGTTCGTTGAGGGTGGAGTGGTTGAGGTCGCCGAAGAAGGTCATGGCGATGGTGCGGGGTATGGGGGTGGCGGTCATGACGAGGAGGTGGGGGGTGGTGTGGTTTTTGCCTTTGGTGCGGAGGCTGTCGCGTTGTTCGACGCCGAAGCGGTGTTGTTCGTCGATGATGACGAGTCCGAGGTCGAAGAATTCGACGGTGTCTTGGATGAGGGCGTGGGTGCCGATGATGATGTTGGCGTCGCCGGAGATGATGGCAAGGAGGGCGTGGTTTTTTTGGGTGGGGGTCATGTCGCCGGTGAGGGTGGTGATGGTGAGGTTGATGCCGGCGTTGGTGAGGAGTTCGGTGAGGCTGTGTCCGTGTTGGTGGGCGAGGACGGAGGTGGGGGCGAGGAGGGCGCATTGTTTGCCGTTTTCGACGGCTTGGAGCATGGCTATGAGGGCGATGATGGTTTTGCCGGAGCCGACTTCGCCTTGGAGGAGGCGTTGCATGGGGTGGGGGGAGTTGAGGTCGGTGGCGATGGTGTTGATGATGGTTTGTTGGCCGGTGGTGAGGGTGTAGGGGAGGTTGTTGATGAGGGTTTCGCGGTGGTGGGGGGCGCCGGTGGGGTTGGGGGCTAGTGGGGTGGCGTGGCGGGTGGTGGTGTCGTGGCGGCGGATTTCCATGACGAGGGCGAGGGCGAGGGCTTCGTTGTAGGCGAGGCGGTGGCGGTAGGTGTAGGCGTTGGTGCCGTCTTGGTGGATGCCACGGAGTGCGCGGTCGAAGGTGGGGAGGTCGGGGGGTGTGAAGGGGCCGAGGGGGTCGGGTATGGGGTTGGTGTGGTCAAGGATGTGGTGGATGGCGCCGAGGATGCGCCAGGTGGTGATGCGTTGGCGGGCTGGGTAGATGGGGATGGCGGGTAGGCTGGTGAGGAAGTTACTGATGTCGGTGTCGTTGCCGTAGGCGGTGAGTTGTTTGAGGGCGCCGGTGCTGGTGGGGTGGGGGGTGTTGAGGAGGAGGAAGTCGGGGTGTTGGAGTTGGGGGGCGCCGCGGTAGGTTTTGATTTTCCCGGTGAAGATGGCGGTGGTGCCGCGGGTGAGGGTGCGTTCGCACCAGGCGGCTTGGTGGGGTTTGGCGTGGAAGAAGGTGGCTTTGATGAGTTCGTTGGTGGTTTGGATGGTGATGGTGTAGATGGTGGTGGTTCTTTTGGTGTGGATGGTGGCGGTGTGGATGATTTCGCCAATGCAGGTTACTATGTCGCCGTCGTTTGCTTGGTTGAGGAAGGGGGTGTCGTTGTGGGTGGCGTAGGCGCGGGGGTAGTGGGTGAGGAGTTCTTTGGCGGTGGTGTAGCCGAGGGTAGTGCGAATAGTTTTGGCTTCTTTTTCGGGGAGGAGGTCTGTGAGTTTGCGGTTGTCTTCCCAGTTGAGCATGGTTATTCGACTCCGATTTCGGCGAGGGATCCGAGGTTTTGGGTGCGGTAGGTGATGATTTCTACGCCGTGGAATTTGGGTAGGTCGCTGGCGGAGAATTCGGGGGCGGTTTCGTCGATGAGGATGGTGATGCGGCGGGCGGTGGGGTCGATGAGGGTGGTGAGGGTGTGAGCTATTGCTTGGTGGAGGCTGGTGGTGGTGCAGAGGGTGGTGGGGTGGCGGTTTTTGTCGTTGGTGATGGCGTGGATTTCGGTGGTGGTGGGGTCGGTGATGATTCGGGCGGTGCGGGTGGCTTGGGCGGCTTCGCCCATGGTGTAGGCGTCGACGGCGAGGGGTTGGGTGTTGTTGCAGGCGGCGAGGGCGGCGAGTCCGCGGATGATGGTGCCGGTGGGGACGATGGTGAGTGCTTGTTCGAAGGCGTGGCTGGAGCGTTCGATGCTGGCGAGTTGGTGGGTGGTGAGCATGCCGTTGGGCAGGAGGATGATTTCGGTGGCGCCGCTGGCGCGGGCGGCTGCGGCGATGTCGAGGACGATGTCGTCACCAGGGTTGATGGTGAGTGCTCCGGCGGATTGGTAGAGGTGGGTGATGAGTCCGGTGGGGGTGAGTGCGAGGATGATGCGGTGGCTGGTGGTGGTGGCTTCGGGGAGGGCTTCGATGTGGAGGTTGGTGATTTTTCCGAGGTGGTGGGCGGTTTCGATGACGGTTCCGGCTTGGTGGGTGTGGATGTGGACGCTGGCGGAGTGGGGGCTGATGGGGGCGATGATGAAGCTGTCGCCGAGGGGTTGGAGTTGGTCGCGGACGTGGTTGAGGTCGGCGTTTTGGATGAAGAACATGACTTCGAGGTAGTCGACGCGGGGGCGGGTAGTTTCGGTGGGGACGGTGGGGTTAGCGTTGGTGGTGGTGTGGGGTTTTTGCTGGTTGTGGGTGGTGGTTGTGGGTGGGGTGTCGATGGTGGGTGGTTGGTGGTTCCAGAGACGGGCGAGTTGGGTGGGTTGGCCGAAGGGGCTGCGGGGTTTGGGTGGGGTTTTTCCCTGTTGTGGCTGCTCGGTAGGGTTGGATTTGGTGTTGGTGGGGGCGGTGATGCGGGTGGCGCCGAGGAGTTGGGTGAACATGTCGACGCTTCCGGGGGCCGCCGTCCCCACCACTTTAATCGAAAGTGCTTTCGGTTTTGGTGGTTGAAAGCTGGGGTTGGTGCTGGTTTCTATGGTGCCGCCGCTTACTTCGTCGAGCATGGTTTCGAGAAGGAGGACGAGGCCTTGGGCGCCGGCGTCGACCACTCCGGCGTCGCGGAGGACGGCAAGTTGGGAGGGGGTATTGGCCAGGGCGATGGCGGCGGCGGCGGTGGCGGCGGTGAGCACGTCGATAAGCGAGTCGGTGGGGGCTTGGTTCGCGGCGATGGCGGCAGCCCGCAGGACGGTGACGACGGTGCCTTCGACGGGTTCGATAATGGCGTGGTGGACGAATTTATTGGCCGTGGTGAGTGCTTGTTGCACGGTGCGGCCGGTGATCCGGTCGGAGACTGCGGATTGGGCGAGCCCGCGGAGGACTTGGCTCAGCACCATGCCGGAGTTGCCGCGGGCGCCTTTCACCGCGCCGACGGCAATGGCCGCGGTGAGTTTGGTGATATCGCGCTGGTGGGCTGCCGGGAGGTTATTCACCTCGGCGAGGGCAGCCTCCATGGTGTGGGCCATGTTTGAGCCGGTGTCGGCGTCGGGGACGGGGAAAACGTTGAGTTTGTTGATTTCGGCGCGGCGGGCGACCAGTTCAGCGACGGCCCGGGTGAGCCACCTATGCAACGCGGGCCCGTCCAGATACTCAACGTTTACCATAGAAAAGTAGTTTACAACGCCCAGTTGACTTGCGGAGCCCCCAGCTTTCCGAGGTAATAGTTTGCGGTGGTAAATGGGCGGGAGCCGAAAAAGCCCCGGCTGGCGGATAGTGGGGACGGGTGCACAGACTTTATCTGTTTCACATTGGGGTGCCCGGAAAGGAGGGGGCTGAGGGATTGGGCGTCTTTACCCCAGAGGATGGCGACGAGTGGGGTGCCCCGGTTCACAAGGGAGGTGATGACATGGTCGGTGATTTTTTCCCACCCCTTTTTCCGGTGAGAGCCGGCCCCGCCGGTTTGGGCGCGGACGGAGAGGACTCGGTTGAGCAGCATGACGCCCTGGTCGCTCCAGGCACTGAGATCACCGTTTCTGGGCCGATCGACACCGAGATCGGATTGGAGTTCGGCAAAAATGTTCACCAGGCTTTTGGCCAGGGGCTTCACCTCAGGGCGGAGGGAGAACGATAGGCCCATGGCGTGGCCCGGGGTGGGGTATGGGTCTTGGCCGACGATGAGGACGGTCACTTTATCGAAGGGGTAGCGGAAGGCCCGCCACCGGTCTTCCTCCGGGGGCGCAATGGTGTAGCCGGCGGCCTGTTCGGCGGCGAGGAAGTCCCCCATGGCATTAATGTCGGGGGCGATGGGGGCAAGAACTTGCCGCCAGGAGTCGTCAATGTTGAGGGTGGAGAAATAGTCCCCGCTGGTGGTCAGTGGTTGGTGCGCACTGGAAAACAGGTCTTCTTGCTGGTTGAACTGGTTAGTCATCGGTCAGTAGCTTTCCCATCCGTAGGTGTAGGGGGGTGCTGCCCTATCAAGGGTGACGGCACCCATGGAGTTATGTCGAACCACTGTACCAATTTCTACGAATCCGGTGGGTGGTGGGCCGAACGTTGTACCAATAAGCGTGTGATCTTCCCCACCAGAAAGAATGAACTCCCACGGGTCGGCCCCTACCAGCTCAGCGGCCCGCACAAGCAGATCGTCAGGTTGCAGGGCGGCGGAATCCAGGTTGATGGTGACGGCGGATTTTTTCGCCATAACATACAGGTCGTGGACGAGCCCGTCGGAATTGTCGGTCATGGCCGTCACCCCGGCGGAACGGGCCACGAACCCGCGGCCGGGGGTCAAAATGGTGGAGCAGTGGGCGCGAAGCATCGGGTCGAATTCGGCCGGAACACCCGTGCGACCGAATTCTTTCAGCAGCGCATAGCCGGCGGCGGAATACCCAATGTGCCCGGAGGCGACGAGGATTTGGCCGGGCCGGGCCTGGTCGAGCCGGAGCGGCGGGAGGGAACCACCAAGTTGGCCGATGCCGGTGACCGCAATGGTGATCCGATCATTGTCGGTGACGTCACCGCCCACGAGTTCCGCATCGTAGTCGGTGACCCGTTCGTTGATGCCGCGGGCCAGGTCGGCGACAAATTCCAGCGGGGTATCCCCCGGGGCGCTGAGGGCGAGCAGGGCCGCGATGGGCCGGGCCCCCATGGCTTCCACATCGGCGAAGTTTTGGGTGATGGCTTTCCGCCCAATCTCGGCGGGGTGAGACCAGTCACGGCGAAAATGGCGGCCTTCGACCAGGGTGTCGGTGGTAATCACGGTGCGGGAGTTCGGGGCGGCATGGTCGAGGACCGCCGCATCGTCACCATTCCGGGTGCTGGGGGCGTGGGCGACAATAGCGGTAATGACTGCCTGTTCACCGACGTCGGCAAGTGTGGGGTTGGGGTTTTTTACGATGCGAGTCACGAACATCATCCTTGCAGTCTTCAATATCACATATTGTTGGGGAACCTTGGGCCCAGTTTTTCCGCAGATTACACTGATTTCCATGCATGATGCGAATGAGGGTATCAATAAGGTTCCTATTATTATCGCCCTAGTATTGGCGATACTTTTGGTTGTGGGGGTAATCGTGGGGGCACGGATGGTGGCGGAGCGGGCACACCAAACACCGGTGGCGATCGCCGAGGTGGATTCCCCCGCGGCGGACTCGTCGGAATGCGGGGATTTCATCGCGGCCATGCCCACAACGGTGATCGGGCTGCGGCGGGCGGTGATTGCCGACCCAGCACCGGCCGGGGTGGCAGTGTGGCGAAAAACCGCGAGTCGGCAGATCACCGTGCGGTGCGGGGTGGCGGCGCCCGCACAGCTCACGGACCTGTCGCAGCTTGAGGAGGTTGCGGGGGCGAAATGGTTACAGGTGGTAGACACCACTCCCGGCTCCACGCTGCAAACATGGTACACAACAGATCGGGATAAGGTGGTGGCGATCACGGCCGACGGTGAGGCGCTGCAGTCGCATTCCATGCCGGAAGTAATCACCACATTCTCCGATGCACTGGCAGCGCTCCCAGCAGGCTCGGCGAACCGGTCACCGATCCCCCTGTCGGAGCTACCCGCGGCCGAGGGGGAAGACACGTCGAAATGCGACGGGCTGCTCTCCACCCCGCCGGAGACGATTGATGCTGGCGGAACCCAGTATTCGCGGGCGAAACAGCCGTCCGGGGCGCCGGAGTTAGCGGCGTGGACCGCGCCGGGGGCGGAACCCATCGTGGTGCGGTGCGGGGTAGAGTTCCCAACAACCTATGAGGCGGGGGCCCGATTATCGCAAGTCAATGACACACCCTGGTTTGAGGACACCACATTAGGCAATGGGACCACCGCATCCGTGTGGTACGCGGTGGATGCGCACCCGGTGGTGGTGCTCTCTGCCCCACAGGCGGCCGCACAGTCCGCATTGGTGCAGGTGAGCCAGGCAATCCGGTCGAAACTCTAGTCGCAGCCTGCGCATGCTTGACGACGCCGAAACGAGCAAGGTCTTGAAAAAGTGATATCACATTAATATAATGTGATATCAGATTAATTCTTCGCTTGTTAGGAGCCTCCAATGTCCACACCAGACATCACCGCCACCCCGGTCGGTCACAGCGGCACCGCTGTCGACATCACCGAACGCAAATCCTGGTCCGGGGGAGGCGGACTCGCCACCATCATCATCCTCATCAGCATCATCCTCATCGCCCCCGCGATCTTCCTCATCGGCACCACCTCCACCAAACTCGACGCAGGCACCATCAGCGTCCCCCTGGGTGTTGCACTCGTACTGGCCGGCGCCTGCTGCTTCATCCTCAGCCTTCTCGGGCTCACCAGCATACGCATCATCAGCCCCGGCGAAACCCGAGTCATCCAATTCTTCGGACGCTACATCGGCACCATCCGCCACACCGGACTCCGGGCCATCCCCCCGCTCAGCAACCCCACCAAAGTCAGCATCAAAGTCCGCAACTTTGAAACCAACACCATCAAAGTCAACGACCTCAACGGCAACCCCATCAACATCGGCGCCATCGTCGTCTGGCAGGTCGCCGACACCGCCAAAGCCACCTTCGCCGTAGAAAACGTCGACGACTTCATCCACTCCCAAGCCGAATCCGCCCTCCGGCACGTCGCAACCACCCACCCCTACGACTCCACCGACACCACCACCATCCCCTCACTCTCCGGATCCACCGACATCGTTTCCGCCGAACTCGCCGAAGAAGTCGCAGCCCGCGCCACCATAGCCGGCCTGGAAATCATCGAAACCCGCATCTCCAGCCTGGCTTACGCCCCCGAAATCGCCCAATCCATGCTGCAACGCCAACAAGCAGCCGCCATCGTCGACGCCCGCGAAACCATTGTTGACGGCGCCGTATCCATGGTAGAAACCGCCCTCGGCCAACTCGACGAACGAGACATCGTCGACCTCGACCCGGAACGCCGCGCCACCATGGTCTCTAACCTGCTCGTGGTATTGTGTTCGGACAACAATGCCCAACCCGTCATCAACACCGGATCCCTCTATACCTAAACCATGCCCCGAAAAAGCGTGCCGCTTCGCATCGACCCAGCCGTCTACAACGCTATAGCCGCCTGGGCCAACCAGGAAATGCGCAGCGTCAATGCCCAAATAGAGGTGATGTTGCGCGAAAACCTCCGCAAAGCCGGCCGCCTCCCCAAAGACACCGGGGAAATCCCCAAACGCGGCCGGCCTAAAAACCCCAAATCACAAACCTAGCCAGACACTCCCCTACGCCAACGCCTGAGCAATCAGCGTATCCAACAACTCGGCATACGGCACCCCCGATGCCGCAAACACCTGCGGATACATCGAAATCGGCGTGAACCCGGGCATGGTGTTCACCTCATTGAGCACCGGCCCGGCCTGGGTCACAAAGAAATCCACCCGGGCCAACCCGGAACACTGCAACGCCTGAAACGCCTCCCGGGCAAGCGACTGAATCAGCCGCGTCGCCGCGTCGTCAAGCGGGGCCGGAATCATCGCCGAAACATCACCATCAACATATTTCGCATCAAACCCATAAAACCCCTCATGGCCCACCGATGTGTTCACTAACTGCGCCGGCACCGACGCCACCACCGTGCCATCCGGGTACTCCAACACCCCACACTCCACCTCGTCACCGATGATCTCTGACTCCACAATCACCTTCGTGTCATACTGACGAGCCTCACGCAACGCCGAATCCATATCCTCCCACCGAGTCACCCGGCTAATCCCAATCGACGATCCCCCCCTAGCCGGCTTCACATACACCGGCAACCCCAACAACTGACAATCAGCCTGGGTAAGCGTCTCCTCCCCCCGCAAAATGACTTCCTTCCCCACCGGCAGGCCCTCAGCAGCCAACAGCTTCTTCGTGTACTCCTTATCCATGCCGCACGCCGACGACAACACTCCCGTGCCCACATACGGAACCCCCGACAATTCAAACAACCCCTGAATCGTCCCGTCTTCCCCATACAGCCCGTGCAACACGGGGAAAATCACATCCACCGTCACATGCTCCGAACCGTCCGCAAACCGGAACTGCCCCCGGCGCGCCGGGTCGGCAGCGAGAGATACTTCTTTGGTGAGGGTGACGGTTGGCATGGCCCCGTTTGTGCTGCGGAGTTTCTCCGGGTCGGACTCCCCCACTGTCCAGGTGCCTTGTTGGGTGATGCCGATGGGGTACAGCTCGTATTTTTCCGGGTCGAGGTGGCTCATGATGGCGCCGGCTGAGATACAGGAGACGGAGTGTTCAGAGCTCCGGCCGCCGTAGATGATCGCAATTTTAATCGGTTTAGTAGTCAAACTCACAGTATTTTACTGTACCAGTTGCCTAGGGCCTGCCGTTTGGGTTACCTGGGGTTTTCTTCTGGGGTTATTCGGATTTTTTGGTGCGGCCCATGAGTGCTGCCACCATGTCGATGACAGCGAGCCCTTGGTGGCAGACGCCGTAGACAGCCTGGGTGATGGGCATTTCAACGTTGTGGGTGTGGGCGAGGGCGTTGATGGCGGCGGAGGAGGTGACGCCTTCGGCGACTTGGCCGTTGGTTGCTTGGGTGGCTTCTTCGAGGGTGCCGCCTTGGCCGAGTCGGTAGCCGAAGGTGCGGTTTCTGGAGAGGGGTGAGGAGCAGGTTGCTACGAGGTCGCCGAGGCCGGCGAGGCCGGCGAAGGTGCGGGGGTCGGCGCCCATGGCGGTGCCGAGGCGGGTGATTTCGGCGAGGCCTCGGGTGATGAGGGAGGCGAGGGTGTTTTCGCCGAGTCCGTTGCCGGAGGCCATGCCGCAGGCGAGGGCGATGACGTTTTTGCAGGCGCCGCCGATTTCGGCGCCGATGACGTCGGTGTTGGTGTAGGGGCGGAAGTAGGGGGCGCCGACGGCTGCTTGGACTTGTTTGGCGCGGTGCTCGTCGGTGCAGGCGATGACGGTGGCGGCGGGTTGTTGGAGGGCGATTTCTTTGGCGAGGTTGGGGCCGGAGAGGACGGCGATGCGGCTGGGGTCGGCGCCGGCGACGTCGGCGATGACTTGGCTCATGCGGAGGAAGGTGTCGGTTTCGATGCCTTTGGCGAGGCTGACGAGGGTAGCGTCTGTGGGGATGTGGGGTGCCCAGGTGGCGAGATTGTCTCTGAGGGTTTGGCTGGGTACTGCGAGGACGACGATGGTGGCGCCGGCCAGGGCGTGGGTGGGGTTGGTGGTGGCGGTGAGGGTGGTGGGTAGTTGGATTCCGGGGAGGTAGTCGGGGTTGTGGTGGTGGGTGTTGATGGTGTCGGCTATTTGGGGGCGGCGGGCCCAGATGGTGACGGTGCTGCCGGCGTCGGCGAAGACTTTGGCGAGGGTGGTGCCCCAGGAGCCGGCGCCCATGACTGCGATGTGTTCTGGTGTGTGGTGGTGTGTGGTGTGTGGCACGGTTGTGTCCTTGGTTGTTTGTGAGGTTTTGTGTTTTGGTGGTGGGGTTAGTGAAAGGTTTCTTTAAAAGATTAGCCTAGTGGTGTTTGTGTGTTGGGGTGGGTTTGGTATGGGGCCGGGTTGGGGTTTTGGTGGTGGGCGTTTTACGGTGAGAGGTAGTTCGTTGTTATTTTTCCGCGTAAAAGTGAAGGATGGTTGTTGTGGCTGGTCGGGGTTTTCCGCAGGGTGTGGTTGGTCGGTTTCAGGTGGTGCCGGCGGATCCGGGGTCGGGGTTTGCCCGCCCGGTGTTGGCGGCGGGGGCGGTGTTGTGGCGGTGGGCCACAGGTGCCGATGGCGCCGCGGATGCGGCTGATGGTGGGGGTCGGGTGTTTGCGTGTGTGCACCGGCCGGGGTATGACGATTGGTCGTTGGCGAAAGGGAAGGTGGATGCGGGGGAATCGTTGCCGGTGACGGCGGTGCGGGAGGTTGGCGAGGAGACGGGTTTTTCGGTGCGGTTGGGGAAGCTGGTGGGCCATGTGACGTACCCGCTGCCCGATAAGATGTCTGGGGGGAAGGGGCCTCGGACGAAGGTGGTGTATTACTGGGTTGCTGAGGTTGTTGGTGGGGAGTTTGTGCCGAATGATGAGGTGGATGAGGTTCGGTGGTTGTCGGCGGATGCGGCGCGGGAGTTGTTGTCGTATGACACGGACCGGCTGGTGTTGGCGAAGGCGGTAAAGCGGCTTACTGCAACACCGGTGACGTCGCGGGTGTTGTTGGTGCGGCATGCGAAGGCTGCCCGTCCTGAGGGGGTGCCGGATGAGCAGCGGCCGTTGACCGCTAAGGGGGTGCGGCAGGCGCAGGCGTTGGCATCAATGTTGGCGCCGTATGGGCCGACGGCGGTGTTTGCGGCGGAGCCGGATCGGTGTGTTGCGACCGCTACCCCGCTGGCGGATGCGGTGGGGGTGCCGGTGGTGACGGATTCCCGGTTGGGGGATGCGAGTTGGTGCGCGCAGCTGGTGGCGTCGCAGGCGCGGGTGTCGGAGATTATTGGCTTGGGTGGGACGAGTGTGATTGTGTCGCAGGGGTTGATGATTCCCGATGTGGTGGCGTGGTTGTCGGCGCGGGGCACGCTGCCGATTGATTCGCCGGTGGCGAAGAAGGCGAGCGTGTGGGTGTTGTCGTTTACCGATGGGGTGTTGACGGGCGCGGATTATTTAGAGTCGCCGCTAGCGGTGTTGTAATGTGCTTGACGACGACCCTAGGTGGGGTTTTATTTGACGACTGGTTTGAAGCTGGGCCGGTGGGCTTCGTAGGTTTCGATGTCGGCTTCTTTGCGGAGGGTGAGCCCGATGTCGTCGAGGCCTTCCATGAGCCGCCAGCGGGTGTAGTCGTCCACATCGAACCGGTAGGTGTGGTTTTCGCAGGTGACGGTGCGGTCTTCCAGGTTGACTGTGAGGCTGAGGCCGGGCTGGTCGGTGAGCTGTTGCCACAGTTGTTCGATGTCTTGTTGGTCCATGAGGGCTGCGAGGAGGCCGGCTTTGCCGGCGTTGCCGCGGAAGATGTCGGCGAAGCGGGAGGAGAGCACGACTTTGAATCCGTAGTCCATGAGGGCCCAGACGGCGTGTTCGCGGGAGGAGCCGGTGCCGAAGTCGGGGCCGGCGACGAGGATGGTGCCGTGGGTGTAGGCGTCTTGGTTGAGGACGAAGTCGGGTTCGTTGGTGCGCCAGTTGTTGAAGAGTCCATCGTCGAATCCGGTGCGGGTGACACGTTTGAGGTAGACGGCGGGAATGATTTGGTCGGTGTCGACGTTGGAGCGCATGAGTGGGACACCGACGCCGGTGTGGGTGGTGAATTTTTCCATGATGGTTCCTTGTGTGGTTTAGCTGGTGGCGTGGGTGGGCAGGTCGGCGGGGGATGCGAGGGTGCCCATGATGGCGGTAGCGGCGGCCACTTCAGGGGATACGAGGTGGGTGCGGCCGCCGGGGCCTTGGCGGCCTTCGAAGTTTCGGTTGCTGGTGGATGCGGAGCGTTCCCCGGGTTTGAGCTGGTCGGGGTTCATGCCAAGACACATGGAGCAACCGGCGGAGCGCCAGTCGGCACCGGCTTCGGTGAAGATTTTGTCGAGCCCTTCGGCTTCGGCGAGTTGTTTGACCACGGTGGTGGAGGGCACGACCATCATGCGGACCGTGTCGGCGACTTTGTGGCCTTTCATGATGTGGGCTGCGGTACGCAGGTCTTCGATGCGGGCGTTGGTGCAGGAGCCGAGGAAGACCGTGTCGATTTTGATGTCCCGCAGGGGGGTGCCGGGGGTAAGGCCCATGTAGGTGAGGGCTTTTTCGGCGGCTTTTTTGTCGTTTTCGTTGGTGAAGTCGTCGGGTGAGGGCACAACCGCGTTGAGGGGGAGGCCTTGGCCGGGGTTGGTGCCCCAGGTGACGAAGGGGGTGAGGGCGGAGCCGTCGATGGTGATTTCGGTGTCGAAGGTGGCACCTTCGTCGGTGGGGAGGGTTTTCCAGTAGGCGACGGCTTTGTCCCAATCGTCGCCGGTGGGGGCGAGTTCGCGGCCGTAAACGTAGTCGAAGGTGGTTTGGTCGGGGGCGATCATGCCGGCGCGGGCGCCTGCCTCGATGGACATGTTGCAGATGGTCATGCGGGCTTCCATGGAGAGTTTCTCGATGGCTTCACCACGGTATTCGATGACGTGTCCTTGCCCACCACCGGTGCCGATCTTAGCGATGATGGCGAGGATAAGGTCTTTGGCGGTGACGCCGGGTCGGAGTTCCCCGGTGACATTGATGGCCATGGTTTTGAACGGTTTGAGGGCGAGTGTTTGGGTGGCCATGACGTGTTCGACCTCGGAGGTGCCGATGCCGAATGCCATGGCGCCGAACGCACCGTGGGTGGAGGTGTGGGAGTCGCCGCACACGATGGTCATGCCGGGTTGGGTGGCGCCAAGTTGGGGGCCAACCTGGTGGACGATGCCTTGGTTGATGTCCCCCATGGCGTGGAGGCGTACCCCGAATTCTTCGCAGTTTTTCCGCAGGGTGGAGACTTGGGTGCGGGAGATACTGTCGGCGATTTCGGTCAGGTCACCGGTTTTAATGCCAGTGGTGGGGACGTTATGGTCTTCGGTGGCGAGGTGGAGTTCGGGGTGCCGGAGGGTGCGGCCGGCAAGCCGAAGGCCGTCAAAGGCTTGGGGGGAGGTTACTTCGTGGAGTAGTTGGAGGTCGATAAAGATAAGGTCGGGTTCGTCACCGGTGCCGTGGGTGACGACATGGTCGCGCCAGACTTTTTCGGCCAGGGTGAGTTTGGGTTGGGAATCCACGGGGCTGGTCATGGATTGTGTTACCTCTACTTCCGCATAGTCATCTCATTTTATGAGATGGTAATATCACACTATGGGACAAAATATTACACCACCCGCCACCACAAGTGGAATTAAGGTATTAGACCGGGCGATGCTTATTCTCGTCACCATTGGGGAAAAACCCCGGTCGCTCACGGAATTATGCGAAGCAACCGGCCTGCCGCGCGCCACCGCGCATCGACTTGCCAGCGCACTAGAAACCCACCATATCCTCACACGCACCGCCGATGGCCGATGGACCATTGGTGCGGTACTCACGTCCCTGGGGGCACGCAGCGCCACAACGCTTGTCGACGCCGCAACCCCCATCATGGCGGCCCTTATGGCCGATACGGGTGAATCGGTCCAGCTCTACCAATTGGCGGGCGCCCACCGGGTGTGTATCGCAGCCCAAGAGCCGGCCAGTGGCCTGCAAAACACGGTACCCACCGGCTCTAGGCTGCCACTAACCGCCGGGTCGGCCGCGAAAATATTTTTGGCCTACTCCTCCCCCGCCCTCAAAGCCACCATCATGGCGGAAAACCCCAGCTTCACCCTGCAAGACATTGACGAGGCCCGGGACCAGGGCTGGGCGGAATCCATTAGCGAGCGCGAAGTCGGCCTCGCCTCCCTGTCCGCACCCGTGTTCAACGGTGAAGGCCTGTTCGTGGCGGCCCTGTCGATCTCGGGGCCGGCGGAGCGTCTGAAACCCCACCCCGGCGCGCTATGGGCGGATCATCTCGTGACCGCCGCCACGCAGCTCAGTGCCGCCCTATAGGCTCTGTAGTTTTTGGAGCTGCTCCCGGTAGCGGGCTACCAGCGGGTGGCCGGCTGGCAGCTGGGGTTCGGCCGCGGCCAGGACCATGGTGTACCACCATTGTTGGTCGGGTTTCCCCGCATTGAACCGCCCCCATAATGCGTCGCCAAGCTGCTCATAGTCGGCTAGAATGCTGGTCAAATTATGGTATTTATCGGACAGGCTGATAAGCGCCACGTCGGGTCCGGCCTGCCGCAGATGTGCCAGGTAGGCGTCGGAGCGAGCCCGCCAGTCGAGCAGGGTGGAGTCTTTCGTCACACCTTGCACGAGGTCGACGACCCGTGGCCCGAAGTCGGCGGCCATCTGTTCGAAGCTGTAAGTGTCGGGGCGGTCTTCCATGATGTCGTGCAGCAGGCAGGCGACGAGAATGTCCTCGTCATCGGTGTATTCCGATGCGATGAGCATGACGGAAACCACGTGGGTGACGTAGGGTTTTGTGCTGCCTTTCCGGTAGTGGCCATCGTGGGATGTGGCGGCCTGTGTGATGGCCTGCTGCAGTCGTGGGGTCAGGGGAATGCTCATGGCCGGTAAGTCTAATAGATTTCTGCGTGTTTCTGAGCCGCCTGTGACCACATGGATTCGAATGTTCCTTCGAATATTTACAGGTTAGGTTTCTGGGAAAAATTGAAATCATGACCGCACAAGATGGCTTTACCAATAAATAGCTATGATCTCAGCTTCGATAAATAGCTCTTCAGCGACAGATTTCTCCTCAACCTTCTTTACCTCAGACGGAGCTGACGTGAATAATCTATGCGATAATCCAGCTTTTTCACTGCTACCTTCCCTCAGAGTTACTCGAATATTGGGAGGGACATCTATTTTTAAAGATGCCAGTTCTCCATCAACCTTCTCATAAAGAACTTTTCGATCCCCCATTGACCCTTCATCAAAATTACCTTTTAATACCTCTTCAATAATACCTTTAATCTCATCGCTACCGATCTCCCCTCCCGCATGTTTGCACGAACTCTTTATATATTCTTCAAGAGCTAGCCTCATTTTGCTACTTGCATCATTATCTGTTTCAGCTGTACTAGCAGCATCAACATTATAGGAAAGTAGCTTTAGCATTTCTTTTACATTATGGATTTCCTTCTGAGGAAAAACATTACCAAATAAATCAAGGAGTTTGATCGGGTTCCAATCCTGTACCAATCCAGGACGGCTAATCCTACATAATACTCTAAACTCTTGGTTGGAAAACAATACCCTTCGTATATCTTTCCAATACGCCGAAAGCTCAGTGACACCAACAAGATTGACCTTGATTTTTGAAGTAGATACTCCTGTTACTTTATCTTCATGCACTAAATAAGTATCATCACCGGTTTTCAGTGCGCGATAATTAAGAATTTCCGCTTTGATCGGAATAAGCCCCGCTAAAAGCTGTTGAAGTAATTCAATCTGCCACTTAATTTCGGAATAACCATTCAGTTCGGATATATTTTCGGATAATTTAAAAAACTCTGAAATTGAGGTGACAACGTTAAAATAAGGATCAGTGGCAAGTACAACTTGAAGCTCAGCCAACGTTCCCCGTTGTAACGCACTCGATTTAACTATGATATCTTGATCACCATCTTCAAGTGGCTGAACACCCAAGATATTTGGTGTTTCGTATAATTCACGGAACCATGATTGAACTGTAGCTTTCGTCTCTGTCTGAGTTGCGCTACTCTTACCAGACTGGTACTGGGCTGTAAAACCTAATTTCAGAGGGGCTAAATTATTGGTATCAATGTTCCCACTAACATTTCTAGTATTTGAGGTGGAATCTGTTATGGATTTTTTCTCTGTTAATTCTCCATGGAGCGATACCAATAAGCTTTGAAGACTTACTTCATCGAGATAAATAAACTCTCGAAGTTGGAATTGACTGACTTCCTTTTGTCTTCTAAATTTATCCCTCAAGGCAAGCCATAACTTTTTAGGATTAAAAGAAACCATATTATTTTTTATTCCTTACACGAGAATCTATCTGTTCAAAAGCAATCACCATATCTTCAACATGAATTTTATTTCTGCCTTCACCCACTGCTATTAAGGCAGCTTCATCCCAAAGTGCACCTAAATCTACCGGTAACCAGTTCTTAGTTTCTTTAGCAACTTCCTTAAGAAACTCTGGGGAAATCTCGTCTACGCATTTATATCGCTTAGCCTGTAAAATTAAGATACTGCGACGATCTTCGCAAGTTGGGATAGTAAATTCGATTGTCCAGTCAAATCTACCTGGGCGCCGTAGGGCAGGATCCAATGCGGCCTCACGATTGGTAGTAGCTATAACTACAATATTATCATTTTCTTTATTAAAACCATCCATTAATGTTAGAAATTGATCCACTAACCTGTCCGAAGATTCATGTGTATTTTCGTCCCTATTTGCAGCTATACTATCTATTTCATCGAAAAATATTATTGAAGGTTTCTCGCCCTGTTGCGCATATGCAAATATTCCACGTAAGGTCTTTTCGGAATCACCAACATATTTGCTCACTATAGATGGCCCATCAATATGATAAAAATTAGCCCCACTTTCTTTGGCAATGATTCGGGCCAAATGAGTTTTACCTGTTCCCGGCAAACCGGTGAATAGTACGCCTTTTACTGGCTTGGCCCCTATTTCTCGGAGCTTCTCTCGCTTTCTTAATTGCGTTTCTATCAACTCTCGTGCACGTCTAACTATAGCTGGATACCCTCCAAAATCTTCAAATGTTAAATCTAGTTTCTGCACATCAACAAGATACTCATTCTTCTCATCAGAAGTTAATCGATCCTTAGGTATTACTTGAACGATAGTCTGCTCTAGGGAATCATACTTCACAAGGTCACCGATATGAATATCTAAATCACTTTTATCCAATGCGAATAAACCCCCATTGGCACTAACTATAATCTCCTCATTAATAATGTAATCCACATATCCAATAGATACAAAACTTGACCACCAACTGATATCAATTTTAACAATTCTTAAGATCATATTTGAAGTAGGATCATTAATAAGAGCAAGCACATCTAACTCTTTGTAATCTGAAACTTCTTCTCCGAGAGCAATAAGACCACACTTATTACCGTTCATATATTGCACAATCAACATATTCTCTTCTTGGCAGATGCCCACTACCTTGACAATTGATGCATAGCCATAAATTTTATCATTATTTATCATATTAAAACCAGCATATCACGATACCATCCAGCCTTCTCTCGCCCCATAAATCTGTGCTAACAATGATATTACTGGTAACTTCTCCCCATTTTCCGAGGTGGATCATACGTTGGTAACCATCTGGGAAAAACTATGCTGATGCGAAACCCGAATTCGCTAAAAATACTGCACTTTGCACACAGAGATTACGCGGATGTGATTTATCATGCATATGACGAGGAGAAGGTAGAGGAAGTAATAGAGTTTAGGTTGTAGGAGATTCTTTGAACGATCACATAGTAACCACATGCCACCAACAACCCAAACCATCACGCTACACCACCTGACAAACACTTTCACCAGGAAAATTCACCGAAATCGATGCGAAAAATCCAACTCAGGTTGGATACGCTTCTTCTACCGATTATCATTTCACCACTTTGGAGGAACTGAACTGCGCTCCCGGGTTTATCTGTTCAAAGCTGAGCTGTACAGCGAGAACCACGCCCTGTGTTCTTCACCGGCACTAGAAAGCTTATTCAGTCGCCGGGAAAACTTATTTACACCAGCAGATGGAAAATCAGAAAGGACATAGCATCTAGCTTGGTCTTCCTTACTTCTAGAGACTAGTCATGTGTGGGGACATCGTCAGCTTCCAGGCCACCCATCAACACGGCACTAAGATCATCCCCTTTGACGACTCCGGCGACGAAGCACGGAACAACACGGTCAATTTCGACGCTGTCTTTCTCAACCTCACCGAAAACAACCGAGCTGCCATCCTGCTGCTGGCGGAAAGCTATCATACCGATGTGGTGACTGGCTCCAGGAAAAGCACCCTTGAGCACTGTTGTACTCAAGGATCTCTGCGACGATGTGCAGGTTCTGGCCGGTACCAATGCTGTCTGGAATATTGCTGCCGGTGAGGTGGAGATCATGGTAGGCGACATCTGCGAACTTGAAGCTCAGGCCATGTGCAGAATTTGGATTGTAATCTCCAGCGTGAATCACGAATCGTTCAATGGTGGCGTTATTAGGTTGTGGGCTCTCGATGAGGGCACGGAACTCCTCGTTGTTGTCGACTGCGATATTTGGCACACTGGCTGCGGAGGAAGATGTATCGGCTGTCTCACTGGCCTGCTTGGGCAAGGTGTGGAAGCTAACAACTACTGGGGTGTCCGCGGCGAATGCGTCACTGGTGGAGAATGATATGTCACCGCCTATCACCCCCCAATGAGACGACACTCATCACCATGGGCAAGCGCTTCACTGTCTCAACCTCAACAACCAACCTCCAACCCCTTACTCCCCTACTCTCCCTCCCCATCGCACGCAAAGAAAAACCACGCCCCGCGGTGTGCGAAGCGTGGTTTTTATTTTGTACCCCGTACGGGATTCGAACCCGTGTTACCGGCGTGAGAGGCCGGCGTC
>ERZ773035.1091-NODE-1091-length-20316-cov-15.907507_pt1 | contig 20316 bp, 17 predicted proteins | sample MGYA00511487_ERZ773035 | MGnify/ENA primary metagenome ERZ773035 (study PRJEB29015, sample SAMEA2737985) | human oral metagenome | biome: human oral; feature: human-associated habitat; material: dental | place: China | collected 2024 ...
CCATGAACGACTACCTGGCGGACATGCTGCGCCTGGGCAAGGTCGACCCGAACGCTCCGGAGATCGCCGAGGCCAAGCGGTCCGTGGAGGAGCGCATCGCCCGCCTCATGGCCCTGGACGGCAGCCGCAGCGTGGACGACTTCCACATGGCGCTGGGGCGCATCATGTGGGAGTACTGCGGCATGGAGCGCCGCGACGACGGCCTGCGCGAGGCCATCGAGCAGATCCGGGCCCTGAAGGAGGAGTTCTGGCGCGACGCGCGCGTGACCGGCGAGGCCATGGAGCTCAACCAGTCCCTGGAGAAGGCCGGGCGTCTGCTCGACTTCTTCGAGCTGGCCGAGCTCATGTGCATTGACGCCCTGCACCGGCGCGAGTCCTGCGGCGGCCACTTCCGCGCCGAGTCCCAGACCCCCGAGGGCGAGGCCATGCGCCACGACGACGAGTTCCTCTACGTGGCCGCCTGGGAGTGGGGCGGGGAGGACCGGCCGCCGATCCTCCACAAGGAGGACCTCATCTACAAGGACATCGAGCTCAAGCAGCGGAGTTACAAGTGAACATCAAGCTCAAGATCTGGCGCCAGAAGAACCGGGACTCCAAGGGGTACTTCGAGACGTACTCGATGTCCGACATCGAGGAGCACATGAGCTTCCTCGAGGTCCTCGACCTGCTCAACGAGCAGCTCTTCGCCCAGGGCAAGGAGCCCGTCGCCTTCGACTCCGACTGCCGCGAGGGCATCTGCGGCCAGTGCGGCGTGGTCATCAACGGCCAGGCCCACGGGCCCATCCGCTCCACCACCTGCCAGCTGCACATGCGCCACATCGCGGAGGACCCCTCCTTCAAGGACGGGGGCACCATCACCATCGAGCCGTGGCGCTCCACGGGCTTCCCGATCCTCAAGGACCTGATCGTGGACCGCTCCGCCCTGGACCGGATCGTCCAGGCCGGCGGCTACATCTCGGTCAACACCGGGGGCGCCCCGGAGGCCCACTCGGTGCCGGTCCAGAAGGAGAAGGCCGACGCCGCCTTCGAGGCCGCGGCCTGCATCGGCTGCGGCGCGTGCGTGGCCGCCTGCCCCAACGCCTCGGCCATGCTGTTCACCGGCGCCAAGATCTCCCACCTGGGGCTGCTGCCCCAGGGGCAGCCCGAGCGCCTGGCCCGCGTGGTCAGTATGCTGAACCAGCACGACGCCGAGGGCTTCGGCGGCTGCACCAATATCGGCGAGTGCGCGGCGGTGTGCCCCAAGAGCGTGCCGATCGAGGTCATCTCCCGCCTCAACCGCGACCTGGGCCACGCCCTGTGGAAGGGCCAGCGCTCCCACACCCGCTGAGCCCCGCCGCCCCTCCTCCTCCTCTCTTCCGTCGCGAGAACGGTACTTATTGCTCGCGAGAACGGTACTTGTTCGTCGTGAGAACGGTACTTGTTGGCCGCGGGAGGGGACGGGGCGGCAGCCGGGCGTAGGCTGGGGGCGTGAGCGAGCCCCTGATCCTCGGCATTGAGTCCACCTGCGACGAGACCGGCGTGGCGCTGGTGCGCGGCCGCCAGCTGCTGACGGACGTCACCGCCACCTCCATGGACGAGTACGCCCGCTACGGCGGCATCATCCCCGAGATCGCCTCGCGCGCCCACCTGGAGTCCCTCCTTCCCACCCTGGACGCCGCCCTGGTCCAGGCCGGGGTCGGCCTGGACCAGGTGGACGCGGTCGCCGTGAGCGCGGGCCCGGGCCTGATCGGCAGCCTCACCGTGGGGGTGAGCGCCGCCAAGGCCCTGGCCGCCGTGCTGGGCCTGCCCCTGTACGGCGTCAACCACGTCATCGGGCACCTGGCGGTCGACGAGCTCGTGGACGGGCCCCTGCCCCGGCGCTTCGTGGGGCTCGTCGTCTCCGGCGGGCACTCCAGCCTCCTGGCCGTGGGCGACCTCGCCACCGACGTGCACGAGCTGGGGGGCACCCTGGACGACGCCGCCGGGGAGGCCTTCGACAAGGTCGGCCGGCTGCTCGGCCTGCCCTACCCCGGCGGCCCGCACGTGGACCGCGTCTCCCAGCACGGGGACCGCGCCGCCATCCGCTTCCCCCGAGGGCTGGCCGCCGCCAAGGACCGCCAGCGCCACCGGTACGACTTCTCCTTCTCTGGGCTCAAGACGGCCGTGGCCCGCTACGTGGAGTCCCTGGAGGACGACGGCGAGCTGGTCCCCGTGGCCGACGTCTGCGCGGCCTTCTCCGAGGCCGTCAACGACTCCCTGACCGCCAAGGCCGTCCAGGCCTGCCTGGACCAGGACGTGGACACCCTCGTGGTCGGCGGCGGCTACTCAGCCAACTCCCGCCTGCGTGAGCTCGCCGCAGAGCGCTGTAAGGCCGCGGGCATCACCCTGCGCCTGCCCCCGCTGCGCTACTGCACCGACAACGGCGCCCAGATCGCGGCGCTGGGATCGGCGGCCGTGCGCTCCGGCGTCGCCCCCTCGCCCCTGGACTTCGCCCCGGACTCCGGTATGCCCCTGGAGACGGTCGTGGCCCGGTAAGGCCTGCGCCCGCGGTGCCAGCCCGTGTCCCCAGGCCCCTGAGCCGATCGGCCAGGTAGAGCCACCATCGCGCGACGTGAACCGCTCCAGGCCCCTGAGCCGGTCCCTGCGGCGGTTAAGGGCGTGGGTCGGGGAGCCACCACGCAGCAGCCCCTGCCGGGGGACGCCTTCTTACGTGAACGGGTGAGGGTAGTGGTAAGGGCGGTGGTAGGGGCGGTAGTAGGCGCTGGTGGGTACCCAGGGGGTGTAGGTCTGCTCAGTCAGCGTCAGGGGCGCCTCCTGGTGCCAGGGGTCGTAGGCCAGGACCCTCAGGGCGGTGACGTAGGACTGCTGGCTAATGGTGTAGGGGGTGGAGGAGCTGAGCATGGTGCCCGGCAGGGGGATCTCCCCGTCGTCGAACGCCAGGCACACGAAGGCCATGGACGGCGTGCCGACCGCACCGGGCGCGTACTGCGTGACCGTCTTGACCGCCACGTGGCCGTGTGCCTGGGACCAGGGGATGGTCTGGACGGGTGCGCCCGGCTGGTTCAGGTGCAGTCCCTGGGCGTCGACCACGGTCGGCGGCGTCCCGGCCCGGGTCATAGCCCATATGCACAGGCCCAGGGGCAGCGCGAGGGCGGCCGCGAACACGCCGAGGCCCAGCCCACCGCCCAGGGGCTTGTCCGTACCGGCGGATACCACGACTACCACGACCCAGAGCAGCATGAACAGGACGGGGACCAGGAGCATGATCAGGACGACGATGAGGACCAGCCCCAGCGCGCGGCGGGTACTCCTCCCGGCGTCCAGGACGAGCCGGCCAGCCGGACCGGGCTGCCACGGGTTGGGCGTGAGCTGGGAGGACGGTGGCGTCGCCATGGCACCACAGTAGACGGTCGGCGGCGTGCAGGCCGCGGACTGCTGCGGCGAAAGGAGCCGTGCAGGCCGCGGACTGCCGTGGCGGGAGGGCGGACTGCCGTGGCAAAAAGAGCCGTGCAGGCCGCGGGCGACCCGGGACTATCCCCGTCTGCGCGAGCGGCTCCTTAAGTCTGCGGGCCGCACCCGGGCTGTTCCGACGAGCCCCGCCACCTGCCCTGCACCCGGCCGTTTAGGACGAGCCCCGCCACCTGACAGCCGCCCTGCCACCGTCCCCGCCGCCCCGCCACCTGCGGGGCGCACCCGGGCCGTTCAGGTGGACGACGAGGTCAGGTGGACGACGAGGCCAGGGCCAGCACCTGGGTAGGGTGCAGGGGCCGTCCCGCACGTGTCTCGGCCAGCAGGAGGCGTACCGCCGCCTCCTTGCAGCCCCCGGCGGCCCCGACGGCGGCGAGCTGGCGCTGGTAGGAGGCCCCGGCGTCGAGCGTGGCGCGTACGCCCTCGAGCTCGGTCAGGCAGCCCAGGTCGGAGGCGACCGGCTCGAGCTCGGTGAGCATCCTGGCCACGGTGTCGGTGACGAGCTCCTCGTCACCGGCGGAGTTGGTAATGAGGATGGCCTCCATGCCGTAGCGGGCCGAGCGCCACTTGTTCTCGGCCACGTACCAGTCGGGCATGGCGTCGAGCTCCTCCCCGCGGTCCAGGGCCCGGGAGAAGGACTCCACCAGGCACTGGGTCAGGGCGGCGACGCCAGCGAGCTCGGTGAGGTTGGTGGCGGCGTCGCAGGCCCGCACCTCAATGGTGCCCAGGCGCGGGGAGGGTCGCACGTCCCAGCGGACCTCGGTGAAGTCCCTGATGACGCCGGTGTGGACCATGTCCCCGGCGTAGGCCTCCAGCTCCTCCCAGGTGTCCAGCTGCTCGGGGGCGCCGGCGGTGGGCAGCTGCTGGAACATCATGGCCCGGTTGTCGGCGTAGCCGGTGTCCTGCCCGGACCAGAAGGGCGAGGAGGCGCTGAGGCACTGCAGGTGGGCGGTGCGGGTGAGCAGGGCCCGCAGGATCGGCAGGACCTTGGCGCGCCTCTCGACGCCGACGTGCACGTGGGTACCGAAGATGAGCATCTGGTGGCCCCACAGGCGGGTGCGGTCCACCAGGCGCGCGTAGCGCTCGGCGTCGGTCACCTTCTGTACCAGCGGGTCGGCGAAGGGGTGGGTGCCGGCGCTGGTCAGGTCGACGCGCAGCGGGTCGATGACGGGCAGCAGGTGGTCGAGGGCCGCGGTGATGTCCTCCATGCACTGGGCCACGCGCTCGCGTGCCCCGGAGACCACCTCGACCGTGTTGAGCATCATCTCACCGTGGACGAAGGGGCTCTGGCTCGCGACGCGCAGGATCTCGGCGGCGCACTGGCGCAGGTCCAGGCTGTCGCGGTCAATGAGCATCAGCTCCCACTCCACCCCCAGGGTGGAGCGCGCCGAGAGCGCGAACGGAAGCGGCTGACGGTGGGTACCGGTGCGGGGGCGGGTCATGGATCCCTCGATTCAGTCGGTGAGGCTGCCGGTTTCACGTGCAACGGTCTGACAAGGACGACTGTCCGGGTCCCGGGGCAGGCGGCTCAGGAGGTGGAGGCTACCTGCTGACCGGGCGGGGTGGTCGGGCGGCTCAGTCGGGCTCCAGGCGGCTCAGGAGGTCATGGGGACGGGGTCGACCACCAGGACGGCTCCCCGCGGTCCCCGGTCCCGGGGGTCCGGCCCGCCGGGACCCATCCGGGTCAGGAGCCAAGTCTCGCCGGCCTGGCCGGCCAGGTGCAGGGAGGCGCGCAGGGCGTCGGGGGAGACGTCCACCCCCCGCCGGTGGATCTCCAGGCGGCCGATCCTCTGCTCGCGCACCCGGACCCTCAGTGCCTTGAGGTGCAGCGGGAGCACCTCGCGCACCCGCCAGGCGCGCAGGAAGGGGGCCAGGTCCGCCCCGGGCAGGCGGGGGCCGGTGAGGTAGGCGATCCGGGGTGCCAGGGGGGTGGCCCCGGCGCGGGAGGCCAGGTGGGCCACCAGCCCGGCGCGGATGGCGGCGCCGTCGGGCTCCAGGACGTACTCGCCGAGCTCCTCCTGTCCCGCGATCGGGGGCAGCTGGAGCGGCGGGGCGGTGGGGTCGGTGCACTCCGGGTCGCTCAGGCGGGCGACGGCGGGGCGGGCGACGGCGTCTGGGCTGGTAGTGGTCCCGGCGGCTGCGGAGCCAGCACCAGTTCCACTGTCCGGGCCAGCCCCGCCGTCGCCCTCCTCACCGGTGGCGTCGGGCGCACTGCGCAGGACCAGGGCGGAGCGGCCGGGGCCCTCGAGGGCCAGGGGGCCGCACCAGATGTCCGCCTCCAGGACGCCGCCGTCGACGCTGACCCACTGGACGTGGGCGTCGGCGGGCAGGAGGGCGTGGTCGATGCCGGGGGCGGCCTTCACCCCCAGGGCGGGCACCTGCTCGCGCCACGCCAGGACCGTGCTCAGGGGCGGCGACCACTGCTCGGGGTCGGTCAGCCGCCGTCCGCCGGAGCGCCGGGCGGGGTCGGCGAAGACGCCGTCCACGCCCTCGGCGACCAGGTCCACCTCCCGGGCGTCGGCGCAGCGGACCGTGACCTCCGGGAAGCGCATGAGGTTGACCGTGGCCAGGGCCGCCGTCGTCTCGTCCCTCTCCACGGCCAGGACGCCCAGGCCCAGGCCGGCCAGGGCCAGGGCGTCGCCCCCGATCCCGCAGCCCAGGTCCGCGACCCGGGTGGTCCCGGCGTGCTGGTAGCGGGCGGCGTGGTGGGCCGCGACCGCCAGGCGGGTGGCCTGCTCCAGGCCGTCGGGGGTGAAGAGCATGGTGGAGGCGAAGGGGCCGAACTTGGCCGCCGCCCGGGCGCGCAGGCGCTGCTGGGTCAGGGCCGCGGCCACCAGGTCGGGGGAGTGCCCCTGGGCGCGCAGGCGCTCACCGAGCGCCAGGGCCTCGTCCTGCCGGTAGGGCGGCAGGGTGGCGAGCAGCGCCCACCCGGCGGGGGTGAGCAGCGGGGCGAGGGCGTCCTGCGTGGCGGTCACCTCCGTGATCATTCCACGGCCTCGGCTCTGACACGCCCCGGCTCGCGCGGGGCCGGGTGTGTGTCCCATGACGTTCCGGGTGTTCCCAGCGTCCTGTCACCTTCCAAGGGCTACAGTGACGCCCTGGGTCGGCTCTGGCCGGCTCACCGTGCCGCCGGTGGGGAAGGAGGAGGAGGCATGGGGAAACGAGTCCGTCGGGTCACGGTCCTGCTGGTGCTCCTGGTGCTGTTGACGGTGGTCCTGGGGCCGAACCTGTGGATCTGGCACCTCAGCCACGGACGCATTAGGACCCTGGGGTCGCCCAGTGACACCTCGACCGCCCCGGTGGCTGTCGTGCTGGGTGCCTCCGTGTACGCCGACGGGACGCCCTCCACCGTCCTGCGCCGCCGGCTGGACACCGCGGTGAACCTGTACGCCTCCGGACGGGTCGAGGCGGTCCTGGTCTCGGGGGACAACTCCGAGATGACCTACAACGAGCCGGTGGCCATGAGGGCCTACCTCATTGAGCAGGGGGTGCCGCCCGAGGCGATCGCCCTGGACTACGCGGGGCTGGACACCTACGACACCTGCGTGCGCGCCCACCGGATCTTCGGCGTGGACCAGGCGATTATGGTCACCCAGGACTTCCACGCCCCCCGGGCCGTGGCGGTGTGCCGGGCCGTGGGGGTCGACGCCCGCGGCGTGGTGGACGCCGAGACCGTCTCGGGGACCCGCTCGTGGTGGCGCAGCTGGCTGCGTGAGCGGGTGGCGGCCATGAAGGCGGCCTGGGACGTGGTCAGCGACCGTCAGCCCATCCTGGGGGACCGTGAGGTCACGGTCGATGAGGCCAGGGCCTGGACCCGCTCGCAGCGCCCGTCGGTCTCGTAACGGCCTGGCGCCCGGCCGGCTCGCGGCGCCGGTAGGGCGCCGTGCCGACTGCGCCGGTGAGGGCGCGGCCGGGTGCGCCGCCCGTGCCGGGGCCAGCCGTACCAGGGCCAGCTGTAGCAGGGCAGGCTCAATGAGCTCGACGGAGCCGCCGAGCCAGCCTCCACCGGGGCCAGCCGGCTGACCGCCCTGGTGTGCCGGGTCTCACCGGTTACGAGGGTGGTGACGCCACGGGCGAAACCGCACCCCGTGGTTGGCACTCGCATTGACTGAGTGCTAACGCCGTCGTAGATTCTGCGCAGGCGCAGGCGCGTGGCCAGGACGTGCGGACGTCCGGGACGCGCCCTGCGACTCGCGCTCCACCAGCGTCAGGCCGACCCCCGCGACGGCGGCCGGGCGCACCCGGCGGAGGGCGAATAAGCCGTTCCACTGCACGCTGAGAAGCGAGAAGGGGAGGTCCGCAATGTCGATCTCCATCAAGCCGCTGGAGGACCGCATCGTCGTCCAGACGGTCGAGGCCGAGCAGACCACCGCGTCCGGCCTGGTCATCCCGGACACCGCCAAGGAGAAGCCCCAGGAGGGCAAGGTCGTGGCCGTGGGCCCGGGCCGCGTGGACGACAAGGGCAACCGCGTCCCGGTGGACGTCGCCGAGGGTGACGTCGTCATCTACTCCAAGTACGGCGGCACCGAGGTCAAGTACGACGGCGAGGACTACCTCATCCTCTCCGCCCGCGACGTCCTGGCCGTCATCACCCGCTGAGGGCCTCGACCCACTGAGCGCCTCGTCGGCACCGCGCCCCGGTGCCCGGTAGCTACAGCCCGCCCCCGAGAAGGTCCTTCTCGGGGGCGGGCTGGTCGTGTCTGTCGGGGTCCTGGTCGTGTCTGTGGGGCCCTGGCCCGCTCGCGTGGGCGCACGAGCCTGCACACGACCCCGGCCTGGTCGCAGGCCGGGATCGTGCGGGTGCCCTCAGGCGCTCACGCTTCGGCGGCGCCTGCGGGACTCCGCGTCGAGCCACTCCCGACGCTCCTCCTCTGTCATACCTCCCCAGACTCCGTAGGGTTCGCGCGTACGCAGAGCGTGCGCGCGGCACTGCTCAATAACCGGGCAGGTGCCGCAGATCAGCTTGGCGCCCTCGTCCCGACGGCGACGCGATGAGCCTCGCTCGCCCTCGGGGTGGAAGAAGAGGGAGGAGTCCATCCCCAGGCAGGCGCCATCGTACTGCCACTCCCACAGAGCGGAGATCGGGCCTGGAAGCCGTGAGTTCTCCGTCATCGTGTCCCTCCGATAGACGTCTATCGTGCAGGTGTCGCACATGCGCCTGTCTATAATGATAGGTGGCCCGAACTGTTGGGACAAGGTTTGACAGATGTTTTCCGAGAGTTTAATAATGACCTTCCGGAAAACCTGCAGGTCAAGGGCTGCCCAGTGGTCGTCTTCACAATATGAGTTACGATTGCGAGTCCAACCGTTTAATTGGTTGTGGGCACGTTATGGGGAGGTTTTAGGGACCTGGTGGCAGGGTGGGCCGGGAGCGGGACACAGGGCTTGCCCCTCCTGGGCGATGGACCGGGACGGCTGGCGGGTGCTGACGACGGCTCAGGGTGCGTCCCCGGCACCGTCACCCTACGATGCGTGCTGTGAGCGACTCGATCACCAACTCGGACCTCTTTGCCCCGACCGGACTGACCTATGACGACGTCCTGCTGCTCCCACGGCTCACCGACGTCATCCCCTCGGAGGTGGACACGGTCTCCCGTCTGACCAGGACGATCTCACTGGACGTCCCGCTGGTCAGCGCGGCCATGGACACGGTTACCGAGTCCGAGATGGCTATTGCCATGGCACGTCAGGGCGGAATGGGCGTCCTCCACCGCAACCTGCCCATTGAGGACCAGGCTGACCAGGTGCGTCGCGTCAAGCGCTCGGAGTCCGGCATGATCACCGACCCGGTGACCGTGGACCCCGACGCCACCCTGGCCCAGATGGACAGGATCTGCGGCCACTACAAGATCTCCGGCCTGCCGGTGGTGGACGAGGGCGGCGCCCTGGTGGGGATCATTACCAACCGGGACCTGCGCTTTGTCCCCGGTGAGCTGTGGCCCACCGCCCGCGTGCGCGACTACATGACCCCGCGCGAGCGCCTGGTCACCGGCTCCACCGGCATGTCCCGCCAGGACGCCAAGGCCCTCCTGGCCGCCCACCGGGTCGAGAAGCTCCCGCTGATCGACGCCGCCGGGCACCTGACCGGCCTGATCACGGTCAAGGACTTCGTCAAGACCGAGCAGTACCCCCACGCCACCAAGGACGCCGAGGGGCGCCTGGTGGTGGGCGCCGCCGTCGGCTACTGGGGTGACACCTGGCAGCGGGCCGGCGCCCTGGCCGAGGCCGGGGTGGACGTGCTCGTGGTGGACACCGCCAACGGCGGGGCGCGCCTGGCCCTGGAGATGATCTCCCGCCTCAAGTCCGACCCTGCCTTTAGCCGGGTCCAGGTCGTGGGCGGCAACGTGGCCACCCGCGAGGGCGCCCAGGCGCTCGTCGACGCCGGGGTGGACGCCGTCAAGGTCGGCGTGGGACCGGGCTCCATCTGCACCACCCGGGTGGTGGCCGGCGTGGGCGTGCCCCAGGTGACGGCCGTCTACGAGGCCTCACTGGCCTGCGCCCCCGCAGGGATCCCGCTCATCGCCGACGGCGGCCTGCAGTACTCCGGCGACATTGCCAAGGCCCTGGTGGCCGGGGCGGACACGGTCATGCTGGGCTCCCTGCTGGCGGGCTGCACCGAGTCCCCCGGCGACCTGGTCTTCGTCAACGGCAAGCAGTGGAAGCGCTACCGCGGTATGGGCTCGCTGGGGGCCATGAGCTCGCGCGGACGTGCCTCCTACTCCAAGGACCGCTACTTCCAGGCCGACGTGTCCACCGACTCCAAGATCGTGCCCGAGGGCATTGAGGGGCAGGTCCCCTACTCCGGCTCCCTGGCCGACGTCGTCTACCAGCTGGCTGGCGGGCTGCACCAGTCCATGTTCTACGTGGGCGCCCGCACCGTGGGCGAGCTCAAGGAGCGGGGGAAGTTCGTGCGCATTACGGCGGCGGGCCTCAAGGAGTCCCACCCCCACGACGTCAAGATGACCGTGGAGGCGCCCAACTACTCCGGGCGCGGCTAGGGGCGCTGGGCGGGCAGCACCCGGTGCCCCCGCCGGGGGTGCTAGCGGGGCGGGGTTGGAGCGCGCTAGCGCAGGGGCTGGCCAGGGCGCTACCGGGCCGCCGGGGTGCTACCAGGGGGCTGGCGGGAGTACTGCGGGGCCTGCCGGTGTGCTACCGGGGCTGGCCGGGGCACGCGGCCTCTACTACGGCAGGGGCCAGGACAGGCTGGCACCCGGTCGGCCCGGGTCCTGGCGGGCCAGCCAGCGGTTGAAGGACTCCGCCCACTTCCGGTGGGCCTGGGCCTGGGTGCTGACCAGATCCTCCCGGGGCAGGTCCGCCAGCTGGGGGTGGGCGTCCACCATGGCCTCCAGGACGTCCAGGGTGGCCTCCACGTCCACCTCGGCCGTGTGCAGGCTGCTGGCGACCCTCACCCCGTAGACCTCGGTCAGGTCCCCCAGGCGGCGCTTGCCCTTGCGGAAGCGGTCCACCATCCGGTCCAGGACCAGCGGGTCCACCACGGGCCCCAGGTCCCGGCCCAGGCGCTGGCGCAGCGTGGGCAGGCCGTGGCGGTCCAGCTCGGCCTCCATGAGGGTCAGGTCGTAGGAGCCGTTGAAGGCCACCACCGGCGTCCCCGCCGACATCGCCCGCGCCAGGACCGCGGCGACCTCCTCCAGGACCTCGGAGATCTTGCGCCCCTGGGCGCGGGCCTGCGCCGTGGAGATGCCGTGGACGGCGGTGGCGGCCTCGGGGATCTCGACCCCCGGATCCGCCAGCCAGGTCCGCACCTTCTGGGCACGTGGGCCGTCGGCCCGGCGCGGGCCGCGCCAGACCAGGGCGGCGGTGACCAGGCGGTCCTGGCTCGGGTCCACGCCCGTGGTCTCGGTGTCGAAGCCGAGCAGGGGCCCCTGGACCCAGGAGGCGGGGCGGGCGGCCTCAGGTCCGCGGGGACGAGATTGGCGGGGCGAGGCGGATTCGGTGGTGCTCATGGGGCCAGGATGGCACCCGGTGCCGACACCAGCGGCAGCCTCTTACCCGGGTGGCAGCCTCTTACCCGGGTGGCAGCCTCTTACCCGGCCTGTCCGTCGGGTACGCCGGGCCGGATGTCCCCGCTCACGGTCAGGTCCTTCCCACGCCGTCAGGTGCGTCTGCCTGAGCGGACGCCCCCGCTCACGGGGCCAGCGGTGGGGTGCTGGTGGCAGGACCCCCACGGTGTGGCCCTGACCATACTGGTGGGCTCGTTGGTCGGCCTCCGGGGGTCGTTGGTGTGACGGGGAGCGCTTTCTATGTTTCTCTCAGGTCGAAAGGATCTCGGCGCGCACGGCGATTGTCCGGTACTGTGGCCCCAAAGCAACCCTCGGGTTGCTCCCAGTCATGTGGCACTGTGGCGTCTGACGGCGTCGCACTGCCGTCCCCATCCTCTTAAAGGAGCTCTCATGGCCCAGGTCACCGCCACCATCGCCTCCAAGGTCGGCCTCCACGCCCGTCCCGCCGCCACCTTCGTCAAGGCTGTCGCCGAGAAGGGCGTTCCCGTCACCATTGCCAAGGAGGGCGGCGCCCCCGTTGACGCCTCCTCCATCCTGGGTGTCATGACCCTGGGCGCCGGCTTCGGCGACGTCGTGACCCTTGCCTCTGACGCCGCTGGCTCTGAGGGCGCCCTGGAGGAGCTCAAGGCCCTCCTGGAGACCGACCTCGACGCCTGATCCCCGACCGGGGCTCACCTCTCTCACTCTCGCGACGGCGGGGTGCCAGCTGACACGGCTGGTACCCCGCCGTCGGCGTCCCGGCACCTCCTGCCGGGTCCCTGGCGGCAGGTGCCAGGGCAGCGCGCCCGTTCTCACGGCGAATAAGTACCGTTCTCAGCACGAACAAGTACCGTTCTCGCGAGCAATAAGTACCGTTCTCACGGCGAATAAGTACCGTTCTCACGGAAGGGCGGGCAGCGGCCCCTACCAGCCCCCACCAGTGAGGAGTCGGACAGTCCCTGAGCTCACGGGGCGGGGTCGCGTCCAGCCCTGCCCCTACCAGGAGGAGCCGGACGGTCAGGCTAGTCCTCGTCCTGCCGCCCCCGGACCGAGCGCAGCACGCCGACGACCAGGAGCCACAGCCCGCCCCCCACGGACAGCACCACCGCCACCGCCGGCCGCTGCGGGTGGACGGCGACCAGCCAGGCGGTCCCGACCATCCACCCGAGCACCGCGAGGAGGTTGAGCGCCCGGAAGCGCCTCACGCGGGCGGGGTGGACGTAGTAGGTCGGGATGAGGGTGAGGACCACCAGGACCACCGTCCCGGCCACGTTGAGCCAGCCGGGGCTCCCCAGCACCCACATCATGACGGCGACAATGTTCCAGGCCGCGGGGAAGCCCACGAAGTAGTTGTCGCCGGACTTCTCCCCCTCGTTGGCGTAGCAGAACATCGAGGAGACCAGGATCACGATAAGGAGGGTGCCAGCCACCGGCCTGGGCCCCATGGGCAGCTTGAGGTACATGAACAGCGCCGGGATAAAGGTCCAGGTGAGGTAGTCGATAATGATGTCCAGCACACTTCCGTCGAACCAGGGGACGACCTCCTTGACCCGCACGCGGCGGGCGAGGGTCCCGTCAACGCCGTCGACGACCAGGGCGAAGGCGAGCCACAGCCACATCCAGGCGATCTGGTCGTGGTTCATGGCCAGCAGCGCCAGGGTCGCGAAGGCCAGCCCGGACATGGTGAAGGCGTGCACCCCCCAGGCGAGGAGCCGTTGTGACAGGGGGGCCGGGGCGGTGGGCAGGGGGGATTCAGGGGTGGGAGGCACGATCAACCTTCTTGAGAAGCGACGGGATATAAGGGCAGGGGCTCCCCGACGGCGCTACCCCACGAAGGAGCCGCACCCGGAGCCGGTCCGCGGGATGCGGCCCCACGCTCTAAGCATATTCACAGCCTCGGCCACGGGGCCGTGAGCCCCGGGCGACGCACCGCCCGGCCAGGACTCCGTCGGCATGGCCCGGGACAACCGCCCCAAAGCACGTCGCGAAGGTCGAGGCGCCAGCAAGGCGTAGTCCGGGAGCCCTCGCCCCGGCCGGGAGGCGCGCCCTGGCCGGGAGCTGGCATGGCCCCTGGGGTGCTAGGTTCCTCCCGGACCGGTGCCCCAGAAGCACGCCCTGGGAGCGCACCACCCCGGAGGCACGCCCGAGGACACACCCCGGCCGGGAGGCGCGCCCTGGCCGGGAGCCAGCCTGGCCCCTGGGGTACCCGGGTTCCTCCCAAGCCACCGCCCCGCGCAAGGAGCACAGGTCCGCCTAGGCAGGGCGGGCAGTCTACGTGGCGCAGCGGCGGCCAGGAGCAGCCGGTCCGGTCTCCCGGGCGGCAGGCGGGCCACAGCCACGTCCGCGTCCTGCTCGATGGCCCCGGACTCGGTCTCCCGGGCGGCAGGCGGGCCACAGCCTCACCCCGGGAGGGCATCCTCCGGTGCCGGTGCCGGTGCCGGGTGGGCGGTCCGTGCCGCACCCCCAGGAGGGCCTCGCGCGGGCACGCCGGAATCGCCGCCGGGGGCGTGCCGCACCCCACCCCAGGAGGGCCTCGGCCGCCCCAGGGAACGCTCAGGAGGCCTGGTTGTCCTGGGTGGGCCAGCCGTTAGCCGTGCAGCCTCCCTCACGGGTGCGGCTCTGCTGGGCCATGGTGGGCGACTTCAGGCCGGGCCCGGCGCAGAACTCGTGCTCGTGGCCCAGGAAGTGGCCGACCTCGTGGTTAATGACGTAGATACGGTAGGAGTCCACGTCCGGGAAGGTGGGGGACCCGTAGCTCCAGCGGTCGGAGTTGAGGACCACGTTGTCGCCGTTGCGGCAGTTCCACATGCTGATCGTCTGCAAGGGGGCGCACAGCGTGTCCACCATCGGCGGGGAGGCGATAGACAGGGTGAAGTCCGCCATGTCGGGGTCACTGACCTGCTCGAAGGAGACCCCCTCCACAGTGCGCCAGCCGCGGTCGTCGTTGAGGACGCCCTGGATGGTGGCGGCCGCCGCCGCGCCGTCCACCCCGGTGCCGCCCTCGACCCGCAGCACGTAGCGGTAGACCGTGGCGGCACCCGGCTGGGAGGGTGGCACCGGGTCGGTGAGGGTCCAGGTCCCGTCCCCGACGACGTCACTGTGGGCGAATCCCTTGTCGTCGGTCCGGGGGCCGGGGCTCGGCGTGGTCCCGGGGTCGGGTGCGGCGGAGGCCGCGACGTCGGCCGTGGCGGGAGCCGGGGTGCCGACCGCGTCCGCCTGGGGCTGCGCCGTGGTGCCGGGGTCAGCGGGGACGGTGGCCTGGGTGTCCTCGTCGCCTCCGACCCAGGCGCGCACGCTGAGGCCGACGAGCGCGACGACGGCCAGGAGCACCGTAAGGACGAGGAGCGTCCGGGGCCAGGACCAGGGGCGACGGCCCGTCTGCCCTGCCGGCCGGTCGTCGCCCGGGGTAGTCGTCTCTGAGGCGATCATCTCTGAGGTGGTCGGCTCCGGGGCGTGGCCGGTGCGCGCCTGGGCCGGACGCCTGTCCCGGCCTGTCATGGGGCGGACGGGTCGGCGTGGGGGGTGCGGGAAGGATGGGGGCATGGCCGCATCGTAGGCGCCCGCACCCGATGGCGCCCAACGTCGGCGCACTCTGCCGGGGCGCCAGCTGGCCTACGGATCCCGGTGCCCGTCGTGGCTCGCCTGGACGACACGGCGGGGGGCGCCAGCTGGCCTACGGATCTCGGTCCAGGGCCGGAAGGAGGCTCTCCGGTGCTGCCCGGTGCTGGACCCGGTCCCCGTACGTGTTCTACGAGGTTCCGGTCGGGTGCTTATAGCGCGAACAGGGGCGCAGCTGGCCCGGACCTACCAGTCTCAGGCCACTGGCCCGGACCCGTACTCCCGGGCCCGTACTAGCGCGACCGAATGCTCCCCTGGGGCGGGTGGTGAGCCGCGTTGTTGCCCGGTCCGGGGTCTGCGCGAGGCCACCTCGAGCAGGCCAGCTGCGGTACGTACGCCCCTAGTGCCCGGTCCGGGGTCTGCGCGAGGCCACCACCACGACCCCTGCGCCCCGCACCGCCTCACCACCTGGTCCGGGACCCACCCTGAGGTGAGGAGGGGAGAGTATGCACGGCCCCGGCGGTAGCGGGCGGACGGTTCTGTCGCAATCTGAGGATCAGAACGAGGGCCCCCCTCGGCCGCGTCAGGGTCCAGGCCCCTGACCTGCGTAGACATTGGGTGTACAAAGTGCCGGGCGGGATGGGGTCGGCTCTGATCCTCAGATTGCGACACGCGCACGAAACCGGGCCAGCAGACAAGTGGCAGACCACCCAGAGGAGTGCATAGAACCACCCGAGTCCACGCCACGAGCAACCAGGGACCCCCGCCCCCGCAAACCAATCGCACTCCACTCACGCCATAGCGGTGCGGGACGGTCCCTGACTGCTGGGGGCGTGCCTGCCTGCGGGGATGCGGGTCGTGCCTTAATGCACCTAGCGGTGCGGGGTGCTCCCTGACCCTGCTCCTGGGAGGCGCGTGGTTGCAACGTTTCCAGGGGCTGGATCGCCACCGGCCCTGCGGGGCCCTTCCGGAGGTGGCCGGAACGGGTCCATTTCTACCACCTTTCGTTGGTATGACGCCACTCGCCACCGACGGCCCCGGGAGCGGATCCGGCGCCGGCTTTGGACGAGACCATGCGGAAAAGTGGCGGTCGGGAGGGGTGTCCCGCACCACAGCAGCAGTGACCAAGACCACAAGCTCGGTCGACCTCAACCCCGCGGGCACCCGCACGTGCACCCCCTCGCCAGATCCTCCCGGCGCAGGCCCCGTCGTCGAGCGCGAGCACCGCGCCGCGGACCTCCACCCGTCCCGCACAGGACACGCACCTTCCCGTACCCGACCGCCAGGGGACGGAGCCCCACTCCCTCCCGAACAGGACACAAGACAGAGACGGACCACGTCATTAGGCTCCTCAGCACAGCACCAGAACAAACCCTCATCGTGAACCCACTTATACGGGGCAGATCAGACGTCAGGAGGAGCCTCTCCGCATATGACTCAAGGGCGGCCTCTCGGATACCGTCCTGTGCCGCCCCTGCCCCCACGAACAAAATAGTAGCACGCGACTCCCACCCGCACCAGTACGCCCAGGAGACGCCCCGGTCCCCACAACTAGATCGCGTTCCGTTCACACCGTACGTGATCGCGTCCCTGCGGGAGCCAGTCACGGACACCCGTTCTCAGCACGAACAAGTACCGTTCTCACGACGAATAAGTACCGTTCTCGCGAGCGTCGCGAGACCAGGTCAACGGGCCTGTGGAAGACCTCCCCCAGACAGTCGGCAAGATCCTCGACCGCCCAGCTAAGAGCGCACCCCGGCCTCAGCGCGCGCATTAGACCTCCAGGCGCGCGGCACCATAGCGCCGATACAGCTCGACCACACGCGGAGCATCGACCAGCTTCTCCACGCGGTCGAGCATACGAATACCGTCGGTACGGGACAAGACGCACTGGCCCCGCACCCCGTCGGCTCACCACGGCTTTGGGACGCAGTTGACCTCGCCCGGGACGCCACGGGCGGCACCATCTCCTACGTGGCGGAGCTGCCCCCTCCGCCACTTCACCCAGGCCGCCACGGGCGGCACCCTGCTGTCGGGCACCCGGCTCGCACACGGTCGCGGACCCGGGACCCCGCAGGTGCGACCCTCTTACTACCCGGCTCGGTCCGCGACGCGCTAATTACTTCCCAGTGGTGCAAGGGGCGCCCGGCTCGGCCGCGCCCTCATTGCACGAAGTGGGCCCCTCAGTGGGCGCCCCCGCCCACGCCCGACTCGGCCGTCCGCTGCGCCTCCACCTGGGGCGGCGTGACCGGCGCCCGCGCCCGTACCCGGCTTGGCCCAGGGTGGACAGGATGTGGACTGCCCGGCGGCGTCGGCCCGGCTCAGCCCCACCCCTGCCAAGACCGTTCCAAGGCGGCTCAGCCCCTCCCACCCGCACCCGGCTCGGCCCGCAGACAGCCCTGGATACCTCCTTCCGCCTGACCTGGGCTCGCCAGTACCACGACTCCTCCATCCGTAGGTGAACGCCTTCCTCAGTAGGTGAACGCTCTCCTCAGTAGGTGAACGCGCTTTCGGTTATATGAACGCCGCTTAGGGTGGCGCTCATATAGCTTTAAGCGCGTTCACCCGCGGGACAGCGCGTTCACCCGAGAGGAGGGGCGCGACGTCGGGCCGGGGCCGCCCAGCAGACTCACCACCGACAAGGAAGGCAGGACGCCGGCCGGTCGCGGGGGCTGGACCAGGAGGCAGGCTCACCACCAACAAGGAGGGCAGGGCCGCCAGTAGCTCGGCACCAACCCGCTCTGGAAACGGTAATACCGGTTATACTACCAGCGTGAAGACCGCGATCTCCGTTCCCGACCCGCTTTTCCACGAGGCTGAACAGCTCGCACGCCGCCTGGGGTGGAGCAGGTCGCAGCTCTACGCTCAAGCGGTCCGTGAGCTCATTGCCCGTCAGGGTGACGACCCGGTGACCGCGGCGCTCAACGACCTGGCAGCCGAGATGGGCGCCGAGACACCGCCCTCGGCCGGGCGCGCGCTCATCCAGGCAGGAGCGTGGGAGTGGTAGCCCGAGGCGAGATCTGGTGGACCGACTTCGGCGATCCGGTCGGCTCAGAACCCGGATACCTGCGTCCAGCCCTCATTATCTCCTCCGACCGTTTTAACCAGTCACGCATTTCCACGGTTATTGTGTCTGCGATCACCAGCAACATACGCCTGGCCGCAGCACCGGGCAATATCGAACTCGAGCGGGGAGAAGGAGGTGTGCCGAAGGACTGCGTCGTGAACGTGTCGCAGACGCTCGTCGTGGACCGTTCCAGGCTGGTCAACCCCGTTGGCACCCTGCCCGCCCACCTCCTGGCACGGGTCGATGACGGGCTGCGGCTGGTCCTGGGGCTCTGATCACGGCGCGGGGCTCCGGCACCGACCGCACACCCCACCGGGGCACGGGCCGCTGGCCTCGCCCGGAACCAGCCTGGTTCACCGCCAACCGTACCCATCCTGCATACCGCCGCCACCAGCTCCGCACGGAACCAGCGTCTGGTAGTGGGCAAGACCGTCACCGTCCACTGCCGCCCCCGGCCCCGCACGGAACCAGCAGGCAGCCGTCACCGGGCAGGGACCAGAGGGTCCCGGGGGCGGTCGTGCCAGTATCCTGGTCGGGGCCTGTAACGAGAGCCCTCTCAGCAGCCCTCTACCCGCGCCTAGCTCGGCCCCACCCCTGCCAAGACCGTTCCAAGGCGGCTCAGCCCCTCCCGCCCGGCTCGGCCTGCAGGCAGCCCGAGGCCGCCCACAGCCCGAGCGCGCCGCTGGTGGTCGCCAGCGCCAGCAGGCTCACCCCCCAGAAGGAGGGCAGGGCCGCCAGCAGCGGGCCGCCGACAATGCCCGCGAGGGTCGAGCCAGCGTACATGAGCACGCTGGCCAGCGCCGAGACCGTCCCGCGCGCCGAGGTGGTCAGGGCCTGGAGCAGGTTCATCATGACGGGGAAGAGCACGCCGCCCACGGTGAAGGCCCCGGCGAGCAGGGCGACGCCCACCCAGCGGGTCGGGCTGGCCGCGACCACCGCGTAGATGAGGAGGTAGCAGACCGAGCCGCCCAGCAGGGCGCGCCCCTGACCCGCTCGCCGCACGACCCGCGGCCCGATCAGGGCGCCGATGGTGTTGCCGGCCCCGAGCACAATCATGGCCCTGGCGATACCAGCCTGGTCCAGGTGGAAGTCGCGGGCGAACCAGGTGGCGGCAAAGGACAGGACGGCGAAGTTGCCCACCTGGAACACGAGGTAGGCCCCGAAGCGTCCCAGGGCGCGCGGCGTGCGGGCCAGGGCCGCGTACTGGGCCAGGAGCCCTGTGCGCACCGTGCCGCCGTGCGGGGGCACAGCCGGGAACCACCGCCACAGCGCCGCGGTGACCAGGGCGCCGCCGGCCCCGACGACGACGAACGGGTCGGAGGTCGAGCGCACTGCCAGCAGGCTCCCGGCCGGTACGCCCAGGAGCTGGGCGATGGTCAGGCCCGCCGTCGCCGTCGCCATGCCCGGGACGACCCGCTCCCTGGGCATGACCTGGGCGATCGTGGCCCAGATCTGCGGGGAGGCGACCGCGGCGGCGACGCCAGCCGCCAGGCGCAGCCCCAGCATGGAGGTGAAGGACCAGGCCAGCCCGGTCGCGGCGGTGGCCACCGAGAACGCCGCCATCCCGGCCACCAGGACGCGGCGGCGGTCGAGCCGGTCCGACACCGGCCCGGCCACCAGGGCCGTCAGGCAGTAGCCGACCGCGTAGGCCGAGACCATCCAGCCGGCGCGCGCGGGCGGGACGGCGAAGCGCGCGGACAGGGCGGGCAGCAGCGGAGCGACCAGGAAGGTGTCCGTCCCCACCAGGAGCATGACGGCGAAGGACAGTGCGGGAACACGTCTCATGGGAGCCTTTCCGCACGGACCGGGCGGCCCGTGCGGAAGGACGTTAAACTCTGACACTAGTGTCAAGGTCAAGACCGCGGCGACGAACCGCGGCGGGGACAACAAGGGGACGAGGAGACTTAAGGGAGGGCGCATGAGGATCGGGGCTCCACCGATCGGGGCTCCACCGTCTGGGACGCGGTAAAGGACGAGGGGACGGGGGAGGGCGCGTGAGGATCGGGGACTTCGCGGCCCGCGCTGGCCTGACGGCGCGCCAGGTCCGCCACTACAGCGACGTCGGCCTGCTGCCGGCGGCACGGCTGGGCAACGGCTACCGCGACTACGACCCGGCCGACGTGGGGCGGGCCCGCCGCGTGCACGCCCTCGTCGCGGTGGGGCTGAGCTGTGAGCAGGTGCTGCCGCTGGTCGGCTGCCTGGGCAGCGACGAGGCCGCCGCCTGCCCGGCCACCAGGGCCGCCC
>ERZ773035.1093-NODE-1093-length-20293-cov-6.551932_pt1 | contig 20293 bp, 16 predicted proteins | sample MGYA00511487_ERZ773035 | MGnify/ENA primary metagenome ERZ773035 (study PRJEB29015, sample SAMEA2737985) | human oral metagenome | biome: human oral; feature: human-associated habitat; material: dental | place: China | collected 2024 ...
TTTTGGTTTAAAAGAAAATTCCAAACTATTGAATACTCAGTAGTTTGGAATTTCTGCAGGGCAGATTACTATTCGCCCTATCTTAGTCTTCTAATCTTATATCCAAGCCCAATCCTTTAAGCTCGTGCATAAGCACATTGAAGGACTCTGGCAAGCCTGGTTCAGGCATGGTATCACCATGAACAATGGCCTCATAGGTGCGTGCACGACCGATCACGTCATCGGACTTCACTGTCAAGATTTCACGCAAGGTGCTAGAAGCTCCATAAGCCTCCAATGCCCATACCTCCATCTCTCCAAAACGCTGACCACCAAACTGGGCTTTACCACCCAATGGCTGTTGTGTGATAAGTGAGTATGGCCCAATGGAACGTGCGTGCATCTTATCATCGATCATGTGACCGAGCTTAATCATATAGATCACCCCTACGGTCGCTTTCTGGTCAAAACGCTCTCCTGTACCTCCATCATATAGGTAAGTATGTCCAAAAGCAGGTACTCCTGCTTTCTCTGTATATTCAGTGATTTGTTCCAATGATGCCCCGTCAAAGATCGGAGTGGCAAACTTCAAGCCGAGTTTCTGCCCTGCCCAACCAAGTACGGTTTCATATATCTGCCCAATGTTCATACGCGAAGGCACCCCAAGTGGGTTAAGTACGATATCTACAGGTGTTCCGTCTTCCAAGAATGGCATATCCTCATCACGTACAATACGTGCTACGATACCCTTGTTTCCGTGACGTCCTGCCATCTTATCCCCAACCTTGAGCTTACGCTTCTTGGCAATGTATATCTTAGCCAATTTCATAATACCTGCAGGAAGTTCGTCCCCTACCGATAGGGTAAATTTCTCACGTCGGAGCATTCCTTGTAGATCATTGAGTTTGATCTTATAGTTGTGGATAAGGTCATTGATGAGTTCATTGGTATGATCATCTGTTGTCCAACCTCCTGATACAAGGTGTGTATAGTCTTCTATCTCTTTGAGTCCTTTTTGAGTATGTTTTCTTCCCTTTGGTATGATTTCTTCTCCAAGGTCATTGAATACCCCTTGGGAAGTTTTTCCATTGACCAAGTAGAAGAGTTTCTCTAGTAAGCGGTCTTTAAGCTCTTCTGCCTTAGCCACGAAAGCAGCATCAAGGGCAGCGGCCTCATCCTTCTCTTTGCTGCGTTTTTGTTTGGTTTTCACCGCACGAGCAAAAAGTTTCTTGCCGATAACTACCCCTTCTAGTGATGGAGAGGCTTTTAAAGAGGCATCTTTTACGTCTCCTGCCTTATCCCCGAAGATCGCACGAAGTAGTTTTTCTTCTGGTGTAGGATCACTCTCTCCCTTAGGGGTTACCTTACCGATGAGGATATCCCCTGGCTTGATATTAGCCCCAATACGTACTATACCATTTTCATCAAGGTCTTTGGTAGCATCTTCTGATACGTTAGGAATATCATTGGTAAGCTCCTCAACCCCAAGCTTAGTATCACGTACATCAAGGGTATATTCGTCTATATGGATAGAAGTGAAAATATCTTCACGGATTACACGTTCGGAGATTACAATTGCATCCTCAAAGTTATATCCCTTCCATGGCATAAAGGCTACTTTCATATTGCGACCCAAGGCCAATTCTCCATTTTGGGTAGCATACCCCTCACAGAGTACCTGTCCCTTTTTCACCCTATCTCCCTTGCGAACAATTGGTTTTAGGTTGATACAAGTACCTTGGTTAGTACGGCGGAACTTGATTAGGTCATAAGTGGTCAGCTCACTATCAAAAGAAACCAAGATTTCGTCTTCGGTTCTATCGTAGCGGATAACGATCTTATTGGCATCTACATACTCTACTGTACCTTCTCTTTCAGCATTCATAAGCACACGGGAGTCGGTAGCCACACGTTGTTCCAAGCCTGTACCTACGATAGGTGCTTCAGGGCGCAAGAGTGGTACCGCCTGGCGCATCATGTTGGAGCCCATCAGCGCACGGTTCGCGTCATCGTGTTCCAAGAAAGGAATTAGCGAAGCCGAAATAGAGGCAATCTGGTTCGGTGCCACGTCTATATAATCTACTTCTTCGCGAGAGACAACAGGGAAATCCCCGTCTTCTTTTACAACCAAGCGCTCATCAAGGATATTTCCTTGATCATCTACATGGATATTGGCCTGAGGAATCTTAAGTCCTTCCTCTTCTTCTGCACTCATATAGATAAGCTCATTGAGCTTTATCTTTCCGTTTTCTACCTTGCGGTAAGGAGTTTCTATGAATCCCATAGAATTGACTTTCGCATATACAGCCAATGAGGAGATAAGCCCGATGTTTGGCCCTTCTGGAGTCTCAATAGGACAGAGACGTCCATAGTGGGTATAGTGTACGTCACGCACCTCAAAGCCCGCACGCTCTCTCGATAGACCTCCAGGCCCAAGGGCTGATAACCTACGCTTGTGCGTAATTTCGGCCAGCGGATTGGTCTGGTCCATGAATTGGGATAGCTGGCTGGTTCCGAAGAAAGAGTTAATCACTGAAGAAAGTGTCTTAGCATTGATCAAATCCAGTGGAGTAAAGACCTCATTATCACGTACATTCATACGCTCACGTATAGTACGTGCCATACGAGAAAGTCCCACGCCAAACTGTGCTGAAAGCTGCTCCCCTACTGTACGTACCCTACGATTGGACAAGTGGTCTATATCATCTACCTCCGCTTTAGAGTTAATCAACTCTATAAGGTATTTTACAATTGTGATGATATCTTCCTTGGTAAGTACCTGTTTTTCCATAGGTATATCCAAGGACAATTTCTTGTTCATACGGTAACGCCCTACATCGCCCAAGTTGTAACGCTGGTCGGAGAAGAAGAGCTTATCTATGATATCGCGAGCGGTCTCCTCATCGGGTGGTTCCGCATTACGCAATTGGCGATAGATGTGCTCCACTGCTTCCTTTTCGGAGTTGGTAGGGTCCTTCTGCAAAGTGTTGTGGATGATATTGTAATCAGCTGTATGCTCATCTTCCTTGTGTAGGAGAATAGTCTTTACATTCGCTTCTACAATCTCATCTATATGTTCTTTTTCCAAAACCGTATCACGGTCAAGGATTATTTCGTTACGTTCTATGGATACCACTTCTCCTGTGTCCTCATCTACGAAGTCCTCATGCCAAGTGTTGAGCACACGAGCTGCCAAGCGGCGACCCAAATATTTCTTAAGTCCTGTCTTAGAGACTTTTACCTCTTCTGCCAAATCAAATATCTCCAAGATATCCTTATCGCGCTCAAAACCAATTGCACGGAAAAGAGTGGTTACAGGAAGTTTTTTCTTACGGTCTATATAGGCGTACATCACATTGTTGATGTCCGTGGTGAACTCTATCCATGAACCTTTGAAGGGGATAATACGCGCTGAATAGAGCTTAGTCCCGTTCGCATGGTAGGATTGCCCAAAGAATACCCCTGGAGAGCGGTGTAGCTGAGAGACAATCACACGCTCTGCCCCATTGATCACAAAGGTACCACTGGTGGTCATATAAGGAATAGTTCCCAAATATACATCCTGCACTATGGTCTCAAAGTCCTCATGTTCAGGATCTGTACAGAAAAGCTTTAGGCGTGCCTTTAGCGGTACGCTATAGGTAAGACCACGCTGTATACACTCCTCTACCGAATAGCGAGGCGGATCTATGAAGTAGTCAAGGAACTCAAGGACAAACTGATTCCGTGTGTCGGTAATAGGAAAATTCTCCTTGAAGGTACTGTACAGCCCTTCATTGCTTCGTGCATCCGACTTGGTCTCCATCTGGAAAAAGTCCTGAAACGACTTTATTTGGATATCCAAAAAGTCAGGATAGTCAGGCACATGCTTAGTGGAAGCAAAATTAATTCTGGCAGGTTGGTTCGTAAGCATCTATTATAATATAAATGGTTAATGGTAATGGCTTGCATTGCAGCCATTTAAGTAAATACACACTACATAACAAAGCCCAGCCCTCTAAAAGTTTCCCTCCAAGAGCTGGTTTTCAATAAGTTATTTCGTTATACAGTGCATACTTCTTTCAAGGGGGCAAATTTAAAAATTTTATTTGTTATTTACCCTTTACACCACGTTAATCGTTTGTTAAATATAATGAGTGGTTAGTGATTAGTCACTTGTCACTTGTCATTAGTCACTTGTCATTAGTCACTTGTCATTAGTCACTTGTCATTAGTCACTTGTCACTTGTCATTAGTCACTTGTCATTAGTCATTCTTTAAATATATGTTTCGTATCTATTTTCATTTCGGGGAATTTCCTTAAACTAAAGACATCACCCTCGGAGACAGGAGGCAACCCTATATAGGTATCCCCTTCCAAGACATAGCGATAGATAGCCTTATCATCTGCATCTACAATCCAGTATTCGGGTACGCCTGCCTCTTGGTAGATTTCGTATTTATCCTTGAGGTCTTTGCGGGAGTTGGAGGGTGAGAGAATCTCCACTACCAAGTCTGGTGCCCCTACACAGCCCCTTCCGTCTATCTTTTCCAAATCACACACCACACACAAGTCAGGTTGTACTATGGTATATATTTGGTTGTCTGTCATTCCTTTTGCCCCTTTGGCAGGTATACGCACATCAAAAGGTGCAGAATAAAATCTACAAGTCTTATCCTTAAAGAAGTTATATAATTCCCCTGACAAATACATAGAAACCCGCTGATGTATCTCTCTCGGAGCAGGAGACATCTTAAAGAGCTTACCCCGTAGCAACTCTACCTGCTCTTTGAATCGCCAAAGTAGGTAATCCGCATAGGTATAAGTCCCATTTGCATCCAACTGATTTATATCGGTAATCACCATATTATTAGTTTTGAGTTCTGAATTTTAAACTTTGAGTTATTTTCACTCTTCACTCTTCACTCTTCATTCTTCACTCTTCACTCTTCACTTATTAGAGACATATTCCATTAGTTGTCTCTTATAGCTGTCAAAGGTAAAGATATCATATATAGTGAAGAAATTCCCTTTATCTGCACATAGGTCATAGAGGTGTTTGCCCATATCTACTTTGTTGTTTTCAAAGTCAAGTGCTCGTAACAACTGCTTGATCTGCGCACAAGTATAGGCTGTATTGCGCTGTTGGTTGATAAAGGCGATACGCTCTTTGTCAAAATTGAGTTTTCTATACGAATTATAAAAATTAGCAAATACCTCCTCTGGCATCACAGGCACATGTGGGGCAACAGATAGGTGACTGCCCGCTTGATAGGGATTGTTCCATATATCATTCCATTCACCCCCATACCATTGTTTGTCAATAGGATAGACTGACAATTCATAGAGACCATATTGTACAAAGTAATCCAATACGGTACGACTATTCTGCTGGGCTGTTATAGTAGTACGATAGATTAAGAAGCCATTGAGATAGATGGACATAGGCACTGCCCCCGAACGTACATCGAAGAAACGAAACTTGCCTGTTGGCCCGCTAATCTGCTGGTCACCAAGTGTTACTGTGAAAAAACCACTATCAGCAATACGCAAAAACACCTCTGAATAACCATAAGGGGCGGGATTCCATTGGTACTGCCCTGGTGCTGTCCTATATTGCTGCAAGTCAGGTCGTTTGTTTCTATTTGCATCTACATCTACCTCAATGCGTACTGAATTAATATCAGAGGCACTGGCCTCATTGCGCAAAAACTTCCCTGCTGTTCCTGCCCGCTGTGCAAAAGTCATTTGGACTAATAACAGACCTAATAATAAGCTAAATTGTTTCATTTTTATCTTTGTTTTTAAAAAGGTTACTCCCTATAGATAGCAAGATGTATGCCAAAATGATAAGAGCAAACGCATTTATTTGAAAACAAAGCAGTAATAATAAACTTAACAATAGAAAGATGTACTTGATAGCATTCTTCTTGAGCGAAAAATCCTTGAATTTGAGCGAAAAAAGGGGCAGATTGCTATTGAGCAGATAACAACTCACCAGCGTAATAAGTAGTGCTACCCATAGCGGTAGCGCACTGATATACTGCGCCTTCTGTACCATATACCCTACCGTAAGAATAAAAAGCGCATTGGCAGGAGTAGGAAGCCCGATAAAGGAATCATGCTGACGTGTGTCTATGTTAAATCGCGCCAAGCGATAGGCCGAAGCCAAGGTTACCAAATAACCCGCAAAGGGTAGAAAAAGATGTACGGCATCTCCATAAGGAGCTGTCCCAAAACTGATGAGCGAATACATCACCTGCCCTGGCACCAAGCCTGAAGTTACCATATCGGCCAAGGAATCCAACTGCAAGCCCAAGGGCGAGGTAACCTTCAGCCAGCGGGCTGCAAAGCCATCAAAGAAATCAAAGACAATCCCTAAGAAAAACCATAACAAGGCCATATCAAAGGCCTGATCCATGGCAAACCTTAAGGCTACTATCCCACAAGAGAGATTCAGCAGCGTGATGAGATTAGGGATAAATTTTTTCATTTTTTATTAGTCATTAGTCACATTAGTCATTAGTCACTAGTCATTAGTCACTGACAAGGGTTTGCATCCAAGTAATCCACTCTTCCATTTCCATTACAGTCAGGAAAGGTAATGGTACCATCCTGATGATGTTGTATCTCGTTAATGGACGGAATACCATCCCCATCATGGTCGTAACGCTCTGTCTTTAAGAGATTTATTTCAAATATCAAGGGAGTATAGGCTGGAATATTGGAAGTTCCTGTATAGTAGGTAATACCCGAAGGCATGAAGAACACCCCTACTCCTCCATCGGTAGGAGCCACCAGCTTACCATTGCTCTGCTCTGTTATTGCAGAAGTCGAAGCCTTTAACATCGCTACAGCCTCACGAAAGCCCATAACTGTACCTCCTCTGTAAGCACTCGCTTCTCTTCCAAGCAAGTCCATCCAATTGTTATAGGTAAAGAGGGTTCCATCGTCATACACCTTTCCATCAAGCGATTCAGCCTTATAGAGCACAAAAGAGTAATCAGCTACTGTAGCCTGCTGTCCATTGCCCTCGCGCAATATCACATAATACATAGTGTTGGTAATATAGTTGTTGTGCTGGTCTAGCACCCTTAGTTCTTTGCGCTTAAGGTCTGCTCTATCCCAAATAGAAGTCTTGCCTGTACTCCCTACAGTCCCTAGAACGATGTTCCCATCGCTGTCCAACTCACAATAATGGCTCTTAAGGTAGGCCTGTATAGCCTGATCATTTTCTGGAATCACCTCGGTCATCTCACGAATTTTCTCTCCACTATCCTCACTTTTCTTACATGAATACAAGCCTAATAAGGCAAACAACATCAATAGAATACTCTTTTTTATCATTAGAAAAATAAATACTTTAATTTGGGTGCAAGTTACAAAAAAATCTCGTATTTTTGCATGAAATTTTTACTTTAATTTTTCTCTGTTCTCTATTCACTATTCACTTAAGTTATGCGAATCGACAAATACCTTTGGTGCGTACGCTATTACAAAACGCGCAACATCGCCACTGAAGCCTGTAAGAAGGGTCATATACGTATCAACGGGGAGGTAGCCAAGGCCTCCAAGGAGGTCTTTCCTCAGGATAAGGTACAGATCAAAAAAGATCAAATCACCTATGAGATCCAGGTTAATGACCTTCCTGAATCACGCGTAGGTGCTAAGCTCGTCGGTCTCTATTGTACTGATAACACCCCCGAAGAAGCCTTTGAGCAGGCCAAAGCCCAACAACAAGCCCAAGAATATTACCGCCAAAAAGGCGAAGGCCGACCCACCAAAAAAGACCGCCGCGAACTCGATGAGTTCCTTGATTTCTAAATTTTTAATTTTGAGTCCTCAATTTTGAGCCTTAAAAAACTCAAAACTCAAAACTCAAAACTCAAAACTAATAAAGATGACTACCATTCTTACCTCTGAGCAAATCGCTCACAAGATCCGTCGTATAGCCTACCAAATCTATGAGGCTAATATACACCAAGAAAAGATTATCCTTGCGGGCATAGAACGCAACGGATACATCTTTGCCGAAAAGCTACATGAGGAGCTAAGCCGTATCTGCCCTATCCCTGTGATATTGTGCAGTGTTAAAGTCAACAAAACCAATGTCTTAGCCCCTGTAACCACCTCCCTACCCGTGGAGGAATACACCAACCAATCCGTCGTCTTGGTAGATGACGTCCTTAGCAGTGGAGCCACCCTTATCTATGGGGTTAAGCACTTCCTTGAGGTACCCCTCAAGCAACTCAAAACCGCTGTGCTGGTCAACCGTAACCATAAGAAATTCCCTATCAAGGCCGATTTCAAAGGACTTTCCCTCTCCACCTCTCTACAAGAACACATTGAAGTGAGCTTTGAGGGCGAACCCCATGCTTATTTGCAATAATTATGCTGATTGCTTTACTGATTATCTTCATCTTTTTTAGCACCCTCCTCAAGCTCAGCTTCTGGAGGTTGTGGCAGATAGCCCTATGGGCAGGCGTACTAGTGGCCTTCCTTTGGGGTAGTTATGACTTTGCCTCCGAACAATCCCAAACGACCCTCAGTCAGTGGCTCGCCTCCCCAAAGATACTAAGCGACATGGCTGTACTAATTACCATAGAATCAGCCATAGGACTGCTCTTTGCCTTTGTTGCTCTAAGGGATTACTACCAAAACCGCCGTAGCAAGACCCAACGTATCCTTTTGGCTTTCCCAGGCCTACTACTCTTCCCCTGCCTTATCTATGTGCTGGCACAGGCTTTCTTTTTCTTCTCAGGAGCTGACTTCGCCAAGACAACTCTCTATGCTTGTCTTGCCCTATTCGCTTTTATGCTATTGGGCACCAAGGGCATCGCTGTGCTACTACCAGAGAAAGATCTGCGTTTGGAAGTACTCCTTATGGTCAACATTCTTATTATCCTCTTAGGCCTTACTGCCACTGCAAGTGCCCAAATCATCTATGTTCCTAAGAGTGAACCCATTGATTTTGTCCTCTTAGGTAAGGTATTCCTTTTCTTCCTCTCTCTCTTTGCCTTAGGCTTCGCTGCCAGCAAAGGTTATTGGTACCTCAAAGGAAAAAGAAATCATTAGTAGTTAGTGATTAGTGGTTAGTGATTAGTCTAAGTTCGTACTTTTCACTCTTCTCTATTCACTTTTCACTCTTCTCTATCTCCTTACTAGCACAATACAGAACACCCCCACTACGATAATCACCTTGAGCAGGTTATGGAGGAAGGCATAATGTATCTCTGTCTTGCTCCGCCATAGGATAGGGGTAAAGACCGCCAGCAGCACAATGGCAGCCAAGATAAAATAGTACTTCATTGCCCCTGTATCAGGAAAAGATGTCAAGAAATACACACACAGAAGCGTTAGCCCTACTAGCAAACTAATCAGTTGCTTAGAGCTTCGCTCTCCATAATCAGTAGCTATGGTGTGGTAACCCAAGGCAAAATCTCCCTTGATATTCTGTAAGTCCTTCACAAAGTCCTTAGCCAAGAGCAAGTAGTAAAGAAAAGCCGCATGGACAAATATAACTTTCTGAAAATTATGATAATACACAAATATGGCAAAAAAAGGAATAATGGAGAGTATCCCTGAGATGATATTGCCCACCAGCACCATTTTCTTCAAGCGATGCGAGTAGAACCACATCATAAAGATATAGATAGAGAAGAACAGCACCGCCGCGAAAGACACATAACTGGCCACAATCACCGAAAGGAAATTTAGCACGAAGTAGAGGGTAAGTTTCGTATTTTGTCCCACCAAGCGTTCTATCATCGCCCGTGTAGGCTTGTTGATCATATCCTTTTCCTTATCATAGAACGCATTGATAATATAGCCCCCTGCCACTGCCAAAGCCCCAGAGAGCACTATAGCAAAGAGCCGTCCATCAAGCAACACCCTTTTTATAGGTGCCCTTGAGAGAATAAAGATAGCCGTTAGGTATTGAGCCACACACAGCATCAGGATATTATACCCCCGCACCACTGAGAAAAGCCCTAATATTTTTTTCTTTTCCACCTGCCACATAGCATAGGTCGTTTTATTTCCTGCAAAAGTAAGTAATTTTATTTATAAAAGCAAATGCTCCAAACTAACTCATTGTTTCCAAAAGTTGCTTCCATCTCCGCCAATCTGGCATAAAGGATTCCAATAAACTATAAAATGCTCCACTATGATTATGATGTACCAAATGACAGAGTTCATGTAATATTACATAGGTAATACAAGATACAGGAGCTTTGATAAGCTCCACATTTAGAAGAATCTTCCCCCCAGTGGTACAACTTCCCCAACGCTTTTCCATAGGTTTTATAACTAAGGTAGGTTTCTCTAGCTGAAATCTATTGAATAAAACAAACTGTTGCGAGAAAAGTTGGCTCAAAACAATCTTTGCTCTTGTGCGATACCATGTTTGCAATAGCGCTTTTACTTGTTCTGAAGAGGGATTAAGAGTTTTTACTACCAATCGTCCTTGATAGAATATCACCACTTCTTCTTCGGATTCCTCTATTTTCAGCATATATTGCCTGCCTAAATACAAAAAAGTCTCCCCTCCTACATATTGGCGAGGAGGGAGCTTGGGCAGATAGGTCTCAAAGATCGCTTGCTGTTTTTTGATCCATCTGCTTTTAGCTTCCACATGAAGTGCTATCACCTCTAGAGGGGTATCTATAGGGGCAAATACTTTTACCGAGGTATCTGGATAGACCTTTATACCTAAGGTTTTTCTATCAGTATAAAAAAGTTCATAGTGGGTACTCATCATCCTATTTGTTTACTTACTTTTACGATTTCTTCTATAATAACATCTACTATATCAAAAGGAATTTCTACACCTTGATATTTCAGCTGATAGAAAAAATCATCTATAGTTTTTTCTATTTCTTTTACCAACAAACTATTTTGTTGCCAATCTACAATAGGAGTGCCCTCTTCATAGATAATGTGATTGATAAGCAAATCTAACTGCAAAGCCCATTCTACTTTTTGGGTAGTATTAGGCAAGGAGTCAAGGGTTTTGAGATGTTCGCCTAAGAGATTGTAGAAAGCAGTAGCTTTTTTATTTCCTATTAAAGCCTCTGGCAAATCGGATTGTGCTCCTTCAAAAAACTGGTTTTCATAATCTCTTACCCTATTGAAATACTCCAATTCATCTATACGTTTTTGCCTATATGCCTCAATGGTTTGCCTGATGAGAGTAGAGAGTTTTTGATAAAAAACAGGGTCTTCATCCATCTTTATACTGATAGCCTTCTCTGTGCGCGAAGCAATATGGTCGGCTTTGGAGGCATGCCCTTTAATTTCTTCTAAAGCTTTGTCTCGCGCTTCTTTGTCAAACAAATCTATCTTTTCAGTGATTTGTAAAAATTCCCCATCGGTAATGATGTGTTTATCAATCAGTTTCTTTATTTGCTTTTCATATTCAGTGTAATCAATCGTGTCAAAATAACGACGTGCTACATCAGTACGCAAGGCGAGAAAGAACTTCAAATCTTCTTGATATCTCTCTATAGTAGGTGCATTCTCAGGCGTATCAAACCCCACTAACGAAAGGGCTAACTTCAGCATACGTGCAAAAAGGGAAAACCGTTCATAAAATGTTCCTCTTTTTTCTTTGTCTGATAATAGTTCAGCGTATGCTTCGGTGTCGTATTTATTTTTTACGGTTTTGAAAATATCCCACAATTGCGAATGTAACTGTGGCAGCTTTTCAATTTCTTTAGCAGCATTGGTAACAGTTCCCTTGAGATCGTCCGCCTCAAAGTCTTCCCAAGAACCATACATTTCAATGGCTTTGTCAAGATTTTCCAAGTTGCCGTAATAATCTACTATAAGTCCATAATCCTTACCCTCTTTCACACGGTTTACACGTGCAATCGCTTGCAAAAGGGTATGCTCTTTGAGACCACGGGTCAGATACATGACCTTTACAATAGGAGCATCAAAACCTGTGAGGAGTTTATCTACCACAATCAATAATTCAGGCTCTTCTCGATCTCTAAATCCATTGATAAGGCTATCTTCATATTTTTGCGGAGAGCCATAGATGTCCATCATAGCTTTGTAAAAAGAGCCTACTTTATAGTCATCTTCTTCTAAGAGATCGTCATTGTTTTCTCTCATATCAGGGGCAGAAATCAGCACCTCACAATTAAGTTTGCATTCTTTCTCCAGATAGTATTGGTATCTTATGGCTGCGGTTTTACTGAGGGTTACTAGCATTGCTTTAAAACCTTCATTTTGTACATTGTTTTTGAAGTGTTCTGCTATATCCCAAGCACGCGCCTGAATAATCTGGTCGGCATTATTGAGCTGGGCAATACTGTTTACCTTACGTTTTAAGCGTGCTTTGCCATAATCATTAAGAGGATCTGAGACACGATTAAAATAGTTGTCTAAGGGTTTTTCATTCAGATCATATTGGTTGTGTCTACCTTCATAGAGGATCGGTACTATTGCTCCATCGGCTACCGCATCGGTAATCGTATAGGGGGTACCAATAATACCCCCAAACTTAGCCGCTGTGTTTTTCTCTTTTTTCATCAGGGGGGTACCTGTGAAAGCAATAAAGCAAGCCTTAGGGAATACTTGTTGCATTTTTACTCCTAACCTACCATATTGGGTACGATGAGCTTCGTCTATCAGTACAAATATCTCCGATGAGGTAAGCGCTTTTTTTAATTGATTTACTACAGTTTCAAACTTGTGAATGGTCGTAGTAATCACTCTATCTGTACGTTCTCTGAGCAGTTCTGTAAGGTTAGTGCCTGTAGAGGCTTTCACCACAGGTAGGTTACATTTTTTGAAAGTCTCACTTATTTGTTTATCAAGATCTGTGCGATCCGTTACCAATAACAACTTAGGGTGCTTAATGTTCTTATCCACAGCCAAAAGTTGTGCCAGCATGACCATAGTTAGTGATTTACCACTCCCCTGAGTATGCCAGATAACCCCTCCTGTACGCTTACCATTCTCTATATGCTTTACCCTTGCTAAGGTGTCCTCCACGGCAAAAAACTGTTGATAACGAGCTATCTTCTTGATATGATTATCAAAAATAGTATAGTACTGCATAAGGCGCAACAAACGGTCTTTGCGACAAAGGTAATAAAGCAAAAGGTCTTGCTCGACAAGTAGCACCTCCTCCTGTGCTCTTTGATGAAAAAAATCTTGAGTCTCCTTGTTGTGTTTTGCAAAAAGAGCCTCCTGTTCCTCTCTAGGCAGAGGCTTATTTTTAAGCTCCTTCAATTGCTCTATTACTTGTGCTTGCGCTTCTTGGCTACCAAAGAGTTCACGCCATACTTGCCAGTATTTTAGTGGGGTTGCTGTAGTAGCATAACGGGCTTCATTCACTGACAAGGCCAACAGTAGCTGTGAATATTGGTATAGCTCACGTATACCATCGTCTTTCTGGTTGCGCAAGTGCTGCGAAATAGCCTCTGTGATAGGATTTTTTATCACATTGCTTTTACACTCTATCACCACTATAGGAATACCGTTGATAAAGAGCACAATATCAGGTCGGTAATAATCATTACGGGCAGTACGTGTTACCTGAAATTCTTCACTTACATGAAAGACATTGTTCTCAGGCACTTCCCAATCTATATACCGAAAAGAATAACTTTTCTTGCTTCCTCCAATAGTTTGCTCAAAGGATTTACCAAGGGTAAGCAGATCATACACTTGTTGGCTTACCGCCATAAAGCCCTCCTGAGTGGGGAGTTCTTTAAGAGCTGCCACTGCCGCATGAATATTCTCCGCTGAAAAATCATAGTCTTTCCCGCGATAGTGAATACGGTTTATCTTGGCGAGTTGCACCTTGAGGATAGGCTCTAAAAGCACATTACTGTGTTTATTACCCCGCATAGCCAAAGCTTCTTCGGACGACAAGTACTGATACCCCATATTTATTAGGAGTTGCAGAGCAGGTATCTTTGATATGATTTCTTCTTTATAATTCATAGATGTTGTTTTTTAATTACTTAATTAAATCCGCTACTAATTCATACCAGAATTTGCCATTTCTCTTTCTTGTATCTTTGTCTATAGAAATAACTATAATGTTGCCCCCATTGGTTCCAACTCTTAATTTGTTCTTAATTTCTTTTTGTGTTTTGCTCTCGTCTGTTGAAACATCAATAACGATCAGTTTCTTATTATGTACTTCTATGAGTTCTCTGAATAAGCCATTAATGTGTCCATCATCTTGGTTAAAACCAAAGCCTATAGAAATGATAGCATCAGAATTTTTAAAGCTATCAAACAAATCTACATATCTCCGTGACATTTCAACAGATGTAAGAGGCTTTATTCCACTTTGTGTAAGTAGGAAAGGAACGAGAATCTGTTTTTCTTGAGATGTTGAATTAGTTCCGATTTTTTCGATACTATTTTTATATGGATTATACAAGTCTTTTACACTTCCATTTAAATGTATGATATTTTGCTCTTTAGCAATTTCGGGTGAAACAATTTCAATGATGTTATTATAATTTGAAGTACCTATACTAGTAATTTTTAAATTATTAATACTTAATAAATCATTGTAATAACCTTCTTGATTGGTTTTGATGTTACCTAAATTTTGAGATATGTAATCTTTAGCAATCTCTAAAAACACTACCATTTTAGTGAATTTAGCCCACTCTTTTTTAGGACAATAGAGATAACGGTAATGGTTATCAATAAGCTTTTGATAATCCAAAATATCAATAAAGATATTTTCTAAAACTTCCTGACTAATAGCAGACAAAAGTTCTGCCAAACTCGTATTTTTATCTTTGTTGAAGGTTCTTTTTTCTCTTAATAACAGTTCAAGTGCCGTAGAACCAGCTTTGTGAAATTCTAAACTAAACATTCCAAAAATATCATCAAAAATAGCTAAGTCATCAGGAGTTTGGGTAAACAACTCTTCGTTAAGTTTTTTTACCAAGTTGTATCCGTGGGCACCAACAATTAGTTGTAAAAAAGAAATGATATATCTTTGTAAAACTTCATTATCCTCCTTTGTTATTCTAATTGTTTCTAACATTGCAGAATAATATTCAGATTCAAAAAGTTTTAAATCTTTAGTAATTAATTCGTTTAGTTTTATTTTTTGATTATATTTTAATTGTCCTATTTCTTTGCCTGAAATTTCTTTAAATTTTTCATTTAAAAGGTTTTTATCTATCTTTAATTTTGTAATAGCTTTTTCACACAAAGAGTCAAAGTCATTAAACTTCTCTACAATCTTATCTTGCCTATATTCAATAGATGATTGTATAATGCTTATGAAATCTTTTTCTCCAAAAGCATAAATCGGTTTTTTGATATATAAGTCAGGCAACCAATTAGAGGCGTATATGAAAGTGTCGTCTATTTCCTCAAGAGTTTTTCTTAGTTTCTTTTTGTACTTTGTAGGGTCTTGTCTAAATAAATCTATAGCAAATTTACCTCCACTTGGTAATCCATATCCCATTTCGGCTCCTGCACCGAAAAATAATCCTATTTTTTTCATAGTTTTTAATTTATTTAATGGTTAAAACTTCTCCTGTAAGCAGCTTTTGCATTAGTGTTTTCTTTTGAGCTTGCAAGAGTTGTAGCTTTTGTTCGTATAGTTTAAGCTCTTGATGAGCAGTATCAAGAATTTGAGCAATAGCGTTTTGCTCAGCAAGAGGGGGATATTCTATTTCAAAAAGTTCAATATCTCTTTTTTGGATATTAGGGAGACCAGAACCAACTCTTAATCTCATAATTTCTTCTTGATTCTTTTTTAAAAAATGAAATAAAAATGTTTTATTTATATCCTTTGATATGGAACTATTTATTATTGAATAACAATGTCCTCCACTCCAAAATTCTTCTTGTATAAAATTGACGTATCCACAAGAGTTTCCTCCCTCACTTATGATAATTGTATCTTTTTCAGTATTATATTTGTCTGTATATCCTGATGGAGTAATACCGCCGCTATATGAAGGATATTTATCTTTGTTACTTAGGTTTAAAACATTTAATTGCTCTCCTTTTTCAATCTTAGCAATATTTTTTAAAGCAGCTTTTTTCCAGCTTTTCTCCCCCATTAGCAACTGTTGGGCAAGCCCTTGGTTGCGCTGTTTTAGCTGGGTGATAATTTGAGTGGTAAGACGAATAGCTTTATCACAAGTAAGTAGTATCTCGGCTATCTTTTCTTGCTCTTTTAATGGGGGAATGGGAATCTTGAGCTTTTCTAATTGAGATGAATATATATGAACTACGGAATGTCCTTGTCCCATACTAAACTTTTGTTTTTTGGCAATATCAGAATTTAGTAGATAAGACATTACAATAGGGTTTTGCTCGGTTCTAAATACTATAATATCCCCTCCTGCATACCCTACTTTATCATCAATAAAAACAGCACACTTCCCAATATCTTCTAAGGTTTCACCAGATCCTGCAAAACAAATATCTCCATATCTTATTTCTTGACTTATAAGAGCTGTTTCTTTATCAATGAATGATTTCACACCTTCTATTACAAAATCATACTTAGTATATAAGTCTCCATAAGTTAAACATTTGAAACCTGTATCTGTAATTTTATCTTTAGGTACACCTTTCCCTTTAAAGAAAACGCCTATCTCTCCTAATTTCTTTATTTTCCAATGTTTAGGTATTTTCGCTGTCATACTTCTTTTACTTTTGCTAATAGTTTCTTGCCTAATTGTTGGGGTAAAACGCTTATACTCTCATCATCTGGAAAAGTGCTATAAGAATAGCTCTCTTTAAAAAGCCCACTGTCTACTATTTTTATACTTAACTCATAATGTTTTTCTTGAAACTGTATTTCTATAATAGTCTTAAAAGGAGTATCATTTTCTATATAATATCTTTGGTTTAAACAATACTCATATGTAAGAGAATCCACCTCTTTAGGCAGTTCAATCAAAGTGCTAAAATCAATTTGATTATCATTAAGGCGTTCTATTTTTTTCTTCTCTTGAAATAGCTTGTCAAACTTTTGTAATACAGCTTCACAAGGGGCAATGAGCTTTTGCTGTGCCCAATGAAAAACGTTTAGCACTTGTTGGGGGGTTTTGTAAGTCTCTTGGTGTTGTAGCTGTCGGGCGAGGAGCGCGATTTCTTTATCTAAATCATCAGGCTCCTCTATACTTTCTCCTTTGGCTGCTTTGATTGCCATTTCCAAACTACTGACTACCTGCTGAGCTATATAGCGTATAAAGGCTTCGTATTGCCCTGTGTCAGCTAAGTGGAGCGCGTGCAAATAATTCTGTTTGTCGCTCGATTTGATAACCACTGGGGGCAACTTATGTGCTAAAAGTACGTAATTCATTAGCAACCGCGATACGCGCCCGTTACCATCGTCAAAAGGGTGAATACACACAAATTTATAATGAAACATAGCAGCAAGGGTTACAGGGTGCAAAGCGGTTTGCTCATCGCGATACCACTCCATAAGCGCTTGCATCTGTATAGGCACTTCTTGTGGAGCGGTGTATTCGAATAGCTCTCCATTGGGTAAGCGTACCGAATTAGGTTGGGTTTTATAGCTCCCTACTGTTATTTGTCGACGAGTAGGTTGTCCCTCTGGGGTAATAGCATCTTTCCAAAAAGGTTGTACTAAGATAATTTGATTAAGCTCTCTAATATCCTTTTCCGTAAGAGGCATATCAGTATCAGCTGCCCATTCTTTTATTTTCTGAAAGGCTACATCGTGTGCTTTCATCTCTTCATAGTCTCTCATCGGGCGACTCCCATGAGTTTCACCAAAGAGTAATAGCAATTGAGTATCTCCATAAGTGAGCGTATTTCCCTCTATATGGTTAGAATTATAATTGAACTCCAAACGTACTTTTTTATCCCATCGGCGTTGATTCTCAAGGCTCATAGGGAGTAGGCTATGGTAGGTAGCCGAAAGTTGGTCTATATAATCAAAAATATCCATTATCACACAAGGTTTAGTTCTTTTAAGTATTGTTCTATTTGTTGTTCTACTTGGCTAAGTTCTTGTTTTAGTTGCCCCAGCTCATTATGTACGGTAGCAATATCTACCAAAGCCTCTGGCTCGAAAGTATCTACATAGCGCGGAATGTTTAGGTTGTAGTCATTGGCTTGTATTTCTGCCAAAGTGGCTCGATAAGCAAAACGTTCTTCTATCACACTGCCTTTTTCACCACTAATGGCTTTAGCTTTTTTGTAGTTCTGATATACCGAAACAATATGGCTAATATCCTCATCACGCAAATGGTTTTGGTTTTTGCCACTTTCATAAGCCTTGCTCGCATCTATAAAAAGCACATCAGTATTAGTTCCTTTAGCACGGCTGAAAATCAGGATAGCTGCCGGAATACTGGTGCCGTAGAAGAGGTTGGCAGGCAAACCTATTACCGCTTCTAACAGGTTCTCCTCAATGAGTTGTTGCCTAATGATTTTCTCCGAGCTACCGCGAAAGAGTACCCCGTGAGGCACAATCACCCCCACCCGTCCGTTAGTCTCGTGGGTGCTCTCAATCATATGGCTAATAAAGGCATAATCTCCTTTAGTTTTAGGAGGGATGCCACGATGGAAACGTTGGTAAGGGTCAGCAGAAGCATTTTCAGCCCCCCATTTATCTAAAGAAAAAGGCGGATTGGCTACCACTACATCAAACTTCATCAGCGCATCATTTTCTATAAGTTGGGGATGGTTCAGAGTATCGCCCCAAGTAATGGTAGCAGCATCTTGCTCATGCAGAAACATATTCATCAGGCACAGCGCCCAAGTACTACCGTTGTTTTCCTGCCCATAAAGCGAATAGTTTTTGCCTTTTACTTCTTTAGCAACTTTTATCAGGAGAGAGCCTGAACCACAAGCAGGGTCAGCAATGCGGTCGCCTGCTTTAGGAGCTACCAATTTAGCCAAAAGGGTACTCACTTCGGAAGGGGTGTAAAACTCGCCAGCCTTTTTACCTGCTTCACCCGCAAAGTGAGCAATAAGGTATTCGTAACTATCACCTATGACATCATTCCCCTCTAAGTGAGATGGTTTTAAGTCCAGATTAGAGAAATCAGTCAAAAGTTGTTTAAGAATCATATTGCGCTGTTTGGTAAGCCCAAAAACAGCTTCAGAATTAAAAGAAATACTGCGGAACACATTGGTTAGTTTGCTACGATTGGCTTCTTCTAAAGCTGTAAGTCCAATGTCTATAATTTCGCCTAAATTGGACTCATTGCGGTGATCATACAAATAATCAAAGGTACTTTTTTCAGGAATGACAAAACGGTCTTTTTGTAACTGTCGGTTCACCATAGTCTCATTGTCATTGTAACTTTTACGATAATTTTCGATTTTCTCTTTTCTTACATCCGAAAGATATTTTACAAATAAGAGCGTGAGAATATAGTCTTTATATTGCCCACTACCCATTACAGGACGCAGGGTATCACAGGCTTTCCATACAATACCGTTAATAATATCCCTCGTTATCTTGTTATTTTCCATCGCATTATGATATTAATTTATGAATAATAGATTGATATAATTGCCGTTCTTTTTGTATCATCTGTTGTCTTAAAATATTTTTTTGCTGAAACAACAGATTTAAATCACTTATTTGTTGTTGTATTTTAAGAGGAGGTATGGGTATTTGTAAGTCCTCTAACTCCTTTTTCCTTAGTGAAAAAATATTGCTACCCCCTCCCATTTGCCATAATTGTTGTTGGTACTGTGGTAAATTGAGAATAGTAGCCAAATAAGCAGGCAATACAATTGCACTGTCGACTCTCAATACATAAAAAATAGAGGAAGCCACAGCTTTACCCCATTGCGCTCGAAACAAAGTAGCAAAAATTCGGGTACCTTTAGATGGTAATAAAATATCGTTCTCCAAAAGAAGATTTTTGTTATACTTCTCATCTTCCTCTACAAAAGCATCCACATTTGCCAAAAATTGATTATTCTCGTCAAAATTTTTGAGTTGTAGGTACAAAATTTCTCCTTTGGAGAGCGCACTATCATAACAGCCAAAGTCTATTCTACTTAATTCTTTTAAAGGTTTCATGGTTTTTTTGAAAATCTCTACAATCATATTTTTTTCAGAGCGCAAAGTAACAAAAAATTATTTGATTGTGCAAATTTTTTTTGTAGATTTATTCAAAAAAAGAAACCTCCACCTTCTTGTCCCTTCAACCCTGCGTTTCTACACCTCTAAAAACCCTTAACTTCTGTTAAACTTTTGTATATCTCCCCTAAACCAATTTCTATATAACAGATTTTTACTACTTTTACGCTCATTTTCTAACTTGCCCAAAAAGTGCATACCCGAACCGAACGATACAACCGTAGGAAGCTCATCTCTTCCTATTTCTCTGTTAC
>ERZ773035.1100-NODE-1100-length-20208-cov-34.024661_pt1 | contig 20208 bp, 10 predicted proteins | sample MGYA00511487_ERZ773035 | MGnify/ENA primary metagenome ERZ773035 (study PRJEB29015, sample SAMEA2737985) | human oral metagenome | biome: human oral; feature: human-associated habitat; material: dental | place: China | collected 2024 ...
GCGAATGAGCTGATTGATCGTTGGCATACTGCACCTCCTTCCTTTGTCGTCATTCAAATGCTTTGTATGAAAACGCAGAGGCTGCGTTTTTACCGTAGTATTGCGACCGCTGCAGCGCCCACATCGAGGCGTGCGTGCGCACCAAGCTCAGCTTTCGTCGCCGTGCGGTCAGGTATGATTCCCGCGTCCCTGCACGCCGTGAGCAATGTGCCAAGCACGCGCTCATCGACATCCGCGGCGATGAACACCATCTCTGCCGCGCCGCTCTCCACCACTCTGCACACTTGATGTATGCCGGCAACGGTACGCGCTGTGCGCAATTTCTCCAAAGACATAGTTCACCTCCAAAAAGGGGACTGTCACATAATATCATCCGTCAAAACGCTTGTCAACGCATATTTGACAAAGTTTTCTATTTACACTTCACCTAGCGTATCTTTCTTGTGTCTTTCGGTAAGAAATCAGAAAAAAGAGGCTGTTGCACGAAGTTGCTTTGACTCGTGCAACAGCTCTTTGTGCGTTTTGTTCAAAGGCTCAAGGCGCCCCATTCACCCATTCTCACCCACAAGCAGCTCCGGATGTCGTACATAGTACGCCGTCAGCTCACAGTACGCATCGCGCTCCTCCGTGAAGCGCTCCGTATCGACGCGCCACGGCAGTGCCCCCGCCGTCACCTTCAATTCCTGCGCCTTGCAATCTTGATAGCGTCCGATCTCCTCATGCGTAAGCCATGCATAGGGTGTCACAACCCGCTCGATCCGCTCCGTCAGAGGCTTCTCAACAGCATAGTAAGAGAACCCCTTCGGCGCGATCAGCTCGATGAGCGTCGGCAGGATATTCATATGCCCGCCAATCTCGTTGTGAGCCAGATGCTCCGCTGTGAGCTGTGGATGATGCATCGAGAACGATGTGAGAATCTGCTCACGCAGGAGAAGCTCCTGCCGCTCCGTCACCCCTTCAATGAGCGGCACCTCCCCGCCCATGTGATCGCCCGTAACGATGAATAGGCTGTCGGGAAACGCCGCGCGCATCTCTTCAATAAATTTGCAGAGCGCCTGATCGGCGTACCATGCGCAGCCCAAACCACGGTATTTTTTCATGGAGTTTTTCAGAGCTTCCGCCATCTCGGGGTTGAGGCGCGCCGCATCAAAGCCATACTCCTCAAGGGGAATGCGGAAGGGGCCGTGATTCGAGGTCGTATAGAGGAAGTGGAAGGACGGTACCGCATCCCCCTCGTCACGAATCCTCCGTGCAGCCTCGTTCAAAAAGATATGATCGTAAACGCCAAGCCATGTGCGCGGCGCATCGGAAGCGCAGATCTCCACGCCGCCATACGCCTCATCGAATCCAAGTGCAGGGAGAAAATGGGACAAACTCCCCCAGTTCAGACCTCCACCGTACCAAAAGCTAGTATGATAGCCAAGCGCCTTGAGTTGCAGCGGCAGTGATGTAGGCAGCGTATGATTCCAAAACAGCACATTTTCATTCAGCTCCATGTCCGCATCATAGACACCGAGGAGCAGACTGACAAGGGACGGCTGCGAGATCATCCCGCTCGAGAGGAAGTTGTTGATGCAGACGGTATGCGGCTCCGCACGAAAGCGTGCGCCTGCCTCCATCAGATTCAGCCCGGCATAGGGCGCATCGAAGTGCACCTGCCCATAGCTCTCCGCCAAAAGAAAGAAAATATGCTGCGGCGGATCGATACGTGCCCCGTCCGCTGTCCGTTGGAACACCTCCAGAGGTTTTTCCACAGGCGAATCAGGCGGCAGCACGCATTTCAAAATCGCGTACGACTCCTCGTCGGAATGCTTCAGAGCATCCTGCACGGGACGCTTCCACACCATTTTGAGCGCGATCAGATCATCGATCGATGCCTTGCCTAGAACGAGATCTTCCTTTACGAAGGCGGGCACCTCGTCCCATTCAGGCTTCAACCGATGCCGCAGCGTCCCACCGTAGCGCAGCCAGTAAAAAAGTACAATCGAAGCGATGAAGACGAGTGCATTCACGGCATACTGCCCCGCACCATCTGTCAGCACGGGATAGGCGAAGGACGGCAGGCCAAGGACGGCATGTGCCGCAAACGTGCAGAGTGCCAGATAGGGAAGATAGCCGAGGAGCAGCCATGCTCCATGATTTTGACGGAAGAAAATATCGGCAAAATTTTTCTTATCCGCATGTTTACCAAGCCAGATTGTCTGATTAAAAGTGTCGTGAAAATGCGCGTAGAAAATCATCTTGCCGATGAACGCCGTATAGAGGGCTGCAGCATAGACAAGGAAGAGGACGACGCGCACCATATCCCCCACGGCAAAGTACGCAGGGAGGAACGCTCCAGGCAGGGAGACGAGGACGAGAGGAATCAGGAAGGCATAGGCGTTGAAATCCATCCCCCACCAAAATCCGTAACGGAAGCAGGTAATCCACTTCCACCACTCCCCGACGGGCGACTTCTTCGGCCGGTAGACCAGAATAAAAATCAGGCGAAAGACGGCGCAGATGACGGGCGGCAAAAGAAAGATCTTCAGATCCTGCTGCATCCCCAAAAAGAAATCACTGAACATCCAATAACCTCACTAAAATGGGGCTGACGCCGAAAATGACCCAGCCCCTCCCATCATCGGACTGCGTGCATCTTGCTCCGCCGCTCCTCCGCCGTCTCCGGCTTTTTCTTCGTGGGCGGCGTATCCTGACTGCGATCGGCAATACCAAGCAGCATCCCCATGCCCGCCATTGTCACGATCAGCGACGAACCTCCGTAGCTGATGAACGGCAGCGGCACCCCCACGACGGGCAACAGCCCCGCAACCATTGCGAGATTTGCGAGTGCCTGTCCGAGCACGAGGAAGATAATACCGAGCGCGAGTACCTGCCCAAACGTATCCTTTGCACGCGCCGCAACACGCATGCACGTGATGAGCAGCACGGCGAATAGGAAGAAGATCAGCAGAACGCCAAAGAACCCGTGCTCCTGACTGAAGATCGCAAAGGCAAAGTCCGTATGTGCCTCAGGCAAATACTCGTACTTGCTCACACCGTCGCCGAACCCCATACCAAAGATCCCGCCCGAGCCGATCGTCGAGAGCGACTGCACCATCTGATAGCCCGCATCGCGCGCATCCGACCACGGGTCGAACCAGACATCAATGCGCTTCATGCGATAGGGCTGCAACGTCCCGATCGCAAATGCCAAACCAAAGGTGACCGGCACGATCCAGAGCCAGAGCAGCGGGCGGACAAGGAGGACAAGTGCCATGAGGAGCGGCACACCGAACACAATGCACGCCGTACCAAAGTCCGGCTCGCGATAGACAAGGAATGCCATCACGAGAATTGCCCCGAACGGGATCGCAACTTGGCTTCCATCCCGCTCCATGCGAAAATGCTCCTTGCTGAGCACCGCCGAGATCGAAAAAGCCCCCATGAGCACCGCCATCAGCTTTGCAAACTCCGCGGGCTGAAAGCTCAGTGGGCCGAACGCGAGCCATCGCTGCGCCCCATTTACCGTCGTTCCAACAAAGAGCACAGCAACCAATAAAAACACTGTGATGCCCATGCCGACGAACATCAATCCGCGCATCCGTTGGTAGTTTATGCGGCGACAAAGCCAACACGCGATCAGTCCGAGAAAAACCCACACCAGATGCCGCTGCAGAAAATAATAGGGATTCTCGAAATTCATCGCCGCAAGTACATAGCTCGAGCTAAACACATTGATCGTTCCCGCCACAAGAAGGATCGCCATGATGATGACAATCGGCTCCGTCTCACTCTTGAAGAGCGTATAGCGCGTACGCATCACGCCCACCCCTCTGGCGGACGCGCCACGAGACGACCGATCTTCGCCCCGCGTGCGCTGAATTTGCGCTCGTACTCCGTCATGATATTATCGGCTTCTGCAAGTGCGTGGAGATCGTGCGTCACATGGGAGAGCTGCCAGCCCTCGCGCCGCATCGTCTCAATCGAGTAGTCGAACAGCCCCATATTGTCCGTCTTAAAGCGCAGCTCCCCATCCGCCTTCAAGACGGTGCGATAGCGCGCGAGAAAGAGCGGACTTGTCAGACGTCGTTTCGCATGGCGCGCCTTCGGCCACGGATCAGAGAAGTTCAGATAGATGCGATCCACCTCACAGGGCGCAAAGAGCTCCGTCAGACGTGCCGCATCGAAGACCACGAGACGGAGATTTTCCAACCCGCGCTCCGCCGCCTTGCGCGCGGCAAAGTAGAGCACCCCCTGCTGCATCTCCAGCCCGACATAGTTCACCTCGGGGTGCCGCGCAGCAAGCTCCGTCAGAAAATCGCCCTTGCCCACTCCAATCTCCACATGAAGCGGTGCCTCACGACCAAACGACTCCGCCCAGTGCCCCGTAAGCGCAGCCCAATCCCCGCCAAGCGGCGTGACGAAATCCGCATAGTCCAGAATCGCCGTATCAATCCACGGCTTTCGCCTGAGTCTCATAGACCATCCTCTCTCCCCCGTTCTTCCCCTGTCCACATGAACGCGCTGCGCCCCCGTTCACATCGAGAGCGCAGCGAAAGGAATCGATGCGTTATTACCAGATTTTCCCTGCCATGAACCAGACACGGTTCCGCGCATTGTTCTTCGCCGATACGGATTCATCCAACCCAATCCGCCGCGCATAGTCCACGCGTGCGAACCAATCTCCCGGATTGTTATATGCCGCCGCGAGCCCCCAGCCACGCAGCGTGATGGCGTTATCCTCAGAGAGCGGCGCCCTGCTCTTTCGCACCGAGCCCACATCATAGAAGGTGCTGAACGTCAGACCGCGCACAGGCGTATGATAGCGCAGCTCCGCCGTCGCGAGGATGCCCTCATCTCCTGCACCCTCACCCTGCGCGTAGGCGCGCACGCCATTCGGGCCGCCGAGGTAGAACTCCTCCGAGCTGTCGAGATTGCGGCTTGCCTTCTGCCCCGAAACCTTCACGAGGAAGTCCGTCATATTCCCGAGGCGCTGCACCGCAGTCGCATCCGCCTCGAGCTTCGTATACGTTCCTTCCTTCGTATCGTTGAGACGTCCCAGGATACGCGTATACTCCGAGTCGAGTCCCAGCTGGCCGATCGTCAGATTCGCATTGTAGTTCAGCATCAGCCCCTGCATCTGCTGCGTACCGACCAATCCCGCATAGATACTGTGCGTATGCTTCTTCCCCTTGAGATCATAGCCGGAAATATCATCGTTCAGATTGCGATAGTTATAGCCATAGCGAACGAGGAGACTTCGATTTGTCAGATGGTAGAGCGGTGTCTGTCCGAACAGCGTAACCGTCAGAGAGTTGCCCTCGGCTCCGATCCTCGACAGCTCACCGCCCAACTTGTAGTTCATGCGTGAAAGCCCAACACCAAGCGTTGTTCCGCCGCGGCCGACCACCGTCTCATAGTTCGCATAGAAATTCCGCAGACTCCCGTTCGAGATCAGCGTACCGACACTGATTTTATCCCCCGCTCCCGACGGATCATAGAGTGTCTCCTGGAGACCATAGCGATAGCGTCCCGTACTCGGGTTGCCATAGTTCTCGACGTAAAATACCGTGTTCGATGCCTTCGAGTCCTCGATACGCACCGTCAGCTTGCTCGTTCCGAACGCCTCGCCCGGACTCAGCACACCGACCGCGCGTGCACCCGTCGCATCCGACACTGAGTAGAGCGCCGTCTCGAGTTTCTCCATTGTAATAATATCGTTCGTCTTCAATCCAGCGATGATGCGCTTGGCCACAGGTGTCTTCAGTCGGCTGTTATTCTCGATTACAATCTCATCGTAGCGCCCTGGCAGCACACGCAGCACCACAATACCATCTGGACTGTCCTGCGGCGGCAGATACACCGCAGCTGCAGGATAGCCATGAGTACGACAGTATGTCGTCAGCGCATCCACCGTCCGGCGCAGCTGCGGCATCGTCCGATTCTCGCCCATCCCCTCCTCGAGAATGCGCGTCAATTCTTCCTTGTCAAGGTAGAGATCAGGCGCCTCCATAATGAAATTTTCAATCGTGAACTGCGCATCGTCACCATCCTGCCGATAGCGCGGCGTCACATCCTCAATCCCGATCTCAGAGCGCGGCTGCTCACTCGCAATATCTGCCCCCGGACGCGCGAGCGACGGTGCAGCAAAGCTTGTCCCCGACGCACACGCAAGACCGGCACAGACACATGCGGCAAGCCCCGCACGCATAACAGCTTCCTTTTTCATACGATTCATCCCATCATGCACGATAGCATCTCAACCCCTATATCACAGTCAATATTTTGTGTCCATTCTAGCATCTTCGCAAAGAAAAGACAAGGGAGGAGCAAGATACATCGGTTGCAATTCGCAGTCTATTGCAGTAGACTTTTAAGGGCAAATAAACAATCAGTAGGAGAACAACACATGAAAAAAATACTATTCGTCTGTCACGGCAACATCTGCCGCTCCCCCATGGCGGAGTTCGTCATGAAACACCTCGTACGAGAGGCGGGGCTAATGGGCGAGATCAGTGTCGCGTCGAAGGCGCTCCATCGCGACGAACTCGGCAGCGACACGCATCGCGGCACACGCGAAGTGCTGCGTGCGCATGGCATCCCGTTCAGCAAACGCAGCGCGAACCTCATGACCACCGCCGACTACGATGCGTTCGACTGCATCATCGGCATGGACACAGAGAACATGCGCGACCTCGCGCACCTCACGGGCGGCGACCCGCAGGGCAAAGTCCGCCGTCTCCTCTCCTATATCGGCGAAGAGCGCGACGTCGCCGATCCATGGTATACCGGCAACTTTGACGCAACCTACCGCGATGTCGACGCCGGCTGTCATGCACTGCTGCGTATGCTGACAGAAAACACATAACGATCTGTATAGGAGCATCATTCCCATGAACTACGAAGAAGCCGCCTCATTTTGGACAGAGAAGGACAAGCATGCTGCAAAAATACCAGCAGATGAACTTCGCATCGTCATCGAAAACTTCATCAAGGCACGCAGCACCTGTGCCCTCGCCGTTGCGGACGGCGACTTTATCCGCTGCACCCCGCTCACCTACAAATACCGCGCAGGTAAATTCGTCATCTTCTCCGAAGGCGGGCTGAAATTCCGTGCCCTCAAGCAGAACAAGCACACGGCACTTGCCATCTACGAGGAGTACAAGGGGCCGGGCAGTGCAAAGAGCCTACAGGTCACAGGTATCGCCAAGGTGTTCGGCGTTGACGATCCGGACTATACAGAGCAGCTCGAGAGCCTCGGCATCAACGCCTCCCATATGGCAAAGCTCCGTCTCACACTTATCCTCATCACACCGGAGATACTTGAGTACCTTGACTCGACACTAAAGGACAGAGGCTACAGCCCACGCCAACACCTTACCATATCATAATAGACAGCAAAGCGCCCCATCGACCATTGATACAGCCGACGGGGCGCTTCTTATGTTTTACATATTCATTTTTATCGTGCGCCGAACACTTCGTTCACGAGGCTGAATACAGTCTCATCTGCGATACGAATGCCCGTCTGCATGATGTCCGTGCCATCCTTCACCGTATTGATGGAGGGCGGATCATAGGTCACCTCGGCATCGGCTTTGCGTCCAAAGTGACTCTGGCGGTCAAGCGATGCATTCTCATAGGCATATTCATCCGGGATCATCTTGCTCGTCTGCGTAATCGCCTTGTAGTACTCGTAGTCGGGAATGTATGGACCGACGTGAAGCATCCGCTGCTCTGTACGGAAACGATAGTTCTGATAGACCGTATCACCATCTGCAGGCACATACTCACCAACAATGGGGTAGTTCCCCCAACGCAGTTTCGCACCAGGTGCATCGTAACGAATCTCTCCCGGCAGAATCTCGCCAAGCAGAGTACGGTAGTTCTTGCCCTGCGGTGTTCCCTCGTAGTCGTACTTCTGCGGCAGACCGTCGTTGATCCAGACCGTCTTTTCCTTCGGCGTCAGCACAATCTCATAAGGATTGATACGACCTTCGCCTGTCATGGTCTGCGCGGTCAGTGCTGCATTGGAAGTCCCACCATTTGTGAGCGTTGCAATACTGTTGCCTGCATCGTCTACGAGGTCGTAGTTCTCTACGCCTTTACCGCGGAGGGCATAGGTGTAGTCAACAGGCTTGTTGGCAACCTGGTTGCCGTTCCACGCCACGTTCTTATTACGGAACTGTGCCGTGAGATGCGGCGTAACACGTCCGCGGTCACGCGCAACGATCGCGTCTCCATTTTCATCATCGACGAAGACGAAGCGCATATGATCATCCAGATTCGAGATTAGGCTTCCGCCCTCTCGCGTCAGTGCTTTGCCGACAACATCAATCGTCTTATCGTATGTCTTCGTCGGGGTGATCTGCGGCAAGCCAACACGAAGTCTGCGGCGGTCAATCGCGCCATCCTTCACCTCTGTCATGGGATTTAGCGTGCCGTCGGTAAACTCATAGTTGTCCGTATTCAGCGTCACCTCATACTTGACCCGATTCGTATAGTCCCCCGCATCTTCACCAAGATACTTACCCTCAACGCGAAGCACATCAGCCTCGGGGATCGCATTCCCCTTCAGCTTGCCTCTGAAGAGATCTCGCGCATTGAGGACAGTGTTCGTGCCGTCATACGTTTTCCTTGCGAAGCCAAAGTCAAACGTGAAGTCACGACGTGTGACCTTCGCACGGTCAATCATGCCTGTCCCCCAGCCGACCTCGTCGAAATCATAGTTCTTTGCATTGTTGCCGAGGTGCTGGCGGAAGACATCACCAATGCCCAGATAGCGGACATCCTTCGTTCCTGCATTGCCATCCGGTGTAAATCCATCTCCGCTGCGGCGACCGTAGTGACTCGTCGTATTCGTCGCATTGAACTGTTCGAGGTGTGTTCCAGACGGTGCCATACCGTCACGCGTCAGTGTCTCAATGGAGGCAGTATTACTAATACGTGCCGTTATCGATCCATTGTTCGGTGTCGCATCGTATTCCTTGCGGACATCATCGAACGCAAGATTCAGTCGACGCTTTGTAATCTCATTATCATCCGAATGGAGATCGGCCGCATTCACAATGCGATAGTTGTCCGAATCAAGACGCGCATCGTAGTCAACACGCAGCCCCGTCCCAGCATCCTTTGCTAAGTATCTGGCCGTAGAGAGGTTATTCACACCGTCATTCCCCGTCAGTCCGTCGAAACGAATGAGGGAGTCTCCTGTCTGTACCGTCTGTCCATTGTTGTTTTTTGCGACACCCGCAACATCGCGCAGTGCATCGTATTCCTTCGTCAGCGGGCTCAAGATGTTTGCCGTGACTTCCTTGCGCAGAATCTTGCCCTGTACACCCGTATAGTCAAGCGCTCCGCCCGAGATCACGAGGTTGCGATTCTGAGCGGTTGGCGTGTAGTCCAACCCGTAGGTCACCCCTTGCGGAAGTTCGCCATTTACATTCTTGTCTGCATAATGCGTGCGTGTCGGATCAACACTCAGGCTGTCCTTGATGTCGATTTTATTGCCATCATCATCCGTCAGCGGGTTGCTGCCGTCCATGATGTAGGCGTGCTCAAGATAGTTGTGGAGCGCCGCCGCCGACGCATCTTCTTTGTACTTCACAACAGTCGTGCCATCGTAGGTCTTCTTGATACCATCCAAGGACAATTTGACCCCACGAAGGATGTCATTGCTTGTAATGGGGCGCGGAACAATACGCCCCTTCGCATCGCTTGGCACATAGCTCAGTTTGTCGTCCGTAACGCTATAGTTCGTGGCTGCGCCCACACGATAGTTCTCAGCCGTGCCCGTCATCGCACGCAGAGCCTCATTGACACCCTCGTACGTGATCGCCTTGTGCGTCGGATTTCCGTGCGCATCGCGGCTGACATCAGCTGTATCATATTTGCCCTTGATCTTCTGCAGGGCATCATTCGTAAGTGTAAAGCCCGTGCCCTCGGTACCGACGAAACCTGTGTAGTGCACCATCCCTGCAGTCAGACCGTCAACACGACGCTTTCCGTCATAGATCTTGTCCGGCAGCGCATCAATCGATGCCGTCAGTTCCTTGCGGTAGATATCGGCAGCGCGATTTGTTACCGTCCCCGTTGTGGGGTGCCCCATGATCGTATAGTTCTGCAGGCGCTTTGCGGCCTCCGTCGGATCAGCGGACGACTTTACGCCAAGCGTCAAGGCATAGTCCACCTTCGTCAAACCAGGCTTTAGTTTTGCATTGGCCTCCGTATCGACAGTTGCATTTGGACTATGATATGTGCCAATGACGGAGAGATCAAGATATGCCTTGTCGCGCTCTGCGAGCGGCATGAGGTTCTCCCTCGCAATTGCAGCAGCATAGTCACTGTTGTTCTGCGTGAATGTCGATCGTCCATCATACTGCTTATAGATATGTGACGGCATCTGCGTCTGGAGATCACGCGGGGTGATCGTCCCCTTCCCCGTCTTTGAGAAATGGTTCGTCCCATCGATGTCAAAATTTTTGTTGTCCAGCGAGAAGGTATAGGTGATATCCACGCCTGTAGAGGGGGTTACATTGGGATCTGTATACTGTGGTTTGTTGTTTGGATCAAGCACGATGTCATTCTGCAGCTCGACCCGTCGATTGTTGACCATTACATAGGCATTCGTAATGTACTTACGAACATCCTTGAGATCGCCGGAGTATGTGCCGTCAGCCTTGCGCCATAGGACATCCGTCGTCCCGTCGTAGATCTTGCTCGCCAATGCCGTGCCGAACTGCACATCATTGGCATTGATGCGCGTGCGTCCAATTTTACCCGTCGCATAGGACTTATCCGCCAGCACAAAGTTGCCGCGATACGCCGTCGGCAGGAGGCCCGCCAGATTTCGGAACTCGACATCCTTATCGCCGACACTCCCATCAGCGGTAAACGTCCCATCTGCCGCACGATGCCCATAGTCACTCTTGACCGCACTCGTGATGGTAAAGTCGGACGGCGTAACCTCGCGCATCGCAAGTGCAGCACGCCCGTCAGAGTTATCTGCCGTCAGAGGGTTGGCAGCACGAAGTACAATATCCGTATTCTCAGAGGTGCCATCATATCCTCTCTGTGCAGGATTTTCAAAGTGGAGGTTCAGCGTGCGTGGTGCGATCGTTCCTGTCGCCTGCAGTGTCAATCCGCTGGCAGACTCTGCGTTAACCGCCGGATTTATCCCGTCGGAGAGCAGATAGTTCTTACCCGCATCCCCATTGATTCGCATTGTATAGGTAATCTGCTTTGCGGCAGGGTCGCCGTTACTGTCATACGCAACATTCTTATCTGCATAGGCAGCCGCAACAGACACCTGCGCCCCATCGTTCACGAGCTTCGTATCCGCTGTAGTACCCGCCGCATAGCGGACATTGCCGAGACTGTCATTCCCTTCGAACGCAGTATAGTGACGCGTATTCTTATCGACAAGCGTTCGCTCACCGTCATAGATCTTGTTGATGCCGGCCTTCTCAGCAAGATCAAGCGTCAGAGTACGCCGCTTGATTGTACCTGTATCCGAACTGTAGAAGTTATTATCTCCTGAGATGATGATATTGCGATCCTTTAGGAAGAGATGGTATTTAACCGTATCCGGCGTTCCATTCGTCGCGTTCGCATTCGTATACTGTGTCCCAGGAATATTGACGTCGATATCACCGCGCGCAAGGAGATCAATTTCCTTGCCGTTCAGCGTCACTTTTGCTTCTGTGATGTATTTGCTGACATGTCCTGCGTCGCCATAGTAAATATTCGTTACGGGATCTTTCCACAGGACGTTTTTCGTCCCATCATAAACCTTCTCTGCCCCCGAGGTTTTGAATCGTACGTCGGAAGCGTTGATATTCACCTTTGCGATGGTACCCTTACCATAGACCGTATCATCGACGGTATAGTTGCCAGCCGCTTGGGCTCCAAAGGCGTTGCGGAACGCGCCCCGTACATTCGTATAGCGCACATCATGATCAACACCGTTGCTCGCGTGCGGATCGGTCGTAAAGTTCCCGCCAGAAAGACGCCCGTAATCGCTCGTCGCGGTCGGGGTCGTCGCCGTAAGCATGCCCTGCAAGGCATTCTTCAGACTTTGGTCAGAAATATGATCATCGCTGAGAATATCAGACAAAACGGCACTCGCTGGATCGCCCGTGAGCGTGATTCCCCGCACCTCTGTATTCGTACTGTCGGTATCATAGGTCTTGTTCACATGGTCGATCGCAACCTTGAGTTTGCGAGGCGTGATCGTACCGGCATTCGCAACAGGAGACAGCTCCGCTGTCACCGTCTTGACCCCATAGCCCGTCGTCGTCGTATTCGCCGCACCAGCAATCTTGTAGTCATCTGCGTATTTGCCCGTGAGTCGCGCCGTATACTTGACGTTCTTTGTCGTCACTGCACCTGCGGCATAGGCTACATTTGCGTCCTCTGTACCGCCCGTATTCAGATAAACCGCCGTCGAGGTATTGACATAGGGATCGTTCGTGGTCTCATCCGCGACCATCCCCGTAAACTTCAGGATATCATTGCCAACGATGACATTGCGATTGTTATCCGTATGTGCTGCACGTCCATCGTAGGTCTTAGTAATCCGTTCCGTCACCGCTGTGATCTCACGCGGTGTAATTCTTCCCGCCGCCGTCACATGCCCTGGATTCGTTGTATTCACTTGTTCGAGATTTCGCGCGGTGGCATCATCTGCGCCGAATGTATAGTTCGAGAGTGGATTGTTCGTCGGATCTGTCGTACGCGCCACCACGTCATATGCGATGTGCTGCGCCTCCGAGACGTGCGAGGTTCTCTGCTTGCCCGCCGCATCACTTGTAAAATGCCCGGCTGCATCAGCCTTCAATACAAGGCTGATCTTGCCCGCATCGCGTGAAACAATTCCATTCGTACCACCGGAAGGGAGTACGAGATACGTGCCCGCCGCAGGGGTACGATGGATCGACTTCCCATCGTAAACTTTCTCTGCCGTTGCAATTGTACCATCGCTGTTGCGCACAACAATATCCGTCGGGTTGAGACGGCGCGGATCGATCCGCCCTTTTCCATATGCGGTGCTCTCCACCTTGTAGTTGTTGCCGAGCGATCCCTGGATGCCTGTATACTCGACCTCATGCGCCCCCGCATTGTGTGCCGACGCATAGTTTCCGTGCGTATCTTTATCCACATAGCGGCTCTGGATGCCACTGTTCGCAGCAAAGCTCGTCGGACTGATACCATCCTTCTGGAATACGCGGCCATTCAGCCCGTCGTTGAGCGAGGATGCCGTAATCGACGTATTCACGTCTGTTCCATCGTACGTCTTGCGGACATCGGCAAAGTTGACCGTTACAGGACGCGGCGTCACCCGAGCCGCATTCGCCACATTCCACGAAAACGCAAGCGTATTCCCACCGTTCGTCAGCGTCCCCTGCTGAGAAGCATTGTTGGGGTGCAGGATACGATAGTCGTCCGCATTTGCGCCGCTCAGCTGCATGGTGTACGTGACATTCTTCGTCGTCGGATTTCCGTGGCCATCGAGCACCACATCTTTCCCATAGGCACCGGCACTCTCATTGTTGAACTTCGTCGCATCACTGCCCACGAACCCCGTGAAGCTGACCACACGATCGCCCAGGATCACATTTTGGTTGCCGTCTGTATGTCCGGCGATGCCGTCGTAGACTTTCTCGAGGAAATGTGTCGTCGCCGTCAGCGAGGCAGGGGTAATAGAGGCTCCTGCTACCGTTGCTCTGGCGTTGTGGAGACTCTCTAAGTTCTGCGTATTTCCTACAGGGCCGTAGGTGTAGTTCGAAAGGGGATGATTCGTCGGATCCGTTGTCGCTGCCACAATATCATAGGCCGCATAGCGCGCATCACGCACATGTGATGTCACATTTTGCCCTGCTGCATCGCTCGTAAAATGTGCCTGCGTGCTGGGCGCGAGAGCAAACGTCACCTTCTGGAAGTCCCGCGAGACAATGCCCGTGTCTCCGAGAGGTGCGGTGTTCGCTGAGAGATAGACATCGGTCCCCACGTTATAGGTGGAGGTGCCGTCATAGACCTTGGTAATCGTCGTGGGTGTATTATCGCTCCTTTTGTATACGTTAAAGGAAGACGGATCAATACGACGGCGCGTGATCGTGCCAGTGCCGTACTGCTTGTCCGCTACTGTATAGTTTGTACCAAGTGTATTCTGGAAGCCCACATACTCCACAGAGCGATTGCCAGCATTTGGATTCTCCGTGAACGACGTCGTTCCATCGCCGTAACGACTCGTAATGTGCCCCGTGAGCGTCGGGCCGGATGCGCCAAAGTCACGCTGCAGGACTACGCCGCTCGCACCGTCGTTGAGCGTAGGCGAGGAGAGGTCTGTGTTCGTGGCTGTACCGTCATAGACCTTGCTGACTGAGGCAAAGCTCATCGTGATCGGGCGCGGCGTGATTGTGCCGAGACCGGTCAGTGTCGTCGTCGTCGTGACCGGTGTTGCAGACGCAGGAGTTGCCTGCGGAGAGAAGGTGTAGTTCTGCGCTTCGGCAGCATTTGCAATGGAGAACTTCGCCGTATAGTCGACAATCTGCGTCGTCGGGGTGCCTCCAGAGTAGACGACATTCTTCGACCGATATTCCGCCGTAGACGTATTCGTCACCGTATCACCGGCGATAACGCCCGCGAGTGTGATGATATCATCGCCCGTCTTGTCATGAGCTCGCAGAGCATCATATACCTTCGTAATCGGGGAGTACTTGATGGTCGCCGTAATCGTTTTTGGTGTGATCTTACCAGCGCCGGAGGCAGAAAAGATACCATCGAGGGGATCCTTCGTTACGCCGTCCTCATTGAGCACATAGTAGTCCGAGAGCAGATGGCCGCCATACGTATCCGTATGGCTGTCTGCATGTCCCTTCGCCGTATAGGCGACCTTCGTCGCCTCCGCTACGTTTTTCGTCCGCGTACCGGCATTGTTCGTAAAGTAAGCACCACCCACAAGCTGGAAGGTGATATGTCCCTGATCGCGCGTGACAATGCCTTCATTGGGGTTAGTCGATGCTCCAGCATTCGAGGAGAGGTAGAGGCCAGTTCCTGGCGTATACACATTCGTCCCATCATAAGGCTTCGTGGCAGATGCTACGCTGTTGTCGCTGTTGTAGACCGTGAAGCTGTTGCGTGAAATCCCACGCCTTACGATATCGCCGTCTAGGTAGAGCTTTTCGTCCGTAACCTTGGTTTTCGAGCCGCCATTAGGCGTGTAGTAGAGATCGTAGTTCAGTCCGTCCGGATGTGTTGTTGTGTCCAACCCCACATTTGTATACTGGAGCTTGTGGCTGCCGACATGAATCTGCGGTGCACCCGATGCGTCTGTATAGGTCGGATCGGCAATGTTCTTGATCGATACCGTGTCCACTGTGCCGCCATCGTCGATCATGCGCGTGCCGTCAGACGTACCGTCGACGATCGTATCCCGCAGCTTGATATTCGGCGTGCCGACCGTTTGCTTCATAGCATCGTCTTTGACGTTCACCGTACCGTCATAGATCTTATCCGCCGCCTTGTTCTTCCCGATGTCGAGATAGAGCGGCGCAGGGGTAATACGCACCTTACCTGTAAGCGAGCTGATGGAGGAGTTGTCGAACGTGTAGTTCTTCGCATCATCCCCGGAGAAGGTGATCGTCCCACCAAAGGTGACATTTTTCTGCCCATAGGTGCCGTCCGCATTGCGCACAACATTCTTATCCGCCATATCAGCAGTAAAGCTTGTCGTATTGAGCGAGACAGAATGTGCAGCAATATCGTCTACCGTAAAGCCCGCAGTACCAACACCGCCATGTGTAAGTGCGTATTCGAACGCGTCTTTGACCGACTTCTTGCCGTTATACACGCGCGTGACATCAAGGTTGCCGCCCGTCAGCTTCACCTCGCGCGGGTCAATTGTGATGTTGACGCCGCGCAGGTTCGGCCCATCCTGATCCGTCCAGAGGATCGCCTTCGTTCCCGCATTGCGGACACCGTTTGTCTTGTCAAAGTCCTTCGTCGTGGCATTGACATAGTCGTGAATCTTGTTAAGATCGACAGGGTCTGAGTAGACGACCTGATTCGACTTATTGCCGACGGCATTTCCAGTATTGTCAACGATCTTGACATACTTGCTGTTGTACTCGAGCCCCGTAACATCCGCACCATTGTTCTGCTTGACTGCAGCGACAGAGGTGTCCGCGACCGAGCCGTCTGCATTGAAATAGCGATAGCTGTAGTTCGCCGTCGCCGTCCCGCTCATAAAGGCGGTCAGCATCGGCGTCGTACGTCCCTCGTAGATACGCCATTTTGCGCCGGGCGTTCCGTCATTGTTGATATCAAAACCGGCGTAGGTGCTCGACGCGGTCATTGGTTTCGAATTGGTTTGACTCGGGGTCTCTTTGAACTTCGTTGCCAATCCCGTAGATTTATCAACAATAAATGTATTCGTGGTATTATTTTTATTTAAGCCCGCATCATTGGTCGCGAGTCTGGGGCCTATCATATATGTGTTCTTAATCGTTGTTCCATTGTTCGGATCTAAGAAATAGATGAGCTCCGTTCCCGTTGAACCTGCAATCTTACTCGAATTGCTATACGTGTCATTAACAACAGTCCCCGCTGCAGACCGGCCAATAACACCGCCGCCCTCGCCAATACGAGCCTTGCTGTATATACTATCGAGCGTTGTCCCTACCGTCTGCCCGACAATGCCGCCATGCTGACCTGCTTCCCCATCAACTGTGCTGCTTTTTATATAGACATTCTTGATCTTTGTTCCGTCCGCATACCCAATAAGGCCGCCCGCCCATCGATCCTGATTTCCAGTCTTATCACCTGTGACTGTTGCTCCCGTAACGCCGACATTCTCAATGCGAGAATTGCTGACCTTTCCAAAGGGTGCAGTGTATACGCCTCCCGTAATAGTAAAGTTTTGCAACTGAAAGAAGTTACCGTCGAACTTCCCCGTAAAAGGTGTACTGTGGTCGCCGATCGGTGTCAGTCCTCCGCCGCCGAAATTGATGTCATTCTCGAGCATGTAATTCTTTGTGACATCTGTGCTCATCGCTTGAAATTCCGTTGTATTACGGACGAGATGATAATAGTTGTCTGCTGCCGTCGCCGCAGCACCATTCACTGTATAGCCAGATGTCGGCACAGTTCCTCGATACCCAATATGTGCTGTACCGTCGTTTGCTGTATCGGTGTGCATCACAACAGAGCCGCTGACATCTGCCGCATTGAGGAAGCGAATGCTCTTGCCCACGACCTCGACGTTCGTCGCCGTGATCGCACCCATATTGACGACATCGGAGAGCCCTGCTGCGGTGGTGTTGATTGGCGATGTGCCGCTTGCAGTAAATGCAGCATCATTGACCGCACTCAGATTCTGTGTTGAGACATGGAGACTGCCCACATTGACCGAGGCGGTCTTGCCGAAGATAACACCGTTCGGGTTGACGAGATAGATATCACCGCCGCCTGTGATCGTACCATTGATGGTAGAGGTATTGCCCCCTGTGACCAGATTCAGATAGTTTTTGCTGTCATAAGCGACGGTCTCTCCGTTTGCCACGGAGTAATCCTGCCATTTGATGAGGTTGTTTGCTGCACTGCCGCTGATATTGGTCGTACTGCCCGAAGTGTTGACCGTAACGCCTGCAGTCACATCATGATAGCCCGTCGGTGCAGCAAAGCCCACCTGCGGAATCAAAAAAGCGCCCGCCATTCCCGCCAGCAGCGTATAGCGCACACGCTGCAATAGTTTCGTTCGATTGTTCTTCATGTTCCGCACTCCCATAGATATATTCCTACTTATATGTTGTATCGGATATTATGCCACGTTACATAATAGCATATAATTGTATTAAAAGCAAAAACATCCTCCAATGGTCCTAGGACGATTGGAGGATGTTTTGTTCAAGACTCCTCTGTCAGGGTTTTCGCGAGTCCTCTCTCCCCGCAAGCAGGGGGCTGTCGGACACCGTATAGCAGCTTTCCCATCGCAACAGGGGAAGTGGCGAGCACAGCGGAACGGTGGGGTGCTCATAGCAAAATTACTGGAGCAAACTCAACACTGCACTCGAATTCTGATTTGCCTGTGCCAGCATTGCCTGCGCCGACTGCGTGAGCACATTGTGCTTCGTATAAGCCGTCATCTCCTTCGCCATATCGGCGTCACGGATCGTCGACTCCGACGCCTGCACATTCTCAGAGGCAACAACCAAGTTGCTGCTGGTGAAACCAAGGCGGTTCTGTACCGCACCGATGGCGACTGCCTGATCTGTTGCACGAATCAACGCATTCTGGAATGCATTAATTGCTGCATTCGCCGCTTCCTTCGTCGTTACCTGAATTTTCGGGCCTGATCCCACAACATCAATCGTAACAGGAGGCGTCGGCGTGGGCATCACATGGTTCCAGCCAGCCCCATCCGCAGACTGCAGGCCAAGAGCAACAGAGCGCATATCTGTGAATCCAACTTTGACCGCCTGATTCGACTTTGTTCCTGTCTGGAGGACCAGCGAGTTATCAGGAGAGGGATTCTGTGCTCGTACGGTCTCTCTGAAGTCATCTAGAACGGCGTTAACCTCATTGCGCATCTTGCCTTCTTTATCCGTAACCGCGAAGGTAATCGCCGTAACCTGCCCATCTACGCCATCATTTCGTGCACGAATGGTGAGTGCAGGCTGATTGTCCGGAGTATATACCGTTCTTCCATATTCATCTACGCCCACATCCGCTCCCGTGCTATGAAATGTTGCGTGCTGGGATGTAATGAGGCTGATCATATTTGTGACCGTGCCTGTCCCAATCGGGGAGAGCGTCCCCGTATAGGTAACGCCATTCTTTACCCAGGAGGCGGTAAGCGTGTCGCTTGAGTCGATACCAACATCGTTTCCATCCCGACGTTTGAGTCTCACCAACTGTGTCAGACCGTTGGTATTCGTTGCCAGGCTCATATTCGTGAAGCTCGTTTGTGTGCCCGCACCAGATTCTCCAACGACCAGCCCATTCTTCGTACCATCAATCAGATACTTCCCATTATAGGTCGTCAGCGCGTTCTCATCGATCTGGTCAATCAGCTTGTCAACTTCCTTCTGGATAAGTCTGCGATCCTCATCTGTATTCGTATCGTTCGCAGCGTTGATCGCCTTTTCTTTCAGTGTCTTGAGGATCTCAATCGTCGACTGCACAGCCCCCTCTGCCGTCCGCAACAGAGCAGAGCCGTTCTTCGTATTGTTGTCGTCCTGATCGAGTGCACGGATCTGAACACGCATCCGCTCCGAGATCGCCATCCCTGAGGCATCGTCACCGGCACTGTTGATCTTCATGCCCGAAGAAACCTTCTGCAGACTCTTCGACAGCTCGCTCTGATTCTTGTTGAGCGTATTGAGCGTATTCACCGCCGACATATTATTTTTGACCACCATCGCCATAAAGACTGCCTCCCTGACTGTTATCTATGGTTTTGTTCCGAAATAATTGCATAAATGGACGGAGATACGCCGTCTTGAAAGTTATATCGTCGAAATGATGAGGGGACTTAAGTAGATTTATGTGAGATTTTCATCTCGTACGTCATGTAACCCACCGCCTCTCCTTTGATCATCTTGACCTTCTGTATCTCCTCATCAATCTCCTGCACAAATCGATCTGCTGTCAGCACTCCGTCGACATACTGCAAGAATGCCTTGATGGAGGAGTCGATCTCTCCTATCGTGCCCTTCGTATTGAGAAATATCTTGCGCGCATCATCCCGCAGCCGTAAATCCGTATCCATGACATCACCTCTTTATATCTATTTTATGTAATCTCACTGACGAAAGCAAGAAAAAGCTGAGCGCATCTCATATTGCAATGCGTTCAGCTTTTTTATTCTCTAGGCAAAAAGCTCCACCTGATTGCTCTCCATCATGCCGTCGAGGCAGCCGTGCTCACGCAGGAGTTCGACAGCGGGTGTCGGGATGTGGGAGCGGGTGGCGAGATCCTCGATGGAGATGAAGCGGCCGTACTGGCGCGCCTCGACGATTGCCTGCGCCGCCTTCTGCCCCATGCCGGGAAGTGCGGTGAACGGCGGGAGGAGGGAGTTCTCGCGCAGGATGAATTTCTCCGCGTCGGATGCGTAGAGATCGACGGGGTCGCAGGAGAAGCCGCGCAGATACATTTCCCATGCGAGCTGCAGGACGATGAGGATGTCCTGCTTCTTGTTGTCGAGCTTGCCGCGATGCTCACGCGCCT
>ERZ773035.1101-NODE-1101-length-20206-cov-71.035929_pt1 | contig 20206 bp, 14 predicted proteins | sample MGYA00511487_ERZ773035 | MGnify/ENA primary metagenome ERZ773035 (study PRJEB29015, sample SAMEA2737985) | human oral metagenome | biome: human oral; feature: human-associated habitat; material: dental | place: China | collected 2024 ...
CGTCGCGCCCCTCGCACGCGAGGCGCGTCCCGCCGCACCTGGGGCACGCGCCCGGCTCCCCGCCCGCCCTGCCGGGCCCGTCGGGCACCTGCGCGCGCAGAGGCCCTATGAGCCTCCTCCTCTCGCCGTGCGCCCGGCCCCCTCGCCTCTCGCGGTATCATGCCAGGCATCTCGTGTCTCCCTTCGACATGTTTTCTCGCTGACGACATCGTGGCGGAGACGCGGGGCGTCGTCATGCCGACGGTGGTCTAACAGAGAGTTGCGTATACCTACTCTCCAAGAACGAGCCTTGGAGAGCACGCAATTGTATCCCACCATATCTTTCTGCTGTCTCGAGATGGTAGCACTCCGCAGGTCGCCGCCACGAGCCTGCGGAGACGCTCGGCGGTGCTCGACGCCCCCTGCGAGCTCCCAGGTGGTGGGCTCGCGGGCGTGGAGGCGCGGCGCTCGGGGCACGGGGACCACCAGGGGCGGGCGCGCCACTGCGCCTCCCTGGTGACGGCCGACAGGACGCCGCCGGGAGGGCGCTTCAGGGACGTCCCGGACGTCTGCGTAGTGCTCGTCGGCGAGTTCGACCCCTTCGGAGCCGCCCGCTCGCCGTATCATGTGGACAGGGTCGTGAGGGAGACCGGTGGGATCGCCGGGAGCGGCCTTCGCGAGGTCTACGTGAGTGCCCTGGCGAGGGACGGCAGCGACGTCGCCGCGCTCATGGGGGCGTTCGAGGAGGCAGAGGCGTACGACGAGACGCGCTTCCCGGCCACGTCCGGGGAGAAGCGCAGGCTCAGGCACACAAAGGAGGGGCGAGGGACGATGAGCAGGGTGGTCGAGGAGATCCGCGCCGTGGGAAGGCGCGAGGGGATCGAGATGGGCAGGGCCGAGGGAAGGATCAAGGGCAAAGCCGAGGGGAGGGCCGAGGCGCTCGGTAGGCTCGTGCGCGACGGTCTTGTGGACGCGCGCGCCGCAGCGGCGTCGCTGGGGCTTGATCCCGAGGAGGTCGAGCGCATGCTCGCGTAGCGCGCGACGTGACAGGTACGCGGGGGTGCTTCGCACAGCGCGGCGAAGAGGTGCCTCTTGCTCGCGCATAGTCCTCTCGCGCCCTTCAGAGCCGTGAGGAACCTGGGGCTGGCTATTATATCGTCGAGTCGAATTGTGGTATAAAGGAAATGTTGCGCAACGTCGCTTCAAGGCTGCCGGGGTGTCCTTTGGCGTTCCTCTTATGAGGGGATGGTTTGGAGGAGCTTGGCGTCTCTGTAGATGAGCCAGGCGGTCAAGGGGCCATTTTCGCCACATGGCATCTGTCATGCGCCCCTCTCGGTACGTCATGTTGTGGCATTGTGGCTGGGATGCGGGGCATGGTATGCCGACGGCTGCCTGGCAGAGGGAGTCGATTTAGACGCGACGTGTTGGCGGGAGGTGTCCATGCTCAGCGTCGATAGCCTAAAGGGTCATCGCGAGGGCAATCGCCTCGAGTTCAAGAGGGCGGAAGGCGGCCTGCCCCATAGCTTCTGGGAGACCTACTCCTCATTTGCCAACACCGATGGCGGCATCGTGGTCCTTGGGGCCGTCGAAGGTACCGATGGCCTACCTGTCCCATCGGGCATCGGTGACGTCGGATCGCTGCTAAAGGACCTTTGGGATGGACTGAATAGCCCCCAACGTGCGAGTGCCAACATTCTCGTGGACTCAGACGTGACAGTCGAGGACTGGGAGGGGCGCGAGGTCGTCCTCGTCCACGTGCCCCGCGCCGATCGCCGCATGCGCCCGGTGTACGTGGGAAACAACCCCAGGACGGGTACCTATCGTCGCAGCGGCGAGGGCGACTACCACGTGGCGGAGGAGACCTATCGCTCCATGGTGCGCGACAGCGCGTCGGAATCGGCTGACAGGACGGTGCTTGACGCGTTTTCCCTCGATGACCTGCATAGCGAGACGGTGCGGGGATATCGCAACCTGTTTCGCTCGACACGTCCCGGGCACCCGTGGACGGGCCTGTCAGACGAGGCGTTCCTCACGAGGATCGGTGCCATCGCACGTTCAGGTGACGACCATGCGCTCCATCCCACGCGCGCCGGCCTGCTCATGTTTGGCGAGGCGTGGCGTATCGTGAGTGAGTTTCCCCGCTATCTGCTGGACTGTCGCCAGGAGCTTGCCGACAACAATCGATGGAACAATCGCCTCGTGTCAGATAGCGGCGACTGGTCGGGCAACGTCCTCGACTTCTGGGGCAGGGCGAGCAGGATGCTCACGGAAGGTCTTCCGGTGCCGTTTCGCCTGGGGCCGGACATGCGTCGCATCGATGACACACCGCAGCATCGTGCCGTGCGCGAGGCCCTCACAAACGCGCTCGTCCACGCTGACTACAGCGGACGTACGGGGGTGGTGCTCGTGCGAAAGCCCGACCGTGTCATCGCCTCGAACCCCGGTACGCTCCGCATCGCCCTCGACGAGGTGGAGGCAGGCGGAGTCTCTGACCCGCGCAACGAGACCATGCTGTTCATGTTCAGCCTCATAAATATCGGTGAGCGCGCTGGAAGCGGTTTCGACGTGCTGCGCGAGGGGGCTCGAAGCGCGGGCAAGCCCGAGCCGCTGCTCGAGGAGCTCTACGAGCCGGATCGCGTGCGTCTCACGCTCCAGCTCGAGACAAACGGCCTGGTGGGGTTCCACCTTCCCGGCATGGGCGGTGAGGGTGCGCCCCTCGTCACGGCGGTCAAGCCTCCGAGCGGCCAGAGTGTCATCGGTGCCGACGGTGCCAATGCGGGTGCTGTGGTCGGTGCCAATGGTGCTGATAGCGGTGCCAATGCTGGCGGTGGCACCGGGGGCGCAGGAGGGCCGCTTTCGGACGCAGGGGCACGGGTTCTGGATGCGCTGAGGGCCAACCCACGGGCGAGTGCGGTCGCCCTTGGGAAAGAGCTCGGTATGACCCGCAGGCAGATCCAACGCGTCCAGGGTAACCTGAAGGGGGCTGGCATTCTAGAGCGTGTCGGTGGCACGCGGGGCTACTGGAGGATCAAGGCGTAGGCCTGCCGGGAAGGCGTAGGCCTGCCGGGATGGGCGATTTGGCCAGGGCTTAAGGGTGGCCCATGGCCACCGTGCTGTTGTCCGGGGTCGCCCCTCCTCCCTGACGGTCTCTGGGGCGTGCCACTCGATGCTGCCGAGTGGCACGCGGACCGCGCACTCGGCGCCATCGAGTGGCACGAAAGCCGACATATGCGCAGTTGTCAAGAAATGTGGTGCCACTCGATGCTGCCGAGTGGCACTTCCATCGTACACTCGGCGCTGCCGAGTGGCGCGGTCGGGCCTCGTGGGCCCGGCGCCCGCAACCTCGCGCATTCTCCGCTGCGGACCCCAGATCCTGTACAGGCACCTGAGACGGGAGGGCTGAGGTCTCAAGTGATGCCCTCTCACCTCGCATGAGAGGACAGGTCAGCGGGTGGCACCACCGCTCGCGCAGCTTCCTGGGGGCGTCCCATCCCTGCGGTCGAGTGGGTCTGCAAGGCGTGCGATGGCACGGGGCCCACATGCGGTGGCGCAAAACACACATGTGATGGCGCGGGACCCACGCTTGTACTACACTGCTGAGGTCCTCCGCCATGTAGGCGCTGTCGTCGCAGAGGACGGGGAGACGAGCGCGGCCACTGCGCGAGAAGTGGCAGAGACGATATATGAGGAGAAGCCGTGATCAAAGAACTGGTCAAGGACAAGGAGATTCTCTCGGCCCGCTGCGAGAGGGCAACGCCCGAGGACGCCCCCATCGCGCAGGACCTCATCGACACGCTGGCGTCCATAGAGGACGGTGCCTGTCTGGCGGCAAACCAGATTGGCATCACCAAGCAGATAGGCGTCTATCTGGACAAGGACAAGAAGGACGAGGAGAAGCGACCCCACGTGCTCTACAATCCGCACCTCATGATGGGGCTTGGTGCGAAGCGGGGAGAGGAAACCTGCCTGAGCTATGAGGAGAACTCCACGGTCACGCGCTACACTAAGGTGAAGGTCTCCTTCGATGAGCTGGTGGACGGCGAGTTCGTGGAGCGCAGGCATGACTTTACCGGCTGGACCGCCCAGATGGTGCAGCACATCATCGACCACTGCCAGGGCAAGCTGGTCTAGCCCTTCGCGTGCCGCAGTCGCGTACCCACCCGCAGGCGCCTGCTGCCCTTACCGCGCCCGTTCGCAGGCACCTGCTGCCGATTTACCCGGCACTCTGGCGGACTTTGGCGTGCACCGCACCCCAGCTTGCATACAATGGGGACAGACCACAGCCGCCGAGGTGCTCGGGCGGCGCGAGCATGGCAGGCGCCTATCTAGGAGGACAGCATGGAAGTCAAGAACTACACCCTTCACGGCGACAAGGCCAACAAGGACTTCGATCTTGTCGTCTATGGCAGCACGGGCAGACCGGCCATCGCGTTTCCCGAAGGTGACTCGTCATGCCTGAGCTGGGAGAACAACGGCATGGTCGACGCTGTGGCCGATCTCGTCGACGCCGGCAAGGTCCAACTCTTCTGCGTGGACACCTCCGACAGCGAGAGCTGGCATGCCCACGGGGCGCTGCGCGAGTACCGCCTGGAGAACCTCGAGGGCTTCTTTGCCTTCGTCGAGGGGGAGCTTGCCACATTCATCAAGAAGGTCAGTGGCCCCAAGGAGCTCCCGCTGGTCCTTGGGGCGGGCATGGGGGCCCTCAACGCTACGATCGCCATGCTCAGGAGGCCCAAGGACTACTCGGGGCTGCTCGCGCTCTCTGGTACCTATGACGTGCACCAGCTCATCGAGGGTGAACTCGACGAGCCGTGGCGCGCCTTCTCACCCTTTGACCTGCTTGCTGACCTCACGTCGCGCAAGGCGGAGGCCACACTCCTGCGCGAGCGTCAGCTTGCCTTCGTCTGTGGCCAGCATGGCAGCGAGACTGGCGCGGACACCCAACGACAGCTCGACGCTGCCATGGCCGAGAGGGACGTTCCCGCGACGTTCGAGTACTGGGGCTTTGACGTCTCGCATGATTGGTACTGGTGGCACGAGGAGCTCAGGCAGTTTCTGCCCTGCCTCCTGGTCGAAGGCGGACTCAAAAGGCGCATACAGGATGCGCTGGTCGCTCGCGCGCAGGGGGAGGCGAGCCGTGCCAAGGAGGTCACGGATCAGCGCGAGCAGGAGCTTGCCGATGCCAAGAACGCGCTCAGCCTCGCGAAGACGGCCGTCAAGGAGAGCGAGGGGCGTCAGAGGGACGAGGAGGCGCACATCAGGGAGCAGCGGGATAGCTCTGCCAAGCTCGCCCGGCTTGCGGCAGACGCCTGGGCCGAGCGGGACCGCATCGCCGCACTCCTGAGCGAGGCCATCCAGAAGGGCGAGGCCGCCCAGGCCCAGGCCGACGCCGCCGCAAAGGGGTTGGCCGATGCCGAGTGGATCGCCGGTGAGGCCAGGGCAGCAGCTCAGGAGGCCGTCGCCCAGTGCGAGGCTGCCAGCCGGCGTGTCAAGGACTGTGAGGCCTCCCTCGAGGAGGCGCGTGCGGCTCAGGCCAGCGCCGACGAGGCGCTCGAGCGTGCCAAGCGTGGATAGGCTTCCCTTGCGCACGCACTTCTCGGCGTGGCAGTGACGACAGGCGCGGTCTCCCTCGAACCCATACCCTCGGTTCCTCACCGACTTGGCAAGGGAGCTCGGGCTTACAGCCTTGGGTTGTTTACAACTCTGGGTCGTAGATGTTCGCGTAGAGCGTGAACAGGCGGTCGAAGAAGTACGTCACGCCAAAGGTCGCATAGATGCGGTGCAGGGGGCTGCCCTCACTGGCCCCCTCACCGATGGAGAGGACCTCGTCGAACTCCGCGTGAAGCTCGGGATCGTCGTGTGCGGTTATGATCACCTTGTGCGCCTCGCTTCTGCAGATGTTCGCGCGCTGACGATGGGCGAAGCCGTTCGAGGTGGTCACGACGATGAGCAGGTCGCCTTCGCTGAGTGCGCCGATGCCGTTGATGTCCGATGAGTCCTCGCCTACCATGCGCACGGGCCTTCCCTCGGAGAGCATGGCCAGCTGGAACTCCTCGAGCGAGATTCGTGACGCCTCGGTCGAGAAGAGGACCACGTGAGCACTCGTGTGCATGGTGCTGACCAGGCGATCGAGCTTGCCCGAGGACGCCAGCTCGTCTACCGTGGCATAGATGTGGTCGAGGTCGGCTCTCAACTTGCGACCCTGCCCAAGCTCTGCTTTGGCGTAGACCAGGTAGTGGCGGCGAAGCGTCTCTCGCTCCTCGTCGCTCAGCGCGCCTGGCTGCAAGATGTCGTAGCTGACCCTGCTCATGATGGTCTCCTTTCCTGGCGATCGCCCCGCAGGGGGCGTGGGTGTGCGGCGCATGTTCGCCTCGTGCCCGACCTGCGCCTTGGTGCGTTCGTCGGGCGAGTCAAGACGGTTCCATTGTACGATTTCTCTGGGAGAGAGGGCCTCGTCCGGAGGCCTCGCGTGGCATCTTTTGGGGGCTGCGTACCGAGCGAGCTTGGCCCTGCGGCGAGTGGTACGTGTGCGGGAGCCGGCACACGTACGTAGTTGTCGTGCCTTCGTTTGCAAGAGCGATAAATCTTCCATCGGGACGGGGCCAACCGAGATCCTCTGCGCCAAACTATAGACGTTCTGTAGACGTTGGTGCAAAGAGGAGACGAGGAGGCACCCATGGCAGGAGGCACAGGCAGCAGCAACACCACCATCCGTGACACGGTGCAGAGGATGAGGATCGAGAGTCCCGTGATGGCCTCGACGCCCCTCTCGCAAAGAGATGCCGCCCTCGTTCGCGTCAAGGAGGCGCTGCTCTCGCACCAAGACGACATCTTCTCTGCAAACACGGAGGACCTGGCGCGGGCCAAGAGGGACGGCGCCGCCCCTGCGGTGGTCAAGCGCCTCCTCTTCGACGAGCACAAACTCAAAGACGTCTGCGCGGGCATAGATAGCCTGCTTGGGCTGGAAGACCCGGTGGGCCGCGTGCTGCTGCGCCGCGAGCTCGACGAGGGGCTTGAGCTCACGCGCGTGAGCTGCCCCATTGGTGTCATCGGCGTCATCTTTGAGGCGCGTCCAGACGCGCTCGTGCAGATCTCGGCCCTCTGCCTCAAGAGCGGCAACATGGCCATGCTCAAGGGTGGCTCCGAGACGGCGGAGTCGAACAGGACGATCTTCTCGCTCGTGCACGAGGCCGCCGTCGCGGCAGGCCTTCCTGGTACCTGCCTCGCGCTTGCGGAGTCCCATGCCCAGATAGACGAGCTGCTCGGCTGCTTTGGCCTCGTCGACCTGCTGATTCCCCGCGGGTCGAACGCCTTCGTGCGCCACATCATGGACAACACCAAGATTCCTGTGATGGGCCACTCCGACGGCGTCTGTCATATCTACGTGGACGTGTCGGCCAACCTGCCGTCTGCCATACCCATCTGTGTGGACGCAAAGTGTCAGTATACGGCCGCCTGCAACGCCGTCGAGGCGCTGCTCGTGCACAGGGACGTTGCGGGGGACTTTCTGCCCTTGCTGGCAGGCGCCTACGCTGCGGCAGGCGTCGAGATCAGGGGCGACGAGCGGGTGCGCGCCCTCATTGATTGCAAGAGCGCAACCCAAGAAGACTGGGGTGCGGAGTACCTCTCGCCCACGATCTTTGTCAGGGTGGTGGACTCCCTCGACGAGGCCATCGACCATATCAACCGCTACGGCTCGCACCACACCGACGCCATCCTCACCGAGGATGCGGCGGCGGCCGAGAGGTTCATGCGGCTTGTTGACTCGGCGGGCGTCTACCAGAACGCGTCGACGCGCTTTGCGGATGGCTTTCGCTACGGCTTTGGCGCTGAGGTGGGCATATCGACAGGAAAGCTCCACGCGAGGGGTCCGGTGGGCCTCGACGGGCTCGTGACCTACAAGTACCAGCTGCGCGGCCATGGCCAGATCGTGGGGGACTACGCCGAGGGCAGAAGCCAGTTCCACTTTTGCGACCTGACGTAGGGCGGGAGGCGAGCTGCCGCGCGAGGGGAAGGATCTGGCCCTGTATGTCCTTGCCTGCGCGTGTTTCCCGCAGCCTCTTGCGGTTGGGGTCGTCGTGTGGGCGGCTGCCTGGTGCGTGCCTTAATCTGAAATTTTACTGAGTGTTAGGCTTAACGGGCTGTACCGTCGCAGCTGGTGGGTTCACATGACCTTACAGCTGGTGAATCCGACTCATGGTGCCTTTTTAGATGTCGGATAGCTTGCGGGACGCACCAGAAGACTGCGATGGTCAAGAGGGACGGACATTGCTGGGAGATCCCGCAAGCCAACACTCTATGTAGGTTTGAGAAGAATTATCGATACGTTGGTTTTCCAACTTTAATGAGCCTAATCCCATGGTATTAGTGAACTATTGCTTTTGTTAGGATTATCTAACGATCCTCTTCGAGTGGCGTCTCAACAGCTGAGGCTGTACGTACTGGTTTCGCATCGAAAGGAGTTTTGCATGGGCGAGTCAACGAAACTGAGCAAGTCAACGAATATGGGCGAGTCGATGGACCTGTCCCGCCGTGATTTCTTGAGGGGCGCGGCGGGGGTGACGCTCGCCATCGCTGCCGCGTCGGCGGGGCTGAGCCTGCCGGGGGCAGGCGAGGCGCTGGGGACTGCACCCCAGAGGGCCTATGCGGCCACGAGCCTGTCTGACGGCAGGTACAAGGTGAACGCGAACCTGTATATTAGCAAGAACTTTGTTCTCATCAAGAAGAACGCGTACTTCACCAATCCGACCGACCCGAATAAGACCGGCGGGAAGCAGATCCCTGACTCCCCCAACACCAGCCTTGACGCCACTTTGGTCGTCTCAGGAGGGAAGGCGACGGTGACGGTACCGCTCGTCAATGAGTGCTTCATGCTGCTGTCCGCCAAAGACGGCGGCGGGGCGTCAATCAAGGGCACAAAGACCAAGACGGCCATCTACAAGGACACCAAGGGCAACACCCTCACTCGCATCACCGAGATCACGTTCGGTCTCGCGAGCATGAGCGGCTCGTATGCGCTTGGTAGGTGTGAGGAGTATGCGGCGTACAGGAATCCGCCCTTCCCGATGAGCATGCTCGTGCCTGGGCACCTCCACTGGCCCGCGACCCTTGCTGTCGACTTCTCCAAGGTGGTGAAGGCGTAAGATGAGCGCTCTGACGAGGGATGGGTTCTTGCGTAGGCTTCTTGCGGCCCTCTTGGCTGCGACCTTAGTGGTCTCGATGGTCCCTACGCCGGCGCTGGCTGCGGTTGCGTCGAGAGACTTAGATGATGCGGCTGGCGTAGCGCAAGGACAGCCCTCGTCAGGGGAGAGTTCTTCTCAGGGGGAGGCAGTTGGAGTTGCCTTCCCCTTTATGCTTGCTGATACCTCAGAGTCAGATAAGGCCTGGGACCAGGGGGATGGCGCCGCATGGCGGCCTGGCGTGACGGAGGGCAGCCTGACGGAGGTGCCCAGCGACTCGCCTGATGGCTCACTGCCTCAGGACGAGCCATCAGGGGAGCCAACTCCAGAGGAATCATCCGCTGACGCGCTCGTGCGCTCCGTCTCCGAGGGCACGGAGCTGCTCTCCGCGGCGCTGCAGTCTGCGCCCTACGACAGCGATAACCCCTACACCAAGGTGGAGGTGGGCAAGTACGCGCCCGGCACCTACACGGTGACGGCAAACCTGTTCATCCCCGCCTCGAAGAATCCCTTCAACCAGAGCATCCAGGCGTATATGACAAACCCCGATAACCCGCTCGGTATCGTGGAGCCGGACAATGGTGATCCGGGTGCGGTCACCGGTGGTGTGCCGATCTTTCATGTGGAGAAGAACGCCACGCTGACGGTAGGCGAGGACGATTCGATCACGCTGACAGTGCCCATCAGAAATCCCGTGTTCACGCTACAGGGCATCGGCAGCGGGCAGGGGGCCGAACTGTTGAGCGCTCATACCCGTGCTGGCGAGTACGGTCCGCGCGACGCTTCGGGCAAGGTGGTGATCGTAGGACACAAGAGCCGCGTTGATTCAGTTACTTTCAATCTGTCAAACAGCGGTAAGACCACCGACGGTAGTGATGGGTACACCATCCAAGGCTGCAGCGAGTACCCCACGATCCTCAATCAGAACTGGCATGTTGACCTTGATCTCACGGTGGATATGTCGGATGTGCCCGCTGGCCAGAAGTATGCCGCCGATCCCACGGTGGTCGCAGATCTTGCATACAACGGTCGCGATCAGCAGGGTGTGGCCTTCGAAGCTGACAAGTGCGTCGTCGTCTCCGGCACGGCAACGGCGAGGGATGCGGGTGATTACGAGGTTACTCTAAAACCGAAGGATGGTTTCCTCTGGTTCGACGGCACGGCCGATGAACGTTCATTCACGTGGCAGATCGCCAAGGCGCAGGTCACCAAGAAATATGAGGTGGTCGTCCCCTGCTCAGAGGACATAGCCGAGACCATCGCTGCCCTACCCTCGGCCGAGACAGTCAATGCCGGCTTCACCTACGAGGGTCTAGCCGAGGGGGATACGCCCGAGTCGCTCGGCATCGCCGGTCAGACCTTTGACGGATGGGATCTGGGAGACCTCGAGTATGTCCAGTCTATGCCCGATTTGCTGCATCAGGTCGTCCCCTGCCAGTTGAGCGGGCAGCTCTCTGGCGATAATGCGGGGACGGATAACTACGAGGTGAGCACTCGAGCGATCGCGCATGTCACCATGGCACCGGGTCAGATGCCGGTGGCGCGTGACCTCGTGTACAACGGCACAAGCCAGCTTGGCCTCGCCCAGGAAGACGGCACTCCCTTCAGAGTGACTCCTACGAGGGAAGGACTGGGTGTGACTCCTTGGGAGGACTTCACCCAAGGCTGGTTCAATGGAGTGCACGCACGCTCCTATGTGAACGTGGGGACATACTCAGCCACGCTCTCCCCCAGCGAGATATGGACCCATGCCGACGGCTGGTGGTGCGATGGGACAAATGAGCCCAAGACCCTCTCGTGGAGGATCGTGCCGGCGACTCTGACCGCGGCGGCACGCGACGTCTACATTCACGAGGGCGATTCCGCCGAGCTGAAGGTGGATGTGTCGGGCTTTGCGGCTAGGGAGAATGCCGGCATCGCGACAGGGTACCGGGCTCCGGTGGCCGTGGTGAAGGGCAATGCCTCTCCGAGCACGCTACCGGTAGGCGAGTATGAGATTGCCGTCTCGGGCGGCCGCGCCGACAACTATACCTTCGACTACCGTCCGGCCACGCTGCATGTGCTGTCGGCCGATGCGGCGGCGGTTCCCTTCGTGGAGACTGGTCTGGTGTATGCCGGTACGGAGCAGACCGGTGTGGCTGCCGGGGCAGGCTATACCGTGCAGGGCGGGCAGGCGAAGGATGCCGGTACCTATACCGCCACGGCGACGCTGGCAGATGGCATCGCGAAGTGGGCCGATGGGAGTACGGATCGCAGCCGTACCCTTGAGTGGTCCATCGCGCCGGCGAAGTTGGCGGCCATCTACGAGTCGGAGTCCGTATCTCGCAAGGATTACGACGAGGGTACGGATGCACCTGGTTTCCGCGTGAAGGTGACGGGCTTCGTGGGCGGTGAGCGCCCTGAGGAGGGCACCGTTGCCGACTACGTGGCGCCCGAGCTCTATGTCTATGACGCCAGCACCGAAAGCGCGACGGATGTCAAGGCAACCGATTGGAAAGCTGAATTCTCGGATCAAGGATTTATTCCTGCTGGCGGCAGTGCAAAGAACTATGTCTTCTCGTCGTACGCATGGGGAGAACTGTATCTTTTTGTGGATGACGGTATATACCGCGCCGCCTATCCCTACGTCGAGAGCGGGCTGGTATACAGCGGCGCAGAGCAGACAGGCGTCCATTCCCGTGCCGGCAGTACCGTCGTCTCTGGTAGTTCGGCCGTGAACGCGGGCACGTACAAGGCCACGATATCGCTCGACGACGAGCGTACTGGGTGGAACAACACGGGTGGGAGCTCTGATGATGGCTGGCACGGCGAGAACGATAAGCCGGACTCTGAGCAACGCGTCATCACCGCCCAGTGGTCCATCGCCAAGGCACCGCTTTCGGCCAAGGCAAAGGACATTACTATCACCTTAGGTGATACCCCGCAGCTTTTCGCCGAGGTGAGCGGTTTCAAGGGTGGGGATACGGCCGAAAGTGCGGCGGGCTATACCGCCCCTGTGGTGTCGCTGCCCGAGGGGGTCACATTCGACACCCTTGAGGCTGGCAGGAGCTACGAGCTTTCGGTCTCGGGCGGCGGCGCGGACAACTATACGTTTAGCGACTACGAGACCGGCACGCTCACCGTACTACCGCGCGGGACAATCGCCGAGCCGACGGTTGCCTCGGGTCTTGTCTACACCGGCTCCGAGCAGCGCGCCATCCAGGAAAATGACGGCTGGACTCTCAAAGGGGCCACCGCCACTGTTGCAGGTGACCACGAGACAACAGTTACCCTGAAAGATGGCTACACTTGGGCTGATGGCTCTACCGCTGCGAAGACCTATCACTGGTCCATCGCCAAAGCCAGGCTCACCGCGACCTACCGCGGCGAGGAGGTGGCCGAGGGCGAGGCCCCCGCGCTCAGGGTGGACGTCACCGGCTTCGTGGGCGGGGAGGGCCCCTCGACGGCCGCGGGCTACAGGGCCCCCGCCGTCAGCGCCCCCTCGCCCCTCGCGGCGGGCTCCTACGAGCTCGCGCCGTCGGGCGGCGCCGCCGACAACTACGAGTTCGCCTACGTGGGCGGCACGCTCGCGGTGCGCCCGGGCGGGCTGCCGAGGCCCGACTCCCTCGCCCCCGGCACCTACGCGGTGACGGCCAACCTCGCGATGCCCGGGCAGTACAACCCGGTGATCTCGGGGCTCACCGTCTACGCGAACAGCCCGAACAACCCCTTCGGCCCCACGATCGACGAGAACGACCCGGCCGAGGTGAAAAACGAGATCCCCTCCTCGCCGCTCTCGATGAACGCCAGGGTCGTCGTGGGCGCCGACGGCGCCAGGACGCTCGTCCTCCCCATCAAGAACCCCATCTTCACGACCCAGGAGCTGGGCTCCTGCGAGGGGCTCTCCGACGTGCGCACCGAGCGCGTGAGGCCCACGGCCGCCGGCGGCGACTGGAGCGGCTCCTACAACAGGCGCCCGGACCGCATCCACATGATGTCGGCGCGGCTGCCCGGCGGCGCGGCCACCGGCGTCGCCGAGTTCGCCTTCAGGGGCAGCGTGCTCTACGCCGTCCCCCTCGACAGGGAGCTCAGGCCCTCGGGCGACGTCGCCCTGAGGCTCACGGTGGACTACTCGAGCCTCAGGCGTGACTCCGACAGCACCGAGCTGCCCGCGTTCGCCAAGGGCGGCGACGCGCCCAGGCCGGACCCGAGGCCTGACCTCAGGCCCGTCGGCAGGCCCGTGGCCGCGGTGGGCCTCACCTACAGCGGCCGGGAGCAGGTGGGCGTCCCCGCGGGCGAGGGCTACGAGGTCTCCGGCGGCGCGGCCACCGGCGCCGGACCCCACAGGAGCACCGTCACGCTGAGGGACGGCTACGCCTGGCCCGACGGCACGACGGCCCCCCTCTCCATCGACTGGTCCATCGCCAAAGCCAGGCTCACCGCAACCTACCGCGGCGAGGAGGTGGCCGAGGGCGAGGCCCCCGCGCTCAGGGTGGACGTCACCGGCTTCGTGGGCGGGGAGGGCCCCTCGACGGCCGCGGGCTACAGGGCCCCCGCCGTCAGCGCCCCCTCGCCCCTCGCGGCGGGCTCCTACGAGCTCGCGCCGTCGGGCGGCGCCGCCGACAACTACGAGTTCGCCTACGTGGGCGGCACGCTCGCGGTGCGCCCGGGCGGGCTGCCGAGGCCCGACTCCCTCGCCCCCGGCACCTACGCGGTGACGGCCAACCTCGCGATGCCCGGGCAGTACAACCCGGTGATCTCGGGGCTCACCGTCTACGCGAACAGCCCGAACAACCCCTTCGGCCCCACGATCGACGAGAACGACCCGGCCGAGGTGAAAAACGAGATCCCCTCCTCGCCGCTCTCGATGAACGCCAGGGTCGTCGTGGGCGCCGACGGCGCCAGGACGCTCGTCCTCCCCATCAAGAACCCCATCTTCACGACCCAGGAGCTGGGCTCCTGCGAGGGGCTCTCCGACGTGCGCACCGAGCGCGTGAGGCCCACGGCCGCCGGCGGCGACTGGAGCGGCTCCTACAACAGGCGCCCGGACCGCATCCACATGATGTCGGCGCGGCTGCCCGGCGGCGCGGCCACCGGCGTCGCCGAGTTCGCCTTCAGGGGCAGCGTGCTCTACGCCGTCCCCCTCGACAGGGAGCTCAGGCCCTCGGGCGACGTCGCCCTGAGGCTCACGGTGGACTACTCGAGCCTGCGCAGGGACTCCGACAGCACCGAGCTGCCCGCGTTCGCCAAAGGCGACGCGCCCAGGCCCGACCCGAAGCCGGGGCCGGATAACCCGAACAAACCAAACAACCCGAGCAACCCGAACCCCAGCCCGAACAAGCCAAACAACCCGAACCCCAGCCCGAACCCGAACAATCCGGTTCCAATCCCGGGCACGAACTCTGGAAGGGGCAGCGGCGGAGGTATATCACCCAAGGACAGCGGGGACGCCATCAGGACGAGCAACGGGCACCTGGCCGCCGGTACCTACACGGTCTCTGCGAACATCTGGGTGAACAAGGCTACATCGGGCCTACCTCTGCAGCCCCACTTCACGAGTGCCGCGTTCCCACCGATGAACCCCGTGAGCAAGAACGCCACGCTTCGGGTGGAGTCTGACGGGCATGCGTACGTGACGGTGCCCATCGTCATCCAGCCGCGTGTCATGCACGTGCTGAGCCTTACGGGCCTGGACATCGTGAGACAGTCCTATTCGGGCGAGGGTCTCTCGAGCATCACCGTCGATCTGGGCGTGCTCAGGAACACGGACACCATCACCAAGAACGTCACGGCGCGCATCCGCCTGGGGTCGCTTGCCAAGACCATCATAGGCGGCAACGAGAACCGCACCTGGGCCTGCACGTTCCAGGTGGTGTTCAACGGCACCTCTGCCAGCGGTGGCGGCACCATTCCCAAGGCGGCTCAGGACATCATCAACGCACAGGGGAAGGACGGACGTGCCGCGAACTCCGACGAGAGGGCCCGAAGTGCGGCTGACGCCGCCATGGCCGCCCTTGATGCCGACGATGGCGGCGCCGCAGGCGAAGACGCTCCTGCGGCCGGCTCCTCCAGCGCCCAGACGACTCGGGGGCGCTCCAAGGGCACGGCCGAGCAGGCGGCGCAAGCTGCCGAGCAGCTCGCCCAAGGTAATGCGGGCTTGGTAGCTGGCATGGTGGCGCTGGGCATAGTCGCGCTTGGTGCGGTCGCGTATGCGCTGCATCTGAGGCGCAGGCTGAAGGGCATGGGTTCGCCGCCTCCGTCTGGCGAGGCGTGACGTCTTTAGGTGAGGTCGTCGAGCTCAGGTGAGATGTGTGACCCTCGGCGCAGCGCTACGCTGCGCCGAGGGGTCCTGCGCGCGAAGGTATCTTGGGGCCGTCAGGCCGTTTGATCCGAGTGACGGGACGTCTGCGTGCTACGCAGGCAGTGACAAGAGGCGCATTGGCTCGAAAGGGGATCATATGCGAAGAGTGTTCACGAGACGCGCATTCGTCCGGTTGGGCAGCGCGGTTGCAGCGTCGCTTGGGCTTGCCATGGCTGGCTGCTCCGCACCGCAGGGCGCCCAGCCGCAGGACCGGTCTGTCTCGGCCGGCTTTACCACCCAGCCCGAGGATCGCGATCCGATGGGCAGCACAGAGTCCACGACGGTGCGCGTGGGACTCATCATGGGGCCGCCCTCGATGGGACTGACTCAGTTTCTGCTTGCGGCGAGAAATGGGCGCACGACGAACGATTTCCAGTTCACCTTTAACGGTGTGGACTACATCGGGCTGTCGGCGGCGCTGAACAACGGTGACTACGACGTTGCCACGCTGCCGTCCAACATCGGGCCCATCCTGTACAACAACAAGGAGCTTCACAACCAGTACGAGGTCATCAGCATCAACAACCTGGGCGTGCTCTACGTTATGACCACCGATGAGTCCATAAGGGCGCTCTCTGACCTTGCCGGTCGCCACGTGTACAGCTACGGCGAGGGCGGCACCCCCGAGTACACCATCGAGGCACTGCTGAGGAAGGCCAAGCTGGCCAATAGCTTCCAGCTTGAGTTCAAGTCATCGCCCTTCGAGGTGCTCAACCTCATGCAGAGCGAGAAGAACTGCGTGGCCATTCTGCCCCAGCCATTCGTTTCGCTCTCAAAGCTCATGGTCGATCCGCTATACACTCCGGTGAACATAACCGAGGAGTGGGACAAGGCGTTCTCCGATACGGGCAGCCAGGCCGTGACCACCACCACGATCGTGAACAAGGCGTTTCTGGAGGCTCACGAGCAGGCCATCATCGAGTACTTGAGGATGGCGGGCAAGTCCGTGGACTGGAGCCTCTCGCATATGGAGGAGGCCTCAGCCCTCCAAGAAGAGCTGGGCACCTTCTTGAACAATGCCGTTGCCTTGGATGCCATGCCCCAGATTAGCATGGTGAACCTCACGAGCGTGAAGATGCGAACGGCGCTCTCCGGCTTCATCGACGAGTTATATGCGGCCAACCCCGACTCGGTGGGCGGGGCCATCCCTGCCGAGGACTTCTACTACCTGCCTCCGGCGGGTGCATTGGGCAGCTAGACCATGGGGAATGCTCGTATGGGGCAAAGGGGTCCCCTTGCCTTGTTGCGCGAGGCGCTCAGGCACAGCTCGGATGTGCAGGGGCAGGCTGGCTTAGGCTCTGCCCACGCCTCTCGCGCACAGCTCGCTCAGATGGCCGGCGTCTTGGGGCTTCCGGAGGAGCGCGTGGCGCAGATGGCTGCCCTCGTGAGGGACAGCGACATCGATGACGCGCAGCTGGGTAGCCTGATGAGGATGGTCACCTCCAAGGGGCTCTCCTGTGAGCAGGTCATGGCCCTGCTCTTGTCTTTGGGCGTCGGGCGGGTACGTGCGGTGCGCATCCTGCAGGCGCAGGGGATCATGGGCGATAAGGAGGCTCAGCTCATCCTTAACGAGGAGCGCCGTGCGGCGCAGGAACAGGCTGCTGATGACCGTCGCGGAGCCTGGCGCGGCAGGCTGGCAAAAGGCGCCATCATCGCGTTCTGGCTTGTGGTGTGGCAGCTTGTAGACACCCTTGTGGACAACCGCCTCATCCTGACCGGTCCTGTTCGCACCCTGCAGGCATTGGGCGAGCAGGCGACGAAAGCCGGCTTCTGGGTCATTTGCGGCGCGTCGTTCGGACGTATCGCCCTGGGCTTTCTCCTGTCATTCTCGGTCGGCATCTGCCTGGCGCTCCTGTCGTACCGCGTGCGTCTCGTGCGCGCCTTCGTGGAGCCCATCGTCTCTCTTCTGCGCACCATCCCGGTGGTCACCTTCATCATCATGCTGCTCATCTGGGTTGGCAACCAGGCACTGACCATCTACCTGTCGTTTCTCATCGTGCTACCGCTCATCTACACGAACATGCTCGCTGGCTTCGAGAGCGTGGACACGCAGATGCTCGAGATGGCGCGCGTCTTTCGCCTGTCTCGCTGGCGCACCTTCATGTACGTGTACCGTCCGGCGTTCATGCCGTTTCTCTCGAGCAGCTGCAAGATATCTCTCGGTATGAGCTGGAAGAGTGGCATCATGGCCGAGGTGCTGGCCACGCCCAAGCCATCCATCGGCAAGGAGATGAGCCAGGCGCGCACGTATCTGGACACGCCGAGCCTGTTCGCGTGGACGGTGGTCGTGATGGTCTTGAGCTGGCTGTTCGAGAAGGCGTTCATGGCGCTGCTCAAGAGGGTGGGGCGTCCTTTGGGAGGCCTTCTGGGGAAGGATGATGATAGGTGAGCGAGGGGGGCGCGTGCGTTCGCATGGAGGGGCTCTGCAAGTCCTATGGGGACCTGCGAGTGTTGCGCCACGTGAGCGTCCGTCTCGAGGAGGGGGGCATCTACTGCCTGATGGGTCCCTCGGGCGCGGGTAAGACCACGCTTCTGCGTGTGCTGGTGGGGCTCGAGTCTCCTGATGAGGGTGACGTCGTGGGTCTGGGAGCTGGTGAGGCCTCGGTGATGTTTCAGGAGGATCGCCTGTGCGAGGCACTTACGCCGGTTGACAACGTGGCACTCGTGATGCCGCCTCGGGCGAGCCGCCGCTCGATCCGGGAGCTGTTGGAGGAGATACTTCCCGCAGACTGCATGGGAAGACCAGCCCTGCAGCTTTCGGGCGGCATGCGTCGTCGCGTGTCGCTGGCGCGGGCCGTTGCCTATCCCAGCAGGCTCATCGTGCTGGACGAGCCCTTTACCGGACTCGACGAGGTTACCAAGGGGGTGGTCGTGCGCTTCTTGCTGAGGCATCGCAGGGGACGCACCTTGCTGGTATCCACCCATGGCGAGGACGACGTTGGCCTGCTGGGTGCACGCAAGCTCATGCTGTCCGACATATCTACGACGCCTGCTCCCGTCCTTCAGCCAGGGTCACATGGACGGTAATGATAGTCGTATCTGACGCCTATCTGCGAACGCCGCGCAGGGCCTTCTGCAGGGAGGAGCGATGCTCCTCGAGCGCCCCGCGCCAGTTGGTTGGGCGCATGTTGGGGAAGGCCCGCATGAGCCGCCGCTCCTGAGAGCTGAGCGTGGCCGAGAAGCTCTTGGCCATCTCGTCGAGGGTCGGCAACTGCGGCAGCGTGGGAAGGCCGCTCATGCCAGGTAGTGCGGACACGGCCCTTCGCGCCTCGCGTACCCTGCGCGTCGTGGCCTCGAGCTGCGCGCGAAGCGAGAGATTGATCACACTGTCCCAGTTGGCTATGTTTGCGAGCTCGGGGCGTGCGGGCAAGGACTCGCGCAGCCTCGCCAGGCGTCTGCCCGTCTCGACGCGAAGACCGTCCATCTTGCTTTTCAACCCCGCCACACCGACGTGGGTCACGACGAGGTCGGTAAAGAACACGACGGCACTTACCAGCGCAAACAGCACAAGGGTGAGTGGGGCGACTGACTCCACGAGACTCAGCATCACAGGTTGTGCCACCCGCACGACCGCGACGATGCCCACGCCAAACTCCACGAAGCCACCCGCCCAGACGCGACCATTGAGGTTGAGCGGCCTGCTCGAGTAGTCCCACCATCGTGCATGGTAGAGCCTCTCCATACCGTAGGAGGTCACATACTCGAGGACACAGCCCAGAAGGCCACCCAGCACGAAGATCGTGAGCGTTCCCTTGAGCTTTTCCAGAAGCAGCACGGCGATCATGGAACCCGTCCCGTAGATGGGAATGTAGGGACCGTTTAGAAAGCCACGATTGATGAAGCGCCGGGCGGGGATCGAGCAGTAGGCGCTCTCGATCACCCAACCGCAGACGCTGTAGAGGAAGAACATCGTCCAAAGAGCGGCGAGCGCGGGGGCTGCCGCGTTAGGCATGGGTGCGCTCGCCGCCTCTTGGCGCGATGCTGGCTCGCCTCAGGAGGTGCCTGCGCACGAAGCCCCCGATCGTCTCTCGCGCCGCCACGTACTTGTCCACCACGCATAGGATCCAACCCTCACGGGACGAGGGCGGTATCGGCGTCAGGGGAAACATGTGACGTGCGATCATGTTCTGCTCGAGCCTGTCTACGCCAAAGTCGCGGACAGCGTTGGCGCGCGCGAAACCGGGATGGCGAAAGCCATGGAAGCGGTGGCTGGGGTCGGGCACGTGCCAGTCGTAGAGGAAGTAATCGTGCAAAAGCATGCCCCTCAGGAGGGCTCGCTCGTTCACCGGAATGCGCAGACGCTGCGCGAGTGCACATCCCGCGAGGGTGACGGACAGCGAGTGCTCGGCGACCGAGGTCGTTCCATGTTGTATGCAGCGACGCTCTATGTCCATGCCCTCGGATGCGAGGATGTCTGCGCAGTGGCGGCTCAGCAGCTCGAAGGGAGGTATCTTGCTACTGATGGGGCGGCGTGTGACGTTGGTAGGCATGGGATCGGTGTCCTCTCTCGACGAACGGACAGCACATTTTAGGTCTTGTCAGGCCATGACGCAAGCTTGGGCGTATCCTGTAGTCAAATACGACGTTAAGGTGGCTCTTCGGGGGTTCGTGTGGGTTGACGCCTCGGCGAAGATGCCAACCTGGCAGCGGCGACACTCGCGCAGAGCCTGTCTTCCCGACCAAGCGGGAGGGGCCAGCGAGGGGGCGC
>ERZ773035.1102-NODE-1102-length-20205-cov-10.641687_pt1 | contig 20205 bp, 18 predicted proteins | sample MGYA00511487_ERZ773035 | MGnify/ENA primary metagenome ERZ773035 (study PRJEB29015, sample SAMEA2737985) | human oral metagenome | biome: human oral; feature: human-associated habitat; material: dental | place: China | collected 2024 ...
CGGCGTCGGTGTTGGTGTCGGCGTTGGTGTCGGCGTCGGTGTTGGTGTCGGTGTCGGTGTTGGTGTTGGTGTTGGCGTCGGCGTCGGCGTTGGCGTCGGTGTTGGTGTCGGCGTCGGTGTCACACCGCCGTCGATGGCGCTGCCGTCGACCTTGACGACGAGCTCCTTCTTATCGCTCGTGACGCCCATCTTTGCCGTGCGATGCCCCGAGACGCCCTCGTAGACGGTCATCGACGTCGCGCCATCGGTATCAATCTGCGCATTCTCCGTGCGCAGGAGGCGCAGACGATTTGCCGTAGGGCTTCCCGGCATATATGCCTCGAGCGTTGTGTCCTTCAGGTTCGTATTCGTCGTGGAGGTCACACGCAGCATCGTATCGCTTTCGGTCATGCCCGCCGGCACATAGAACGTGAGCCTCTGGAAATCCGCGATGCTCTGCGCCGTAATGCCCTTCGTCTCGCGCACGATGAGCGCGTTGTCTGTGATGATGCGCTCTGCCGCCTGTGCCGTGCCGCCGTAAAGCTGTGCCCGGCTGAGATCGGGCGTACCCGAGATCTCGACGATGTTGCCGCGTGCAATCGCCGTCGTGTTCGCCGTCCCGTTGGTCAGCGCACGTCCGCCGTAGATCGCGTTCTCATAGCGCCCCCCGCCAATGTAGATCACATTGCTCTCGGCAGCAGCGACTGCCGTATTGCTGCCCGCGTAGGCATTTGCATCTCCGCCGCAGACAGATTTCTCGAAGTGACCCGCCGTCAGCGTCAGGATATTGCCGTCTGCGGTTACGGTAGACTTGGCTGTTGTGCGTGCTTCTGCCGTGCCGCCGGTGATCTCTTCCCATACTGCGCTTGTGGGGCTGAGCGTGACGCGGTTCGCATTTGCCGTCGCAAGGATCGTGTCCGTACCGTTCAGAACGGTTGCAGAGCCGCCAATGACGCTGCCCCCATCCGAATAGGCACCGCCCGTGATGGTGACAATATTCTCATTTGCCGTCGCGGTTGCGCGCGCGCCTGATGGGAGCGCATAGGCCGTTCCGCCGCTGTAGCCGCCATTGGTGCTCGATGAATTTCTGAGGGTGACAGTGTTTTTGTCCGCGTGCGCCTCCGCTGCGCCGCGCCTCGTCTCGGCTCTGGCATAGCCGCCCTCTGCGGAGAATCCATCTTTGAGCGTGCCGCCGTCGATCGTGATATCGTTGTTCGTGACGGTTGTTTCCGCTGCGCCGCTGTCCGTTTTGATCGAGCCAAAGCCACCGTCGAACGTGTAGGAGTATGTTCCTCCCGTGCCGATCACATCGTTGTCATCGACCGTCACGCTGACGCGCGTGGCAGTCGTTCCGATGAGATCGACCGAGGCGGCGGCGGCGTGATTGATCGCACCGCCCGTGTTGGTCACGCGGTTCCCTTTTGCCTCGGCGGCAAAGGATGTGCCCGCACCCGCAGCCTTCTGCTCAATGTGTGCGCCGTAGAGGTCGCCGATCTGCGTGCCCCCCGCGTCAACGAGAATTGTATTCTCATTGGTTCGATAGGTGACGGGACCTCCCTGCGTACTATAGACGCGGATGTTGCCGCCGTAGAGATGAGTCGTCTTCCCCGTCGTGAGCGTGACGGTGTTCCCGCTCGCCGTGAGCGTGGTCGCGCCCGGCGCTGTCGCGTTATCGTAGCGCTGATATTCGACCCAGCCGCCTGCGAGGAAGCCGAGCTCGTCATTGCTCCGCACGGTAAGCGTATTGCTGCTCGCCGACGCCGTGCCGTCTCCGTTATCGTGCCGCAGCTCGGCATCTCCGCCGTATACCGCGCGCTGACTGCCGTCCGTCACCGTGATATTATGATTGTCCTCGATTGGTGATGCAGATGCGTTCGTCCCTCCGAGCGCCAGCCCTGCCGCAATCAGTGCGCCAAGCGTGCGCTGTCCCCTGCTCCGTTTCATAAAATGACTCCTTTCACTCATTTCGTTCACCAAAACACGAATCCGATGAACGAAATCCTGCCATTTCTTTTGATAACACATTTCACAGGATACGTAAATAGGATAAAAGACATGACGATATGGGACTGACGAAAAAATTTACGGATATTGTGGGAGTGACATTAAAAGGAAGATGACGTATTGCCTATGCCCGGCAGGAATATTCCGCGCCCGTACGACGTGCGCACATTTCTTAGAGTTTTACGCATGCAAATAGGACTATAGTGTCGGGATACACACTACAGTCCTATGTTGACGCATGAGAAGTTGCTGAGGAACGATGATTTTTCTTGAGCGTTGAGGAGCGCCGTTATAGGCTGTCTGTCGTAACCTGATGCGTGCGTACCTCGGCGTAGGCGGGCGGGATAACGACCGTGCCCGTCTTGTCGATAAAGCCCCACTTGTCCCCGATCTTCACGGGCGCAAATCCATCGCGAAACATGCCGATGTCCGTGATGTTATTCGGCAGGAGGAAGGGGACGCGTCCCGTTTTGTCGATGAAGAAGGATTTTCCGCCTTGCTGAACGGCGGCAATCCCATCGGTAAAGTCGTGCACCTCATCGTATTTCGGATCGATTACGATTTTGCCGTCACGTCCGACAAAGCCCCATTTATCGCCGTCCTGCACCGCAGCGAGGTCGTCGTAGAAGAAGTGGATGCCCTTGTATTTCGGCTCGACGACGTAGGCGCCCTTCCGATCGACCATGCCCCATTTGCTCCTCACGCGGACGAGTGCGACGCCGTCGAAGAAGAAGGAGTTGTAGTCATTCTTGGTTGAGATGATCTCAGCGCCCGTCTTGTCGATGTAGCCGCGTTTGACCTTTTCGCCGATGAGATCGGTGCCGACCCCGAATGTCGGTATCCCCGTAGCAAAGGAGACGGCACTGGTGAGGAAGCCGCCAAGCAGTCCGACCTTGACCTCGCGGCGCACCTCGGCGAGCCCGTTCTCGAACGAGTCAACATCCTCATAGCGCGTCTGGATTACCTTTGCACCCGTCTTGTCGATGAATGCCCAGTGCTTCTTTTCCTTTATCATCGCAAGCCCGTCGGAAAAGCCGCCAATGGATTTGGCACGGAACTGCGGTTGTATCACCATTGTGCCACTCTTGTCAATAAAACCCCATTTCTTTTTGACCGCGACGGGAGCAAGCCCCTCCTGAAAGATCATGGCATTTTCAAACTGTACGGGGATTGCCTCGCTGCCGTTCGTGTCGATGTAGCCCATTTTGTTTTTCGTCGGCTCAACGACCGCCAGTCCCTCTGAGAACCGGGATGCCCACAGATAAGCGTCGCTCGTCAGCAGACTGCCATCGCGGCGGTAGAAGACAAACTTTTTATCCTTGCGCTCGACACGGGAGATGCCGTCATAAAACGGGGTGACGGAGCGGTATTCGACCCGCAGCAGAAGCTTTCCCGCCGTATCGTATGCACCATACATATCCTTCGTGTTCTGCACGATGATCGTATCTGCCGCAAGCGGATGGATTGCCTTGTAGATGGCAGGGACGATGACCGTACCGTCAAGGCGGACGATGCCCCAGTTCTTGCCCTGACGGACGGCGACCGCGTCGGCTGAGTAGGAGGCGATCTCATCGTACTCCGCCGGGATGACGAGGCTGCCCGAGGGAGCGACTGCGCCCCACTTCTTGCCCACGCGGACAGTGGCGAACGGCTTGGACGTCTGCTGTGCAGGGGCGGCGGTCGCCGTCTGCTCTGTCACCTGTGCCGCTGCGGTGGGCGTTGCCTCTGCCGCAAATCCTGCGGGCATCGCGCAGAGCACGCCCATCGTCATCATTGTTGCGATTGTGGCGCGTAGCTTCTTGTACGTTGTCATTTGGTCATCTCCTTTGAAAATATACTTACTTCGCTCAGCAGTTCCCGCGATGGACATGCCGCAGATACTGCCGTGCGATGGCAGTGAGTCTGTCGATCGTTACGATCGGTGTCGGCGGCGTGCTCATGCGGTGGCGCGGGAAGTAGCGGCTGATGTGCAGGGGAAGGTCGGGCGAGAGGGCGGCAAGCCAGCGCGCCTCCTCGTCCATATCCTCGGCGCTGTCGTTCATCGCGGGGATGATGAGCGTCGTCACCTCGACGTGGACGCCGCTGCGGACGGCGCGGGCAATCGTCTCCTTCACCGTCGCAAAATCGCCGCCGAGGCGTCGATAGGTGTCCGTGCGCCATGCCTTCAGATCGATGTTCATCGCATCGACATGCGGCAGGAGCTGCGCGAGCGGCTCCGCAGAGATCGTTCCGTTCGTGACGAGCACGACGCTGAGTCCCGCCGCGTGCAGGAGCGGCGCACTGTCCATGATGTACTCGTAGCCGACGAGCGGCTCGTTGTAGGTAAAGGCGACGCCGAGATTGCCGCGCGGCTGATGCCGCAGATCGTCCGCGAGTGCAGCGAGGCGTGCGGGCGCGACATACTCCGTCGGGGTGGAGTCGTCTGCCATCGCAATGCCGGCGTTCTGACAGAAGGGACACGCGAGATTGCAGCCGAAGCTGCCGACGGAGAGGATGAAGCTCTCGGGGTGAAAGTGGTAGAGCGGCTTCTTCTCGATCGGGTCGAGCGCGAGTGCGGTCAGCCGCCCATAGTTCACCGCGCGGATCGTACCGTCGACGTTTGCGCGCGCACGGCAGAATCCCGTCTCTCCCGTGCGCAGACGGCAGACATGGGGGCAGAGGGGGCAGGTGATACGCCCCTCGGTATCCCCGTGCGGATGCGTTGCGTTCGTGTCTGCCGCAGGATGTATGTGCGTCTCGGCGCTCATCTCAGTGGTGCCGCTCGACGGTAAAGCGCCAGATGCGGACGGCGGCATCGGCGGGAATCCCGCCCTTCTGCCGCGCGATGTGCAGCTGCTCCTCCACCGTGTCGACGCCCGCGAGGTCCGGGAGCAGCAGCCCCTTGCGCCCGCGCGACTCGACGATGACGCCGTACTTCTTTGCATCGAGGTCATCTATGTTCGCGACGAGCTCCGGCTCCGTCAGCACATCGACCGAGTAGACGAGGGCACCCAGCTCCTCCTCCCGAACGGGCGGGAAGCGGGGATCGCGGAGCGCCGCACTGGCGGCGTTCTGCATGATCTCGGCGGCGATGTTCTTCGTCGTCGGCTCGAACGTGCCGATGCAGCCGCGCAGCTCGCCGTCCTTCTTGAGCGAGACGAAGACGCCCGCGCGCTCTGTCATCTCGGACGGGAGCCCTGTGGGGCGCTCTGCCGGTTCCCCCGTCCGCACGATCGTCTCAATCGCGCGCCGCGCGAGCCGCACATAGTCGTCCTCAGCGGCGCGCCGCTCCTCCAGAGCCCGCCGTTCGAGCATTTCATAGCGCTCGGCGAAGCTGCGGCGCGGGTCCTCGCGCATCACCCGCAGCGACACAACGCCGTAGCCGACGCCGAACGGCCCCTGATAGGAGAGCTTCTTGATCTTGAGCGCCTGCCCGTCGAGCGCGCCCGCCATCATCCAGAACGTGCGCAGGCCGCACTCCGCCGCCGGTTCATAGAGCGCGCGGTCCATGCGCAGCAGCTTCAGGAAGTCGCCCTCCTCGAGGTACTTCATGCACGCCTTGTCAAAGCGCGGTCCCTCGGGCGCGAAGCCGTACGGCCCCTCGGGCGTCAGCTTATGCGAGAGGTCGCCGCTCGCGATAAAGACCGCGCGCCGCCCGAGCGTGTGCACCGCGCGCGCGATGCATTTGCCGAAGTTGTAGTGATCAAGCGGGGAGAGCCCCGAAATGCCGAGCCGCACGATGCGGAAGTCACTCGTATGCGCGTGCAGAAAGTGCAGCGGGATCATGACCGCGTGGTCGAGCGCGGCATTTCGCCCGCCGACCGGTCCCGCCTCGATGCCCGCCTCCCCCGCCTCCATCGCGATCTCCTTCGCGAGGACTGCGTCGTACTGCGTCGTTACCGCGACCTCGGGCGCGCCGAACTGGGCAAAGCTGCCCGAGCCCTCCTCGCCGGGCGCGATGTGGAAGTAGTCGGCATACATGACCGTGTGCGGGCTGGCGATGATGACCGTACCGGGCTGGAACTCTGCCGCCTCCTTCATGGCGCGCTCGTACGCATGGATCGTGAGCTGGATCTTCCTCTCCTCGCCCCGCCCGACCTCGGGTATGATGAGCGGCGGATGCGGCAGGACATAGGCTGCAAGTATGGACATGGTACGACCTCCTTACGAAATACTATTGTATTTATTCGATGTGCAGAGAAAAAGCCCTGCATGATTTTGCGGCGGCATTCTTCCGTAACACTTGACATAGACCCGGAACCACTGATAAATTCAGCCACGCCATCTTGGCACATCTTTTTTGCCCGCTTTTCGTCCTCGATCCTCCACATAGCCTCTGCTATGCGTCGGACTCCCTCCTTGTTCGGACGAAAAAATCTACGCCAATCGGAAGGTCTATTTTATCAGCGATCCCTTAGAGAAACGGCCACAGCACCGCAATCACGAGTGCGGGCAGAAAGTTTGCGACGCGAATGTAGGGGAGGGTGAAGAGGTTGGTGCCGACGCAGAAAATTAAAATGCTGCCGACGTAGCTGAGATTTGCAAAGGCGGCAGGCGTCATGAATGGCTCCACCACACCTGCCGCAAGGAAGATCGCACCCTCGAAGATGCCGACGGAGATGGCGGAGAAGATGCAGCCGCGTCCGAGCGTTGCGGTGAGCAGCATGATGACGATGCCGTCGAGGACGCTTTTCGCAAAGAGGACCGAGGGATCGGCGAGCAGACGGTCATTCACTGCACCGATGACCGACATCGCGCCGACGCAGATCGTGAGTGAGGCGGAGACAAAGCCGTCGATAAAATGCGTGTCGCCCGTGCTGCCTGACACGCGTTTCAGCCACGCGCCGAAGGCAGTCATGCGATCCTCGATGTTGAGGATCTCGCCGATGATCGCTCCACCGATGAGGGCGGCGAGCATCATGTCGATACCGATGAAGGAAAGCCGCCCGTCTGTGTCGACCGAGAGCATCTTGCTGAGCGCTCCGCCGAGCCCAAGGAAGATCACCGCGAGTGCACACGCCCGCATGATGGTCTCTTGGAATCGCTCCGCGAGGAAGCGCCCGCACCCGAGTCCCAGGAGGCCGCCAAGCACAACAGCAATCACATTGACAATGACGCCAATTCCGGGCATATTCCCACATCCTTTCCATAATAGGGTTCTCATTGTACTTCATTTCGGTGATTATGTAAAATCAAGCATTTCATGTATACATGGACATTTAACACTTTATCATGGTAAAATACCACCATATTTTCATTTTTGGAGGTATGTGCCATGGAATCATTTCTTCCTATGCTGAATGCGATCGACTCATTTCTCTGGGGCATTCCACTCATCACGCTGCTTGTGGGGACGGGCATCCTGCTGACGATCCGGCTCTCGCTGCTGCAGGTCATGCAGTTGCCGCGTGCACTCGGGCTGATCCTCCGCGCAAAGAACAAGGGCGCGGGTGACATCTCGAGCTTCAAGGCGCTCTGCGTCGCGCTTGCCGCGACGATCGGCACGGGCAACATCGTCGGCGTTGCGACAGCAGTCAAGGTCGGCGGCCCCGGTGCGATCTTCTGGATGTGGATGGCGGCGTTCTTCGGCATGGCGACGAAGTACGCCGAGGGCCTGCTCGCCGTGAAATACCGCACGACAGACGAGCGCGGCGAGATCGCGGGCGGCCCCATGTACTACATCCGGCACGGCATGGGCGAGAAATATCGTCCGCTCGCGGGCTTCTTTGCGGCGGCGACCGTGCTCGTCGCGTTCTTCGGCATCGGCACGTTCCCGCAGGTCAACGCCATCGTCGATTCGGTGGAGCTGTCCTTCGGCGTGCCGCGCATCGCGACGGACATCGCGCTCACGGCACTGATTGCGGCGATCACGATCGGCGGACTTCGGAGCATCGCCGAGGTCTCTGCGCGCATCATCCCCTTTATGGCAGTGCTCTACATCGTCATCTGCGCGGGGGTCATCCTGATGCACGCCGCTGAGATCCCCGCGGCGATTGCGCTGATTTTGGACAGCGCGTTCACCGGCACGGCGGCGGCGGGCGGCTTTGCCGGCTCGACCGTCATGATGGCGATGCAGAACGGCATCGCGCGCGGCGTCTTCTCGAACGAGTCGGGTCTCGGCTCGGCGCCGATCGCGGCAGCGGCGGCAAAGACGAAAGAACCCGCCGAGCAGGGGCTGATCTCCATGACGGGCACGTTCATTGATACCATTATTATCTGCTCCATGACGGGACTCGTGCTCGTTCTCACGGGCGCATGGCACGGTGATACGGCGGGCGCGGCAATGACGGGCGCGGCGTTTACGAGCCTCTACGGCTCCATCGGCGGCGCACTCCTCACCATCTCGCTCACGCTCTTTGCGTTCACCACGATCCTCGGCTGGAACTACTACGGCGAGCGTGCCGTGTTCTACCTCGCGGGCATGCGCGCCATCCTGCCGTACCGACTCGTTTTCATCGCGCTCATCGCGTGCGGCGCGTTCCTAAAGCTCGAGGCGATCTGGGTCCTCGCCGACATCGTGAACGGGCTCATGGCGATCCCGAATCTCATCGCCCTCATCGCCCTCTCGGGCATCGTCGTGCACGAGACGAAACATTATCTTGAGAAAGTGCGGCGCGGCGAGCGGCTGCGGCGGTAGGGCGCGCCCCATACGCAGGAAGCGGCTTGTACGGCGGGCGGCTCTGTGCTATACTGTAGGCGAGATCCGCGCCGCACGTAGAGCCGTGCGGGATATAGCTGTTTATAGAACGTATTGCCGCACGAAAAAGGAGGGGAGACACATCCGCGCCGCAAAACGGCAGATTGAGCCGCGCAGCGCAAGACTTCCCGAGGCAAGGAAATTTCAAAACCACATCCCCGCAAGGGGACGGAAACACACCAATCCCAAAGCGTCCGCGATATGCCTCCTTGATTTCAAAACCACATCCCCGCAAGGGGACGGAAAAAGAACATAGATATCGGGTGATCTATGATTATCGAGATACGTGGCTATGGAAAAGCAGTTTTTCTTGAAGAAAAACTGACACAATATGCGCTGAATCCATTAAAGGACAAGCATAAGGCTGCGGCGTTTCGACTGGCACTGGGCTATCAACTTCAGGATGTCGATGAACTAATGCGTAATGTTGCCGCACATATCAATAACTTCACGGCAGTAGAGAAACCGGATAACGGCTATGGAAAACGATTCCAAATCCTGATGGAATTAACAGGTAAAAATGGAAAAACAGCGAACGTAATGACGGCATGGATCCAAGATAAGGATACGAAAATCATTCGACTGACCTCGATCTATGTGAAGGAGTGACATCATGGATATCAAGCTGTACGATAAAGTTCGGCTCAAAACAGGTGAGACAGCCTCTATTGTAGAGATTTATGAGATCGGTGTTGCCTATGAGGCGGATATTGACCGTATGGACGGCAGCATTGATACCGATACGATTCGACAAGAAGATATTCTTGCCATTGTGACAGAAAGTGCGGCATAACACATCCCCGCAAGGGGACGGAAACCCGTCGTTGAAGCGTTAGGCTTCAAGGTAAGCCATTTCAAAACCACATCCCCGCAAGGGGACGGAAAAAACTCTCCTTTTCTGCTGTTGCAGCAAGTATTTCTTAGAACAGGAACTTGCAAACACAGGAAAGGAGAATTTTTATGCGGAACGATCTGCCGCGTGTGGACTGGATGGTTGGGACGGGGCTTGTCACCGTCGCGATTCTGTCCGTCTTCTACGGGAGCGCGGAGCTGACGAGCAACATCGCCTCGGGCCTGATCGGCTTCCTCGGGCGCACGGTTATGATGCGCGGCGACAAGGAGAGTGCACGATGAGCGCGGTACTGCCCGCCTCCGCGATGCGGCGTGTGACCTGCGCCGAACTGCGGGAACTGGCGACGGCATACCGTCCCGCGCTCTATTACGCCGCCGCGCGCTGTGCACGTGAAACGAAGATTTACCTGCACTGGACGGCGGGGCACTACGGGCAGTTCTTCGCGGACTACCATGTGCAGGTCGATGCGGACGGCGGCATCTACGTCATCGGGGACGGCGTACTCGATGACCTGCTTGCCGCGACGTATCTGCGCAACAGCGGGAGCGTCAGCGTCGCACTCCTCGGATGTGTGGATGCGACGACGGAAAACCTCGGCAGCGAACCCCCGACCGCCGCGCAGATCGAGGCGATGGCGCAGGCGGTGACGGCTCTTGCGGACGGGCTCTGGCTGACGATCGACAAGGAGCGCATCCTGACGCACGGTGAGGCGGCGGACAACGAGGACGGCGTGCGCACCCATGCTCCCTACGGCCCGCGCACAACATGCGAGCGCTGGGATCTTGAGTACCTCGGCACGGAGGAGAGCCCTGTGTTTCACCCGTGGGCAGAGGACGGCACGCGCGGCGGCGATGTGCTGCGCGGCAAGGCGCAGTACTATCGGGAGCATGGAGAAGCAGCCCGATCTTAGCGGAACTCAATAAATTTTCATACAACAACAAAAATTAGTAGCAACTCCTAACAAAACTCGCATTCCCTTCGAATGCAATTCCCATCCATGTGCAGTATGATTTCCCTACAACGGGAAGAGATTTCTACACCCTCTGAAAGGTTGGGATTTACATGATGACCACAAAGATGATGAAGAAGACCGCCGTCGCGGCACTTGTCGGCGCGATGAGCTACGGTGCCGTAGGCATGGCAGCCGTCTCTGCGAATCCGCTGGGCGTGTCGCCACAGCAGCGCGTAGCGTACACGAGTCTTGACGGGCGCGATGATGTGCAGCAGCTCGCATGGGGTGGAAAGCGCAAGAGCCGCAAGGGCGGCAAGAAGTACTCGCAGGGCAGCATCAATACGGCGATCATCGCAGGGGCCGTTGTCGGCGCGATCATTGCGAAGAATACGTGAGACGCTGCGGCGTCGAAGCACCCAATCCTACGGGAGTGGGTGCTTTTTTCGTGTGGAAATATGCTATAATAATTTTATTGACGCTTCCTTTATCTCGTGGGCAGAGGATGAATTATCGTTCGATGCGTATGGGCAACAACTGTATTTCTGCGTGGTATATTATATGCAGTGGCACGGGAGGTGCTGTGTATGGTTTCGTATACGGTCTTGCTGCAGCGATTGCGTGCGCAGCAGATCTGTGACCGGATTTTCTCTCTGTGTGTGCGCATGCGTCCGGAGGCGATCCGCATGATCTATGCCGGGCCGGCCAATACTCCGCTGGATGTGGACTATCTCTATCGGCACACATCTGCACAGGGCTATATCGGCGGCTCCACCTTTGACCGGATTCCCGCAGAACAGGCGATTCTGCATACCATACGTGCGTTTAAGAATGCGGGAAGAAGTGGTGTGTCTGAAACATTTGCGACGGAGGCGCATGCGCCGGATGCGGTCGACTTCGTCAAGCAGTATGTGCACGAGCATTACGGACGTGAAATCCGGCTGCGCGATCTGGCGATCGTGCTCCATGTGTCGCCGTCGTATCTGAGCGCGCGGTTCAAACAGGAAACGGGCATGAGCTTTACCGCGTTTCTCCTGTCCTATCGCATGGAACGCGCGCGTGCGCTGCTCGAGGACGGGCGCCTCTCCTGCAAAGAGGTGGCGGCGCGCTCGGGCTATCTGGATTACGCGCAGTTTTCGAAGATGTTCCGCAAATATCAGGGCGTTTCGCCGCGCGATATACGCTCATCTGAGATAAACACAAGTCGGAATCCATAGAATTCACAGAAATATAATATATGCACAAGATTTCTATATAAAAAGACATATACATGCTGGCGAGAAAACGATAGAATGATTCTGTAAGCAACACGGTCGCATAGTTCTTTTTTCGTAAAAGGAGGGATTCGATGAAAACAGTTGCACTCGCCGGTACATTTGATACAAAACGCGAAGAGCTGCTCTATGTGAAAAATCTGCTTGAACAATTAGGGCTCAGCGTGTTTACGATTCACACCGGTGTATTCGAGGCGGGGATTTCGGTCGATGTTGCAAATACAGAGATCGCGAAGGCAGTCGGAGAGGATATGAAGGCGCTTGCGGAAAAGCGCGATCGGGCGAAGGCGACCGCAGTTCTGGCGAGCGGGCTCGCAAAGATCCTGCCGAGACTCTACGCGGAGCAGCGATTCGATGGCGTTCTCTCGTTCGGCGGCTCCGGCGGGACATCGCTCGTCACGCCTGCTATGCGTGGGCTGCCGATCGGCGTGCCGAAGGTCATGGTCTCGACGATGGCATCGGGGAACGTCGCCCCGTATGTTGGCACAAGCGACATCATCATGATACCGTCCATCGTCGATGTGGCGGGGCTGAACGAGATCTCGCGCACGATCTTCCGCAATGCGGTGCTCGTGACAGCAGGTCTTCTGCGGCTGAGAGATGAACTGCCCGTTGAGGAGAGAGCGAAAAAGCCGCTCGTTGCCGCGACGATGTTCGGCGTTACGACGCCCTGCGTGAATTTTGCACGCGAGGCACTCGAGCGACACGGCTATGACGTGCTCGTGTTTCATGCGACGGGGACGGGCGGCAAGACGATGGAGAGCCTGATCGCCTCCGGCTATTTCAAAGGCGTGCTTGATCTGACAACGACGGAGTGGTGTGATGAGCTCGTGGGCGGCGTTCTCGCCGCAGGCCCACATCGCTCCGAGGCGGCTGTATTGGGCGCTGTGCCGCAGGTGGTTTCCGTGGGAGCCGTGGATATGGTGAACTTCGGCGCACCGGAGACGGTGCCTGCACAGTTCGCCGGGCGCACATTTTATCAGCACAATCCGACGGTGACGCTCATGCGTACGTCTGTTGAGGAGAATGTCGCCATCGCGGCGAAGCTGGCGGAAAAGCTGAACATGGCGGAACATGCGGGGCGGAGCGTCCTGCTCCTGCCGATGCAGGGCGTCTCCATGCTCGATGCTGCGGGGCAGGCGTTCTACGGACCGGAGGAGGATGCGGCACTCTTTGGTACGCTGCGGGAGAAGGTCGATCCGGCGAAGACGGAGATCGTTGCGATGGACTGCCATATCAATGATCGGGAATTTGCAGAGGCGGCGGCAGAGCGGCTCGTGCGGATGATGGAAGCACAGCGGTAGTTTTGGAACGGAGGAACAGAGATGCTTAGAAAATCCAGACAGGAGATCCTGCAGGACTTCAAAAAACAGGTAAAGGAGGGCAAGATCCTCGTCGGCGTCGGTGCCGGTACCGGCATCACGGCGAAGTGCAGCGAGAAGGCTGACGTGGACATGCTCATCATCTACAACTCGGGACGTTTCCGCATGGCGGGACGTGGCTCGCTCTCCGGGCTGCTCTCCTACGGTGACGCGAACCAGATCGTGCAGGAGATGGGGCGTGAGGTTCTCCCCATCGTGAAGAAGACTCCCGTGCTCGCCGGTGTGTGTGGAACAGACCCCTTCCGTGTGATGGATCTCTTTCTCGCCGATCTCAAGGCGCAGGGCTTCAACGGCGTCCAGAACTTCCCGACGGTGGGGCTGATCGACGGCAAGTTCCGTGCGAATCTCGAGGAGACGGGCATGGGCTACGATCTCGAGGTCGACATGATCCGCATGGCGCATGAGCTTGATATGCTGACCTGCCCCTATGTCTTTGATCCGGAGCAGGCAAAGGCGATGGCAGAGGCAGGCGCGGATATCCTCGTCGCGCATATGGGGCTGACGACGAAGGGCTCGATCGGAGCAGAGACGGCCGTGACGCTCGACGACTGCTGCGACAAGATTCGCGCGATCATTGCGGCGGGGCGCAGTGTGCGCAGTGATATCATGGTCATCTGCCACGGCGGTCCCATCGCCGACCCGGAGGATGCGGCGTATGTCATTGAACACGTTCCGGAGATCGACGGATTCTTCGGTGCATCCTCCATCGAGCGCCTCGCCTCCGAGCGCGGCATGACGAAGCAGGCGGCTGCATTCAAGGCAATTCGAAAATAGGACGACATCTCTCACGCTGAGCGTTGTGTTTTTGCAGAGCACCCAAATCCTACGGGAGTGGGTGCTTTTTTATTTGGAAAAATTTGACAATGAGGCTATAATAGAAATGTACGTGAGTTGTTTTATGATTGTCTTTGGGAGGCGTGTCCAATGAATTCATTCCTAGAGGAGCGGTTTGAACGGCAGTTTCGGCTGCAGGAGCATCACTCCTCCGTCAGTACGGAGATCCTCGCGGGTCTGACGACGTTCGCGACGATGGGCTACGTGCTCGCCGTTGTGCCGCACATGATGGGGGAGGCGGGGGTTCCGCAGGGGGCGATGCTCACGGGCATGGTACTCATGATCTTTCTCACGTCGATGGCGATGGGGCTCTACACGAACCGCCCGTTTGCCCTCGCGCCCGGCATGGGCAGCGTTGCAATCTTCTCGATCACGATGGTACAGCTCCAAAATGTGCCGATCGGTGTTGCGAGCGCCATTGTCTTTCTGAGCGGCGTGCTGTTCATCATCGTTACAGTGCTCGGGATTCGTAAACTCATTGTCATGACGATTCCGCGCGGCATCAAGATTTCGATCAGCGCGGGCGTGGGCATCTTCCTCGCCGTGATCGGCATGCGCAATGCAAAGCTGCTCGCAGTCAACGCGAAAAAGGTCGCGCTCTCGTTCGGCGACCTCACGCAGCCTGTCGTCATCCTCGCGGCGATCACCTTCGTCATCCTCCTCGTGCTCACGGCGCGCAGGGTTCGCGGTGCCGCGCTCATCAGCATCCTCGCGGGGACGGTCATCGGCATCCCGATGGGGCTCACGCAGATCCCGGAGAGCATCGTTCGCATGCCGGACAGCATTGCGCCGATCTTCTTCAACTTTGATCTTATGGGTGCGCTCGATCTTCAATACCTGCCGTTCCTCTTTGCATTCTTCCTGCCGGACTTTTTCTCAAGCTTCGGCACGGCGATCGGCATCGGCGGCAAGGCGGGCTTCCTCGACGAGAACGGCGATCTGCCGGGACTCGACAAGGTCTTTCACGTTGACTCGATCGCCGCGACGGTGGGCTCCTTCTTTACGATTCCCGTGCTCATCACCTATCTTGAGTCCGGTGCGGGCGTTGAGGCGGGCGGCCGAACGGGTCTGACGGCGTGCACGACGGCGGCCGCGTTCCTTCTCATCCTCGCGGTGACGCCGCTCGCGCTCATGATCCCGGCGGCGGCGACCGCGCCCGTCCTGATCTACGTCGGTGTCAGCATGATGGCGGGGATGCGGAATCTCGACTACACGGACATCGCCGAGTACATCCCCGCGTTCCTCTGCATCGCCTTTACCGCGTACACATTCAACATCGCAAACGGCATCTCCGTCGCCTTCATCGCGTTCGTCCTTATGAAGATCGCGGCGGGGCGCATGAATGAGCTGCACAAGGGGCACTATCTGCTCGCCCTCCTGCTTGCGTACTACTTCTACGCCATTGCGGGCGTGAAATAGGAGACTGCTATGCACATCGACGTATTGCTGACGAATGGGCAGATCTACAACAGTTATCTCAAAAAATTCATCACGGGCAACCTCGCCGTCTGCGGCGATCGCTTCGCCTATGTCGGCATGGACGAACTGCCGCTCACACCGCAGCGCACGGTGGACCTCGCAGGGCAGTATGTCATCCCCGGGCTGATCGACTGTCATATGCACATTGAGAGTACGATGTGTGCGCCGCGTACATTTATGAAAGGCGCTGCGCGGAATGGTGTGACGACGCTCATCGCGGAGCCGCATGAGATCGCAAACGTGTTTGGTCTTGCGGGCATCCGCGCGCTGATGCAGAGTGCGCAGGACGGCCCCTGCGACGTTCGGATTGCGATTCCCTCGTCCGTGCCGTCGACGAATGACACACTTGAGACGGCGGGCGCCGCGATCGAGAACGATGACGTCGAGGCGCTCATGCACATGGGGCAGGTCATCTGCCTCGGCGAGGTGATGAACTGCCGTGAGGTCATCGCGGACGCGCACGCCAAGACGAACCGTCTGATCCGGCAGATTCAGCACGGCCGTCCGGATTTCTCGATCGAGGGGCACTGTCCGCGCTTCGTCGGATGGGAGCTGGCGCAGCTTCTCTATCGCGGCATTCGCTCCGATCACACGGATCAGTCGTTGGAGGGACTCGCGCAGCGCGCGGCGAACGGCATGTTCATCCAGCTGCAGGAAAAGACGCTGAAGAAGGAGTTCCTCGACTACCTCATGGAGCACAATCTGTCGGGGCGCTTCGCCCTCGTCACAGATGATACGATGCCGGACGCGTTCATGCAGTACGGTCAGCTCAACCACCTCGTCCGGCGCAGCATGGAGCTGGGACTTTCGCCCGAGGAGGCGATCTATGCCGCGACCTATGCACCTGCGCAGCATATGGGGCTGCGGGACAAAGGGGCGATTGCTCCCGGTCGCATCGCCGACTTTGTCGTGCTCTCGGATCTGCGCGCGTTTGCGATCGAGAGCGTCTGGTGCGCGGGGCGGCAGGTCTTTGCGCGCGGCAGCGTATGGGAGGAACCGGAGCGCGACACATCGTTCCCCGCGCATTTCTACCGCAGCGTACATCTCGGACCGCGCTCGCCGGAGGACTTTGTTCTGCGCGCGCCGATCGCGGAGGGGACGGTGCTCTGCCGCATCCTCGAGGTGCAGGAGCATACGACCTTTGTCGCGGAGGGGCAGGCGGAGCTGCCCGTGCACGGCGGCGTGATCGACTGGGAGAGCAGCCCCTACAACCTCGCCTGCGTCTTTGAGCGCCACGGGAAAAACGGCGGCTGCGGTATGGCACTCATCGGCGGGACGGCGCTCACGCGCGGCGCGGCGGCGACCACGTACGCACACGACAGTCACAATTTGCTCGTCCTCGGGCAGACAGCGGCGGATATGCAGGCGGCGGCGAACGCCGTCATCGAGGCACAGGGCGGCTTTGCTGCGGCAGCGGACGGCCGCGTGCAGGCATTTGCCCCGCTCCCGATCGCGGGCATCCTCTCCGACCGTCCCCTCCCCGTCCTCGGCGAGCAGATCGGACGCGTCCGCACCGTTCTCGCGGACTGCGGCTACCGCCACGACAATGTCATCATGTCGCTCAGCACCCTCTCCCTGCCCGTCAGTCCGTATTTCAAGCTGACCGATAAGGGGATCATTGACGTAAAGAAAGGCGCCGCAGCGCCTTTGATTTTGGAGATGCATCCGTCTTGTTGATGCACTCCATATAGTGTTTCTGTTTGGGAATCGCCCTGTTTCGGCTGCATGCGTCTGTCGTTTGCTCGTGCAGCCTTTTTGCGGGGATCAGAACATCTCATCGATCGCAATATGGCTGTATGCGACCTCTGCGCGCAGGCCGGGCAGCAGCTCGAAGAAGGTATGAATGGCGGCCGTGTGCTCCTCCGACACGATGCGGGCGTCGTAGTGGTCCGCGTCGATTGTACCCCGCGCCGAGGAGATGTAGTTGTCTGCCATGATCTGACCATCGACCACATCATAGGAATAGTAGACCGGCAGATAGTGATCTACGCCCTCCCATACACCGAGCGTATCATCCTCGGTGCCGCGCGTGTCTTGGAAGAAACAGCCCGCGAAGATGGCGGGGGGATGGTTTCCGTATTCGTCCCCGTGCATCCCCGTATCGTAGAGGTCTACGGTCAGCGGCGCGCCAAAGACCGCGTCGCCAACGGTGCAGATGAGCCAATTCTCCCCGCTGTCCGTGTTTTGCGTGAGGGAGAGCGCTGCCCCCGATGGATCGGCACACGTCTCGTGCACGACGAAGGGGAGCCCGCGTGACACCAGCAGCTGTTCGGCCTGCTCCGTTGGCAGCATGGCGTTTGCTGCGGAGGCGAACGGCAGGATGAGCAGGAAGGCGCCTGCGAGGGCGCAGAAAATTTTGCGGCAGAGCATGATGATCTCCTTTCTGTAGTGCTCGATTAAACAATCTGTTTATAAGTTCGATATAAAGACGAAATACTCCTGCATATTCGGAAATGAATCCACACCTGCGGACAGATATGGTATAATGAAGCGAATGCAGCGGAGATAGAGGAGGACACGTCATGAAAAAGGCAATCGTCGTTGTCGATATGCAGAACGACTTCGTAGACGGCGCGCTCGGGACGCCCGAGGCGCAGGAGATGCTGCCGCGTCTGGCAGCAAAGCTCGAAAAAGAACAGGCGGCGGGCACGGCGCTCATCTTCACCATGGATACGCATGGCGCGGACTATCTTCAGACGCAAGAGGGGCGAAAACTCCCCGTAGAGCACTGCATCCGCGGCACGGCGGGCTGGGAGATCGCGGATGCGCTACAGCCCTTTGTGCGCACTGCTGTCGCCGTTATCGAAAAGCCGACATTCGGCGCGACCGCCCTCCCCGCCGCCCTCGCGGACTATGACGAAATCGAGTTCGTCGGGCTCTGCACCGACATCTGCGTCATCTCCAACGCTCTCCTCGCAAAGGCGTTCTACCCCGAGAAACACATCAGTGTCGATGCCGCCTGCTGCGCGGGCGTGACACCGGAGAGCCACGCGAACGCCCTCGCCGCGATGCGGATGTGTCAGGTCGAGGTGTGATGAAGACTGCGGTTGACAATGCCCTTACGGAGTGAGAAAGTACATACGAAGAGCCCGTTTCTGCAAATGCAGGGGCGGGCTTTTGAAATGAATGCGGAATTTTTGCAATAAAACCATTGTACCTTAAAATACATTTATGATATAATTCTAATTGAGTCTGAATTATTTATAATCATTAGAGCGGTGTATGTTGGAGCTGTTAGGAGGAAATGTTATGTTTTCGTGTACGTTACGCAGGGGAACATTGGCGCTTTTGGGCGTCATCCTCGTGAGCCTGCTTGGCGGGTGCTTCCAGATGAAGATGGGGGCAGAGTTCCGCGCGGATGGGACGATTGCAGTCTCGCAGGAGTGGACGGCAACGAACGAGTTCGCCATGGATAAGATCCGCGAGCAGCGTGCCGAGGCGCAGAAGGAGGGCGCGCAGATTCAGGATCGCAGCAACGGCTTCGTTGCGACGCAGACGTATGAGAACGTGGAGCAGCTCGTCGGCGGTGGAGCCAAGGCGTGGCAGCCGACGCAGGGGCATCATGGCGTATGGCATCGCGCAGGATTCCTCTATGATACGTACGATCTCGATCTCTTCTTTGCCGGTGATGCGAAGAGCAACCCCGTGAATCAGGAGACGGACGAGTTCTCGCGCAGCATGATGCAGTCCGTGCTGGACTCGGTGAAAATGGACTTTGCGATCATTGTTCCGGAGGCATTCGAGCGCACGAACGGCATTGTTTCCGGGACGACGGCGACGTGGGATCTGAAGCCCTCGCTCTCCGGGCAGGATGTCGTGATCCAAGCGGTGTTCCGTGTGCCGCACCCACAGCATGTCCAGATCGCAACCGCTGCGGCGGTGGGGATTGTGATCCTCGGCATTGTCGTTGCGGTGATCGGATTCGTCCGAAAGAATGCACACAGTGTCGCCCTGAGCGCTGTCGGCATCGCTCTCCTGCTGGTCGGCGTTGGCGTCGGCGGGTGGACGTGGTATCGCATGGGCAACACGCCCGTGCTGACGGCAGCGGATTCCGTCATGGGAGCAGCACCTGCCGCGCAAACGCAGGCTCCGGCAGACAACGCCAAGAGCACGCAGCCGCAGCCTGCGGAAAAGAGCGCAGCACCGCAGGCGCAAACGAAGGATTTCAGCACCTACGAAAAGACACTCCAAGAGAAGGGAATCACCACGAATGTGATCGGCGCATCCGGCCGCGATGAGGACGGCTTCCTCGTCATGGCAAAGGAGCAGGGGCGCTACACGATGTACGTCTACGCAGCGGCAGAGGGCGCAGCGGTGCAGGTGCATTTCCCGATGGCGGCCGATGTCGCGAAAAAGGGATCGTATTGGAATCCCGTGAATTTCCCGAGTCGGAGCGGGGACCCGTATCTCTTTACCATCACCATTCCGCACGACAATCGATCCAGCAGCGATGCGGACCTCGGCACGTGGAACGGCGATGCGCACACGTTTACCATCTATGCGCAGTACAAGTATGAGGGTGGCAAGGTCGTGCCGGGGATGCTGACCTCGGCGAGCGGCGAGAACCCGTCGCACTATCAGGCATATCTGAAGGAGCAGCGGAACGTCAACATCGCAAACGCCGTGCTCACACATTTGGAGTCGCTGAACCGCGACCTCAGGGAGCGCAATGTCGATGTGCCTGCCAAGGGGCAGTAATCGGAACGCATGACAAAGAGCCCGTCTCTGCAAACGCAGGGGCGGGCTCTTTTGAAGACGTATCTTTTGATTTCTTT
>ERZ773035.1106-NODE-1106-length-20173-cov-6.686201_pt1 | contig 20173 bp, 17 predicted proteins | sample MGYA00511487_ERZ773035 | MGnify/ENA primary metagenome ERZ773035 (study PRJEB29015, sample SAMEA2737985) | human oral metagenome | biome: human oral; feature: human-associated habitat; material: dental | place: China | collected 2024 ...
AGCTCAACAGTAAATTTTCATAGTTATTATTGTTTTAGTTATTCTATTTGAAGAGGTGCAGCAATGTACCTCTTTTTTTTGCTCCTAAGCGACTATTTATTAATTTTTATTCGTATATTTGCGCAAAAATACAAACATATGAACAGTATTACCTCAACTGATTTTACTTTTGAAAATCAAAAAGCTGTTTACAAAGGAAAGGTACGCGATGTATATACTATAGGAGACGACCTTCTGGTGATGGTGGCTACCGATAGGCTTTCCGCTTTTGATGTGATTCTGCCTAAGGGTATCCCCTACAAAGGACAGATCCTCAACCAGATAGCCAGTGAGAACTTGGAACTAACAAGGGATATTGTTCCCAATTGGCTGCTGGCAACCCCTGACCCCAATGTATCGGTAGGTCTCTGCTGCGAACCCCTAAAAGTGGAAATGGTCATTCGCGGCTACTTGGCTGGACATGCTGCCCGTGAGTATAAGGCTGGCAAACGCAGCCTCTGTGGCGTAGCTTTACCCGAAGGCTTAGTAGAGAATGCGTCCCTACCCTCCCCTATCATCACTCCTTCTACCAAGGCAGACAATGGCACCCACGACGAGGATATCTCCCGTGAGGACATTCTCAAAAGAGGAATCGTTTCGGCCCAAGACTATGAGCTTATGGAGCGCTATACGTACGCCCTCTTTAAGCGTGGTAGTGAACTAGCTCACAAGAGGGGCCTTATTTTGGTAGATACCAAGTATGAGTTTGGCAAGACCAAAGACGGAGTAGTAGTACTTATCGACGAGGTACATACCCCTGATTCCTCCCGCTATTTCTATGCCGAGGGATATGAAGAGCGCCTAAGAAAAGGGGAACCCCAAAGACAACTCTCCAAGGAGTTCGTTCGCCAATGGCTTATAGAAAATGGCTTCCAAGGTCGTGCAGGCGAGCAAGTGCCTGAAATGACCAATGCCCATGTAAAGGCTATCTCCGAACGCTATATAGAACTCTATGAGCACCTCTTAGGAAAGAAATTCGTTCCGTCCGATACCACGGATATACAAGAGCGTATCTATAAGAATGTAAGCGAGTATTTGCGTAGCTTACTATAATATTTTTACTTAATTTTCTTTTGAAATGAATATACTTCTGTTAGGTTCAGGAGGTAGGGAGCATGCTTTTGCCTACCTACTCTCTCGTAGCCCCCGCTGCAAGCAACTTTATATAGCCCCCGGTAATGCAGGTACTGCCCTTGAAGGAGAAAATGTAGCTATCTCTTCTACTGATTTTTCAAAGATTAAGGAATTCTGTTTAAGCAAACAGATTTCTTTGGTCGTAGTAGGCCCCGAAGAGCCTTTAGTGAAGGGGATTGTAGATTTCTTCGGACAAGATGCGGCACTTTCCAAAATACCCATTGTAGGTCCCTCCCAAAAGGGAGCTACCCTTGAAGGAAGTAAAGAGTTTGCCAAGGAATTCATGCAGCGCCATCATATCCCTACCGCCCGCTATGCGAGTTTTACCAAAGACACTATAGAAGAAGGGTTGCGCTTTTTGGAAAGCATGCAAGCTCCCTATGTTCTAAAAGCCGACGGACTGGCTGCCGGCAAAGGGGTGGTTATCTTAGACAACCTAGAAGAAGCCCAGAGCGAGCTTAAGCGTATGCTATTGGAAGAGAAATTTGGCGTAGCTAGCCAAAAAGTAGTTATTGAGGAGTTCCTCAAGGGAATAGAACTCAGCTGCTTTGTTCTGACCGATGGGCAGAGCTATAAGATTCTTCCTACTGCTAAGGACTATAAGCGTATAGGCGAGGGGGATACTGGACTCAATACAGGCGGTATGGGTGCGGTTTCTCCTGTACCTTTCGCCAACGAGGCCTTTATGCAAAAAATAGAAGAGCGTATCATAAAACCTACCATAGAAGGGCTTAAAAAGGAGCAAATCACCTATCGTGGTTTTGTCTTTATCGGCCTTATCAAGGTAGGAGATGATCCCTTTGTAATTGAGTACAATGTACGTATGGGTGATCCTGAAACTGAAGTAGTGCTCCCACGGTTACAAACCGACTTGGTTACACTCTTAGAAGCCACTGCTAAGGAACAGCTCAAGGATTGTCCACTCTCTATAGACCCCAGAAGTGCTACCACTGTAATGCTTGTCTCTGGTGGTTATCCAGAGGATTACCAAAAGGGCAAAGTTATCTCTGGTCTTGAAGTACAAAGCGAAAGCCTTATCTTCCATGCGGGTACTTGCTTGAAAGACGGCAAGGTACTTACCGCTGGAGGCCGTGTGCTTGCTGTTACTTCTTTGGCTGATAATTTTAAAGAGGCTCTAAAAAAATCTTACAGCCGAATCGAAAAAATATCTTTTGAAAACATGTATTACCGAAAGGATATCGGAATGGATTTGTAATTTCTTTTTCATAATTATAATATATATATTGAAGACTACCTCTTATAAAAGTAGTCTTTTTGTTATTTAATGTGAGTTCGATATAACGAAAGCTCCCACAGATTTTCACGGATTTCACAGATTTTCTATGTTTGTGTAATTGTGCTGTTGCGATTTACACAGATTTTTATAAGGCCAAAGGCCTTATTTATCCGTGGAAATTAAGGAGTTATACTTAGTTGTTGTATCATTCTCTCTGTGAAAATCCGTGGAATCTGTGGGAAAAAATATAATTTTGCTTACGTCGAACTCACGTTATTTAGAATCACTAAAAAATATTCCTTATTTTATTTTCGTATGTGAAAAATATTTTTTACCTTTGCCTAAAATTTAAACACCTAATAAAACTAAAATTTTAGACATGAAAACTATTATTTTTCGCATGTTATTTTTCTTTATCCCTGTATTAGCCATAGCCCAACAAGCTACTTTCAAGGGAAAAATCACTGCCGAAGGAAAGCCTATCTTAGGCGCCGATGTAATCCTTCGCAAGGGTAGTGAAGTGAAAGGTACCAGTAGCAAGGCCTCTGGAGAATATTCAGTAAAAGTACCTGCTGGCCAGTATAAACTTACGATCTCTTCAGTAGGGTTCAAGACTATCAATCAATCTCTTACGCTTGCTGAAGGAGAGACTATCACACAAAATTTTGCCTTGCAAAGAGACTTATTGGAAATTGACCAAGTGGTAGTTACCGCTACGCGTAACATCATTCCTCAGTACAAATCACCTGTGGTAGTGAGCAAGGTTACAGGCCATATCTTTGAAACCACTCAATCACTCAGCTTGGCGGAAGGGCTTAACTTTACCCCTGGATTGCGCACCGAAACAAATTGTCAGAATTGCGGTTTTAATCAGCTGCGTATCAATGGTTTGGAAGGCTCTTACTCACAAATCTTGATCAATGGCCGTCCTGTATTCTCCTCCTTGGCTGGGGTCTATGGCCTGGAGATGATTCCTGCTAATATGATTGACCGTGTGGAAGTAGTCAGAGGGGCCGGCTCAGCACTCTATGGGGGTAATGCCATAGGAGGTACAGTAAATATCCTCACCAAAGACCCTACACATAATACCTTTATCATAGGCAATAGCCTCTCTCTAATGAAAGACGGAAGCCCTGATAACACACTCTTTGCCAACACTTCGGTTGTGGCTGAGGATTTTGACAAGGGACTAACCCTCTTTGCTTATCAGCGCAACCGCAAGCCTTACGATGCCAACGATGACGGCTATTCCGAAATCACTAAGCTACACAATACCACTTTTGGGGCTGATGCTTTTTGGAATCCTGCAGAAAATAGCAAGATAAAGCTCAACCTGAACAGTATCAACGAGTTTCGTCGTGGAGGGAACAAGTTCGACCTCTTGCCACACCAGTCTGATATTACCGAGCAATTACGCCATCGTATCATGGCTGGAGACCTCTCCTATGAACGATTCTCTGATGATCTTGCCCATAAGTTTTCCCTATACACTTCTGCCCAATATACCGACCGAGATGGCTACTATGGAGGCGGCTTAGGTTACGCAGTCAATAGCAAAGACGAATTTGACGCGCTAGGAGCGAAAGACAAAGAAGACTATTTCAAGGCTTTAGCCAAATATGGTCATACTACCGAGCTAGTGGGCGTAGGGGGCGTTCAATATGCCTACACATTTTCTCCTGAACTAAATCTTTCTTTAGGAAGCGAATATAAGTATGATAAGGTAAATGACAACTATGTAGGCCAAAACCGCGCAGTGGATCAGACTGTACGCACCTATGGCAACTACCTACAAGTGGAATGGAATCCTATAAAAAAGCTCACTCTATTGGGGGGTAGCCGCTATGACTATGTGGATATAAAGGGAGACTACCTTTTTGCTGGAGTAGATAAGAATTCTAATAAGCAGATAAGCAAATTTGTTCCTCGCCTTACTGCTATGTATGATCTAAGTGAAACCCTTAAGCTCCGCGGTTCCTTTGCCCAAGGCTATCGTGCTCCACAGGCTTTTGATGAAGATTTACATACTGAAGTATTGGACGGCGAACCTATCTTTGTAGAATTAGATAAAGACCTTAGCAGCGAAACCTCCAATAGTTATACCGCCTCACTGAACTATACCCAAAGAGAAGGTAATACACAAGCCAACCTGATCTTGGAAGGCTTCTACACCCGTATCAACGACCGTTTTATCAACCAAGATCTTACCGATATAGACAACATTAAGCACAAGCTAAAGACCAATGCCACTGACCAGCTCCATATCATAGGAGCTAATGTAGAAGCTAACTTTGCCTTTGGCTCTCAATGGGTATGGCAGACAGGGTTTACCTATCAGCAATCTCGCTTTACCAAGGAACAGACCATTTGGGAAAATGAAGATGCAACTTCTCCTAAAAAAGTTACTTCCGACCGCGTGATGCGCTCCCCTGACCTATATGGTTACACTACCCTATCCTATAACCCTATCGCAGCACTTAAGCTCAGCTACAATGGTGTTTTCACAGGACAGATGTATGTGCCCCATGTAATTGACGCTGAATCTGGTGAGCAAATTCTCGTAAAATCACCCAATTTTTACGAACAAAACCTAAGGGCTGCCTATGCTTTCACCCTAAAAAACAATTACAAACTGGAAGTATTTGCAGGTGTGAAAAATATCTTTGACCAATACCAAAAAGATTTTGACAAGGGCAAAGACCGTGATGCTGACTATATCTACGGGCCACAACACCCACGAACTTTCTTTGTCGGGCTAACATTATCACTGGATTAATTGTCAATTGTTAATTGTCAATTGTCAGACAAACTGACTTCTGACCATTAACTACTGAAAAAGAAAGATTCTTTTACCCAAATATCATTTCTGTAGAAAAAGAGGCACCTTCGGGGTTGCCTCTTTTTTGATGATTAGGGTGTCTATTCTACTTCTAAGTAATTTTTTCATCTTTCACTTTTCATTTTTCCCTGAAATATGTATCTTTGCCTTGCAATTATCCATCTCCTATGCTAAGCAAAAACCAACTAAAACAAGTACAGAAGCTCTCCCTGAAGAAATACCGAAGTGAGACAGGTCTTTTCGTAGTGGAAGGTAAGAAAGGCATCTTAGAGTTCGTCCAAGCAGGTTATAAGGCCGAAGTTATCTATGCTACTCACACCTTTTCTCCTGCACTATCTAAGCAGCCACTAACCCTTGTAAGTCCAGAGGAACTCCAACGGCTCAGTGCGCTCAAGCACCCCGATGAGGGGGTTGCTATCTTCCATCAACCTAAGAGGAAGGGTATACTCCAAGAGGGACTTATTTTGGCCTTAGACAATATCCAAGACCCAGGTAATTTAGGCACACTCATTCGCCTATGTGATTGGTTTGGGATAGAGACACTCTTGTGCAGCGAGCAGACAGTGGATTGCTATAATCCCAAGGTCGTACAAGCCTCTATGGGGTCACTCTCACGAGTGGAGGTGCATTATGTGCCCTTGGCGGGTTTCTTGGCTATTTGTGCCTTACCTGTATATGTGGCGACCCTGGAGGGGACAAACCTCTATACGACTACTTTTCCAGAGGATTGTGTAATTGTCTTAGGCAACGAAGCTAATGGCATTAGCCCAGAGGTTGCTGCCTTGGCCAATGGGGCTATTACTATACCGCGCTTTGGCAAGCTACAACAGGCAGAAAGCCTTAATGTCGCTATGGCGGGAGCGATTATAGTGAGTCAGGTAAAAGGTAAAAAGATAGAGAAAACTATAGAATGACTTGCATATAAACCTGATATAGTGGGGTTTGACACTAATTTAGTTTTTCAAGAAACACAAAAAAATATTAATAAAATGATACTATTCAAAAAACTCCTGCTCCACGCGCTTAAAATTTGGCCTTTCCTATATAAAATTCAAACAGAACCTCATTATAAAAAATGGAAATTTGTATTGGATTGGGGAGCTCCTTTACTTTTGATATCACTTGTGTTACTTATAGAGAGACCTACCCTCAAGGAGTATTTCTATGGGATGTTCCTCTTTTTAATCCTTTGGGGTTGGGTGTTGTATTTTCAACAAAAAGCAATGAATGAAAGAATCAAAAAAGGGATATCAATACTACTTAAAAATGAAAGAGGATATAGAAAGAATAGAAGGAGAATATCAAAAAAATAATTAGTAATGCGAATCAATAGTTAAAAGTGCTCGTATAATCTAATTCGTTAAGGTGCAATTTATTGTTTCTTAGAAAGTTAATGAATAATAATTTGCTTATGTCGAACTCACGTTAAAATATTGAAGATTAGTAAGAATGATGTACTTAGATGATTTTAGTCAAGAATACCTTGTGGATTCTCTTGAAGAATTAGAAATATTACTACGAAAGCGTTTTTTAGAGGAGGTCAATTTTTTTATTTTAACTTTTAAGGAAAATGGATTTCCTCAGTTATCCGCTTTTGTCAAAAGGAATAAGTGTGTTATTTACTATTTGGATAAAGAGGTACAATATATTAGCAAAGGAGATACTGAAGAAGGTATAGAAGTATTTGTTGAGGATATACATGGAACGGAGGTATTCCTTAGCAAAAACAAAGTGCTCCCTATTGATAAGTTTTACAAAGTAGCACAATCCTTTTTCGAGACACTGGAAAGACCTAATTCTATTGAATGGGAAAAGATATAAAAATTGTTGTAGTAAAAAATGCGAGATTCTTGTAAAATCTCGCATTTTTTATTTTTCACTATTTACTAATTCATTTAAAAAGGTTGGGCAAATCATAAGCCGGATTCTGTGCTTTCCTTTGGGGGAAAGTGCTTATCATTTATCTGGATGGGCTGTTGCCAGACCATTCTAACCGCCTACCCTCCGACATTGAGCGAGCCACTCTTAGTTGTCGGTTTACTTGGCGTTGCACCCTATAGAGTTTACCTGATTTCACTACAGCCGAACTGTACTTGCTTTCTGTTGCACTAGTCCTCGCCTTACGGCGGACGGGCGTTACCCGCTATAGCGCTCTGTGGTGTCCGGACTTTCCTCTACCCAAAGGGTAGCGATAAGCTGATTTACCCAACTTTATTAAGTGAAGAGTGGAAAGTGAAGAGCGAAAAGCTATTCACTCTTCATTTTTCACTTTACACTATCAAAGGTATTTCCCTGATTGATATCTCCTGTATTATAGCCTTTCATGAACCATTCTACGCGTTGTTTAGAGGTGCCATGGGTGAAGGAATCGGGAACTACTTGCCCTTGCATACGCTTTTGGATGGCATCATCACCTACGGCATTGGCAGCGCTTATGGCCTCATCTATATCATCGGCGTCAAGGTATTGCTTGTCATAGTGTGCCCATACGCCTGCATAGAAATCGGCTTGGAGCTCAAGAGCTACTGAGAGCTTGTTGGCTTCCTTTTGGCTGAGTCCCTGTTGGGCTTGGCGTACTTTTTTGGAGGTACCCAAGAGCGTTTGGACATGGTGCCCTACCTCATGAGCCATAACATAAGCAATAGCGAAATCCCCCCCTTTGGCACCAAAGCGCGTGCGAAGTTCCTCGAAGAAACTCATATCCATATACAGTTTATGATCACCTGGGCAATAGAAAGGCCCTACAGCGCTACTAGCATTTCCACAGGCAGTCTGTACCGCGTCGGTGAAAAGAACCAAGGTAGGTTTCTGATAAGTCCCTAAGTTATTTTCTGCAAATATTTTCTCCCAAACATCCTCAGTATCAGCCAATACGGTAGCAGTAAAGGCTTTAATTTCCTTTTGTTCTTCGGTTAGGTCAGCCTCATTGGCCACTTGGGTAGTTTGTCCTACTTGGTTGAACTGTTCCAAGAGGGGAGCTACAGCCTTCCCTGTTTCTCCTCCAAAGAGTTGGAGTAGAACAACTACGATTCCTAATAGACCGCCACCAGCGGCTATTTTTCCTGTGGTACTCACCCCACGGCGATCTTCCACGTTGTCACTTTGTCGTCTTCCTTGCCACTTCATAATGGTATTTTTTTGGGGGCAAAGATACAACTTTTAATGATTAATGACAAATGATTAATGACCAATGACAAATATACTTATTAGTGGTTAGCCACGGGTCATTAGTTGAAGATTTTCTAAGAAAACATTTGTAAATGACAAAAAAAGATTGTATCTTTGTCCGATTTTTTATTAGCAAAAGTAATGAGCGAACAATTAGACCCAAACAAATATTCGGCAGATAATATCCAGTCCTTAGAGGGGATGGAGCACGTACGCATGCGCCCTTCTATGTATATAGGCGATGTAGGCGTAAGAGGTTTACATCACTTAGTATATGAGGTGGTGGACAACTCCATAGATGAGGCTTTGGCTGGCTATTGCGACACTATATCGGTGATTATCAATCCTGATAATTCGGTAACTGTAGAGGATAACGGGCGTGGTATCCCTGTGGATATACACAAGAAAGAAGGTGTCTCTGCCCTTGAAGTGGTAATGACAAAGATAGGGGCAGGAGGAAAGTTTGACAAGGGTTCTTACAAAGTATCTGGTGGTCTGCATGGGGTTGGGGTATCCGTTGTGAATGCCCTTTCTACGCACCTAACCGCCACTGTATATCGTGATGGAAAGATATGGGAACAGGAATATGAGCGTGGAGTTGCGCTCTATCAGGTCAAAGAAAAAGGCGTTACCGATAAGCGCGGTACTAAAGTTACTTTTCTTCCTGATACGGAGATCTTCCAGCAGACTATAGAGTTCAGTTATGATGTCCTGGCCAATCGTATGCGTGAATTGGCTTTCCTAAACAAGGGAATCCGCATCACCCTAACTGACTTGCGCAATAAGAACGAAAAAGGCGAACCCATAAGCCAAGTCTTCTATTCTGAAAAAGGTTTGGAAGAGTTTATCCAATACTTGGATGGCAATCGTACCCCTATCATCAAAAAAATCATTGCTATGGAAGGGGAAAAGAACGATATTCCTGTGGAAGTAGCTATGATCTATAATGATTCCTTCAATGAGAACCTCCATTCGTATGTCAATAATATCAATACACACGAGGGAGGAACCCACTTACAGGGCTTCCGTATGGGGCTTACCCGTACGCTGAAGAACTATGCTGATAAGTCGGGGCTGCTTGAGAAAGCCAGCAAGGACAAAAAGAATCCTTTGGAAATCTCCGGTGACGACTTTCGTGAAGGACTCACTGCGATTATCTCGGTGAAGGTAGCCGAACCTCAGTTTGAAGGACAAACTAAAACCAAGCTCGGTAACCGTGAGGTAACCGCAGCAGTGTCTCAGGCGGTATCCGATATGCTAGAGAGTTATCTAGAGGAAAACCCTGAAGATGCCAAAACGATTGTCAATAAAGTAATACTAGCCGCTCAAGCTCGCTTGGCTGCTAAGAAAGCCCGTGAGGCAGTACAGCGAAAATCGCCTATGGGAGGGGCTGGATTGCCTAACAAATTGGCAGATTGCCAAGACAGAAATCCAGCCAACTGTGAGCTTTTCTTAGTCGAAGGGGATTCTGCGGGGGGTACTGCCAAGCAAGGCCGTGATCAGAAGTTTCAAGCCATTTTACCACTAAGAGGTAAGATCCTCAATGTGGAAAAGGCAATGCAGCACAGGGTATTTGATAACGAAGAGATTAAGAATATATATACCGCCCTTGGGGTAACCATAGGTACCGAGGAGGATTCTAAAGCGCTTAATATAAGCAAACTCAGATATCACAAAGTAATTATTATGAGCGATGCCGACGTAGATGGTTCACACATCGCCACCCTCATTCTTACTTTCTTCTTCCGCTATATGCGTGAGTTGATAGAGGAAGGGCATGTGTATATTGCCACCCCTCCCCTTTACCTACTCAAGCAAGGCAAAAAAGAACAATATGCTTGGTCAGACGAAGAACGCGATACCCTTACCAAGGAGTTCTACGAGCAAGCACAAACCAAAGTGACTGTACAGCGCTACAAAGGTTTGGGAGAGATGAATGCCGAGCAGCTAGCCGACACCACCATGGATCCTAAGCACCGTACCCTAAGACAGGTTAATATAGAAAACGCTGTAGAGGCCGATAGAATCTTCTCTATGCTCATGGGTGATGATGTACCGCCTCGCCGCGAGTTCATTGAGAAAAACGCCAAGTATGCCAATATAGATGCTTAATATACCCCCTATTACTCAACTCATACCTCAGCGTGCCCCTATGGTTATGGTGGATACGCTATGGGAATATAGCCCTACCACAGCTGTGGTAGGGCTTACTATCTTGCAGGACAATATATTTGTTCACAAGGACTGCCTTTCCGCCTCTGGCCTTATAGAACATATGGCACAGAGCACAGCCCTACATAAGGGATACGGCTATTATCTTAATCATCAGCCTGCTCCTATGGGCTATATAGGTGCCATCAAGCATATAGAAATACATAAGCTCCCACCGGTGGGAGCTTGTATAAAGACGTCTATAACAATTCTTCAAGAGTTTATGGATGTTACCTTGGTTCGTATAGAAACCTTCCTTGAGGAGGTATGTATTGCCCAAGGAGAGATGAAAACCGTCTTGGCCAAGTAACTACTCTCGGCCGATAAACTTGGGATCACTTAGGGTCTTCATAAAGGCAATGAGGGCTTCTTTTTCTTGTTCAGTAAGGGGAATTCTCCCGCCGTTATTCTTCAGTATAGGGTCTAAATTGGGATAATCCCTTACACCCCTATCAAAATAATCCAACACCTCTTTAAGCGTTGCAAACTGCCCAAAACTACCATAAGGAGCGGTATATGCTACATTGCGCAAGGAGGGTACCCGAAAGCGATAAAGGTCATCTTCACTACCTGTAACACGGCCTCGCCCTGCTTCCTCTACCGTATCGGGGTGCTCAGGAAAGCCTATATTTCTAAAAGATTCATCGGTAAAGAGCGTCCCCTTGTGGCAGGAGGCACATTTGGCCTCAAAAAGGGTATATCCTTGTTGTTCCAAAGGAGTGAAAGTAGCGGTATGGTCGCGAGTAACATAGTCATACTTGCTATTGGCCGAGATTAGGGTATACATGAATTGGGCAATACTTCCCAACACTCGCTCAGAGGTGATACGGCTATCCCCATAGGCCTTAGCAAAAGCCTCTTTGTAGTAAGCATCGTCCTTAAGCTTCTTGATAACTTCCAAGAGGGAGGAGTCCATCTCCTCATGGGTAACGATAGGGGTTACAGGTTGTTCTTTAAGATCAACTACCGCACCGTCCCACATATATTGGGTAAGGAAGGCCATATTCTGTATAGGAGGGGTATTGCGTAGGCCTATCCTACCTGCCACTCCTACAGCACGTGGATTTCTATCTCCGTAGGCTTGTCCTCGGATATGGCAGGTAGCACAGGAGATGGAGTTGTCCCGACTGAGACGTACATCATGGAAGAGTTTGTCGCCTAAGGCCACGCCATATTGGGTAGGGTAAGCCGTTTCTATCAGCGGATTTAAAGGAGGAAAATTAGTAGGAATAGCCAGTGAAAGCCTCGGATTGGCGATTTGTTGGGCTTCTTCTTGGTTGTTTTTGTTGCAGGAAGCGAAGAGAGAGAGTAAAAGTATGATGATTAGTATGTTTTTCATAGGAAAATAAAGCTAGATTTTAAAAAAGCCTGTACTCAACTATATTTTAAGTACAGGCTTAAGTAATTAGTATAGTATGAAAGCAATTATTCCACATTAAGAACGGAGAACATACCTGCTTTGTCTAGGGCAGAGCTTTCTGAATTGTCAAAGCCTTCTTGAGCTTTCTGAGGATCATTGATGTCCTTTACAATAATTTTCTTACCTTCAAGGTCTTGGTTACCTCCTATGTTATTAACGAAAGGGAACATATTATTAAGGCTATGCACTACTGGGATTTTTCCATTCAGGGAGATTTTGTTAGTACCATTGATGAGCTTATCAAAATCAGCCTTGATAGTTACCTTAGCGGTAGCTCCGCCCTTAACAGAGAGGTTTTTAGGGAAGTCTAAGGAAACAAAGCGGAAAGCATCTCTATCAATATTAAGAGTTTCATTTTCAATTCCTTTTACTTTTTTGTCTTCACCTATGACCTTAGTCCCTTTGAAAGCACTACCTATATGGATAGAGAGTTCTCCATCTGTGATAGCAGGGAGGTCTTCTCCTTTTTTGTTTTTACCAGGGGTAGGATTGGAGTACCAGCCTTCGAGTTTTACAAAGCGATAACCATTAGCCCATTCCCAGTGCATGATTTCTTTCTGTTTAAAAGAACCTGTAAGTTTATAAAAGTTAGGGAATTTGTCTTGTAGAGAAAGGTTGTTAAGTTCTTTCTTTACACCCAAACCAAATTCTATACCTTTGTAGTCTCCCGAAGGAATTTCATTAAGAACAGGCGCTAGAGAAGCCGCATCGGCTTGATTGATTAAGAAACCTCCTTTGTCTAAATCTTCGGTGTGGTAAGGCACTTTAGTACCATCAGCCTTTACAAGGACTACATTGGTAATTACATACTTTACTTCAGAGAATTTGAGGGTTTGTCCGTTGGAAGTGTAGGCTTTGGCACCCGCTGCATCAGTTCCTAAGGTGAGTTTCTCTGCTCCTACATAGTGGTCAAACTGTAGGGTGACCTTTGCTGGAGTTGAATCGTTATTATTGTCTTCTTTACTACATGAAGAGAGTGCGGCCACTGTAGTGATAGCCATGAGGATCGTTTTGATTTTTCTCATTTTTATATGGATTAAATTTTTAAAAATTAAGGTGCTTTCGGGGTATGGTTACGCAGCCCCAAAAGACATTAAGGGGAAACTATTAGGTGGTTAAAATGAGAATATAAAAAGAAATACTCATCTCTTATCTCTAAAAAATGAGTATTTCTTGAGAGATATCTTCTTAAATAAATTGTGATTATTTTTATACTAATGTTGGTAGATGGCCTCAGCGCATGACAAGGCTACGAACAAAGATGTGGAAAGGTTTTGTTCTGTGGAAATGTACCCTTATCTAAAGTATAGCAAGGGGCATCCTATTGGGAAACAACATTAGGATAATGCTCTTATGTGGATATAAGAGACTTATAGAAAATGAAGAAATTATGCGATAGGAGGGCGCATTTGCTTTTTTATCACTTTATGAAGAAGCAATTGTTCCTTGAAAAAGAAAGCAGGTAGCTCCTCTGCTACAGGTACTATAGAAGCCTCAAAAGAGAAAGGCTGTACCAATACTATATCAATATCCTTGAGGTTGAGGAGCTTATCGGAAGTCTTAGAGGTATCCTCTATGCTTTTTTTCAAATGACACTTTCCGTGGCAGTCCATTTCTTTCTTGTCTTTATTCACACAATAGGCTTTTTCTATAAAGTCGCGATTGATATGGTAATGCACAATAAGAAGCGTCTGCTGAAAGGCTATCAGCAGTATGAGTAAGGATAGGAAAAAACTTACAGTGCGCTTCACAACGGATTCTTTAGTCTATTATAAGATAGGGCAAATATACGAATTTTTTTCGGATAAACAAGTCTTGATTTAAAATTTTTTAGCAGTTAGTTTTTCGACCTTTATCAACTGAATATCAATCACTTGCAAACAAACTCTATTCCTCTTAATCGTTATTTACAAAAAAATATTTGTTTTCTCCGTGAAAAGCTGTACCTTTGCCCCGAAAAATTACTTCTATATTCTTTAATACAGTATGAAAACTGTGATGGCTAAAATAGTAGCTTTTGTGATGGCTCTTTGCTTGTTGGCCTTACCGCTAACAAGTGAGGCGGCACCTCATGCTTGCCAAAAACAGTCTCATATGACCTATGGTAAAGCTTCCAAGGCTTGCCATAAGGAGGATGTCCCTGACTGCTGTAAAAAGAAAAATGGAGCAGCCCCCAAGCATGCTTGCTGCCAAGCAGTGCCTATGGCGTCCTATGCAAGATTGGAGAAGACAGAAGTAATCTCTACCTATCAGCTTGTTAAAAAACAAGTACTTCCTACTATTGTTTCACCTTGGGCTGTGGCGCTTGTAGATTTTCCTACAGAAAGAGCGCTTACGTCCTCTTATAACACTACTACGCTACTGCTGGTGAGGAATATCCCTATCCTCTTTCAGCAATTTCTTTGTTAGCTTATCTAAAGATTTTACTTCTTTTAGGTATAGTGGTTTGCTGTCGCTATAATAGGCATGATTAATTGTATCTGCCTAAAAGACTCTGCCCTATATGTCTAAGAGGCTATAATCTATGTATTTGTCTAAGACGTAATACCTATGTATTTGTCTAAGACGCAATAAATTGCGTCTCTACCATAGTATTAAAAATCAAAAGAAAACTAACAATGAAAAAATATATATACTTAGCATTCCTTATGCTACCTTTCTCCCTTTTGGCACAAACCATGGTGCAAGGGAAAATCTCACTGAAAGACGCCACTAGCACCTTTGCCGAAGCGGGGGTGAGTATCTATTGGGAAGATACTACCATCGGTACTACTACCGATGAGAATGGTCACTTCAAACTATTGTATAAGCCCGAACTCAAGAAATTGGTTATCAGCTATGTAGGTTTTAAAACCAAGGTGTTGACCATTACCGATCCAGTGAAATTTGTTACCACTACTCTTTTGGAGGATACCAAAGAGTTGGATGCAGTAGAGGTAACTGCCGCCAAGCGCAAACCTACCGAACGCCTACAGTTGAGCACCGTAGGTATGGTCAATATCAACTCTGGTGAACTGCTCAAGGCGGCTTGCTGCAACCTCTCCGATAGCTTTGAGACCAGCTCCAATACAGAAGTAGCTGTGGCCGATGCTGTTACAGGTACTAAGCAAATAAAGATGCTTGGCTTGGCCAGTCCTTATCTGTCTCTTACTCAGGAGAATGTACCTAGCATACGCGGCGCCTCACAGGTGTATGGCATGACCTTTATCCCTGGCTCTTGGGTAGATAACATTCAGATTATCAAGGGAGCAGGCAGTGTCATCAATGGCTACGAAAGCATCGCAGGACAGATAAACACCGAATTGGTCAAACCAATACTCGATACACCTATCTACCTAAATGTATATGGCAGTGATGACGGTCGTTTTGAGCTTAACAATCACCTCAATACCAAGGTGAGTGATCATTGGCACACAGGTCTTTACATACATGGTAATGCCCGCAACATGCAGATGGACAACAATGGCGATGGCTTTATGGACATACCCACAGGCAGCCAAATCAACCTGATGAACCGTTGGCAGTATGCCAATCCCAATACAGGCTGGATGTCCAACCTCTCCCTACATTACCTCTATGATGATCGCAAGGCTGGACAACTCAGCAGCATAACTACGCCTTCCCTTTGGCAGAGTACCAATAAGATTCACCAGCTCAATGCCTCTGCTAAGCTCGGTTATATATGGGAGGATATGCCTTACCAGAGTTTGGGCTTTCAGGCCGACTATAAGCAGTATGACCAAGATAGTCATTTTGGGCTTAACCAATATGATATCTCCCAGAAGACCATCTATGTAAATGCGCTCTTTAAGTCTATCATCTCCAATACCAACCATACCTTTACCACTGGAGTTAATAGTATTACCGATGTGATAGAAGAACGCTTAGGTACGGCTTCTCTTTCTGGGGATTATAACCGTACCGACTTCTCCGCAGGGGCTTTCTTCGAGTATAGTCTTTCGGCAGGAGACAGCTTCGGGCTTACCGCTGGAGCAAGGGCTGACTACCACAATCGTATGGGTGCCTTCATCACCCCTCGTTTCCACTTGCGCTATATGCCTTGGAAGAAGGGAACCCTACGCCTTGCAGTAGGTCGTGGAGAGCGCTTGGCGAGTATATTTTCAGAAAACCAAAAACTCTTCTCTACCGCCAGAGCTATACGCCTTATGGGCACTGACGCTAATAAGACCTATGGACTTTCCCCTGAGATTGCTTGGAACTATGGGCTTTCCTTTACCCAATACTTACCCTTGGGAGGTAGAGACTTAGAGCTAGTGGGCGACCTATATTATACCAATTTTACCAATCAGGTAGTGGTAGATTGGGACAACCCTAGAGAGGTGTCTTTCTATAACCTTGCGGGTAAGAGCTTTTCTACCAATTTCCAAGTAGAAGCCAACTATGAAATCCTTAAGCGTACTCACCTAAAGGTAGCCTATAAGTGGTTTGATGTGCAAACAGACTACACCAGTGGCCGACGTACTCAGCCCCTCCAACCCAAAGAGCGCTGGATGGTCAATCTCTCTTATGAAACCGCACCATATGAGGGACGCCAATGGAAGTTTGACGCTACCTTCAACGCTATAGGTAGCCAACGCCTACCCGATACCGCTGCCAATCCTTTGGCTTATCAAATGGGAGATACCGCGCCTAGTTATACCACTACCCAAGCACAGCTCACCCGTGTCTTTTCCCCTATGATAGAAGCCTATGTAGGAGCAGAAAATCTATTTAATTACTATCAAAAACATGCTATCATCGCCACTGATGCTCCTTTTGGCACTTATTTTGATGCTTCTATGGCCTATGCACCCGTGCAAGGACGTATGATCTATGCAGGATTGCGCTTTAAACTGAAATAAAACAACTTAATATATTTATCATGAAAAGATTTATACTTTTGGCTCTCTTAGCCCTTACTTTGCCTGTCGTAGCGCAGCGTAAAAATGCAAAAGCACAACTCAATGTAGAAGGTATCTGTAATTCCTGTAAGGCTCGTATAGAAAAAGCAGCCTTGGGAGTAAAGGGTGTCAAGTACGCCCAGTGGAATGTAGATACACACCAGCTATCGCTTGTCCTAGACGAGCGCAAGACCTCTACCCAACAGGTACAGGAGGCCATTGCCAAGGTCGGCCACTCCAATAGCCTTCCCGATGGTTCTAGTAAGGTAGAAGCTACCGAAGAAGACTATAATAAGGTAAGCGACTGCTGCAAGTACCGCGATGAAGAGGTAGTGAAGAGTCATCACTAAACCTATAGCATAAGAAAAAAGGCTGTTCCCACTTGGAGACAGCCTTTTTCCATTATTAAAAATCAATCTATTAAGAGCCACAATTAATAAAGAGCACTGGTGTACCATCTTCCTCATAGCCTTCTATATCAAAACCTTCAAAGAAGATATGATCTCCTAAATCCTTATTGGCTAAGGTGTTATGTATCAGCCAAAGCAGCTCTAAAGCACCAAAGGACGCGCCATCTCCTGAAAAGAGTTCGGAGACGATAAGAGCTTGGTAGAGACCATTGGCATCGGGTTCGCCTTCTAAGAGATGTTCGTTGGCAAGTATCTCAAAATCATGGAGTTCGCGCTTGCTCTTGATCCATGCCTCATACATAATCTTCACCTTAGGCGTTTTGAATATAGTACCAAAAGGATTGAAGTTATTTAGACTATTTTCCATATCAGAATTATAGTCCTTGACAGCCTCCCAGAAAATCATCAGCCCAGGGAAGTGTTCTTGGGTAAATGCCCAATACACTTGGTCTAAAAGGCTTGTATTCTGCATAGGAGCATAGTCCTGGCATACATTAGGACGATTGACATCTACCACAGGAGGGTAAGGGATATCCTTCTCAGAGAAAAGTTCCAAGAGGGCTGAGCTATCATTCTCGAGCTTGTACAACATCTCTTGCTCGTATAGGGGCACTATGGTGTAGAAATTTACCTCTTTGCCTGTAGGGAGTTTCGCGATGGCTTCCTCCCCTTGCTTGTCATCAGTACCGATAAGAAGCATACAGGTAAACTTTGTCCCTTCCAAAGGTTCTCCCGTAGGTACGGTATGCCCCCAAGCCAAGAAAGTATCTTGTTCTATAGGTAGGCGAGAGAGGATTTTAAGCCAACGTATAGGCCAATAATCTTTCTCCTCTTCACTCTTGATGTTCCAAGTGGCTGGTAGGTGAATGACCATTTCTGCAAAAGGACTGCCGGAAAAGTCTTCAGGGATATTCATATGATAAGCCCCCATACCCCCTGTAACCAAAGTGTAGTAATTACGCTCTGGAGTAGGTTTTACAATATAAATATCACAGTGAATATCAGGGGAAACCAACTCGTGGAATACCTCGTCAAACTCACCTATATTTTCCTTGATATAAGTCTCCAAGGCCTCACGTTCCTGCTCGTCATAGTAAGCAGGTTCAAAGTTGCTAGAGAGGAACTCTATGGCATCCTTCTGCTCTGAGTAGGCCATACGTCCTGTTTCTATACCTTCTATAGTGGCCGATAGCCATTGGAAAAGTCCTGCAAAAACAAAAGACACATCGTACTCCTCTAAATTCTCATGAGGGGTTACCCCTATGAGTTGCCCGAAGATACCATCCTCATCATTATCAAAATCAAAGCACAAGTAGCTATCCTTTTCTCCCTCTATATGCTGCATCATAAAAGGCACCCATTTGCGGTTAAAGAGCTGATTCTTCACCTCTCCTTCGTCAACGAACTCTTCCTCTGGGATTTGTTTGGTCTGCCAATCTCCTCCAAAGTGGTTCTCTAAGAAAGCGACGATATTTCTTTGGGCTTCTTCTATTTGGTCAAGATTTAAAAAGCGCTGCCCTACTCCAAAGAAAGGCCCATCGCCCTGTTGTCCGCTAAAGGTTCTATGTAGCTGCTTGAACTCCTCAGGCAGCTCAAAACCTAAGCGCTGTTCGAAGCGCTCTATCTGCTGCTCTGTAGCGGGAGCACCTAGGCGTGATGCCATTGGGGGGGCATATTCCTTAAGGGTTTTTACAAAGTCCTCCAAGATATATTCCACCTCACCACGGCCACCCTTGACCGCCTCACGAAGTGAGATGCCTTTCTCATCGGCCAAGGCTATATAGTGTAGCAATTCTTGTGTACCAGAAAGTGAAGGGGCACGTTCTAAGTATTTGCGGGCATTGTCTATATCATTGAGATAGAAGTAAGAATAGCCAATACGGTAATTCCAACTTTCGGTATCTCCTATTTCTTCCTCCAGATATTTGAACACCTCCACCGCACGGCGCAAGTATTTTTCGTTCTCCTCAGAGGGATCTAACCAATACAAATTATTATAGGCACGTCCTAACTCACTGAGTACTTCAGTGGTTTTACTCTCATCGGGGAGCTTCTCTATGAAATCGATGATGGCCTGTATATGGTCATCTTCGTTCCATTTGTCTATTTTTTTTAGGATTTGTTGCTCTGTCATAATTTTTATTTATTTATCTATGAAGTAGTTATGATAAAGTATAGGCAAAAAAAAAGTGGCAAGCTACCTACATCGCACCGCTACAACCTTATACCTTTGCTGCGTTCCCACCCTGGAGGATTCTAAGGGAGCTGGTCGTGTAGGACTTGCCGAGTGCAAAGGTACAAAAAAATTTATAACTTCCAACTCCTATCACGAATTTTTTTTGTACTTTTACACAAAAATTTTCACCCCTTGCTCTTCTATTCAAAAACAGATTAGCAAAACACTGAAATACAGCAACTTATTTAATATTTACCTTATGATAACCAACCAAACATTCACCATGATTAAGCCCAATGCCGTAGAAAAAGGGCATATAGGAGCTATTATTGACCAAATTATTAAAGGAGGCTATCGCATTTTAGCCCTCAAATATGTTTGGCTAAGCCAAAGAGAAGCTGAAGTGTTCTATGAAGTGCACAAGGAACGTCCCTTCTTTGGGGAGTTGGTCGCTTTCATGTCGCGCAGTCCTATTGTCGCCATAGCTTTGGAAAAGGACAATGCTGTGGAAGCCTTCCGCACCTTCATCGGAGCTACCGATCCTGCCAAGGCTGAAGCAGGCACTATTCGTGCCAAATATGGGGAAAGCGTAGGAGAAAATGCCATACATGGCTCCGACTCCAACGAAAACGCCCAAA
>ERZ773035.1107-NODE-1107-length-20165-cov-5.106415_pt1 | contig 20165 bp, 17 predicted proteins | sample MGYA00511487_ERZ773035 | MGnify/ENA primary metagenome ERZ773035 (study PRJEB29015, sample SAMEA2737985) | human oral metagenome | biome: human oral; feature: human-associated habitat; material: dental | place: China | collected 2024 ...
TGTTGTCTTTCGCCGTCTTTACATTCCAATCTGGTTCTATTCTAATAGTGTGGAGGCTACAGTAAACGGGCAAACAAAGTACTTTACATTCCAATCTGGTTCTATTCTAATGGAATATCAGAAAAGGGGTTAATGTATTGGGTGTTGCTTTACATTCCAATCTGGTTCTATTCTAATTGTGTTTCGACCGTGGCTCTTGGGATTTTTGGGGTAACTTTACATTCCAATCTGGTTCTATTCTAATCTATGTGATTTTTTCTCTAATTTCAAAATATTTACCTTTACATTCCAATCTGGTTCTATTCTAATTTCCCCAGTAAGCCGCTATTATTTTGAAATTGTTTTCCTTTACATTCCAATCTGGTTCTATTCTAATGATAAAAGGTCTTTGTTCTGCAGTATCAAGTCGTAATCTTTACATTCCAATCTGGTTCTATTCTAATTTGCAGCAGGTACGGCCTCCGACCTGTCTATGGTCACCTTTACATTCCAATCTGGTTCTATTCTAATTGCTCCGCTGCCATTCTCAGTATCTGCTTGTACTGTCTTTACATTCCAATCTGGTTCTATTCTAATGAATACGGAAACAGATACGAGCTTGACAGCCCCGAACTTTACATTCCAATCTGGTTCTATTCTAATAGTACCTATGGCGGCAAGCTTACGGAGAACATTGTACCTTTACATTCCAATCTGGTTCTATTCTAATTACGGTATAGTGTACTTCAAAACAGCAAGTAATAACCTTACATTCCAATCTGGTTCTATTCTAATTATTGCGATGAGGACTTTGCTCATTTTTATGATATCTTTACATTCCAATCTGGTTCTATTCTAATGGTTTTAGAAAATTGGAAAACTCGAAAAGTTGAATTTCTTTACATTCCAATCTGGTTCTATTCTAATGTGTGCTTACAATAATCACATTTTTCACACCTTTTCTTTACATTCCAATCTGGTTCTATTCTAATGGTATAGGGCTATTGTGTCGAAACAAAAAGTAATTTACCTTTACATTCCAATCTGGTTCTATTCTAATTGAGTAGCTGAAACACTGCCTAGTTTACGTCCGACCTTTACATTCCAATCTGGTTCTATTCTAATACTATCTCCAAGCGTAATTCTAAAGCTACACCATACTTTACATTCCAATCTGGTTCTATTCTAATCCTGCCCTCATAATACCACATATTTACAGACTTTTAAAGGTGCTTTTTGTCGACCTTTGTTTTTAAACTTATTCTACTGTAATATTTTCTGCAAGTTATTCTTATTACCTATAATCAGACCTCTATTACAATGGTTTTGTCTATCCCCCTATATTTTAGGTTTATCATAGGTCGACAATTATCTTAATACAGTCAATGTTCATATTATTCTCAAGTCATATAACCTTATACAACGAGAAAGATTTAGTTTTAATTTACCCAACACCGTATTTATAAAAATCAAATCACCAATAAAAAAGAATTTTGACTTTTAGTAAAAACTAAGTCATAAAAGTGTTTTCCTGCTGCAATCCCATGGCATTTTTATCAAGCTTTTTTTATTAAGCCTTTAAATATCATCACAAAATAATAGCTTTTATCAAGTTCTTTATCTATAGACTTATGATATTAAAAATAGATAGCTTTTTTCTTTGCTACCTCAAAGTAAATATTCTTATTTATTTTTATCCTTATTGTCCTCTTTCTTACTTATTGGCTCTTTTACCACATCCTCAATAAGCTTTGATAAATCTACAGCATTTTTCGGAGTAACAACCGGCTTACCTGTCCTTTGCTCTATAGCTTTTCTTGCATTTCCAGCGATACTGCCACCTTCTTTCGCCACCTTCTTATTTTCTTCCAAGCCTTTGGGATTAGTAGCTTTCGTAAGCTCTGTTGTAGTCGCTTCTGCAAGCATATTTAGAACAATTTCAAGAGTTGTCATATTGTCTCTTAAGTTTTCTTTTTTAAGTCCCTTAAGATTTTTATATCTTCTTGTTGTCATCCCCGACCAAGCTTTAGTAATCTCATCTGTAAGGATTGCATATTCTATTCCCTTTTGGATTCCTGCATCATCCCATGCATCTGTAAGTTCTTTTCTGACTTGAATAGCTTGCAGTCTTTGATTTATCCATTCCCTTTTATACCCCTTCTTTAAGTAAATCTCCAAGGCTCTGTCTATTGTAAGTTCCGGATCAATGATTTCATCAATTCGCTCTTTTCCAACCTCTGCAAGCCATAACTTAAACGGTTCTGCTTTAGGTGATGGAATTGACTGGATAATACGGAAAATACCCTGCATATCCGCTACATCCGTTAAACGCATCTTACCGTCTGCCGCTTTCATTTTCAAAGCGTTACAATTTGTAACGCTTTCGTTTCCTTCTTCTTTTAATCTCTTTTTCAATACTCTCCAGTATACTTGAGGGTTCTCGCTCTCTGTAAGCACTCCTACAACATCCACTACACTAAAATACCATTCTTCTTTTTCATCATCCCAAACGGAGCGTATTTGTTTATTTTCATATAGTTTTATCTCATCCATTGCTTTCACCTTTTTATTTCCTACTAACATTTTTTGTTCTTATTATACTTCAGGGTAAGATTTTATAAAACCTGTTTATTTTCTCAAAATAAATTTCTAGTGTGGTGTATCGTTGATATCTAGCTTTATTACCACTTTGTTAATAGATTGTAACACATATATCAAAATCTGCTCTCCTATTGCTGACACTAATTAAATATCAATGATACACTACACTAAAGTCTTTTCTACAATTTCTTCCACTTCTTCCTTACTTTCATCCTTAAAGATTTTTTTGTAAGCTCCTTGAGACAACTTGATATTCTTATATTCCTTACTTATGTTTGCCCTGCTATCTACCTTCTTTTCTATTTTTTATCCTTTTTCCCAATAATACAGTCATTAAGCCCATTTATTTTTTCAAATTTCCAATCTGCTTTACTTCTATCTTAACTTCAACACCGGATTTTTCAAGAGGTTATTGATAAGGTCAGTGTAAATCATCTGATCGACCACTTCCGTTATGCTTGTGATTCTTTGCCCTGCATCTTTGGAAGACGCTCCGCAATGATAGATTTTCTGATGTTCGGTATTCCAGTCGATAATAATGTACCTGTCATGAAACCCTCCGCCTGATTTTTGGAATATTATCTTTCTAAACGGATATTCCTCACAAAAATCCTGATATTCAAGGGTATGAAGTCCTTTGCCGATGTTATCACTGAATATAATGACCTCTACCAATGAAGGGACATCTTTTAATAAAACCAAAGTTTTCACTCTGATGTAGTTATCGACAATATAAATGCTCTTTTTCGCTATGCCGTAAATGTCCTTATAGGCAAGATTTGCTTCAATCGGCTGTCCATTTAAGAGTAAGAACACATATTTAAGCTGTGGATTGCTAAGGTCGATAATCGGTTCAGACAGTTCAGATTTATGCAGCACATTATTTAAGGTGTCCATCACTTCCGCCACCTGTTCTCCCACATCTCTTAAATCCCTTCTTAAATCCTGCATTTCCACAACATTACTTGTAATCTGCATCGAAAGCTGCAAAAACTCTCTTTTCCAATCAACCCTTGGTTTTCTACGATATAGTCTTTCGTTTGTTTGAAGGTACGAACTAAAGCTCTACTTTGCCTTACTGCAAGATCGTCCTTTAATACAGTCATCAGCATATAAATTCCTTGTTATCCGAGGAGTTTCGTTATTCGAGTAGAAACTCGGAACCCGTGTTGTTCCTATGGTTTCTACTCGAACTGATAAAATAACAAAGTACTATATACCCATTAAAAAATCTGGAATATTAGAAGGCTTTTCCTCTTCCTGTTTTTTGCAGTGCGACCAATATACTTCATTCCATTCCCACACTTTTTTGTTTACCGTTTCCTGTGACAATGATGCATAGATTTCAGTTGTAGCTAACTGTGCATGCCCCAAAAAGGATTTTATTACCGGAAGCGGAACTCCGGCTTCGAGCATGCATACAGCTGTTGTATGTCTCATTGAATGAGGAGGATAACTTTCATACTTAAACATATCGGTATGTGTCTCTTTCGCCATATGGACGTATTTTTTGAAGATAGACTCAACGCATGAAACTGTCATATGCTCGTGAGTCTGCGAACTGAATATATGTGCCTTAGGCTTTCCATCCAGTGACCTTCGCTTGATATATGCCTCCAGTATTGCAGTAGGACTTTTTCCAATCTGCACCTGCCTAGCTTTTTTGCCTTTCCCAACGATGCATAGCACGGCTTTCTCATCGCTGAATCTTACATCACACACTCTCAGATCACAGATTTCCTGAGCTCTTGCGCCGGAAGCGTACATGACTGAGAGGAGCACCCTGTCTCTAAGCCCCGTGTTGTTTCTCGGGTTTGGTAGTTCAAGAAGTATTTTGAGCTCGGCAGGGGTAAAAAAAGCTCTTTCTTTTCCGCACGCTTTTTTCATGGGAACCTTTATGACCGACATGCGGAAGCATGACGCAGCCTCAAAATTGTGATTCTGTGCGTACTCGGAGAAAGCATACAGGGCAGCCAACCTTTGGTTCCTTGTCAATGGTGAACAATTTCGTTCCTTTTCCAGCCATTCAAGGAACCCATTTATCACTTGGACAGTCAGCATTTCAAATGTGATATCCGATGCCGGCACCTCCTTCTTCTCATACATGAACCGGATTAGCAGCCTATACGCCGCCTTATACGATGTGACCGTGTTCGTACTGAGCCCCCTTGCATTAGGCATGTAGACATTTACAAAATGTTCTAGGTGTTTAAGGAAAACACCATCTGATTTTTTCTTTCTCATGGGCAGACCTCCTCCTGTTTCGGAAACAGTTCATCGGAGAAAGATTCAAACCTGCCCATTTCCTCTTGGAATAGCTGGGCACTGAATTTCATGTATTTTTCTGTCTCCGTCAGATCATAGTGTCCGAGATAAACGGAAAGGATTGGTACTGCATCATCAACACGAAAACCTTCTTCCTCCAACTGCCTAAATGATTTAAAAACAAACCGGTGGCGAAGGCAGTGCATACAGGGCCCACGCTCTTGAAACTCACGACCGGCACAGGAAATACCTGCCAGCTTGAGGATAAGATTAAAGCGGTTCCTTATGTCAAAGTGCTTAAGCGGCTCGCTGAAGTCCTTCCGAGGGAAGATATAAGCATCCTGATTTCCGATAAGCCCCATAACACGACAGTATTTATCTAGGATATCCCCCAGGCTTGGATGCATTGGAACAAATCTCTCCTTATTCCATTTCGTTGTCCGAAGGGTTATTACCTGACATTCAAGGTCTACATCTGCCATCCTTATCTTTAGTGTTTCACCAAGGCGCATGCCGCATCCACAGAGGATACGGATAACCATTGGTAGTTCAAGATGAATGTATGGAATTTTGTTGTTATATCGCACAGCATAGTTGTCTGCGATGTCACATATACGCTCTATTTCATCGTCCGAAAAAATGTATGGGGTGTAATCATAGGTTTTTCTCCTTAACGGAGGGATATATCCGCCCCCGCCAAGTCCCGTCCTAAATCGAAGGAAACAGCGTAACGCTGTTACATAGCCGCTTATGGTAAAGTCTCTCCCATGGATGGATGCTATCCAGCCGTCAATGAGTTCCCCGGGAAGGTAGCCGCCATCGAATCTGATCTCATCAAGGTAACGATCAAGCGACTTCATATGTCCGAGATACATGCGGCGTGTCTGTTCGGCATACGATGCCTCGCAGAATTCCATAAACATGGAAAGTTCCCCTGAAATACTGCTTTTAAACTCGTATGCACTCATCATCCACGCTCCTTTCCGGATAAAAGGTCTGCAAAAACCCCTTTTTCTTAGGAACCTCTATGGCGCACCTACGGAGACTTTCGATGTCCAGAGCAGCATAATGCTTGATAGACTCCGGATCCTTTTGACCGAGAACTTTTCTGACAGCATCATATGGCATGCCGTTGTTTACCATTGCGGTGGCAAGGGACGAGCGAAAACTATGCGGACCGTGCTTTTTTCCAGAATATTCCACCTCTGCTCTGTCAAGATTTTGGGTTGTTATGTGATGTACAAGCGTTCTGTCGATTACTCTGTGTGGGGTTCTTACGCTCAGGAATACATAATCGGAGTCAGACTGAGGTCTTGCGTTTTCGACATAATCCATAAGTGCATCCCTGACCTCGGGCAATAGCACAAGCTCTATGGGATTCTTGGTCTTCTCCTGCACGAAATGTAACTTACCTTCGTTGAATTTGATGTTTTCAAAACGCAAACCGGCTATGTCCCCGGCACGGATTCCGAGTCTGGTGGAAAGTAGAATAATCGCTTTATCGCGCTTGCCTATGTCTGTCTCTGTATTTACTGCGTTTTCGGCTCTCTCAATTTCGTCGCGACTGTAGGTAGTGGGAAGTTTTATGCTCCTGCGAATCTTGGGTATCAGAGTTGAGTAATCAGCTGCTAACATTCCGCTTGACGCAAAAAATGAAAGCATTTCCCTAACAAAGCAATGATTACTTTCAGCGGTTTCTGCTAGGGTTGCAGCCTGTATCTTCTCAGCTGAAATATCTTCCATGCATTTACATCCGGCGTCTGCAAGCCTTATGAAGAACTTACGACACGCAACCTCTTTGCGGATGGTGCTCTTTTCCGCATTTCCTATCGCTTTGCAGTTTTCAAGGTGCTTGGACAATATGTATAAACACCACTCAGGGGCTACAGACTGTTTTGACGAATGCCGCCAAATGAAATCTCTCTCATAATACAGGTCATCCAGCCGTCTGATTAAAGTGTTGTAGTTGACAAGTGATTTCTCTGAGTATCTTCCATCTTCAAAGAATTCTTCAAGAAATGCATTTCCAATCTCAGGGTTATAGCCGTATAAACGGTATGCAGAAAGGTAGTCCTGAAGATGCCTTGCTTCAATTTCAATGCAGTGAATAGTGCTTTCGGCGAATCTCCTTTCCTTAAGTTGGTCGATAAGTTGCATTTTCAATATGTCAAATGGGATAAGTTTGGTTTTGTTATTTTCCATTTTTCATCACCTCCTTTGACACATCATAAGAGGTGGTGAAGATTATCGCCATTATTATTCGAGTAGATTTCAAAAAGATATCTATGCTAAGTAGATATAAAGAGGTTTATTTGAATAATAAAACTCCTCGGATAACAAGGTTTATTCAAGTTCTCGAATAACCCTTGCTCTGTAAAGACATAAGGATTGTACTTAATATTAGTCCCTCGTCCGGTACCTCTGTTCAAGGTGAAATTTTTGCACTTTGAAAGTTCTTCAACTTCTTGAGCTGTCAGTTGAAACATAAAATCTTCGCCTTCAAACTTCTTAATATTATTCTTGACTTGTCTGTTGAAATTTTTCGTTTCATATCCATAGATTTCAGCTAATTCAAAGTCCAGCATAACCTTTTGTCCTCGGATTGTATAGATCTTATTTATAACTGAATCTCGACTTACAATCTAATTATAGTCTGCATATCTCCACCAAGCTATTGTTAAAATAAATCCCGAAATACTTACCCCAAACAAACTAATTATACCCCCTAGATTAAAAATCACTTTTCCCATAATACCACTTGCGAGTGAAGGAATAGACCATGGAATATATTCACCCAAATTAAGAGCTGAACCAAGCTGTGAAAAAAGAACTGTGAAAATGATAAATGCCAATGGCGATAAATATCCCCGACCTAAGCAAGCAAAAAACGCAACCGGAGTAGAGAGCAAGATAGTAAGGGTAGTACAATAAGCAAAAGTAAATATGCCTTTGAAAACGGTTATTGAGTTCCAACCTGAAAGTCCAATCAATTTTCCGGCTAACAATCCTAATATAAGCGCAATAATTGATATAAAATAACTCCATAAAGCGATAACTATAAACTTGGATAATACAATCGTACCTCTTTTTATTGGAACCACTAATAAATCTATCATGGTTTTATCAGAGTATTCTCTACCAAAAACCCAAGAAGTTGTAAATCCAAAAATGAGTAAACCTCCAATAGAAATTACTTGTGATAAGGACATAAGGTATGATGACCAATCTGTTATTCTCATCATCTCCATTTTTGCAGAAATCAAACCGAGATTTTTAAAAGACTCTGGATATTTTATCATAGCTGCAAATATCCCGACAATAAAAGGAACGAAACAGATAGTACAAGCAGTTATTATCGAAAGTTTTGATTTTATTAGCTTTCTCCATTCAATTAAAATACAAGAAAGGACCTTATTCATTTTTATTCTATTCTCCTCTATTATAGTCATTAAGTATTCTAAGAAAATAATTCTCTAAATCTTCCTTTTCAACTGTCAGAATTTTGGGCGGATAACCTGCATTAACGAGCAATGTAGCAATCTCTTCCGAAGATTCTACGGACTTTGTATCAATCAGTTCTAAGTAACAGGAATTATTTTCTAAGTCTGATTTGAAATTCACTTGATAGCCATTATTCGATAACACTGCTTTAATAGCCTTGTTATCAGAACCACTTACCCATAACTTTTTTTCTAAATACAGATCTAACTCTTTACTTTCAACTTCTCTTATGAGTCTACCCTCATGTATGATTACTATTCTGGTTGCAATTTTAGATATTTCTTCCAACTTATGGCTTGAAATAAGAACCGTTGTACCAAGATTATTTGCTAATTCCTTTAATAGCTCTCTCACTTCAATGACCCCAAAAGGATCCAGTCCATTTGTCGGCTCATCAAGGATTAAGATTTTAGGCTTATGAATAATAGCTTTTGCAATTACTAAGCGAGCAACATTTCCTAAAGAAAGGTGCTTTACTTGTTTATCTTTATATTGATCCAGTTTTAGTTTTTCAGTTACCCAATCAATAATATCTTTATTTCTAAGCCCTCTTAGCGTACTGACAATTTCTAAATTTTCTTGCACGGTTAATTCCGGATAAGAATAGGGTGTCTCAATAATATAACCTATTTCATTTAGAACCTCTAAATTATATTGGTCTACCTTATTCCCTTGGATATAACATTCTCCTGATGTAGGTTTTATCAATCCTAACAGCATTCTCATAGTCGTTGTTTTTCCTGCACCGTTCAGCCCTAAAAAACCTACTATTTCACCGGACCTTATTGATAGATTCAAGTCGTCAACAACAAGAGTTTTTCCATATTTTTTAGAAAGATTTACTATTTTAATTGCCTCTTTCACCATTATCCTCCTCAATAATTTGTCCAACAATTCCTTGTATTAATAATTTTAATACCGTATCAAATTGTTTTTCTCCGATTTCTTCTGTGTGTAATATGCTCATAGCAATAGTTCTGAATAAAGCGGAGACAATTTCTATCGATACAGTTTCTCTAATATTGATTCGGAACACAATTTTTTCAACTATCCTATCATCTAAGAGATGATGAGTTTCTATTACTTCTTTAGGCAATTTTCTTATGAGTAATTCCATTTCATGATTTTTGAATATAGCAAATACAAATGAATGGCGAAAATCCTGATAAAAATCATATAGTAACTGTGCAAACCGATCTGTATTTATTTGATTTTCCTGTTCTAATTGTTCTTCCAAACGATTCATAATATCTATTTGATATTCTTCTAAGACTGTAAAAAACAACATCTCTTTTGAGGAATAAAAAATATAAAAAGAACCCTTGGAAATATCAGCCATTTCCACCATTTGGTCAACTGTTGTTTTCCTAACCCCATATCTTTTAATACATTCCCTTGCAGCTTTATGTAATTTCTTTCTGATTAATTTTTTTTCTTCATCAGTAAAAGCAGTTGACATAACTCCCTCCTAAATTATCTATGACTATTTTTATATTCATAGTCATAGAATATCATATAAAATGAAAAATGTCAAAAAGACTTATATCAGTTAAAATATTCATATACTATATAATCTACGATTTATTCTGCTTTCAATATTTATTTGTTTGTATTATAACGACATAAAATTAAATTTGCTTAATGTTTGAATCTTTACCTACACTTTTGTAGCAAGCACAGTAAGTGCATATACACTTACGAAAAATTGACTTAATCCTCGCTTTTGCATCGGTCTCTTTTAGTCAATTTTTCTTGTTGGGGAATAATCTCCACCCCCCTGCATAAATAACTTACTTTATTTCATCACCTAAGTAGTTTTTGAAAAAGCTTTCACTTCTTTCATTGAAGCTTACTTGTAAGGCCCTCTATTTGATTTTTAAACTCTACATTCCATTCTGGTTCTATTCTAATTTTAGTAAAAATTATCAATATTTCATAATAACAGACTTTACATTCCAATCTGGTTCTATTCTAATAGCAATTTTGTCGGCACTGCATAGCTATCTAAAATACTTTACATTCCAATCTGGTTCTATTCTAATAAAGTCAGTATATTACATTTAGAAGAGTCAGTGACCTTTACATTCCAATCTGGTTCTATTCTAATAAGCCAAAAGTTGAGCTGAACGATAGATACCGTAAAACTTTACATTCCAATCTGGTTCTATTCTAATTTGAACAACTTTGTCAATCATTTTTTGTTGTTTACTTTACATTCCAATCTGGTTCTATTCTAATCCTTCCCCCATAATACCACATATTTACGGACTTTTAAAGGCACTTTTTGTCGACCTTTGTTTTCAAACCTATTCTGCTGTAATATTTTCTGCAAGTTATTCCTATTATCTATACTTATACCTCTGTTACAAGGGCTTGGTCTATCTCCCTATTTTTCAGGTTTATCATAGGTCGACAATTATTTCCATACAGTCAATGTTTCATATTATTTTCAAGTCATATAGCCTTACACGGTAATATATTTAGTCTTAATTCACAAGCATGAGAAAAAGAGTATTACGGCTTAGAGCAGTACACAGGGATAGATTTAGTTTTAATTTACCCAACACCATATTTCTAAAAATCAAATCAACAATAAAAAGAAATTTGACTTTTATCCGGCAACTAAACCATAAAAGGGTCTTCTTGCTGCAATCCCATAATATTTTTATCAAGCCATCTTTCATTACGACTTTTAAATATAACCACAGAATCGCAGCTTTTATCAATTTCTTTATCTATAGACTTTTCCAGTTTAAATAAGTCCGCCTCTGAAATCTCTCCTTCAAATACTGATTTTTGAATGTGAACAAGGTTTTGTTTACACAGCTTAAATACCCTATTCCACCTTTTTTGACCGTTTCCGTCTTTACATATATCATAAACTAATATTACATACATCTCTACCACCACATTACAAAAGAATCATATTTTTTCTCATCATACAAATGCTTTATAAGCTTATAACATTCAAGTCTTATCAAATATCTATAGCTGACTTCCCTACCTAGTTCTTTATGCATAATAGTTTGTTTTAATCTTTTATCATACTCTGATAATATAATTTTTGAACCTTGTTCTGAAAGATGCAAATAATCCAAGCCCTTTGTAAAATGATTTTCTCTTATTTGATTTTTATTCAGTAAAGAAAATATCATCCTATCCGCAATAAGAGGCTTAAATATTTCCGCAATATCGAGGCTTAATGAAAATCTGCTTACACCCGGCTCATGCAAATAACTTATTGTTGGGTTTAGCTGTGTTTTATAGATTTCTCCTAAAACTGTTGTATATACCAAGCTGTTTAAATATGATATCAAAGTATTGATCATATTGTCAGGAGGACGCTTTACTCTGGCAGTAAAATCTATCTCCTGATCTATAAGCACATTCCATTTACTATAATAAATCTTATGAATATTTCCTTCGACTCCCATTAGCTGCTTTATATTATCACATTTATCAACTTCTTTCACTAAATGCGTGATTTCAAGCATGGCAGCTTTTACATCCTTGCCACGCCCATTATAGTAGCGCAGATTTCTGTAAATATTATTTCCGGCAGCTTTTACAAATTCTTTTGCCAACTCCATTCTTTTTTCTTTATCTGTATAATGCTCAACCTGCTTTACCAATAATTTACCTGAAATCTTGATTTCTCTTGGTACAAGGCTTGATACATAAAAATCATAATAATTGAAAAAATGTACCATAATATTATTCTGTGATAAGAATGTAATAAGTTTGGTATTGATACTGTCTTCTCCAAAAAAGTAAATCTCCGAAATGCTGTTGATTGGTATATCCTTTTTATTCCCCTCTTCACTTGTGAACCTTAAGGTATTATCTTTTCTGCTTAATTCTCCATTTTGATAAATATATAAGCTGTTTTTCATTATTTTCTCCTATATCATACACAAATCAAAATACGCACATTTTTTGCAAATATTGCTGTTAAGTTGGTCAGGTATATTTTCTGCTTGTACTATTTCTTTAATATTATCCAATATCTTTCTTATCTTCTCCTCATCATCTTCTTCCAAACTTATATCAACAGTTTGCTTCATCAAGGGATAGTCAAGTTTTGCTTTAATATTTTCCACACCATATTGTTTTAAATAGTACAAGTAATATTTAAGCTGCCAAACAGAAGCCTCTTCTATCTTTCTGCTTTTTTTGATCTCATGTATGACTCCTGAATGCTCTGCAAAGTCTATATTTATTTCTTCATTGATCATTATATGCTTTCTTTCGGATGCATAAGAGCTGCTATCAATAAATTTACCTATCTGAACAAGCTCATTTTCATCTTCCATGGAAATATCATTATAAAACAGCCATAATTTTCTCTTGCACACAAAGTAGTAATATATGATTAACACGCTTTAAGTGTTAATATACCATTATTCCGCTTATTTTTTCATGCATCATATAAATATACCGCCGCTATCATCTTTTTCTTTTAATATCCCAAACTCTTTATTATAAGTCCATGTCGAAATAATAATTTTCTCATTATCTACCACACAATAATCTTTGTCGTTTCCAAGCTCATATAAACTTATATTTAAAGTAAACTTCCTAAACCTATCTTTCAGGTGTAATATGTCTACCCTTAGTTTTTGTTTTTCATCTTTATTTTTAGTTTTTCCTATAAGTTTTCTGTTCTTTTCAATTTCATCAATTATCTCTATGATATGTTCTTGCTTATCCTCGTATATGGACTGTGGGATAACTCTTTTACTAAGTATGTGCCTAAACTCTTCAGCTACATCACTGAGCTTTTTTGAGTCGGGCATTATATTAATAAGATGTTCATGCATCCTGTTGTATTCAGAAATATATTCAATATGGTTGCTGCGGTATAATTCATCATATTCTCTTATTTTTTCCTTAGTAAAATACTTATTAATCATCTTGTTCTTATCCGCTTCAGAAAGTAAACCCTTGTTATCTTCTTTTTCCCATTCAAGTAATGCAGCCTTGCTTAATTCAAATAAAGATCTGAATAATATTCCTTTTGACGAATTAGCATTTTTATTGTCATAAACTCTAAATAATTTTTCATTAATGTCTGTATATACAAAACAATTAAACTCATCTATAGACTTTAACCCTTTTCTGTTACATCTCCCAAGTCTTTGCAGGAAAGCACTTAAGTCTGAAAGTTCTGTAAAAAGGTAATCAAAATCAATATCAAGACTCGCTTCAACTACCTGTGTTGAGATCCATATCACTCTTTTTTTACATTTACTTTCGCCATCCTTTAATATGGCGTCTTCCTTTTCATTACGATCTTGTACCGTAAATTTTGAATGTAACAGGTACATTTCAATATCTATATCATTTTCCTCAAGCCACAATTTAAGCTCTTTATAAATATTTTGTGCCGCCCCCACTGTATTTAACACAATCAAAAGCTTCATACTTTCTTGAGTACACTTGTCTTCTATAAATTTTTCAATCTCTTCTACATCTACACGCTTATGGTTTAATTTCACTCTATGCCTTATCTTGTCATTTAAAAATTCGGCTTCTTTATATTCTATTTTTTTCTCTATGCCGTCTTGTAATAAGTCTTTAATAAAAGGCGGCAATGTCGCTGTAGTAATTGCAAACTTCCCTCCTACCATATCTATAAGCTGTAAGGCATATATAAGTGTAGCTAATATATCCGGTGAATATGCCTGTATTTCATCTATAACTATTTTTGAATAACTGTAGGTTGCAAGTTGTAACTCGTATGAGCAGTACTTAAAAGCAAATCTGAATATTTGATCGGGAGTACTTATTGTTAAAGGCAAAGACATGGCACGAGTCAGTCCGTAATACTCCCAAAACTTCATGCTTTCCTCAGTTTCGGTATTTTCGGCTTTACTACTTTGATTATCGCTGCTGTCTTCCAAATATATATTTTCCAGTTCTCCATGCAGTAATCCCAGATTTTCATTATAATCATCAGGAAAGAAATTGTTTTTGATTCTCCTATACATTGCGTTAATTGCAGTCTTTAAAGGAAGTACATAAAAACCTTTGTGATTTCCTATCCACAAAAGAGAGGCTTCAGTTTTTCCAAGTCCGGTAGAGCCTATAAGTATTATGTTGTTTTCATTATTGTCCTTTGCAAACTTTTGCATATTATTCCAACCATTTGATAAGCCTTTACTCCTAAACTCTTCCATCAGCTTTTCAAGTCTACTTTCCAAATATGTATTTGGAAGTTCTGCTTTGCTGTGTGCACTTGCAGCATAATCACACTTATGTAAAAATCCCTTTACAAGTATGGATTTTTTTGAGGGCTTACTTCTTAAGTTTCTGATAAGTGCTAATTCCCTTAAACCTATACTTTTGGAAAAGTCCGTTTCAATATTTCCAAATACTTCTTTTGCAATTATTTTTAGATTATCACTTATTAATTCTTTTTTCTCAGATATACTTTCAAAATTATCGACATAATTGTGATGATTTAATATCGCATATAATATAATATTCTTATCTTCTTTATCATACTTTTCAAGAAATTGCTTTGACAGGTAGAAGGACAAAATATTATGACCTATCTCCTTGCTGTCATCAAATTTTTTCTTTGATTCAAGTCTTTTTTGAAATAAAGGATTTACCTTACCTAAGTCATGATATATACAAGCCTCTTCTATTAAATCTATATTCTCTATATCAACTATTTTTCTAAGTTCTTCCAAATTTTTAAGCAACTCAGCCGTATGCTCATATATTGTTTCATCTTCTTTTGCTTTGTACTCTTGGTAAAATTCAGGTAATTTTTTATTTATCTCCATCTCTTTGCTCCATTTTGTTTAATTTGTATTTTTATCTTGATCAAGTAATAATATATTGTTTTTTCTGTTCACTTGATGGATGAATTATCTGCAAAGCTTAGATCTTCTTATATCGACCATGTGATAAAAAGAACCTAAGCTTACTTTATTCATTTAAGCTTAGGTTCAAAAATCAGAATAAATGAATTAGATCCTCTTACCATATATAATAAATATTCTAAGCAATAATAGATTTTATCGGAGATTACTTAGAGAGCCGCCTATATTAACACTTATTTGCAGCACCGGAAGTCGCAATTTTATCCGGTTTCCACTTAGAAATCCACCTATGTCCAAACCGAATTGAAAAAAACAATCGCTATTGCCATCTCAATTATCTTTCTTGGAAATCCACCTATGTCCAAACTGAATTGCGAAGTAAGCTACTACTTTAGGATGCAAAACGGGCGTATTTTTTAACTATTCTTTAATTAAACTATATATGCAATTTTATCAGACATAATTTCTGTATCTACATTTAATTAATTTAGGTTTACTATATATCCTTCCTCAGGCTCATATAGAGCATTTTCAGAGCTTTCATCTATACCTATGTTAGAAGAGTACAGGCAGGCAATCTTATTAAAAACCCTCCTTTTTCCTTCTATGACATAATCTTTTGCAACATAGTATATAGTTCCTTTGGCAGGTTTTTTTACTCCCTCATCTGTAAGAAAATAATCTCCCATACCTCCTTCATCTGTGTTTACACAGTCCGCATTTACATACATGGAGTAGTCATTGGGTAACTTATAGTCTCCATTAATATCGGAACTAAGTTCAACCTCTTTTATCTCCAAAAGCTCTATAAAGTCCTCGCTTCGCCCAAGAGCAACAAAGTTATTTTGATTTTCAAGTATATCTTTTAATACAGACTCCTCTGCACTTATATGAATCACCAATTCCACATCATAAAGCACTTCCTGTGTCTGTATCCCCTTGGTTAGAGTCTTAAAATGGCTTAGCGGCTCATCTACCTTTTGAAAAAGTTCCTGCTTGTAATAAGCTTTCAGCTCTTTTATCTTAGAATCATTTTCTTCTATGATTTTTTTAAGCTCCAAGCTTTTTTCGGATTTTGCCTCTAACTTACTTATTTCATCTTTTATTCGCTTTTTTTCTTCTTTCCAAGCTTTTTCTGTATCATCAAGTATCTTCTTTTTCTCGGTTTTAAGCTCATTGGAAATATTTTTTATACTTATGTATTCTTCCAATTTTTCTTCATCATATACCTGTATGGTCTTTTTTTCCTTAAAGCTGTTTCCTTGTGATTTAAGAGCCTCTGCAACTTTTAAAAATCCCGTATTTAATGCATTTGGATTTTTTAGGTGTATCAGTATACTTCTGTCATCTTCCAAATTATTAAGAAGTGCATGATTTACGTATAACTCTCTTTGCATATTTCTGTATTTTCCCTGCACACTTACCTTCATCTCATGATAGGAAGTGTAGCTACAGGCATTATGCAATGCACCTATAATAGTGGAATATTGAGGTAGCGGATAGGTCATTCTATTATTGACGGTTTCTTCTCTTGTGTATGAAGCCTGATTTTGTCTTAGTTTAATTCTCAATGCTTTCATAATATTCATCCACCTCTTTGCTTAAACTCGCAAAGAATTCTTCTATAGAGCCTGCATTAAGCTCGGCTTCTATTTCTTTCTCATTTTCAAAGTTGTAACCCTTTAGTAAAGCTGATTTATAACCCTCTTTAAGCTTTGCCTTTAAGTCCTCTTCTATTTTTAATTTATTTGCCTCTATATGGATGACATTTTCAAAGTAATGTGTCTTTTTTTCTCCTATACCTCCCACTACAAATATAGGTTCTGCATTGTCCATATTTCCCCTTACAACCAAAGAAAGATTTTTTATCGCATTAAGAAGAGCCTTTACTCTATATGCTCTTTCTTCTTTTTGAGCCTTAGTATCATAGTTTTCATCAATTCCGACCTTATCTAAATCAATAGTAATGCTGTATCTTTTTAATGACTTGTCGTATTCGTATTGATAAGGCATAAGACCTGCATTTGCAGCTTTTTCCTGAATATTTATACCGTTTTCCTTGGCATAGGTCTGTGCAAGATACAGATTGTTATGAAATCTTGTCTCATTTACAAACGAGTAAAATGAGATCGCATCAGTAAGATAAAACGAGCTTCTTCTGATTTTCCTATCTCCTATCGTGCTCATGTATCCGCCCTCTAAGGCTCTGTTAGTAGCTACATTGATATCTTTTGAAACCGCCTTTTGGTCTACTTTTCCGTCCTGCTCCACTTTCAAATCATCATACAAACCGCTTTGTACCATAATAGCATTTTTCATGCTTTCTCTTGAGCGTATGGCGTAAGCCTTGCCGTTCTTATAAACTTTTTGAACACTTCCTACATTTCCCAGTCCTTCTCCATAATTTGAAGTCATACTTGCTACTACAGTTAAAGTCAAAGCCTTATTTTTCATCACCTACTCCTCCTCTTGATTGCCTTTATCATCTTTTCTTTTACTGCTTATAATAAGCGAATTTATAAAGTTATATGCCAGATTTTTATTTGCTTCAAAATCCTGTATCAGCTTATGCATAAATACAAAGGGAACTTCCGTATAGGAAGATAGTTGAAGCATTATTTCTACAAAGCGATCGTAATCTTTTGAAATCAATGTATTTGCAAGTCTTTGCTGATAGCCTTTAATTTTATTTTCCTGTCTGTTTGAAATAAAATATTGTACCACCTGTGATGCGGCGGCACTTGAACCCTTAAACTCAGGTGTTTTTTCCATATTTCCCTCCATATTTTTATATATAATCTCATTAATGTAGATAAGACGGCTTAAACAAAAGGTTTCAGGAGTATTTGACTCGGTATCGTACTCCAGTTTCATAAGTCTTTCTATCAAATCATCCAAACTGAGTTCATTTAGTATACTGTCTGTAACCTCTTGCATAACATTAATATAATAATTATCATTTACCTTTATATGCCTTTTAAAAACATTTGCCAAGGAGTCTGAAAAATCTCTATTTTCAGCTATATTATTAAAAATCTTAATTGCAGGCTGCCTTATAAACATACTCTCATAATAATCAGTTTCCATATTTTTTACTATTACTTCAACATCGTAATCAATAAAACCGGCTCCTTCCGAGTAGCTGTAGAATACAGAGTTCCATGTCTTTTGATTTTCAAATTGCTGCTTAAGAAAGTAATTCATCTCTCCATTTGACTGTAAGAGATATTTTATAGAGGTATTATTGTTTATAAATATAGAACTTCCGCTTTGTGAAAAGGCAAAAGGAATAAAATCAAATTCCACCTCATCATTAAAAGTTCTTGATTCCTTATCAAAGCAAAATCCTATTGATTTGGTCTTCCTTCCCGTATCTACACAAAAACCCAACAAACGGCACACTTCGCCGCTTTCGCTTCTGTACTTGGAGTTATTAATAAACTTTTGATAGCCGCTTTTTGCGTTACAGAAGGTATCTCTGATAAGTTCCAATCTATTCTCTTCTATTAATGTTTTGATTTGCTCTTTATTGGAAGTATCAAATTTAATGCCTTTGAAAACCTTCTTCATAATTGTATTAGCTGAAAGTTTCTTATTGATCTCTGATATTTGTTCCTCAGTAAATTCGCTTTGCTCTAACCTTATATCAAGCTCCTTATGATGCATTTTGTCGGAAAACCATTTTTCGGCAAATAAAAGGTAGTTTTTATCACCCTCCAAATCATTTGAATCATTATGTATATCTTCAAAATTGTAATAAAGATATCTGCCCTTAAAACTGTGAACTATATTCATGTCCTCAAAAAATCTGATCATTCCGACAATGGCTGCCGAGTATCTCCAATCCGAAGGTTCTATCCTACTATTGTAGCTAATAGAGTTTTCTTCAAATTCTCCTCTACTAATCATAATATCACCCCCTACATAACTTGTTCGACCAAACCGAAACCGGAATTTCGCTTTGAACCTACTCCAGTTTTAAGAATGTGGTTAAGTATCTTTTTATCACCTGAAACTACAAAGTTTCCTATACTTACCGGTATCTTAAGCCCGTATGCCGGTACTATTATCTTTTTCAGACCGCTTAAATCGTATCTTAGGTTATCTATTTCTTCTTCCATATAAGGCAGGTCTTCTTTTAGTTTTCTTGCCAATTCTATTGCAAACTCCGCATCTTCTACTGTCAAATATCTGTCTTTATTATTCTCCTTATAATGATGCTTTAGGCATATAGGTGATAAAACCTTGAATACGGCATAGTCATCTGTTATTTCCTTTTCACTTATCATTTTAATGCTTTTAAGGCTGATATGGTTACCGTCTCCTATAGGGAAAGCTTGGTCTTTCATCATAAGCAGACTTGAGTAGTAGATCAATGCAGTCTGCTGATCCTTAAATTTTAAAGTCATATTTACTTCATTGCCTGCAAGCTCCATAAGCTCTCCCTTAAATACAGGCTTTATAAAAGCGATAGACCATACAAAAGACTTCTTTTTTGCACCGCTTAGATAAAGATCTTCGTAAAAGTATCCGTCCATATATGACGAAATCGACTTTTTGAAAAAACTTATAATTGTTCTTCTGTAATCACTGCGAATTACAGGTTTTTCCAGTTCTAATTTTAATATGTACTTCATAGTCCTCCTTTGTTGTAAAATAATTTCCAATTTGGAATTATTCCGTGTTAATTATGTAAAGATACAGTAAACTAAAAACTTTACATTACTCCTTTTACATTAAACTAAAAATGGGGTGGAGCTGATTTTTTTATATTATATAACTCTATATTGGAATTGTAAATAGTTTTTACAAAAAAATAAAGATTTATCTATCACATAAACAATAGCTATTTACTCCAACCTCTTATACAGCTATTTATTGTGGGGTGGTGATTCTCAAATGTACTGCCCGGTTCCAAGTGTTGGAAGTTTTAGTTTTAAATTTAAAAATGCTGCCGCAAAACCATATATTTATGATTTTGCAACA
>ERZ773035.1108-NODE-1108-length-20155-cov-4.057214_pt1 | contig 20155 bp, 20 predicted proteins | sample MGYA00511487_ERZ773035 | MGnify/ENA primary metagenome ERZ773035 (study PRJEB29015, sample SAMEA2737985) | human oral metagenome | biome: human oral; feature: human-associated habitat; material: dental | place: China | collected 2024 ...
AGTCTGATATTATAGAAACTCAAATATATAGTCAAAATTATTATTATATTTAAATATACAGTAATAAAAAACAGTGAAACTTTAAATCTCACTGTTTTATTTTTACAAATTCGACGCGATTTATCGCATTTTTCTGACTAGATTAGCAACTTCCGTTCCAAATTAAATTTAATAAAATTTTTCAGCAAATTTAGCCTACATAAAAACACCCGAATAATCGTATTTTTATTAATGTTTAAAGAAATTTCGGTATAATCCTCGTTTTCTACAAAAAGAAGGAATCCCGAATGAGTACCGCAAAAAAAGAGGCATTGTCGCTCATAGAAGAGCTTTTCAAAGAAAATGCCAAAGGCTATATCACTTACGAAAAACTAGTTAAATTCCTAGACAAAGCGCCGACCGCAGCGATAGCAAAAAAGATAGAGTCGCTGGCGAAAGAAAATAAAGTCCAGCTCATAACCTCGGCTGAAATCGCTAAAATGCGCAATATCGAAGACGCTAAAAAGCGTCGCGAGGAGCTAGCAAAACTAGCCGACGACAATCTAGAGGAAGAATTTGACCTAGCCAGCGAAACCGATCTGCTCGAGTGGTCGCGCTCGGATAGTCCCGTGCGTATGTACCTACGCGAAATGGGTCAAATCGCGCTACTAACCAAAGAAGAAGAAGTAGAAATCAGCAAAAAAATCGAGCTTGGCGAAGATATCATCATCGACGCGTTTTGCTCGGTACCATACCTTATCGATTTTATTCTTGACTACAAAGAGCCGCTTATAAACCGCGAACGCCGCGTAAAAGAGCTTTTTAGAAGCTTTGACGACGAAGGTGAGGAAGGCAGCGAAGAGGTCGAAGAAGAGGAAGAAAACGAAGAAGTCGAGGATGATATCGAGGAAGGCGAAGAGAAAGAAGCCAAGCCAAAAAAACACAATAAAAAAGACGACAAACGAGCCGAAAAAGTAATCGAGAGTTTTAAAGCGCTCGAAAAGGCCAAAAAAGAGTGGCTAAAAACTGCAAATAAACAAAACGAAGTAGAGACTGAGGATGAGTTTTTAGCAAAGATTACTCTTGCATTTAAAAAGAAAATCTTAAAAGACAAGCTGATGGATCTAGGGCCTACTAGTAAGCTCATAACCGAGATCGTAAAGTCGATGGAAACGGCGCTAAAGAGCGATGACGACTTCGACAAAGAGCTAAAAAGGCTTGAGTATAAACTACCGATGTTTAGCGACGAACTAAAGAAAAATCACAAGTCGATCCTAAAAGATATCATCAAGCTCAGCAAAGAAGATATAATCGCGCGAGTGCCCGAGGCTACGATGGTATCAACCTACGTGGAGATCAAAAAGCTATTTGCGACCAAGGAAGCGAGCAAGAGCGGATTTAACCTCGATCCGATACTTTTAAAGGAAATTTTAGAGCAAATCAAGCGCGGCAAAAAGATATCCGACGAAGCAAAAGCCAGGATGGCAAAGTCAAATTTACGCCTAGTCGTGAGCATCGCCAAGCGCTACACAAACCGTGGTTTGCCGTTTTTAGACCTGATTCAAGAGGGTAACATCGGGCTAATGAAAGCGGTCGATAAATTTGAATATAAAAAAGGGTATAAATTTTCTACCTATGCGACGTGGTGGATACGTCAGGCTATCAGCCGCGCCATCGCCGATCAAGCACGCACGATACGTATCCCTATCCATATGATAGAAACGATAAACCGTATCAACAAAATCAACCGAAAATATCTACAAGAAGAGGGCAAAGAGCCGGATATAAACGTAATCGCAGCCGAGGTCGGACTAAGCGCGGACAAGATAAAACAGGTCATCAAAATCACAAAAGAGCCTATCAGCCTAGAAGCCCCTATCGGCAACGAAGACGACGGTAAATTTGGAGATTTTGTCGAGGATAGAAGCTCGCTAAGCCCGATGGATCACATCCTAAAAAACGATCTAAAAGAGCAGATAGACGAAGTCCTAGATCAGCTAAACGAGCGCGAAAAAGCCGTCATCAGGATGAGATTTGGCCTTTTAGATGACGAGAGCGACCGCACGCTAGAAGAGATCGGCAAAGAGCTAAACGTAACACGCGAGCGCGTCCGCCAGATCGAAAGCTCTGCGATCAAAAAACTAAAGCACCCAAAAGTCGGTAGAAAACTCAAAAACTACATCGAGGGCTAAATTTAGCCCTCCTCTTTTATAGCCGATCAGCAAATAAAAACAACTACCAAATTTAAAGAAAATCCAAAGGCGCAAAGATAGATCAGCAACCCCTGGCCGAGATAAAATTCCACGGCATAGCTTCTACTATTTTACTCATCGGCGGCTGTATGTCTATTTGGGTTTTGTGCGAATTTTGCAGCCGCGTGTCGCTAGCTGGATTTTTGACCGCCGTGTTTTTCGTTTGCCTTATATTTCTCGCATCGATGATTTTTAGGCTTCTTGCCGCTAGACAAATCTCCAAACTCTCTGCAAGTAAGTTTTTTACGAGAATTTCCTCTGCAATAATCGCGGCGGCGCTAATGGCGATTTTATAGTTATCTATGGCTTTGCATTCGATAAATTATGTCGGTTTTAGCGCGGTAGAGTATGCCGCGGCGCAGATCGGAGGCTCTTTTGTCGACAATGCTTATTCTGCAATCGGAGCGGTCGCAAATAATTTTTTAAATACGCAAGGTACGCCTCTTGCGATATTTCTCGCCATAGACTCCATTCCAACTATCTACTTTTGGCTTATACTCGGCGTTGCGTACTATCTGCTCAGCAAAGATACACAGAACAGTGCTTTCTACATCTACTCAGGCTTAGCCTTTATGTGCACAGCGCTTCAGTTTATCGATTTTTCGTCCCTTAACAGTTTGGTATCTCCATACGCGCTGCTTACGATAGCGCTTTTGATCCCGCTTTGCGAACTAGCAGCTTGGGCTAGGATCAAAAATATCGCTCTAGCGCAGCCCTAAAATTTAAAAACTTCAAGTTTTATCATAGCCGCCATACTAGCCGTTTTGCTAAATTTTATCGAAAACGGCACTAGTGTCGCCCCTCAAATTTTATAATAAATTCATCGCTATTTTTGTAATATACCATTGTTTATTTATGAGCTAGAAATGCTTATTTTAAGCCTATAAATAAATATAATTTAAAAACTTGAGAAAAAAACATGAGCAAAATTTACTCTTTCGCGCTAGCTCTTGCGCTGTGCGCGAGTTCGCTTTTCGCAGACCGCGTTATAACCGATCAGCTGGGTCGCGACGTCACGCTGCCTGATCAGGTTAAGCGCATAGTCGTGCTTCAGCACCAAAGCCTAAACGCGCTAAATGAGCTAAACGCGCTAGATAAGGTTGTCGGTGTGCAGGAGTCGTGGGAAAAGTCGCTCGGTAAAAACTACGTCCGCCTAGCGCCGAGCCTAAAAGATATGCCGACACCGGGCGATCTAAAGGTCATCAACTACGAGGCGGTGCTTAAGCTAAAGCCAGACGTCGTGATCGTCACGAACTACATCCCGCAAGAATACATCGACAAAATGACGGAGCTCAAAATCCCCGTCGTAGCCGTTAGCTTTCAGCGCAGCGACGCCGCCGATAAGGGCAAGCTAAATCCGACCTTCAAAGACGACGAGGCGGCCTACACCGAGGGCTTTTACGACGGCATAGAGCTTCTTGGCAAAGTCGCAAACCGCGAGAAAGAGGCCGCCGAGCTAATAAGTTTCGTCAAAACCTCGCAAGAGCAGCTAAAGGCTAAATTTAGTGACTTCATCGTCGATAAAAGGCCTAAAATTTACATGGCAAACCCAGACCTCACGACCTACGGCAGCGGTAAATACACGGGCATAATGTTTATGCGAGCCGGCGCGCAAAACGTCGCGGCGGATAGTATCAAGGGCTACAAGCAGGTGTCCGCCGAGCAAGTTTTAGCGTGGGCGCCGCAGATGATCTTCGTGCAGGATCGCTACCCGCAGGTGCCCGCCGAACTCAAATCCAACCCTCAGCTTGCAAATTTAAGCGCGGTCAAAGAGGATAAAATTTACATGATGCCCGAATACGCCAAAGCGTGGGGCTATCCGACTGCCGAAGCCATGGCGCTTGGCGAGTGGTGGCTAGCGATGAAGCTCTATCCGAAGCACTTCGACGAGGCGGAATTTAACAAAAAAGTAGAGGAATTTTATCAAAAATTCTACCGTACGAGCTATAAATGAAATTTTCCGCCCTGCTGCTGCTCTGGATCCTGCTGTTTGCGGTATCGCTTGGCATCGGGCAGTATCCTGTGAGCTTAGAGGAGACGGGCAGAATTTTACTCGGCTCCTCCGCCGACGAGACGGCAAAAAGCGTGGTGCTTGATATCCGCATCCCGCGCGCCCTACTTTCGAGCCTTTGCGGCGGGATACTGGCGCTTAGCGGCCTCGCACTTCAGGCGGTGTTTAAAAACCCGCTCGTAGGCCCGCACATCGTGGGCGTGAGCACCGCGGCGGCATTCGGCGGCGCGCTTTGTATAATGCTAGGCTTTGGCTCCTATTTTATCGTAGGCTTTGCCTTCTTTTTCGGGCTCGCGGCGCTTTTTATGCTCTATTTTATCGCTAAATTCATCTCGCGCAGCGACGTATTTTCACTCATCCTAGCGGGCATCGTAATAAACGGCGTTTTTGCCGCGCTAACGAGCCTCGTACAGTATCTAGCCGACAACGAAGACGTGCTGCCAAACATCATCTATTGGCTGCTTGGCAGCTTCGTGCGCGCAGACTACGACAAGCTCATTATGCTCGCCGCCGTTTCGGCGCCTTGCGTCGCGGCGCTCATCGCGATGCGGTGGCGATTTAACCTACTCAGCCTCGAAGACGGCGATCTAAAGGTGCTCGGCGTAAACATCGTGCGGCTACGCTCGGTCATCCTCGTCATCTGCACTCTGCTAGTCGCCGCGCAGGTCAGCGTCAGCGGAAACATCGGCTGGATCGGGCTCGTGGTGCCGCACGTAGCTAGGATGATATTTGGCAGCGACCACTTGCGCTCTATGCCCGCTTGCTTCGTCGCGGGAGCCGTTTTTATGCTCGCCATCGACGACGTATCGCGCTCGATCAGCTCTAGCGAAGTGCCGCTTAGCATCATCTCCGCGCTCATCGGCAGCCCGATATTTGCAATCCTCTTAAAAAGGAGCGCCGATGCGAACAGAAGGTAGTTTGCTCTCGATCAAAGACGCCGGATTTTTCTACGAAGAGGGCAAATTTCTTTTTAGAAATTTAAGCTTTGAGATTGAGCGCGGTCAAATTTTAGCGATCTTGGGGCTAAACGGTCAGGGCAAAAGCACGCTGATGTCGTGCATGATGGGAATTTTAAGCCTCAAAGAGGGACGGCTTTGCACGCAGGCAAAATTTGGATTTTTGCCGCAAAGCTTTAGCGTGGCGTTTGATTACAGCGTGCAAGACATTGTGGCGATGGGGCGCGTGCGCGATATTTCGCTTTTTTCAAAACCGAGTAAACGCGACGTGCAGATCTGCCTGGACGCGCTTGAGAGCCTTGAAATCTCGTATCTGAAAAACAAGCGCTTCAACTCGCTTTCAGGCGGTCAAAAGCAGCTCGTGCTCTTTGCCAGGGCAATCGCGAGCAAGAGCGAAATTCTGTTTTTGGACGAGCCTGCCAGCGCGCTTGATATCAAAAACCAAGACCGCGTGCTAAGCCTCATCGTAAATTTAAAGCGAAAAAGCAACGCTGGCATCGTTTTTACCACGCATCAGCCAAACCACGCTCTTGCGGTCGCCGATCGCACGCTCATTTTAAAAGACGATCTTAGCTACGTTTACGGGCTCAGCGCCGAGGTTTTGAACGAGGAAAATTTAAACGCGCTTTACCGCGTGCGGATGAAAACGGCGGAATTTGACATAGATGGCGAGCAGATAGGCAGCATCACGCAAATTTTTAGCGCACAGGTAAAGTAGTTTTTGGGTTATTAATCGGCAAATTTTGCGCTGTGCGTAAAATTTTATGTACTTTGAAATTTACGTGTTTGTAAATTTTGCCGACTTTTTTAATTTTAGATTGTCAACTTGCGCAGATTACGAGCTTTGCGATGTTTATTAAACTACACGCAAGCCACCCAAATTTATCAGGCGTAAATTCTATTTTCCTGTTCGCGGTCTCAAATCATCTTTCATTCTAGAAACTCAAATTTGACGCAAACGATACCTTTTCCTGCTTATGACTTCGCTTTTTTGTATTTTTATGCCGTGATTTTTACCCGGCCTGCTAGGTTAAATTTAATAAAAATTTTAAGCTTGTTTGTGTAAAATTTGTATTAAGTTAATAAAAGGCAAAATATGCAAGAAAACTTTATAAGACGCATAAGCACGGCAAGGGCGCTCGGTATGACGTCGGGGATTTTGGTTATTTTAAATTTGCTCTCGCAAGAGATGGTTTTACCAAAAAGCCTCTTTGATATCGCAACAAGCGCGCGCGTAGCGATGTTGTTTATTTCCGTCATCTGCCTTTACGGCGCGATATCAAAGGTAAACAAACTCGCAGGCGGAGGCGTGTTTAAGCTTTACCGCATTTTTATCGCTATTAGCAGCGCGATGATTTTGCTGAGTTTTAGCACCAACTACGCACCAGCTAGCACGCACAAGGTCCTATTTTTCGTCATTTGCGCCGTGGCGGTGCTTGCGTTTTTGCTTTGGATAAAGATAAATTTAAAACTCGGTGCCGTCACGCAAAACGCCCTATTTTCAGGCTACGCGGTACTTTGCGTAGTCGGCACGCTAATCGCTGCGGCGCTAAAGCTTTTACTAACCAAAGCCCTGCGCGACCCCTACCCTATCGAGTTTGCGGTGCTTGGTATCTACCTGGCGCTAGGGTTTATCTATGTGCTTGCCTGGTCAAGGGTCGATTACGTCGAAAACCGCAACCCAGAAAGTCAAATTTAAAATTTGATTGTTTCTCGCCAAATTTAAGCTAGGTCAAATTTAAATTTATCGCAAATCTGCAAATTTGAGCTAACGACGGCTTTAAATTTGACCCCGCAAAAGTCCAAATTTAACTCATAAAATGCGCCTAAAAATTTTGCCTCTACCACGTCTGCTTCGTATTTTTCACCGCTTATAACAAGCTCCGGGCGAAACATAAATTTTCTCTCCTCTAGCCACGTTCTAAATTCAGCCGGCAAGCTTTGCGCCTCCTGCGGGCTTAACTGGTTCATATCGCCCAAAAAGCAGGCGATCTCGTAAGAAGCTGGGCTAAAATACAGCTCCCTAGGCGCGCCGAAAGCCAAAACCTTGCCGCCTTTTATCAACGCGATTTTATCGCTTAGCAAAAAGGCGTCCTCCTTGTCGTGCGTTACCATGACCGCGCTGATGCCGTTTGCCTTTATCATCTGTTTTAGCTCGCCTCTTAGCGCGCTTTTTAGGTTGCGATCGAGATTAGCGAAGGGTTCGTCGAGCAAAAGCAGCTTTTCGCGGTTAGCCACAGCTCTGGCAAAGGCCGTTCTTTGCGCTTGACCGCCCGAAATTTGATCGGGAGTTTTGTCTTTTAGCTCGGCGATTTTAAATTTCTCCAGCAGCCGCGCGCTCCTTTGGGCTCGCTCGGCGCTAGGCAGCCGCCACAGCGCAAATTCCACGTTTTTGCAAACGCTTAAATGCGGAAAAAGCGCGTAGCTCTGAAACATCATAGCCGTGCCGTAGCCATCTTTGACGCAAATTTGCCCTCCGCTTGGCGTCTCAAGCCCTGCGATTATGCGCAAAAGCGTGCTTTTACCGCAGCCGCTATCGCCCAGGATGCTTAAAATTTCGCCCTCGTTAAGGCTTAAATTTACGTCCTTTAAAACCTCTAAATTTCCAAATTTCTTGTTTAAATTTACGATTTTTAAAATTTCAGCCATGTTTTTATCTTTCTTGTTTTTTTCTGGAGATTATTTCTAGCCAAAGGACGGCGACTAGCGACATCGAAACGATGAGAAACGACGGTAGAGCCGCAGCATAAAGCCTCTCGTCAGCCGCGTAAAAAAACGCTCTAATACTAAGCGTCTCAAAACCCAAAGGCCGCAAAATGAGGCTAAGCGGCAGCTCCTTAATGATGTCGATAAAAACGACGATGAGCGAGAGAAAGAAAAAGTGGCGAAGCAGCGGAAAATGCACTTTGAAAAACAAATTTAACCGCGAGCCGTTTAGCAAAAGCGCGGCATCGTCGATGCTTGCCGGGATCTTGGCGTATCCGCTCTCGACGGCATATATCGAGGTCGCCAAAAAGCGCACGACGTATCCAAAAATCAGCACTACAAAGCTCGATGAGAGCAGATGGGTGTCAAAATTTCGGTCAACGTAACCAAAAACTATCATCACGCAAAGCCCGATACTAGCGCCCGGCAGCGCGTAGCCTAGCGAGACAGATTTTAGCAAAAAGGCGTTTAGCGCTTTGTTTTTTATAAGTCTCGTCGCAAAAACGAGGAAAAAACTCACCGCCGTGATGAGTATCGCTGCGCCTGCAGCCATCAGAAGCGAATTTGCCGCCATCTGTACAAACTCAAATTTAAAACTATCTAGCTCGTGAATACTCCAATACAAAAGCCAGGTAAAAGGAAAGGCAAACGCCAGACAAAACACGCTCGCGCACCACAAAAACGCCGCCGCCGAGCCAAATTTACCAAGCTTCTTTTTTTGCGTAAATTTAGAGGTGTCGTGCGTGGAGAAGCTGTATTTTTTAGAGTTTTTATTAACGTACTCAAATATCATCAAAACAAACACGAACATCATCAAAAGCCCCGCTAGCACGGACGCGGAGTACGAGTCGCCCATATCAAACCATAGCTTAAAAATGCCCGCGCTAAAAGTCTCTACGCCGTAATAAGCCGTAGTGCCGTAGTCGCTAAGCGTCTCCATGAGCACCAGCATCGCTCCGCCCACGATCGCCGGACGCGACAGAAATATCGCGACCCTAAAAAACACGGCAAGACCTGGGAGCTTGTAAATTTTACAAACATCGTAAATCGCTGCGGACTGCGTTTTAAACGAGGTTTTGGCAAACATATAGATGTATGGATAAAGCGACAACGAAAGCACGAAAATCGCTCCGTAGATATTCATAAACTCTAGCCTAAAGCCGAAAATTTGATGAAAATATCCGCCGTAATCCATAATCCCGACGTAGCAAAAGCTAAATATATAAGCAGGAATCGCAAACGGAAGGATGAGGGCATATTCAAAGAAATTTGATAGCGCAAAGCGGTAGTTCGCCACCAGCCATGCAGAAACTACGGCGATAACGAGACTAAGCGCCAAAACGCCCGCCGCGACGGCAAAAGTACCTTGGATATACCTCATAAAAAGATACTTAAAAAAATGCTCGAGCAAGGAGTAGTCGCCCAAAGCGATCTCGAAAAATATGCTAAAAATGGGGATCAAAACGATAAGGGCGATCAAAATCGCCCCGAATTTTACTTTCATTATTTCCAGCCGGCTACGTCGTAAATTTTAATAGCTTCGTTCGTGTTTTGCACGCTTTTATAAAGCGGAGTGGAGTCTTCTTTAAATTTACCAAAGCCTTTTACGATGTCGCTAGGCTCGACCTCTGCGTTGATCGGATACTCGAAATTTATACCCGCAAGTATCTTTTGCGCCTCAGGGCTCACCATAAACTCCATAAATTTAACTGCGTTTTCTTTATTTTTAGCAGCCTTTGTTAGCGCGATACCGCTGATATTTACGTGCGTGCCGCGATTGTCCTGATTTGGAAAAATTATACCCAAATTTTTCGCAGCCTCCACGTCTTCGGCTTTTGGAGAGGTTAGCATGAGGCCTATGTAGTAGGTGTTCATAACCGCTACGTCGCCCTCACCAGCGTAGATGGCCTTAGCCTGATCCCTATCGCCGCCTTTTGGATCGCGGGCTAGATTTTTTAGCGTGCCTTCCGCCCATTTAGTAGCCGCGTCTTTGCCGTCAGCCTCGATGATAGCAGCTAGCAGCGACTTGCTATACGGAGCTGTCGCGCTTCTGATTAACAGTTTGCCTTTTAGCTCCGGTTTTGCTAGATCTTCGTAGTCCTTTATGCCTTTAGGATCGAAGTCTCTTTTGTTGTAAACGATGACTCTGGCGCGTTTTGAGATAGCAAACCACTGACCGTCGTTATCTCTGTACTGCTCAGGCACGATTTTTTCTAGAGTTTCTGATTTGACTGCTTGCAACACGCCTTTAGTCTTTGCGGTGTAGAAATTTCCTGCGTCTGCAGTGATAAAGATATCCGCCGCGGAGCTATCCCCTTCTACTTCAAGCTTTTTGATTAGCTCGCCGGCTTTTGCCTGCGTGGCGTTTACCTTGATACCCGTCTTTTGCTCAAAAAGCTTATAAAGCTCGCTGTCGGCGTCGTAGTGACGCGCAGAGTAGATATTTACCTCCGCGGCAAACAAAAAGCTTGAAAGCAAGCTAAGCGCGAAAAAACTTTTTTTCATTTTTATCCTTTGTATTGATATGGATTTGCGATTATAGCGTCTATCTTATGAAAGTAATATTAATTATTAAAAAAGAAAAATTTATGCTGGAGTGATTTTAGAATGACAAAATATTTAAAATTGGGTGCTAATATTCACGCCGTCAAATTTAAGGAGAGAAAATGAGAAAAATTTTACTTTTAGGAGCGGCTGCGGCGATGGCTTTTGCGGAAATTTCTACGGTGCAAGTTAGTCCCGAGGCGATCAAAAACTACGAGCAGATCGTTGATATAAGAACGCCTGCTGAATGGATGGAAACGGGCGTAATAAAGGGCGCAAAGACTATCACTTTTAACGCAACCGATAAAGAGGGATTTTTGAACGAGCTTAAAGCCAAAGTCGATCTAAAAAAACCGGTCGCGCTCATATGCAGAAGCGGACGCAGAAGCGCTGCGGCGGCGATGATGATAGATTCGCCGGAACTAAATATAATAAATCTTGACGGCGGCATGGGTAGCCTCATAAATCAAGACTACGAAACCGTGCCGTATCAAAAATAATCCACAAATTTTACTTTATAAATTTCGTCCGTCAGGCTTAAATTTACGCTAAATTTTAAGTTTGGCGGAGCTAATCTGTGCTCCACTCGCATGCAAGACGGCGGTAAATTTTAAATTTGTCGCCGTCTTTTTTTGCAAAATTCACATAGAACAAAACACACCTGCTTTAAATTTTAGCAAGCACAAATTTGACGAATTTCATCAAAATTTTACCCAAATTTACGCCAAAAACAGCCTCGGCTTTAGCTTTAGCAGGCAAACGTACGCCGCCAGCGCGCTTTGCTCTCTTATATAATTGCGGTCGCCGTTTAAATTTAGCCTCTCGATCATACACTCGCCGTCTTTTGCACAAGCTCCCACAAATACCGTTCCCACAGGCTTTGCCTCGCTGCCGCCGTCAGGCCCAGCGATACCGCTGATAGCTAGAGAAAAGTCCGATTCGCTCGCTTTTAGCGCGCCTTTTAGCATCGCCATCACGCACTGCTCGCTCACCGCGCCGTAGGTTTGTAAAATCTCATCGCTAACGCCCAGCCAGTCGCGTTTCATCTCATTTGCGTAGGTCACTAGCGAGCCGTTAAACGCCGCCGAAACTCCCGCAAAAGCTCCAAATTTTGCCGCGGCAAGCCCAGCCGTGCAAGACTCGGCAAACGTAAGCTTTAGCCCGCTTGCTATAAGCGTGCTCGCAACGTGACGAAAAACATCCTCGCCTTCAAAAAATTTGCCCGAGAAAAGATTTTTCGCGCCGTTTATAAAGCCGCTGGTTTGACCGAATTTGTTCGCCTCCACTCTAAGTAGCGTCAAATTTGACAAAATTTGAGAAGGATAAATCTGCACATCATAGGTTTTTGCCAGCGGTTCGAGTAGGATTTTTGCGCTCTCCTCGTCGATATCGACCAGATGAAAGTAGCCGAAATCTCGCTGCGTTTTGATATCTATGGCAGGCAGTTTTTGGTTCGCGCCGGCCTTTAATAAATTTACGTAAGTTTGATTTAGTTTGATTAAAAAGCCCTCGTCGCTAAATTTCTCGGCCCTGCTGGGAGCTAGCATTTGCGGGGATTTTAGCTCCAAAATATCGCCGCTTAACGTAGCTAAAATTTTAGCCGCGACGGAGTAGTTTTTGCTCGACGCAAATATACAAAGACCGTCCGAGCGCGCGCAAAGATGCTCGATGATAAACGGCAGCTCCTTGTCGCTGCGACTAACGAATCTAAACTCGCCAAGCTCGCCGAAATGCCGCTTGTAAGCGCAAAAAATATAATCTAAAAAAGGCGCGTTTACGCCGATATCTTCGCCGATGATCAGTAGTGCGTTTTTCACTGTTTTCTCCTTTAAAAACCAAAAACATCTTACATAAATTTAGCTTAAAATAGCGTTTTTTCAGTAGCGTTTAATCGCCGTTTGGATAAAATCTACCAATTTTTTACTTCAAGGCGAACCTATGGATTACAAAGATACATTATTGCTTCCAAACACCGAATTTCCCATGCGCGGCAACCTGCCCGAAAACGAACCCAAACGCTTAAAATCGTGGTTCGAGGATAGAAAAATCTACGAAAAAATGAAAGCTAAAAGGCAAAAAGCCGCAAAAAGCTTCACTCTGCACGACGGCCCTCCATACGCCAACGGCAACATCCACATCGGACACGCGCTAAACAAAACCCTAAAAGACATCATCTTAAAAACGCACTATTTCTTCGGCGAAAACGTGAGATTTACGCCTGGCTGGGACTGCCACGGGCTACCGATCGAGCAGCAAGTCGAGGTAAAACTGGGCGACAAGAAAAAAAGCCTTAGCAAAACGCAAATCCGCGAGCTTTGCCGAGAGCACGCCAGAGAGTTTATCGAGGTGCAAAAGGAGAGCTTTAAACAGCTAGGCGTCGCCAGCGACTGGGACGACCCGTATCTGACGATGAAATTTAAATTTGAAGCCGAAATTTACAAAACGCTTTGCAAAGTCGCCAAACGCGGGCTTTTAGTCGAGCGAAGCAAGCCGGTGTACTGGAGCTGGGCGGCTAGAAGTGCTCTAGCCGAGGCCGAGGTCGAGTACGAGGACAAAGAGGACTACAGCATCTACGTCGCGTTTAAACTAGGCGAAGAAGCTGCGGCAAAAATAGGCGCAAAAGACGCCCGCGCGGTCATCTGGACGACCACGCCTTGGACGCTACCGGCAAACCAAGCCATCTCGTTAAATCCAAATGAAATTTACGTTTTAACGGCTGAAAATTTGATATTTGCCAAAGAGATGCTAAGCGAGCTGGAAAAAGAAGGTCTAACTAAGGGCGAAATTTTAAAAGAATTCGCCTCCGCCGAGCTTGAAAACCTGCACGCGGTAAATCCGCTAAACGGCAGAAAATCGCTATTTATCCTAGGCGATCACGTCACTATGGACGGCGGTACGGGTCTAGTTCACACCGCTCCGGGTCACGGCGAGGACGACTATCACGTGAGCCTAAAATACGGCATCGAAGTCATCATGCCCGTCGATGAGGGCGGTCTGTACGACGAGACGCTAAAGGCCAAAAAGTTATTTCTAGACGGCGTAGCGGACGAACTAATCGGCATGCATATCTTTAAAGCAAACGAGAAAATTTTAGAGCTTTTAGGCTCAAATTTGCTAAAAGTCAGCAAATTCGTCCACTCATATCCATTTTGCTGGAGAACGCACAAGCCGGTCATCTACCGCGCTACGAAGCAGTGGTTTATCGCTATGGACGAGCCAAAAATCGACGGCAAAACGCTACGAGAAGTTGCACTAAAAGAGCTTGAAAACGTCAAATTTTACCCTGCAAGCGGCGTAAAAAGGATAGGCTCGATGATAGAAAATCGTCCCGACTGGTGCATCTCGCGCCAACGCGACTGGGGCGTGCCGATAGCGTTTTTTAGGCGCAAGGATACAAAAGAGCCGATATTTGACGATGAAATTTTAGATAACGTAGCGGCGATATTTGAGCAAAAAGGCGCTGACGCGTGGTGGGACAGTGAGATAAAAGATCTCTTGCCGGCAAACTGCAAATATGACCCGCAAAATTTAGAAAAAGTTATGGACATCCTAGACGTCTGGTTTGACAGCGGCTCGACGTGGGCTGCTGTGCTAAAAAGCGGCGACTACGATGCGGGTAGCTATCCGTCCGATATGTATCTAGAGGGTAGCGATCAGCACAGAGGCTGGTTCCAAAGCTCGCTACTGCTAAGCTGCGCCGCGCAAGGACGAGCGCCGTATAGAAGCGTGCTCACGCATGGATTTACTGTCGACGAAAACGGTCAAAAGATGAGTAAGAGCAAAGGCAATGTCGTAGCTCCGGCGGACGTCGCTAAAACCTACGGCGTGGAAATTTTGCGCCTTTGGGTTGCGCTTAGCGACTACTCCAGCGACCTAAAAATCAGCGAAAACATCCTAAAACAAGTAAGCGAGCAGTACCGAAAAATACGCAATACGATAAGATTTTTACTGGCCAACGTAAACGATCTAGAGGATATCGAAACATCAAATTTCAACATCCTTGACCGCTGGATACTAAGCCGTGCGAAAAAGGCATTCGACGAGGCCGAAACGGCGTTTAGAAACTACGATTTTTCAAAGGGCTTTAGCCTGCTGATGAATTTCTTAAGCGCCGATTTAAGCGGCATATATCTTGATATCTGCAAAGACCGCCTATACTGCGACGCCAAAGACAGCGACACTCGCCGCTCGGCTCAAAGCGCGATGGCGCTAATCACTAGAGCGCTCCTACCGCTTATCGCTCCGACGCTCACGTACACCGTGGACGAGGCGATGGACTATGCGCCTAAGATCATAAAAAACGGCGCAACCGACGCCTTTGATCTAGAGTACGCGCCGCTAGAGTTTGAGTTCAACGTAGACGACGAGCTGCTAGTCGCCAGCCGCGAGAAGTTTTTCGAGCTAATCGACGTACTCAAAAAAGATAAAAAGATAAAATCGACCCTAGAACTCGTACTACAAACAAGCTCAAATTTGATCCTAAGTGAAGATATAAACGAGATCAGCGACTGGTATATGGTTAGCGACGTCCAAAGCCTGGACGGTAGCGACGGCCTAGCAGAATTTGATGTCGGAAACGATAAATTTAAACTCGTTTTATCGACGCGTCACAAGTGCCCGAGATGTTGGAAATTTACCGCTAAGCACGACGGCGAAACCTGCCCGAGATGCGAAAAGGTACTAAAAAATGTCTGAGCCCATCTCCGCTTGGTTCGTCGCGGCGACCATCGCGGCCATCCTCGCGGTCACAGCCGCAGGTATCGTAGCGGTAATAAAATTTAAGGATAAAAAATGATAACTTTAAAAGAGGCTCTAAAGCTAAGTGCCGGCGAAGTAGCCGAGCTTAGAAACGAGCTGGAAAAGAAAATTTTCGCAGATAGAGAGCTTGGTGCCTATGTCGAGCAGTTGGCAAATTTGCCGCTTGATAAACTGGGTGCTGGCGTACCTATTGCCATAAAAGACAACATCCAGGTAAAAGGCTGGAGCGTAACTAGCGCGTCTAAAATTTTACAAGGCTACATCGCGCCTTATAACGCGACGGTTATAGAAAAGCTGCTAGCAGCGGACTTAGCGCCGTTTGGCCGCACGAATATGGACGAATTCGCCATGGGTAATACGACCGAAAACAGCTACTACGGTAAAACACTAAATCCCCTAAACCGCGAAAGAGTGCCGGGCGGCAGCTCGGGCGGCTCGGCGGCTGCGGTCGGCGCCGGGCTAGCCGTGGCTGCTCTAGGAAGCGATACGGGCGGCTCGATACGCCAGCCTGCGGCATTTTGCGGCTGCGTAGGGCTAAAGCCGACCTACGGACGCGTGAGCAGATACGGTCTGGGCTCATACTCTAGCTCGCTAGATCAGATCGGACCGATAACGCAAAACGTCGAGGACGCCGCGATCCTGTACGACATCATCGCAGGGTACGACGACAAAGACAGCACGAGCGCGGATATCAAATTTGAGAGCGTAGCAGATAAGTTAAACGCGGATAAAAAACTAACGATCTGCGTCATCGAAAACTACATAAACGAAGCCTCAGAAGAGACTAAAAAAGCGCTTTTAAAAGCGGTCGATGTTTTAAAAGCCGTAGGCCACAAGATAATCTATAAAAATTTAGAAAACTCAAAATGCGATATCGCGACCTACTACATCATCGCCACGGCCGAAGCTAGCGCAAATCTCAGCCGCTTTGATGGCATAAGATACGGACGCAGAGCCGAGGCCAAAAATTTAAAAGAGCTCTATATCAACTCACGCTCGGAAGGGTTCGGCGAAGAGGTAAAAAAGCGAATTTTACTCGGTACTTTCGTGCTTAGCAGCGGTTATTACGACGCATACTACATCAAAGCGCAAAAAGCTCGCGCCCACACTAAGGCCAAGTATGAGCAAATTTTGAACGAATGCGACCTCATTTTGATGCCTGTCGCCCCTAGCACGGCGTATAAATTTGGCGAGCTAAAAAACCCGCTAGACTCCTATCTATCAGACATCTATACGATCAGTGTAAATTTAGCCGGCCTGCCAGCCATCTCGGTTCCGGTAGCTAAAGACGCGGACGGCCTAAACGTCTCTGCTCAGCTCATTGCAAAGGCGTGGGACGAAAAAACGCTGCTAGAAGGCGCGCTTAGTTTAGAAAACTCTATAAAAGGATAAACGCATGAAGATAGTTACGAAGGCTCTCACCTTTGACGACGTTTTGCTCGTCCCGCAGTACTCCGAAATTTTGCCTAAACAAGTCGATATAAAAACGCGCTTTAGCAGAAACGTGGAGCTAAACATCCCGATCGTATCGGCTGCGATGGACACCGTCACCGAGCACCGCGCGGCGATCATGATGGCGCGTCTGGGCGGTATCGGCGTCATACATAAAAATATGGACATACAAAGCCAGGTCAAAGAGGTCCGCCGCGTGAAAAAAAGCGAAAGCGGCGTAATCATCGATCCTATCTCCATCTCGCCAAACGCCAGCGTGGGCTCAGCGCTTGATATGATGGCGGATCTGCATATCTCGGGCGTTCCAGTCGTAGACGAGGAAAATAAACTAATAGGAATCCTAACCAACCGCGATTTGAGATTTGAAAACGACAGAAGCGTCCTCGTAAAAGACAGGATGACTAAAGCCCCGCTAATCACGGCTCCAAAGGGCTGCACACTAGACGACGCGGAGAAAATTTTCTCTCAAAACCGCGTAGAAAAACTACCTATCGTCGATAAAGACGGCCATCTAGAGGGCCTCATAACCATAAAAGATCTAAAAAAACGCAAAGAGTATCCAAACGCCAACAAAGACGCATACGGCAGACTCCGCGTAGCAGCAGCCATCGGCGTAGGCCAAATGGATAGAGCAAAAGCTCTAGCAGAAGCTGGCGTTGACGTCATCGTTATAGACTCCGCCCACGGCCACTCAAAAGGCGTAATAGATACATTAAGGCAGGTTAAAGCCGAGCTAAAAGTAGACGTCGTAGCCGGAAATATCGCAAACCCAGCCGCCGTCAAAGACCTAGCAGAAGCCGGCGCAGACGGTATCAAGGTAGGCATAGGACCAGGCTCCATCTGCACCACTCGCGTAGTAGCGGGCGTAGGCGTACCTCAAATTTTCGCCGTCGATAGCTGCTCAGCCGAGGCTGCAAAATACGGTATCCCGGTCATCGCAGACGGCGGACTAAAGTACTCAGGCGACGTAGCCAAAGCCCTAGCCGCAGGCGCTAGCTGCGTGATGGCTGGTAGTTTGTTAGCTGGTTGCGAGGAGACTCCGGGCGAGGTGATAACATTCCAAGGACGCCAGTACAAAGTCTACCGCGGTATGGGCAGCATCGGCGCGATGACGAAAGGCAGCAGCGATAGATATTTCCAAGAAGGCACCGCGCAAGATAAACTCGTACCCGAAGGCATCGAGGGTCGCGTACCGTTTGCCGGCAGCATAAAAGAGGTCGTACATCAGCTAATTGGCGGCCTACGAAGCGCGATGGGCTATATGGGCTCAAAAGATATCAAAACGCTTCAGGAAAAAGCCCAGTTCGTCGAGATCACGAGCGCTGGACTAAAAGAGAGCCACGTCCACGACGTCGTCATCACGCAAGAAGCCCCTAACTACAAAGTCAATTAGTGCTAAATTTAAAAACCGGCAAAGTAAAATTTAATGAGCCGCTCTATCTGGAGAGCGGCCGAATTTTACCCGAATTTGAGCTTGCCTACGAAACATACGGCGAGCTAAACCAAGATAAAAGCAACGTCATAGTCGTCTGTCACGCGCTAACTGGCAGCCACCACGCCGCAGGCAGATACGAAAACGAGCAGAAATTTGGGTGGTGGGACGCGCTAGTGGGCGAAGGCAAAGGCATAGATACGAGCAAATTTTTCGTCATCTGCGTAAATATCCTCGGCTCAAATTTCGGCTCTACAAATCCCCTAAGTATCGAAAAAAGCACGGGCAAGCAGTATCGTTTACGCTTTCCGGTGCTAACCATCAGCGACGTCGTAAAGGCGCAGATGAGGCTTTTTGAGCACTTAGGCATAGAGCGCGCACATGCGGTCGTGGGCGGTAGCCTAGGTGGTATGCAGGCGCTTTGTTTTGCGATCGAGTTTCCAAATTTTGCTAGAAACGTCATCATCCTAGCCAGCACCTATCAGAGCAAGGCCTGGGCGATCGCGTTTAACAAAATCGCGATCGAGGGCATACTGCGCGATCCAGGCTTCAAAGACGGCCAATACGACGAAAACGACATCGCCGCGCAGGGGCTAACAGGCATGGCGCTAGGACGTATGGCGGGGCACATCAGCTTTCTCTCGCCTAGCTCCATGGACTCCAAATTTGGCCGTAACTACGTCGAAACCGACGGTCTTTACGAGCTTACGGGGCGGTTTCAGGTCGATCGATATATGGAGTACAACGGCCACGGCTTTCCTAAGCGCTTTGACCCGCTGAGCTACCTTTATATCGTAAAGATGATGAATATCTTTGACTGCACGCGCCATTACGACGATCTCGCGCACGCTCTTTTGCCTATTTGCGCCAAGGTTACGCTTATAGCATTTAGCGGCGATATGCTATTTCCGCCAAGCTGCATGCGCGAGATGCACGAGACGCTACAGGGCATCGGCAAGACGTGCGATTACCACGAGATAGACAGCGACTACGGCCACGACGCGTTTTTGGTCGAAGTAGATAAATTTGAAAAAATCATAAAAAAGGTTTTAGATGAGTGAAAATTTAAGCGAGGATTTTGAAAGCAAACTCGCCAAAGCAAATGAAATTTTAAAACAGCTCGGCGATGAAAATTTAAGCCTAGAACAAAGCGTCAAACTGCACAAAGAGGGCAAAAAGCTACTCGAGGAAGCAGACAAGATCCTGCAAAGCGCAAAGCTAGTGGTAAAGGATGCAGACGATGAATAACGCTACCGCGGCCGTTTGCGCCTTGCAGCTGCCGACCCAGCCCATGAGCGAGTCGCGGCTTGATTATTATTTTAGGATTTGTGCCGATGAGGGAGCCAGGCTCGTGGTGCTTGGCGAGTACGTGCTAAACAGCTTTTTTAAAGAGCTCGAGCTCATGCCCAAAAGCCTCATCAAGGAACAAAGCGAGCGCAAAAAGCACGCGCTTGCCGCGATGGCGCAAAAATACAATCTAGAAATCCTAGCCCCGCTCGTACTACCCAAAGGCAAAGGTTTCATCAAGGTCGCGGCGAGATTTAGTCCTGCGTCCTCGCGCTTTTACGAGCAGCAGATCTTGATGCCCTACCCGCACTGGAACGAGGCGAAATTTTTTGCCAACAAGGCTGAAGGCGAGCTAAATTTGCCCGTATTTAGTTACGAGAAATTTAAAATCGGTGTGATGTTTGGCTTTGAGGCGCACTTTGATGCGGCGTGGGCGTATATGGCGCGCAAGAAAGTCGATGCCGTCGTAGTTCCTACCGCTTGCACGTTTTTTAGCGAGTCGCGCTGGGAGGAGCTGCTAAAAACCCGCGCCTTTACAAACAACGTCTATGTCCTGCGCGTAAACCGCGTCGGCAACCACAAGGCCGCTAGCGGCGAGCAGTGGAGCTTTTACGGCGATTCGATGCTGATTAGCCCCTTTGGCGAGGTGGTTTCGCGCCTAGGCAAAAACGAAGAGATGATGGTAGCAAAACTCGAAAAAACCGAACTGCGCGAAGCCAGAAAGACTTGGGAATTTTCTAAAATTTTAGAAAAAAGATTTAATTAAAATTTAAAAAAA
>ERZ773035.1109-NODE-1109-length-20150-cov-44.179149_pt1 | contig 20150 bp, 15 predicted proteins | sample MGYA00511487_ERZ773035 | MGnify/ENA primary metagenome ERZ773035 (study PRJEB29015, sample SAMEA2737985) | human oral metagenome | biome: human oral; feature: human-associated habitat; material: dental | place: China | collected 2024 ...
ACGCTATATATCGCGTGTATATTCTATATTAAGCACTACATATGGTGTTTTAGAAAATAAATAACGTTTTTTGCAACACAAGCCCCTCGGGGAGGTTGGGGCTGGTTTGCTATTGCCATAATAAGGAGGGGTATGTACAAATCAATCAAAAAACGCGATGGTCGGACTGTTAAATTTGACCGTAAAAAAATTGAGAAAGCCATCGAGAAGGCGGGTTTGGATACTGGCGAATTTGATGCCAAACAGGCCGTTAAATTGACCGATAAGGTACTGGCGGTACTGGAAACCCGCAACCAAAAACGCTTGCCAGGTGTCGAAGACATCCAGGACGTCGTCGAGGATATTTTGATTGATTCTAAGTTTAAGAAAACTGCCAAGGCTTACATCATCTACCGCGACCAGCATAAAAAACTGCGTGAAATTACCTCTGAGTCACATATTGATTTGATTGATAAATACCTAGGCAACCTGGACTGGAAGGTAAATGAGAATTCCAATATGGGCTACAGCCTACAGGGTTTGAACAACTACGTCTCGGCAGAAGTTACTAAAACCTACTGGTTGGACAAAATTTACACACCAAAGATTGGTCGAGCACATAAAGAAGGTGATTTGCATATTCATGACCTGAACCTTCTCAGTGTGTACTGTGTCGGTTGGGATTTGACTGACTTGTTGCAAGAAGGTTTTACCGGTGTTGCCGGCAAGGTAGCGTCCAAGCCAGCCAAGCATTTCCGTTCGGCATTGGGTCAGGTGGTGAACTTCTTCTACACTCTGCAGGGCGAGGCGGCTGGCGCTCAGGCATTCTCTGACTTTGACACACTCTTGGCGCCGTTCATTCGCGCTGACAAGCTGAGCTATGACGAGGTTAAACAGGCATTGCAAGAATTTGTCTTTAACGTTAACGTACCAACTAGGGTTGGTTTCCAGACGCCGTTTACCAACATTACGCTTGATCTCGAATGTCCGGAGCATATGGCTGATAATCCAGTAATCATCGGCGGTGAAATGCAGGACACCACCTACGGCGAGTATCAAAAAGAGATGAATCTGCTTAACAAGGCGTTGCTGGAAGTGTTGTCTGAGGGTGATGCTAATGGCCGAGTCTTTACCTTCCCAATTCCAACGGTTAATATCACCAAGGATTTCAACTGGGATAATCCAGTGATTGAAAGTCTGTGGGAGGCCAGCGCTAAATACGGTATTCCGTACTTCTCGAACTTCGTCAATTCCGACATGAATCCGAAAGACGCGCGCTCAATGTGCTGTCGCCTGCGCATCGACAACCGTCAACTGGAATACCGCGGCGGTGGACTGTTCGGCTCAAACCCAATGACTGGTTCAGTTGGTGTGGTGACGATTAACTTGCCACGTTTGGCGCTGAAGTCTAAGAATGAGAAAGAGTTTTTCAGGGGCTTGAGCGAATTGATGGATATGGCGAAAGATAGCCTGGAGACTAAACGTAAGGTTTTGGAGCGATTGACCGACGCTAACCTCTACCCGTACACCAAGTTCTACTTGCGTAATATTAAGCAGCGATTTAACCAATACTGGAAAAATCACTTCTCAACCATCGGTTTGATTGGCACCAACGAAGCGGCGTTAAACCTGCTGGGCGTTGACATTGGTACTGAAAAGGGCAAGGCGTTTGCTGAGAAAACGCTTGATTTCATGCGCGACCGACTGGTTGAGTATCAGAAAGAGACTGGCAATAATTACAACCTAGAGGCAACACCAGCTGAAGGTACGACCTATCGCTTGGCGCAGCTTGACAAGGCTAGTTTCCCTGACCGAGCCCACTTTGCCAATGGTTTAGGCGCGGCGGTCAAACATCCGTTCTACACCAATTCCAGCCACTTGCCGGTCAACTACACTGACGACCTGTTTGAGCTGATGGATTTGCAGGATAATTTGCAGACCAAGTACACGGGCGGCACGGTGATTCACTTCTTCCTGGGTGAGCGCATGGATGATCCGCAGACGCTGAAAAAACTGGTCAAGACGATTTGTGAAAATTACAAATTGCCGTACTTTACCTTTAGTCCAAGCTTTAGTATTTGTAAAAATCATGGCTACTTGGTCGGCGAACATCCAACCTGTCCAAATTGTAATGAAACGACCGAAGTTTACTCACGTGTGGTTGGCTTCTTGCGTCCAGTTTCTCAGTGGAACAAGGGTAAACAAGCTGAATTTGACATGAGGGAGCATTATGACGATGCCGCCGAACATCAGCGAGCTTGCGCCGTCGCTGTCCCAGCTTAGGGTGGCGATTGGCGGGATTCAGAAGCTGTCGCTTGTGGATTATCCAGGGCACGTGGCGGCAGCGCTGTTTCTCTCGGGCTGTAATATGCGCTGTGGCTACTGCCATAATCCTGAGCTGGTGCTGCCCGAGCGCTTGGCACCTAGCATCCCGGTCGAGGAGGCGATGATATTCCTAAAATCGCGCGTTGGCAAACTGGATGGCGTGGTGATTTCTGGCGGCGAGCCGACGGTCAACGAGGATTTGCCGGTGTTGTGTCGGATGATCAAGAGTCTCGGCTTTGATGTCAAGCTAGACACCAACGGCACGCATCCTGACATGGTGCGCGGTATGGTCGAGGAGGGGACGATTGACTTCATCGCTATGGATGTCAAGGGGCCGCTGGAAAAATATGTGGAGATTGCAGCGCGGCCGATTGATCTGGAGGCCATCAAGGATAACGTGCGGCTGATGATTGACTCGGGAATTGGCCATGAATTTCGGACGACGATCGTCCGCGAGCAGCTGGAGGTGGCGGATTTTGAAAAGATTGGCGAGTTGGTCAAAGGCGCTAAACGGTTTGCTTTGCAACATTTTCGTACTGGCACGACCATTAGTCCGAAGTTTGCCAACTACCATACGTTTACCGACGAAGAGTTTAGAGCCGCTCAAAACATAATGGAAAGGTATGTTGACGAATGCGTGATTCACTAACTGTCGAAATTGTGCGGGTGCGCCAGGAAAATCCTGAGGTGACGACACTGTATTTTGCGCGGCCGTTTGACTTTATGGCGGGGCAATATATCACGGTGTTCATTGAGGGCAGCCAGGTGCGCGAAGGCAAGGCCTATAGTATTTCTTCGCGCCCGCATGAGGAATTGATGTCGATTACCGTGAAAAATGTTGGTGGTGAATTCTCGAGCTATTTGTGTTCGCGTCACGTTGGCGACACGCTGCATATTAGCCGGGCGTACGGCGATTTCAATCCGCAGACTGAGCGGCCGCTAGTCGGCATCGCGGCGGGGTGCGGACTCAGCCCGATTTGGAGTATTTTGGCGGATGCCCAGCAGCCGACCTTTCTCTATTTGAGTCAAAAATCGCCGGAATATATGGTGTTTGCTGATGAACTGGCGGCGTCAAATATTACGGTCAAAAAGTTTAGCACGCGTCAGCAGGTTGAGGAAACAGATGGCTGGCGGAATGGGCGGTTTGAGGTGGCGAAAATTGTGAGCGAAGTGTCGAGTGATGCGCACTTTCTGGTTTGTGGCAGCTTGCCGTTTGTGCGCGATGTTTGGCAAAAACTAACCGCTGCTGGTGTTAATGAATCGCATATTTCAACGGAGACATTTTTTGAGCAATGAGCGAGATGGCGGCACCAGTTTTGGACAGAGCGTCGACAATAGGCGAAGCTGGCGGAGGGTTTAATGTATTTTCGTCGCTGCGAGACGGTGCTAGCAGTGAGGATTTTTCGTCTGGTGCTGGCGACATTGGTGAAGAAGCAACTGCTGGTGTAGACGAAGCGGCTGGTAAGTTTGACTTGGTGGCGGTGGCTAGTGGTGAAAAAAAACTACCCCCCACTGAGGAAGTGTCTGCGTCCATTGGTCAAACGGCATGCGTGACATGTGTTGGCTGCCCATTTCTTAGCCAATGCATAAAGCCTCAGGCGTTAGCCGTGAAACAGGAGTCGGAAAGACAGGAGAATGTATCTGATGATATGAATTCTGCGGATGAAGAGGTGGTTCCTAATTTGTTGGAAATGACACCAAAAGAAGGCTATCTGGAGAGATTGCTAGCTCCAGACGATCTCGACAGTCTGGATGAAAATGGACGCGGGGAATTGGTGATGGCGGGATATTCAGGGTCTACCGATTATCAAGAGCCTATTATTAAAAAAGCTCCTGAGCCAGCGGCAGCAGCGGCGAAGTTCATAGATTTAACAACTAAAACAGATGGGTCAACTGGGAAAATCACGCTGCAGGAACGAGAAGGCAAAACTTCGACTAGCGAGCCGGCCGAAGCTTTGGGCGATGATGTGGATGCTGAAGTGGCAGAAGCGCTATTCTTTGGACTAAAAACAGCCCCGGAAATTGCCGCTGATGATACTAAAGATGTCGGAGAATCTCGGCCAGAAAGTGCTAACGAGATTTCTGGCGAAGGGCATTTTACCGAAACAGTAGAGGTGAGTAGTCCTTCAATAGAGGTGAAGCCGCACGTCATTGATTCTATTTCTGATGCAGATGATGATAACAAGCAATCGACGCCAGAGTCCTTAGATACACCGGCGCAGGCGGAAACTGCGCCAGTATCATTAGCGATAAATGAGGGTAAGCAAACTGGTGGCGAGAATAGTAATCCACTAGAAAATGAAACAGCTTATCCTGTGGTTGGCAAAGACAATGTTACCGCTAGTGTTGTAGAAAATACATACGATGGCAATGCTGCTGCAGTGTCTGATATAAAACCATCATCAATTGAACACCCAAAAGAAAATGACGTTGTTATAGCAACATCAAAATCGTCTAATCCTGAACCAAGGCAAGCGGCAGAAGGCAGTTTTATGTCAATTTTTGAACAGCGGTTGGCAGCGCAATTTGATGCAACAGAGATGGATAAGCTGGCGGCAGAATCAATTGATGGTTCTAATGTAAAGCCGCTACAAAATACGCAGCCTAGCGAAGCTAAACTTGGCATGGCGGCAGGTTATGATGACTTTATCCAAACTCTTGACGGCACTGATAATGAACAGCCCGGTAACTTGACGCCGGACGTAGATGATGTGCCGCTACCTCAGGCGCGAACGGTCGTGGCTAGCGTGCCGGCGGAATACGATAAGAACGAGACGTACCAATTACCAAGCAGTTATTCTATTGGTCAATCTGGCAGAGCACCGCAAGCTATATTGTCACAGGAGCAGATGCTTGTCGAAAGTAGCGAGAACTCTTTGATTATCGGCGACCGTGCCGATTTTGATAATAATTTGGCACAGCCGAAGATTGATGATACAGAAACAGATGTATTCGTAGCGAATGATGTGGTAAATACAACAGATAAAACTGATGTAGTGGTATCTATAGAAATGATAGACATTACGCCAAATCTACCAGATAAACACACAGCAGTTGATAGAAATGACACTCAACTTGCCGTTGATCTGCCACAGAAATTGGGTGATGAATTATCGGTTGATACGGATGCGAGCGAGCCGCAAATTCCTGTCTTTAGGCAACTTGATTGCTATGACACCACCGCGGACATCGGTCGCAGTGAAGATAAGATTTGGGCTGAGGAAGAGGTATTTTTTGTGAAGCAGGATTTGCCGGGAGTGAAATCAGAATTAACCTTAACTGAAGTAGCCGCGGTAATATCGCCGGCAGAAGTCGTTATGGTGTGTGAAGAACCTGGTGATTTGAAACTCTCTGTAGGCAATGATATTGATTCTGTGGGGCAATTGGACAATTCTAAGGCGGTATCAGTTCCTGAAATCACCAATGATTATGAGCCAGTAGAGCAGATAGCTATTCCTACCTCGCCGGCTATTGAGCTAATACCTGATGTCGAGCTGGATGAGCCAGCAGTGAAAATTTTAGAGGAGCGCATCATGCCTCGCGAGGAGAGTAACAATATAGTTATGGAAGCATCGGAAAAAAGCGATTTACCGCGCTTGGACGATGAAGTTGAAACTATAATTACGGATACCAGCGATGTAGAGCCAGCTATCGATTTATCTGAAGCGCAAGAAGAACTTGCTGCTACTGAAGTATCTGAGGCGGTAGAATCTGAACTGGACGAGCAGAATGATTTGGCGGTTGCCAGCGCGGTTGACAGTTACAGTTATAATAGCGGAACGAGTGCCGTGAGTGATAATGTTTTGGTCGTAAAAAGCCGTCTATCCTCTGGCCTATGGCCAGACGACAGCCGGCTCAATCCAGAAGAAGAGTCTGCGTCAACGGCTCAATCAAGCGCGGATGATACGTCATTAGTGTCGCGGCTGGTTGGCATGTTAGTGGTGGCGATGTGCGTGGTGCGCGGTCGGCAAGCCAGAGCGATTCCGAATAGCTGATAATCTTGGCGTGGTGTAAGCGATTAATAGGGCTGCACGAAATGGTAGAGCGAAGATTAGTGGCTGATGCACGGCGAGAAGCTTGATATAATAAGACTATGAGAGTGCTCGACAAGCCGAAAATCGACCGTCCCCGCGAGAAATTGGCGCGTTACGGTACGGCGCGGCTGAGCGACTTGGAGCTGTTGATGGCGATTATTGGCAGCGGCAATGCTCGGGCGGATGTTGGTAAAATTGCGCGCGAGGTGCTGAAAATTGTGCGTCAAAAGGGCGGCGATATTTTGTATGATGATCTACGTAGCGTGGTTGGATTGGGTGAAGCGAAAATCCCGGTGATTTTGGCGAGTTTGGAACTGGCGCGGCGGTATTTGCTGGATAGTGACCAGCCAATTATTGACAGCCCAGAAAAAGCGGTTGAGTTGCTGTCTGACATCCGTGATAAAAAGCAGGAATATTTCGTCTGTCTGACGATGGACGGTGCGAATCGTTTGATTACTAAACGGGTAGTGACCATTGGTACACTGACCGCCATCCTGGTACATCCGCGCGAGGTTTTCGCCAACGCCATTGCCGACCGTGCGGCCAGCATCATCGTGGCGCATAATCATCCGAGCGGGAGTTTGGAGGCGAGTCAGGCTGATAAAGATGTTACTAGCAGACTAATGGAAGTGGGAAAACTGCTTGGTATTACGCTTAATGACCATATTATTGTTACGAAACTTAGTTACAAAAGCCTGCTACACTTAGAGTAAACGACTCCCGAATCTGATATAATCTATCTATGAATACGAGGGAGCTTGAAAAGCAGTTGTGGGCTGCGGCAGATAAACTACGGGGTAATATCAGCTCGTCGGATTATAAATATGTCGTGTTGGGTTTGATTTTTCTAAAATATGTTTCGGATGCGTTTTCGGTGCGATATCAGGCGGCAATTGATGAGAATTATGATCCTGAAGACCGGGATTGGTATTTGGCGGAGAATATTTTTTGGATTCCCAAGGAGGCTCGTTGGGAGCACCTGGTGGCGAGCGCCAAGCAGCCAGAAATCGGCGTACTAGTTGACAGCGCCATGGAGGCAGTTGAGCGCGACAATCCAAGTTTGAAGGGTGTGTTGCCGAAAAATTATGCTCGTGAAGCTCTAGATAAGCGTCGCTTGGGTGAACTCATCGATTTATTTACCAATATCAAATTCGACACTGCCAGCTCCAAAGATTTACTTGGTCAAGTCTACGAATACTTCATGGGTATGTTTGCTGACAGTGAGGGCAAACACGGCGGTGAATTCTACACGCCGCGCTCCATCGTGAAATTATTGGTAGAAATGCTTGAGCCGTACAGCGGGCGTGTGTATGACCCATGTTGTGGTAGTGGCGGTATGTTCGTCTGGAGTGAGAAATTTGTCGAGGAGCATGCTGGGCGTGTCAGTGACATCGCGGTGTATGGTCAGGAACTGAACGAAACCACTTGGCGACTCGCTAAAATGAACATGGCAATTCGGGGAATTGACGCAAATATCAAACGCGGCGACACTCTGATGGATGACCAGCTGCCTGGCTTAAAAGCTGATTATATCTTGGCTAATCCACCGTTTAATATTAGTGACTGGGGTCAAAAACATTTGCAGGCTGACCCACGCTGGAAGTATGGTCTGCCACCAAAAGGTAACGCTAACTTTGCTTGGATTCAACACATGATTCACCATTTGAGTCCACGTGGTACGGCGGGCTTCGTGCTGGCAAACGGCAGTATGAGTAGCCAAACTGGTGGTGAAGGTGATATCCGCAAGCAGCTAGTGCTCAATGACATGGTTGACGCTATCGTCACACTGCCGAGCCAGTTGTTTTTTAACGTCGCTATACCATGCTGTCTGTGGTTTGTGTCGCGTGATCGTGCCAATCGTCACGGCAAAGTGCTGTTCATCGATGGGCGTAATTTGGGTAAAATGGTAACCCGTCGCAACCGTGAGCTGACCGCAGAAGACATCGCCCGGGTGGCGAAGACATACCATGATTATAAAACCGCCAGTGCGGAGTATGCTGACCAGCCGGGTTTCTGTAAGATTGTTGAATTGGATGAAATCAAGCAACATGATTATGTGCTGACGCCTGGTCGCTACGTTGGTGTTGAAGAGGCCGAGGAAGACGATGAGCCGTTCGCCGAGAAATTTGCCCGGTTGACGGCTGAGCTTGAGGGGCAATTTGTGAAAAGCCGCGAGCTGGAAGCGAAGATAAAAGAGAATCTTGCCAAAATAGAGAAAGAAATCAAATGATGAATGGCGATAACCCGAACAGTGAGATGGTGGTGTATGTTGGCGATGATGGCAAGCCGCAGATTAATGTAAGGTTCCAAGGTAAAATAATATGGCTTACTCAAGCTCAGCTAGCCAATCTATTTGATACCTCGCGACCAAATATTACCATGCATATTAAGAATATTTTTGATGAGGGCGAGCTAGATGAGGCTTCAGTATGTAAGGATTTCTTACTAACTGCTACAGATGGTAAGAAATATACCACGAAGCACTATAACCTAGATATGGTAATAGCGCTTGGTTATCGTGTGAAGTCAAATACTGCCACGAATTTTCGTATCTGGGCCACCGAAAGACTGCGTGAATATATCACCAAAGGCTTTGTCATGGATGATGAACGTCTCAAGGAAAATAGTGGCGGAAGTTATTGGAAAGAATTGCTTGAGCGTATTCGAGATATTCGTAGTAGCGAAAAAATATTGTACCGGCAAGTGCTAGACTTATTCGCCACCAGTCAAGATTACAATCCGAGTTCCAAAGAGCAAATAGAATTTTTCCAGATAGTTCAGAATAAATTGCACTACGCTGTTAATATGTTGACTGCCGCCGAGGTTATTTACTCCAGGGTTGATTCTGACAAGCCATTCTTGGGGCTGACGACGTTTCGTGGTCAGCAACCGACTAAAAGCGAAGCGCAAATTGCTAAAAACTATTTGACGGCCGACGAACTTAGCATGCTCAACCGTCTCGTTAGCGCCTTTTTTGACCTTGCTGAGCTCAAGGCTATCAATCACGAACCAATGCGCATGGCTGATTGGGTATGTGAAGTTGACAAATTTGCGGCTACCTACGGCAAAGGTGTCCTTGATAACCCGGGCAAAATATCTCACAAAGCCATGCTCACCAAGGTCGCCAAAGAATATGAATCATACAAAGAACGTATGCGTAATCAAGAGCTGAGTAGTATAGAGCGGCAGTATCTTGAGGAGTTGAAGGCTGTGCAGAAAAAATTAGAAGGGAAGAAACTATGATTTGTCGAGAGGGTGACCTGGATTATGAGCAATAAGCACAAGAGTAAACAACAAATACTCCTCATGTCTGATAACCCAATAACATCTGTAGAAGAGGACACTCTAGGAAGGTTGTCGTCTTCAGACAGTTTAGTTAATTCAATTCTCGATTATGATACAAAAAACGGTCTGGTTGTTGGACTGATGGGGCCATGGGGAATTGGAAAAAGCTCATTCATTAATCTGTCTCGAAATCGTTTTAAAGAACGATCAATCGATATAATAGATTTTAATCCCTGGCTTTTCTCTGATACAGACCAGCTTGCTGAATATTTTTTTAAGGAAATATCTGCACAACTACGGCTGAAAGGCGGTAATTTCAAAACTATAGCAAGTGTTGTTGAGAAATATAGTGACGTACTAAGCCCCCTGGCGCTAATACCAGGTGTAAGTTGGCTAGACAGGGCACTCACTGCTTTTAAGACCTCGGGGAAATTTGTAAAATCCCGATATGATAGCATTGAAAATCGCCGACTAGCTGTTACGAAAGCACTACAAAAAATGGATCAGCCATTAGTGGTTGTAATTGACGATATCGATAGGCTATCTACGTCAGAGATTAGAGAAATATTTAAACTAGTTAGGCTCACAGCGAATTTTCCGAACATCATTTATCTTCTAGCCTTTGATAGACAGCGGGTTGAGCAAGCGCTAGACGAAAGTGGTGTTCCGGGTCGAGCTTATGTTGAGAAGATTTTGCAGGTAGCGTATGATTTACCCGACATTCCAAAGAGCGTTTCCAGAGAGCAGATTTTTCAAGAACTCAACAAAGTAATAAATGATGTCCCTGAATCTGACTTCGACCAAGATAGATGGGCTGACGTCTATTTTGAAATAATAGAGCCAAATATAACAACAATACGAGACGTAAAAAGGTATGCTCTTTCTGCTAATATTACCATTAAAACGTTGGGTTTAAATGTTGATACTGTAGATGTGCTTGCACTTGAAGCGATTAGAATTTTTAGACCTAATCTATACGCTAAAATTAAAAAGTCCGTAGACACACTAGCTGAAGAAACTGATTCATGGTGGAGCGACGACAATAAAAATAAAGCAGTTATAGATAGTCTAATTAGTGATGACAATGAATACGCAAGAGCTGTTATCAAGAGAATATTTCCGGCAGCAGAAAAGTACATTAACAATACGAACTATGGACATGGTTACAGTAATGAATGGCGCCGCAAGGCTCGTGTTGCTCATAAGGACAACCTAACTACATATCTAGAGCATTGCCCAACCGAAGGACTAAAGGTGATGAAGATAGCAGCTAGTGCATACGACTTAATGCACGACTTGGAGGGGTTTAGTAAATTCATGTCAGACATAGATCAAGATGAGCTAGAGAACTTTATTCAGTCGCTTGAGGCTTATGAAGACGAATATAAAAAGGAGCAGGTCATTCCAGCGAGCGTTGTATTAATGAACAATATCTATCGTATTCCCGAAAGAAAGAATCGTGGTATGTTTGACCTTTCTCGTCCGGATATAATAGTTGGCCGTGTAGTGCTTCGTTTATTAAGGAGTATTGAAGATGATGATGAAAGAGAACTTGTTGCAAAAAAGATTCTCTCTCAACTTAAGTCATACTCGACACGTTTGGATTTCATTGAGCTAATCGGCCATAGGGAGGGTGTTGGACATAAGTTGGTCAAGAAAGAACTAGCAGACCAGTTGCACAGTGATTTTATTGAGAAGGTTTCTTCTCAGCGTCCAACAAAATTCGCAAATGAATGGCAACTACTTAGAGTGTACTACGTTGTGGTTGACAAAAAAGGTGATAAATATGTGCCATTTAAATTTTCTAAGGTGACGGAAATCCGTACGTTGCTTCAGGATGCTTATGACGAAACTAGATCGCAGTCTATGAATAGTAGGAAAGTTAAGATCACCCCCGTCTTACATTGGCAGATGCTAGTAAGGGTTATAGGATCTGAAGAAGCAATAAAAAATATCACGGCTAAATTAAAGAAGGTGGACGGACAAACAGATCTTATCATTCTTATTGAGAAGTACCTGGAGGGGTGGAGGCCAGGTCAAGATGAGGATGACAAATGACGCGAGTAGTATCACTATCAGACGCAATCACTCTCCAGCGCGGTTTTGATTTGCCGACATCACAGCGCAAAATGGGTCCATATCCGGTCGTAGCATCGGCGGGTGTTGCATCGACTCACTGCGAAGCAAAAGTAAGGGGGCCTGGCGTAGTCATAGGGCGTTCGGGTTCTATTGGTGGTAGTCAATATATAAATACTGATTTTTGGCCTTTAAATACAACGCTTTGGGTAAAAAGTTTTAATGGAAATCATCCAAGGTTCATATATTATTTACTAAAATCAATCGACTTTTCAATCTTCAACGCTGGAGCTGCAGTGCCAACATTGAATCGCAATCACCTGACTGCCCTGAAGGTCAATATTCCAGAACTCGACCAACAAAAGAAGATTGCCAATATCCTCGGCAGTCTTGATGAAAAAATCGAGCTCAATCGTCACATGAACGAAACCCTCGAGCAGCTCGGTCAAGCTCTCTTTCGTCATTATTTTGTTGATAATCCTGAGGCGAAGAATTGGGAAAGTGGTAGGGTGTCTGATGTAGTACGTATTTATTCCGGGTTTGCGTTCAAGAGTAAAGACTTTGATATTAATGGTAAATATGGACTAGTGACTATCAAGAATGTACAGGATGGTAGTTTTATTAAAGATTGTACTGACCACTTAAGCGAGCCGTCGCCTGATAAAACACCAGAGTATGTTCATTTGAAAAGCGGAGATATTATCCTTTCTTTGACTGGAAATGTTGGTAGGGTGTGTATTGTGGTGGGTCGTGATTACTTATTAAACCAGCGCGTGGCAAAACTTGTCAGTGATGAGAGTCAAGCTTACACGTACTTCCTGTTTCGGTCAAAAATAATGAAAGGTCGAATGGTTGGTATATCGAAAGGTACAGCCCAGAAGAACCTAAGCCCAATTGAAACTGGTAAATTGAAGATAAAAATACCACCCACTAATATAATGAGTCAATTTGAAGAAATCGCTATAAATCTACTGAATATGATTGTGTCAAATAATGAACAAAGTCAAACCCTCACCGGTCTTCGTGACTCACTTTTACCAAAATTAATTTCTGGAGATATTGAGTTGTAAAGGTAAGGCATAAAAGTGATTATACTAATAGACGAGAATGTAAAGCGAATCGACAGAAAAGTGATGCGGGTTAGTGTTTGCTGTGTAGAAGTCGATAATGAAAATATCCTATATGATATCCGAGGGTATGTCAACTCTATAAAAGATGATCGTATCCGTTTTGGGTTAGTTGATAAAATTCATTTTAGTTCAATGTCGGAAGCACAGCGTCAATCCGTTATTGAATATATTTCAAAGATTAATATAACGGCAAAAATATTTATATATTATTATTATGATATTAGTGAACACGATGCTAAGCTCCAGTCAGCTGAGGACGCTGTTTTAAGTATAAAACATATACACAGAGGTAAGAAATTGGACATTAAACTTGAAGAAACTAGTGAGTATAAAAGCTCGCGAATTGCGAAGTACTGTTTGAGGGGTGAGGATTTATTCATTGTCCCGGACGGCATATTGAGTGTGTTCCTGGGTTGTCTAGATAATGTTTCAAATAGAACTGGGGCGAGTGACCGAATGTATATTCTGATAAAAGAGAAGATTCGTTTGCAAGTTTTTAGTTTTGGTGGAAAAAAGGAGTATTTAAATTCTATAAAAAGAGTATAATAATGGGTGCGAGGTTGTTTACCTGAATCGGGTATAACGTAATACTCTACGACAATGTTTTTCTAGTGCTCCTCGCACTAAGTTTGATGCTTTATGATTTGATAGGTGTAAGTAAAAATGATTTCGATGATTTTATCGGAAATATTAATAGCGTGATAATTAAGGAGGGGACACACTGGAAGCATGTTAATCCATCGCCTCATGATTCGGTTTCCATAAAATTTGATAAATATTTTGAAGATCAATTTAAAAATGTTATCTCTGAATCAAGTCCGAAACAAGGTGCTTTTTGTGGAAAATCTATCCTTCAACTTCTTGAACCACATTCTAGTAAGAAGTATGTATTGACCCTGGACATAAAAAACTTTTTTGGGTCAATAAACTTTTATCAAGTAGAAGAATGTATCAAAAACTACTCTTCACTTCAGCCTTATAGTGATATAATACATAATTTTTATTTTGGCGGCGATGATCAACTGAGGCGTGGTTTAAAAGGATCTGCTGCAATTGCTGAGGTTGTTGGGTTAAAAATTGATCATCTAATCCAAAAGACAATATATAGTAAGAAAGACCTAATCTACAGTAGATATTATGATGATATCGTTATATCTGGAGATAGCTTCGATGATTTAAGGTCTGTGGCTAGTGTGCTAGCAAAATCTATTTACAAAGAGCTCGGATTGCTGCTCAATCCAAAGAAGACAAGGCTTAGGATTCTGCATGGATCTAAAATTTTGGGATTGAGATTCCATGGCGGAGGTATTACAGTCCCGCAGTCCCTAAAACGTAAATTAAGGGTTATTATACACGAATATGCCGAGGCTAATTACGATGAGTCGGATTATGAATCTGTGAGAGATGCTAAGCGACATGTCGGTCGAATAATTGGCACGTTACGTTATATAATCAATTTCACATCGGCAAGCACGAGCCAGTATGATGATTATCTGGCTAACTTTTATGAGGAACTTGATAGGCTGGAAGAAATACGTAAAGAGCTTGCATGATACGATGATGAGAGAGGCTTTCTATCTGATGCGCAAAACAAGGCGCATGAAAGCGCCTTGTTTTAGTACTGATTACTGCTACTCATTGTTAAGCCAGTCGGCTGTTTTGGGTAGGCGGTATGTAGCCCAATCATCTATAGGGCATGTTGCGACAAAAAACTTATCGTTTTTATCAAGATATTTTGTTGCCTCGTCGCGAATCGTCTTGCAGCGCTTTGAAGTATCAATAAGCCAAAATGAGTACATGGGCTTAATCCAGTCCCCGAGAGATTTTATATAGTTTATTAATTCTACATAATCCTCGGAGGATTCTGGTGAGTTTAAATCATAAGATATTATCTTTACACTCATATTATTATCCTTTCGGCGGATGCGGGTCGTTGCCATAGCTATTCCGCGCTCCGATTTTGCCGTTTTTATTATGAATAATATGTTCAGCCTTTTGACTGATGGCAGTCTTGCGACCAGCTGCTTGAGCCTCGGCTTTAGTCGGGTAGACTTTTACCACTCTTGATGCGCCAGAGCTCTTATTTCCCCAACCGCCCGGACGAGGGACGGTGTGGATTTGTTTTGATTTTGAGTATGCCATTGGCAAAACCTCCTAACTTGCGCATAGAGCGCATTAATGGTACGCTAGGAGATACACGAAACCGTCAAATTTTGTGTATCAACCGTCAGTTATTCTGGCGGTTTTCTAGATTTGTACCGTTATTATTTTACTGGATTTTCCCTCCAGCCCCCGATTCTTCACACATTTTTATGTTTAATTCAAATCGGATGCTCATAGTATAGCACGGTCTTTAGAATAGTGCAATTGCAAAATTTATTAGCAAATGTTATCATAAGCATTATAAACAGATAAGAAATAAAAAATATGTAAAATAGATTGATTAATAAAATAAATAAATAATAAAAAATGTTTACATAAGTAGTAAAATTTGCTACAATTATAATATAAAAGTAGGAGAAATAGTCTATGGGCGATAAAAGTGGGATCAAAAGGCTACGTGAGAGTCGTGGCCTTAGTCAACAATATATGGCTGACGTGCTAGGTATGAGCCGGCCCTCCTATGACAAGGTGGAGATGGGTACAAAGGACCTAACGGTCGTTGAGGCGCAAAAGTTGTCTGAGGAGTTGGGCGCTAGTTTTGATATTATTTTCATGAACAGTGAACCGAGTATTGACTACGATAAAAGTCGTTACAAAGAGATGATTCGTCGATTCATTAAGTATGCTGGTGCGGATGGTGATGGTAGGATTCCTAAAACAAAATTAGCTAAGTTACTTTATCTTCTTGATTTTTCATGGTATTACGACAATTTAGATTCTGTGAGCGGGCTGCAGTATCGTAGAATTGCACAAGGCCCAGTACCAGATGAGTTTTTCCGTGTTATTGATGAAATGTACGATACAGAAGAGATAGATATTAAAGTTAGAGGCAAGGCAATGATGATCAGTCTTAACGAGGAACTTGATCCGGTAAATAATAGCCTCCTTTCAGAAGCGCAAGACAAGCGGCTCAGAGAAATTGCAGCTCAGTGGAAGACGGCTAACACGCAGACGATAGTCGACTACACCCATAGTCAATTACCATGGTGTTATTGTGGGCCAAGTGAATTAATCCCATATGACGCTATAATTCAAGAGGATCCTGACCATGTATACCAGCGGCCGATATCTAGTACAGTTTGATCCTTACACAAAAAGGCATTACGTTAAAAATATAGCCAAGCGGCACAGTGATAGACAGTGGCGGGCTACGCAAAAGTCCATAGAGTTTGTGCTTGAACATATAGAACAACATATTCTCACTGATAAAGCAGAAACAATTCATGTATCAGATGTGGGCCGGATCATTAAATTATATTTCAAGGTTGCTGGAACGAAGGATTCTGCAAAAAGTTCAGGCAATCGGGCTATAGTTTTCTTGAACGACAAATTATGTGTTGCAAGGGTGCTCCTGGTCTATTCTAAAGAGGAGATTTGTGAACCTAACGAGACTGCAAAGTGGCAAAAGATTATTGATGATCAATTTCCAGAGATTATGAGAAAATTCTCTGGTTGTTAGTGCTCTCTTGATCTCAATTTGTTAAAATACCTATAGTATGACCGAATCTCAAATCGAACAATACGCACTTGACGTCCTAGCTAATCTCGGCTGGCAAATTTTGCATGGGCCAGCTATTAGTCCGGATGGTGTTGCGGCTGAGCGTGAGCTCAGGCAGGTGGTGTTGCCGGAGCGTTTGCGTAGTGCTTTGGCGCAGCTCAATCCGCACATTCCAGAGCTAGCCTTGAAGGAAGCGATGCGGCGGTTAACGCAGATTAGCAAACCAAGCTTGATCGAGAATAATCACGAATTTCATCAACTACTGGTGGCTGGCGTGCCGGTGCAATATCGTACATCGAGCGGTGAGGTGAAACACGATATTGTGCGGGTGGTTGATTTTACCTCGCCACACAACAATGATTTTGCGGCGGTGAATCAGCTGACGGTTCTGCAGGGCGACTATAATCGCCGGCCGGACATTGTGCTGTTTGTGAATGGGCTGCCACTGGTGGTGATTGAACTGAAAAATGCGGCCGATACGAAGGCGGATTTGGTAGCGGCGTATCAGCAAATCCAGACGTACAAGCGAGAGATTAGCGATTTATTCCGTTTTAATGAATTGTGTGTGACGAGCGATGGGCTAGAGGCGGAGATGGGTACGATCACCAGCCCGCTGGAACGAATGATGCCGTGGAAAACGATTGACGGCGAAAAAGAAGTTGGTAATGTACCGATGTTGGAAGTATTGTTGCGCGGTGCGTGTACTCCTGAACGCTTGCTGGATATGGTGCAGAATTTTATCGTGTTTGAGCGTAGTGATGGTGACAAATTGATCAAGAAAGTTGCTGCTTATCATCAATACTGGGTGGTGAATAAGGCGCTTGATCGGACGCTGGCAGCCAGTGGCGAACGCGGTGACCAGCGGGCTGGCGTAGTCTGGCATACGCAAGGGTCGGGCAAGAGCTTGAGTATGGTGTTTTATACTGGCAAGCTGATGAAGTCGCGTGATTTGCATAATCCGACCATCGTGGTTGTGACGGACCGTAATGATCTTGATGGCCAATTGTTTGGTACGTTTAGCGCTTGTCGTGAGCTATTAGGAGAATATCCAAAACAGGCCGATTCACGCAGTGAACTCAGGAAGCTGTTGCAGCGTCAGGCGGGTGGAATTATCTTCACAACAATCCAAAAGTTTTCGCCTGAGGATGACGAGGATAAATTGCCAATTTTGACCGATCGACGCAATGTCATCGTGATGGCAGATGAGGCCCACCGCAGTCAATATGGCTTGAAGGCGCATGTCCGAGCCAGTGACGCCCAATTGGTATATGGTTACGCCAAATATATGCGCGATGCTTTGCCAGGTGCGAGCTACATTGGCTTTACGGGTACGCCGATTGAAACGGATGATAAGTCAACGCCAGCAGTGTTTGGCGACTATATCGATATTTATGACGTCGAGCAGGCGGTGAAAGATGGTGCAACGGTGCCGATTTATTATGAGAGCCGGCTGGTTGATTTAAATATGGACGAGGCGACGCGGCAGTGGCTAGATAAGGAAGTTGATGATTTGCTGGAGGGCGAAGAATTGAGCCGTCAGGATGCGCTGAAGGCCGAGTATGCACAAAAAGAAGCCATCGTCGGTAATAGTGAGCGGCTGAATACTATCGCTTTGGACATTATTCAGCACTTTGAGGCTCGGCAAGATGTACTGAGTGGTAAAGGTATGATCGTGACGATGAGCCGTGGTATTGCGGCTGATTTGTATGAAAAAATTGTGGCGTATCGGCCGGATTGGCATAGTGATGATGACGCACGTGGTGTAATCAAGGTGATCATCACCGGTAGTGCTAGCGACCCTGACCATTTGCAGCCGCATATTCGTAATAAACAGCGAGTAAAAGCAATCGAAAAGCGTATCAAAGATCCAAATGACCCGCTTGAACTCGTGATTGTGTGTGACATGTGGCTGACGGGATTTGATGTGCCGAATATGCACACCATGTATCTGGATAAACCGCTCAAAGGGCATAATTTGATGCAAGCGATTGCCAGGGTAAATCGAGTGTTCCCTGGAAAAACTGGCGGTTTGGTGGTTGACTACTTGGGTGTAGCGGGGGCGCTGCGCGATGCTATCTCTGACTATACGCGAAGTGGTGGGCAGGGCGCACCGCAGCTTGATATTACTGAAGCGGTGGCACAGATGCAGACGCGTTATGAGGTGGTGCGTGATTTGTTTGGTAGCTTTGATTATCAGCGATATTTTACAGTGCTAACTGACAGGCAACTGCAAATTATTTTGGATGCCGAGGAATATATTTTAGGCTTGGAAGACGGTGAGAAGCGGTTGAAGCAGCATGTTTTGGAACTGAGTAAGGCCTTTGCGCTAGCTATGCCGAGACCCGAAGCGCTAGAAATTCGTGAGGAAGTGGCGCTGTTCCAGGCGGTGAAAGCCCGGCTGGAGAAAGTGTCGAGCTCGGCGGTGGTGACTGATGCTGAGTATCGCAGCGCGCTGAAGCAAATTGTCGATAAAGCGATTGCGCCAGTCGGCGTGGTTGATGTGTTTGAGGCGGCGGGATTAGAAAAGCCGGAACTGTCAATTTTGAGCGATGAGTTTTTGGCGGAAATTCGTAACATGGAGCGCAAGAATTTGGCAGTGGAGGCTCTGCAAAAGCTGCTTGCTGATGAAATTAAACTACGATTTTCGAGAAATTATGCCAAGGATACGAAGTTCTCTGACTTGCTCAATCAAGCCTTGACGCGGTATAGAAATGGGACGATTGAGGCAGCGCAGGTGATTGAGGAATTAATCAACATTGGACAGAAAATTCGCCAGACTGTTGAGAACGGAGCGGTTGATGGCCTCAGCGAGGATGAGATTATCTTTTACGATGCGCTGGTTGAAAATGGCAGCGCCCGCGAAGTACTGGGTGACGCGCAGCTACGTGATATTGCAAAAGTATTATTAGAGCAAGTGCGTCGTGATGCTACGATTGACTGGGCGGAGCGTAAAAATGTTCAGGCAAAACTGAAAGTTAACGTCAAAAAGACTTTAGCAAAATATGGATACCCGCCAGATCAGCAGGCGTTGGCAACTGACATGGTGTTAGAGCAGGCCAAGCGTTATGGTAACGAGTGGAGCCAGAAGCGCGCCGCATATGAAGCTGGCGGTGGGGCGAGCTTGCTCGATTAATTTATTGCTTTCTCTTTGGTTTTACAACAAACCCGCTTCGCCGATACATATAATCACCAACCGTCAATCCTTTGCGAGGGAATGTCTCGGCTAACTCACGTCGTTCAATGTATGTTTTTGTAACTTCGACGATCCATGAACGACCAGATTTTTCAACCAGATAATAGCGTCTATCGCCTTTAAGTTGTCCAATGGCCTCGCCGGAAAAAGCCACATCAAGCGTTCCAGCTCCTACGAAAAAGTCGATGATTTTTTGCCACCACGTTAGTCGTCGGTGGCGATTTAGTGATTCAATTTGGTCGGCGTCGGCAAATTTGTCTGCAACTGCCAGGTCGGATGCTGAATATCCTTTCGTATCTGTCGGGTAGGCGTCAAGATCAATAGGTTCGCGCATAGCCGAAGCCAGTCCTGCTCGCGTGTAGTCGAGCAGCTCGTCCACGCTAGTGTTAAATAATTTTGCTAGTGCTTGCATATTGTCTATGTCTGGAAAGCCCGCACCTCGTTCCCATTTAGCAACTGCTTGTCGC